>Ga0181595_10000423_pt1 | contig 46702 bp, 31 predicted proteins | sample 041ome_7_FD_145604 | JGI IMG/M metagenome (GOLD analysis project Ga0181595, IMG submission 145604) | Coastal salt marsh microbial communities from the Groves Creek Marsh, Skidaway Island, Georgia - 041401AS metaG (spades assembly) | ecosystem: Environmental > Aquatic > Marine > Intertidal zone... | reverse complement strand
GGTTTCACCTCTACTACTACGTTGTACGCGTTGTGTTGTCAATATGAACCATCATATTAAGAGCCACCCCATCGTTGTTGTTCGTCGTTGCTACAATTGATTAAATCATGCTCTACCGCACACGTGCACGCGCGCGCACTACTAGGTTATATATGGTTATAACGACCGTAAGAAATATTCCATCGCCTCCTCCTTGGTTGAGCCATTGTCTAACAAGTACTCAATCATTTTCCTCGCGTTGGCGTCGGCGTCTAACCCCAACAGGCTTGGGCGACGCGTGACATCCTCCACGAACGCCTTGGCATCTCTCCCGAACGTACACTCCATGTACTCAAATAAAGGCTTTAAACGCGTTTCGACACCATACGCCAAAACCGCGGGGTGTCGAATCACGAGCGCGCCAACCTCGCTCGCGGCTACGCCGCTTTCAATTAAAAACTCTACAACCTCAGACATATCTTCAGAGCCATACGTGAGCGTACCGGGATCGATCCCGCGCTTCACCGCCTCGCGTTCGAACGCTGTCGATGCCTGCGCCATCACCTGCAGCGCTTGCGCGCGGGGCACGCCGATAGACTCGAGGTATTCGTATTCGCCAATCATTTCCTTTTCGCGCGCCAGGCGGTAGATGCGTTGAATGCCTTGTCGCCCCGGACGTAAACGCGCGACGACGAGCGCTGGGGCGCGACGCGCGTGCATCGGCGAAGGCCGCACGGCGGCGTATAGCGCGCGCGCGGTGGGTGTTCGCGCGAACATCGTGCGCGGTGGAATGAAGACGTTTGAGCTTCGCGCGTCCCAGCCGTCGCTCGCGCAGCCGTCGGCTGGGACGTCGGTCGCGAGCCGCGTCATGAATCGATGCACTATTGCGCCTTGGTCTTTGCTCGAGCGCTCGCTCGCGGTGTACGCGTGGCAAAAATGACGAGAGTTATAGCACAGACGTCGGCGACGGTGGAGCCGATGGCGTCGTAGACGAATTTCGGGGCAAAGATGGCCCAAACCATGAGATGCCGGCGATGCACGGCGGCGCACAGGACGCTACATAAGACGGGTACGGTGCGCACCAGCGTGATCTTCTGCGCCACGCGTACGACGATGGACGATGGCATAGATTGAGTCTTATCGCCGCGGTGTAGGATGGCGGAAATCATCGGCGCACACGCGGCGAGGAGGATATCGGCGCTCCACGTCTCGCACGCCAACAACACGCCCATGACGTAAAAGTGAAACGTCTTAAATCCGGTAAACGCCGCGGCAAAGTGTAATCCATCAAACGAGCACGCGTGACCGCCACCAAAAAATACAACCGTACTCGCTAACCACGCACCAGTGGCGAGCGTGGTTTCTAACCCGCGACAGCGCAATCGAACCGTCGCCGCCGACGGGTCTCCGCCGAGCGCGAGCGCCGCCGTCGACCCGTACGCGATGACCGTTAACCCAAAGTAAATCATCCCCAAAGCCGGTCCAGCGAGCATGGTAAGCGTAGGTGCAATTACTACGACGAATAGTGCACACCGACGAACGATTGTGTCGGTGTCGACGTCGGGTGCCTTCGATGGCGCGCGCGCGAAAGCCGCAAACGCCGCCGACGCGCTCGCTCCGTAGCACATCCGCGCGGCGACAAATCCATCCCCTCCGAACACCAAAACCTCAACACAACGCGCAGCGACGGCGAACCACGCGAGTATGACTAAAATCACTGCGGGCATCGTGCGCGGAAAACGACGGGCGACGAAAAGATGCGACATGTAGGCAAACGCAAGGCATCCCACGCATCCGACGAATGCAAAGCCGAGTCCCGCGCCCCGCGACACGCTCGCGTCGCTCTTAATCCAATTCGTGCCTAATTTGAACATGGCGACGTTGGCGAACAGCGCCAATGCCGTATACACGCTGACGTGCGCGATGTTTGCGCGCGTGAACGTGGCGGCGCGAATGCCGAGGGCGACGACGTACGTCGCGAAGAGGAATTGAGACATGGTCCGCTCCTCGACAATGTAACTATTCGATAATCGCGACACCGACGCGAGAGCGACGAGAACAACGCCGACGGTAGCGACGATGGTGTAATCTTCATTGTTTGGTTCGTCTTTCGTCGTCTTCATCATCGTCGTCGACGTGTGCGTATTGTCGCCGTCGTCGTACGTCAACGTGTAGGCGGCGAACGCGTTGGCGCCGACGGCGCCGACGAGCGCGACGAACCCAATCGTCATGCGCCAAAGGCCAAACTCTGCCCATTGCGCGCGCGCGATATCCGCTGTCATCTTCATGAATTCCAAAGCGTTCGTGAGTTTTTGTGTTGGATTGGATTCACGCGTCATGCGATGCATTACGTCTCGGAGACGCGTCTCGTCTTCGGCTCGAAACGGACTTGAGCGCTCGGCGTCGCCGTACGTGTTTATATAGTTCCAAATCTGCTCCGCATTCGAAAACACCGCGCGAGAGTACGCGGTGAACACATCATCATCGCGAGTTTTGCCTCCGTGCGCGATGTTGAATATCTTTTCGTTGACGGTGCCTAAATTACCGTATGGAATTGGAACTCCGACGAGCGACGCGAGCGTCGGCGCAAAATCAACTTGCGGCATCGTCTCGTCCGACATCCTCCCGCTCTCCGTGCACTTTGACGCCCATGGATGATACACAAGCAAAAATGATTCTGTTTCATCAGCAGTACCGCCGCCGTGATCACCATGATCCGTCATTCCATGGTCGCCGAAGACAAAGAAGAGAGTTTCAGCAAACCGAGCGTCGGCGCGCAGCGCCTCCACAATGTCGCGTACATCTTGATCATTCTCGCGCAATTTATCCTCCATTTCATCCGTCGTCGCACCATACGTGTGTCCAACGTGATCTGCACCGAGCATATGCCCGATGAGCACGTCCCAATCGTCTGGACGTCGCAACATGTCGCGCATCCGCCGCCGAACGCCGGCGTCCACCGTCGTCGTATCCTTGACATCAAAACTCTCAAACGGAGACGCATCCACGGTGAACGTGACATTCAAATCAAATAATTCACCCCAAGTATCGTCACCACTAAACGCCATGCGCTTACCGCGCGCGAGTAACTGCGCGACGACATTATCCTCGTCGAGCGCCGCGCCTCCAAACGACGCACTCACGTCGATAAACGTCGGTAAACCTCCAGTTAATATCCCTTTCAATCGCTGCTGCGTCGTCGTCGGCGCATCAGCCACGAATTTAAACATTTTCCCACACCCCTTCGTATCGTCTGTACCGCCTACACCGTCGTCGTCGTCGATTCTACGAGACTGACCGAGCGCTCGCGTAAACGCCAACGCGCGCGCGCCCGCATCCTCGCGCACCCACGCATGCCTCGCGCCGTCAATCACGAGCACGACCACCTTGGACACTAACACATCCCCGCCGCTGTCGTCCGTGTACGCGTAATGCGCGCGCGACGTCGACGCTTTACGCGTGAGCAAGAAACCGCGCGCGAATGTGCACAAGGCGATGAATTTAAGCAACGCGCACGTCGCGAGCGCGACGGTGTGTCGCCGCCGCGCCATGATACCGCGTGACGCGCGTCTCGTGTCGCGTGGCGTCGCGTCGCGCGCGCGCGGTCCGACGCGTCGCGCGTCGACGTGTGCGGATGATTGATTTCATGCGCTTTCAACTGTTTTGTGTTGACACAGTTTGACGCGCGAGCGCGCCATGCGAACGCCTCCGACGGGCTCGAACGCGTAGGAGACATAGTGCGTGCGTGCGTGCTTGAACGCCATGGTGGTGCGTGCGGGGCGCGACGTGGGCGACGAATCGCGTGTTTCTTCATCATCGTCATCTTCATCGTCACCAGCGCAGTCATCTTTATGTGCAAATTCTTCGTCGACGTCATCGACGCCGTCGCCGTTAGATGCGATTTCGGACACACTCACGCGTATTCTCGCCGACGAACGCGCGCTCACCGCGCTTCCCGGCGAACGCTTCGCCTTTGAGAAGAAGTTGCGCGCCGCGAGGTTCCGAGCCGAGCGCGCGCGGACAACCGTTGGCGCGCATTCAACCGCAGGCGACGCCGCGCGCGCGCGATTCGATGCGAGACGTGCGGTGGAATCCATTGCATTTTGGCGCGCATTGGCTGAGGACGAATCTGCACCGACGCGCGCGCTCTTTATGTTGCTTCGGTTAGCGTTGTCTGGCCGGGACGAGCCGCGCAGCGGGGCGCGCGTGCTCAGCGCGCGAGCGTTGGCGGCAGCCTATCGCCCGGCGGACGCCGATCCCGATGCATTGCTGACGGATGTTGCGCTGTTTCGATGCGCAGATGCGTTGGTGGCGTGGCAAAGCGCGGCGAATTTTGGGTCTGGCTTCGTCGCCGGGCTGGGCGGCATGTTGACGCTGCCCATCACAATTCCGGCGCAATTGATAGCAAATGCGTTCGTCGCGTTGCGCTTGTCGTTTGCGTTGGCAATTTTAGCAGGCAAAGATCCTTTGGATCCATCTGTGGCGGCGCGAGCGATTACGGCAGCCATCGGAGGCGTCGTCGATGAGGTGGACATCGAAGACGTCGTCGACGGTGGCGCTGACGAGCCAGACATCGAGGATGCAGTCGCTGCGGCGGCGACGCACGCCGCTGCCGTGGGCGTGAGTCGAGGCGTGCATCATGAGTATGTGCAGTATGCTGCGAGCCGCGCGCAGGGCGCGGCGCTTCAAGGCTCTTCGTGGCGACTCACGCGACTGGCGGCTACGGCTTTTGCCGAACGCGGCGCGTCCCGTTCAGCCACCATGGCGGCATCTCGCGCTATTCCCTTAATTGGAGGCTTAATCGGAGGCACTGTCGATGGATTAATGACGAATAACGCCGGGCGGCGCGCGATGGATGCGTTTTTCCCGCCGCGACCGAGCTCCGCGAGCTGCTCTGGAGTGTTTGACATTAAAGAGCGGCTCGAGCGGTCGAAGAATGAAGCCTTGGCGCGCGCCAAGGACGTCGGCGACGCGTTGAATGGCGCGTTCGACAAGATGAAGGTGAGTTTCAACGCACGCATGGGGAATACTACGCAAAGCAACGCGGCGTATGATGTAAGTGAAGGGGGCTACCAAAGCCGCGGCGTGGAGGATGACTCGTGGGAGCGATGGGAAAGAGAGCGCGAGCTTGAGGCGATGCGCGCGATTTTAGAAGACGACGCCATGGACTACGACGGAGATGCGACAAAAACGTCCGACACGTTTGGTACGTCGTCGTCAACGAAGCGGCGCGACGATGCCGATGTCGGGCATGGTGTGAAAGACGAGTCGACGTCGACGTCTTCGCAACGACAAAAAGAAATTTTATGGCTCGAGCACCACGCAGCGTGGAAAGTGTTCATTGAAGATTTCGCCGACACCAACGCGCGCGAGATGCGCTATAAGGACATTCCGTTTCCACCCACGACGAGTCGGATTCTCCTCGGCGCCGCGGGAGGCAAGCGCGCCACGGCGGAAGACGTCAAAGCCGCGTACCGACGGCTCATGTTGATGTATCATCCGGATAGATTTAGTAAATTTACCGTCGCGAGCGACGACCGCGAGAAAGTCTTTGCCAAACTTGGAGCTTTATCGAGTCAAATCAAAGACCAGTGGCTCGCGTACGAGGCACAGCGCGCGAAAAAGGCGGCGAAAAAGCAGGCTGTCATGTAAATGTACCGTAGTATTCATTCCAAACGAGCGACGACGGCTGTCAACGTCAAAACGCGCCGCGTCGGTGTCCACCACGCAGTCGATGCCAACGCGCGCACACGACGCAAATCCACGTAACGCACCTTCTGACGCATCGCATTCAGCGCCTAAACCGCAAATCGACGGGTTTAAGTTCATTCAAAGTTGGCGAGACGCCGCGCCTCGTTCGCACGCATCCATCTTTACCGCCGCGCTCGCGACGTTTACGTCCACCGCGGTCGTAAGTGCGAGCGCAATTGCGTACACGCGATCGCGTACAAAGGCTGAGCGCGATTTGCCGCCCGGAACGCATTGGCGTGCGGCGATTTTAGGTTCGAAAGCGTTGGGAGCGTCTACGGCGGTGTGCGTCGTCGGCGTCGCGAGCGTCGTCGGTATCTTCCACCTCGTAGGCGTGCGTACGATAGACGATATTCGGAGAGTCTTGCGCGCTGGCACACAAAGCGCGCTTGACGCCACACCAGGGGGATTATCGCTGCGCGAAAGCGATGGTAGAAGACGAAGCCGATGAATTGGACGTCAGCGGCGTCGCCGAGCTCAGCGAGCTCGCTCGAGAGTTTCGCCGTTATCACTTTCGTGGTGACACCGCATTGGCGAGCATTCCGAGATGGTATGCGTTGTGCACGCATGACGTAACCGAGGATGCGATCGGGGCGCTCGGTGAGGCGAGCGCCGCGGCGGTTCAGGCGTCGGCGTCGGCTCGGTTGACGGCGTTCATCGCCAACGGATGGGCGCATCCTAGTCAGTGTGCGGCGGCGCCCGAGAAACTCACCAGCGCGATTGAAGAAGTTGCAACGTGCGTGCGTGGGATGGCATCGGTGGTGACGCGCGCGAATGCGGCGTTGGGAGATTTGATTAAAGCCGCGAGCGGGCGAAGCGTTGGAGACGCGAGCGACAGAGCCCCTGGGACCACGTCGCCGTCATCGTCGTCAGCCATGGATGCGCATTGGATTGATGACGTTCCCGTTCCCATCATGCGCACAGCGTTCGCGTGGGGATCGAGCGAGCCGCTGTTAGTCGAGCAGTGGTTATGGATTTGTACGTCAGTGGTTGACCAGCTCGAACGCGAATGCGAGACGCGCGAGAAAATTTTAGATTACTTGCGGCGCGGTGAGATGAATGATGAAGAATTAAGCGGCTGCGCCACAGTATGGTCGACGCAGCCGTTTTTAGATTTGCGTTTATTCAATCTCGTATGCGCGGATGGGGAAAAGTTGGTAGAATAGCAATTGTACAGTACACAAAACGTTTCATTTCATCTTTGTGAATGTCTATCGCGGCTATAGTGCGCTTCTAGTGATGTATCTTCTATGCGATGTGCGTATCAATAATTGAGTGAGCCGCGCGTTAGACTATCCGCGACGCGAGCGGCCCCAAGTGTTATTTTGAGTCGTGTTTTGCGTGCCTTGCGTGTTCTGTGTCCCGCGCGTCGATCGTCCGCGCGTAGGCGCGACGTCGTCCACGTCATCACCACTATCGTCGCCCGTTGCGCGTCGCGCTGGAGCTTTCGCGCGTGATGTTGTAGCGCGCGGTTTCTTCGCTGGAGCCTTCTTCGCGGCCGGCGCTGCACGTTTACGTCCGCGCGCTGGAGCGATGCCGACGTCGTCTTCGGAATCAGATGCCTCAATAACCTCATCGTCGGCGTCGAACTCGTCTTCGGAATCAGGGACTTCGTTTGGTGACGAAGGCGTTTGCTTGCGCATCGCACGCGTGCTGGCAATCGCCGCGGCGCGTGATGGACGAGCCGCCGTCTTTACCGGTTGGCTCAATGGAATGACGTCGGCGTCAGAGTCTTCGATTTCGTCTTCGTCGTCAAAATCAGAGATCACCTCAGGTTCTGGCGTCGGCGTCTTCTTCTTCGCCGGCGCGCGTCGCGTCGCAGCGGGCTTCTTTTGCGTCGCTTTTTGCGTCGGTGGCTGTGTCGGTGCATCATTCGCCGCGGCCGCTTCATTTTCAACATCGGCCGCCGCCGCCGCCGTCGAAGCGCGTCCGCGTCGCTTTGGCGCCGCCGTACTAGTGCCATCATTCGCGTTCTCCTCAAGCACGGGCTTGTGTTTCGTCGGTTTTTTCATTTGCAATTCCACAGCTTCTTGAATCTTTGTCATGAGCTGCGTTGGGTCATCGGCGTTCTGAGCTTCGGCATTGACAGACGTTTGCACATCCTTCAATCGCGTCGAGCACAACTTGGCAATGGCTGTCTTCTCATCACGATTGACGAAATCATCCAATGCAGCGGATAAATCATTCGACGTTAAAAGCTGCAATCCCTCAGAAGCGCTCAAGTGCTCGCGCACGAGACGATCGATGCGTCGTTGGTCTTCGAGTAAGCCTTCCGCCTGCGCCTCCTCCTCCATGGCGAGTTCGTCCTCCTGTGCCATGTCCTCGTCGATATCCATCCCGTTACCGGCGCGCTTCTTTGAGCTCTTGTGAAACAACAATATATCATTCGGATTAGCGACCTTGCCGACAAACTTTTGGCCGAATCGCTGCGGATTGATTGTGCTGAAACCTCCAGAGTAATCGACGCGTAAGCGAATGAGCGGCAAGTTTAATCGATCCAAAACATCAAACGCTTTTGGTGCGTGACGTTCGCGCGCCTTTTTATGCGCGCGCGAAATCATCGCGGTTACACGATTCTCGAGATATGTCGATAAACCTTTTTGATCTGTGGCTTCAAGTTCACCGATCGACGCGAGCGCGATTTGCTCAAATTCAAACGGCCGCGTCGACTTGAGCGGAATCGCCGTCGTGCGCCAATACGGCGCCCCGTTTGGGTTCTCCGGATCCGCCTTCACCTCCAATACGCATATCTTCTTCTCCTTGGCTTCACCCTCGATTAATGACGTCACCACGGACGACCCTGGCTGGGAAATATGAAATCCACCGGGCACTTCCGTGGGTTCAATTAAACACTCATGCTCGTGCCCCCACACGACGTAATCCAACCATTCTGGCAAATACCGATCCGAAATCGCATTCTTCGAATGAGCCGCGCGATTCTGATGAATTAGCATCACGTTAAACCACGATGAAGACGCACAATCGCTCGTCTCCGCCGGTCGATGCCATCGCACGCATCCCTTCACGCTAAACATTTGATGTAAACGATTATCTCGAATGTACCCGAGCCCGTACAACGCCAGCTTTGTCAATCCCTTACGCATGAGCACGGGCTTTAAATCCACCCGTCCCGCGCCACCACCCCCTAACCCATGCTTGCCGAAATAATTCACAAGCCCAGCTTGGGCGAGAATATCCATGGCGCTTAAATTCGCTTCGCCCGCCGGGTCGTCGTGGTTGCCGTGAATGCTGAAAATCGGCAACGCGATGTTTGCGTTCGGATCCTCATAATTCACAATACCTGTTCGTTTGCGACGATACCAATCGCGATGAAGCAATACAACAGCTGTCGTTAGTCACCATCCACGTGCACGCACGCACGCACGCGCGAGAGAGAGACGCGCGCCGAGACGGTTTCGCGAGTCGCCTTTCAAACCGCGCACCTCGGCTTGGGAAGTTCTCCTTTGTATCGCTCACCACCTCCACCGCAACGGGCTTATCCCCGAACGCGTGCTTACGAAGAATCTCCATTGTACGCACTAACGTCTCACGACTGGGCTTGTTGATATCGAACACGTCGCCTGCGAGGAAGACGCAATCCACGCGCGCAGCGATGGCTGTCTCAAAGATCTCTTCAAACGCGAGAAACGCATCGTCTTTACGTATGGCGTTCGATTCGTGCGCGCCGAGATGGGTGTCGGTGGCGATGAGTATGCGTAAGGTGTTTGCGTCTGGAGGTTTACTGAAATCCGTCGTCGTCGTCGACGACGGCATGGTGAGCCGCGCGCCGACGAGTGACGCGACGGTGACTCGCCGGTTCGCCTTTGTTCTGCTCGAGCGCACCGCAGCCGCGATCGTCGTGATGTACACATACAGTATTTACAATCATCATTAAAAGTTATATAAAGCAACGCTCTACGCCGGGAACAAATTTGTGTAGAGTTCAACGGCACGGGCGCGCGTGAGAGAGAGACAAAGCTCCAACCGCCTCGCGCGAGCGCTCTCGACGAATTCACCCCTCAATTCCCACTCCCCGCCACTTCACGCACGACCACGGGCGAGGCATATTTTTCATCACACGTCCCATCCTCGATCGCGCTTAAATCCGCCGCTAACCGCTCGTTAATCTCATCCAACTGACTCGCGACGACGTCTTCGCCTCGCGCCTTGACGGTTGATTCCCTAAACTCTGCGTACGTATCCGTCCAAGGCGCCGATCCGCCGCCATCGCGCGGACTCGAGCCATCGTTTTCATGCGGCGCGTCGAGCTCGACGCTCTCGCGCCCGTCCGCGGCGGCTTTCCGTCGCGCCGTGCCGTCGGCACACGCGGCACAGGGCGAGCATTGTCGCGCTAAATCTTCAATCTTCGACGACACCGCGTTGACGAATCGCGTGCCGGGGAAATCGCGATCATCCAACGTTGTTCGTATCGGCGGTAGGTTGGTCGCGGACATTGCGGCGGCGCGCGGTGCGGCGTGTCACACGGGTGGTTACGTGCGCACGGGTGGTCATTGCATGGCGACGCGTACGGCGCGCATGGGCGCGCGAACGCGCGCGCTTCGCGCGTGTGCGATAGTTGCCGTCGCGTTCGTCGCCACGCGCGCGGTTTGCGCGCGCAGAAACGCCGCGAACGACGACGGTGTGCGTGATGATGGTGACGAGGACGATGCCATGGTGTTGCATGAAATTGCGCGCGTGAACGCCATCGCGACGACGATCACCGTTCCGGCGCTCATGCATCGCGCGTTGCGTACAACGCGTCAACAGTCGACGATCAGCGCCGCGGATGACGTCACGCGACGATTGGCGCACGCGGTGGCGGGGTTGATGAGCGCGGCGGCTATCGACGCGCTCGCTCGAGTGACTCTGCACTTAATAGCTTAATAGCTCGAAGAATGTACATCAATTACAACGGCTAACAAGGAGAACAAGTTCTCCTTACTAAGGCTTCAACGACGCCGGATAAATCGACAACGTCAAGAAGCCACGCATGAGGCCGTTAAGACTTCTCGGGGGGGAATCGGAGCGTGTGCCCCAACCCCCAACGTGCATAGCCCTCCCCGAAACGGATACCGGTTGTCACGCCGGTATCACTGACATAGCTTGAAATGCTACATGTGTTTGAATGATCGTGCGCTCGCTAAAAACGTTTTCTGTCAGTCACTTGAACCGAAGTTGAGTCGAGTCGAGACTCAAGTCAACGCAAGTCAACGCAAGTCAACGCCCGAGACGAGACGAGACTGCTCGCGCGCTCCGCGCGACCTCGCGAAACGCGACGCGTTGATTCGCTCGACGACGAACACCAGACATCGCTTCAAAAGCGCACCTTTTTTTATTCTATCTTTATGGTTCTTCGCGTGCAAACACGTCCGTCGACGGCGTCGCTCGAGTGCCATCGATCTTCCGAGGCGAGACGACGCGACACCCGTCGTGGAGTGGTCACACATATCTTGATAACGCGCGCGACGCGACCGTGCGAATCCATGCGCGAACGCACGATGCGTTCGGTGTGTGTATGCTTCACGCGCGCGCGTGCGTGACGGTTACATCGCGCCGGCGACTCGCGCGACGCGTCGTGGAGTGGCGCATCCCCATCGCGCGGCGTCTCGACACCGAACCGGCGCCTCGGGATTATCAATCGGCACCCCCCTTGTGTGGGGTGTTTTTGACCAATTATGACTCGGTACCCGAACTGGGGATTGAAAACGTCACGTCACACCATGTGTACGAGACGCGTCCATGTGTACGTCGACGTGCGTCTCGAGCGTATCGTGCGTCGCGCGGCTGTTCGGCTTATTATAAACACAAACACTCTCCTGTATATATACTTATATAACAACTGTCGCGGGTGCGTCGCGACGCTAGCGACCTCGAGAACGACGCCACGCGAACCCGTCGCCGTCGCCGTACGTCGCGGCGAGATAGGGCGCGACGCCGCGATCGAGTATGTCGTTGACGAGGGACTTTGGCACGCGACCAAGCATCCACGCCGGAAGCCCTGCGGCTACGCGTGGATGGTTTCCACCGCATTTGATTAAATCGCACGGACTCGCCTTGGGGGAACAAGGCGCCTTGAAACCGCCCCCGTTGACGCGCAGAATCGCACCGAGCTCGCGCGACACAAACAGATCAGTCCTTTTTCTATAATCGAAACCATACTTGCAGTACGTGACTGTAAAACGATCGTAATGAACGTGTTTCCAGATTGCCAATCTGTTTCGGAGCTCGGCGGATGGATTCTCTAGAACCCAGCACAGCGCCGCCGCCGCGCGGATGAAATCGAGCGTGACGCGCACGTACGTATCCGCGAGCTCGAGCACAGACTTTGCAAATTCGGTACCTTTTTTCGCGAATTCACTTCGGCGTTGTGGTGAATATCCTTCGCACGGCGGCGAAGCCCACACGAACGCACCTGGTGGGACAAATACGTAATTCATCGTTCTGATATCCGTCACGACGACGGTGACGCGCGGATGGCGTCTCGCCGCTTCGCACACGATGCGCCCGCGCCATTCGAACATATAAATGCGACGTAAGGATGGAAATCGATTCGCGATTTGCACCGAAATTTCACCCACGCCACCAAAGAGCTCGTACGCCGCGGCTGGAGCGTCTTTGGGTAACGGAGCCGACGCCCGCGTGCGCGGCGCGTCAAAGACGCCTCGCTGTTGGCGCTGCTCAGGACTCTTTCGCGCTCGATCGCGAGCTCGCGCGCGACTTTTGTCGCGGCACCGTCGCTCTAACTCGGCGAGCTCGCCGTGCATGATGTCCTCGTCATCCATAGGATCGGCGCGCCACACGAGTCGATACGGCACGAGCGGATATACGCAAATCGACGCGTCGTACGACGTCACCAGAAAACCGCAGGTGGCTTTTGTCTCGCGCGCGAATGCGAAAAATATTTCATTCGTCGCATTTCGCCAGTCCGATGTCGCAGGTGGCGCAAATCTGATGACATTCTTACGAGCGTAGTCAAATCTTTGTCGCGCCGACTTTGTCTCATGGACGAGCACCCTGGGCGTCGTCTTGCCGTGAATAAAGTCATGGAGCTTCACCATGCACCGCACCTCGCGTCTGCTTCGAGGATGGATGTATATCATGGCGAGTTCGAGCGTGGTTTCAGCCTCGTGTGGGGTGCTTCTCACCTCCACGCCCGTCACGTAGACGCCGCTCCACGCGCGCCGCGCCCGCGACGCCGAGCGCGCATCCTCTCTCGCTCGGCTTCGCGCCTCGCACGATGATCCATCGCATCCAATACACCCACCCGCGGCGTCGAACTCGCAGCAGCACCCGTACCGAGTCGCGCGCGTGACGCACCGCCGCGCCACGGGAGACGGCATGGCGGTCGACGCGTCTTCCGCGGGTGCCGTGAATCGTCTTCGCTTGGCCAACCTCTCGACGCCGCTCTCTCGCGCACATCTGGCGTGCGATGTTGGCGCGGTCGCGCGATCGGCGAACGCACGTCGCGCAAGGTCGGCGCGAATACGCTTGTCGCGCAGCCACTTTCGAGTGCGCGGCATCGCGCGCGTCGGCTGATGCGGGTTTCGTACCGCGGGTGCACCGACACGTCAGCATCGTCCGCATTCGACGACGCGTGTCGCCGACGTCGGCGCACGCAGCCGCGCGGTCCATGGCGAGAAATCACTGTTTGTAGCGATTTCACGCCGTCGTCAGGCGTCGCGTCGACCGTGCGGCGACCAAGCGGCTGTTTTCGCTGAAACGGGTGTTGAATGCGTCGCGAAATTCACCCAATGATTCGCCACGCGACGCGCGGCGACGTGCGCGGTGACGCGGCGACGATAGACACACAACGCGCGACGATGTTCGTCATCGATTCCAGCGCACGATGTGGCGAGAACCGCACGGGACGCGCCGAGAGCGTCGTTCGAGTGCGTCGATCGCCCCGATGCGAACGACGCTCTCGGCGAGTCCTACACGCGGTTCCGTCGCGCGCGCGACGATATCACCGAATCGGCGTTAGTAGAAATGTGCGAGGTAACGTCTTTAATCCGTTTCAACAGAGCGCGTCATTCCATCGAGGTGCGCCGCGAACTAGTAGGCATCGCCGCGCGCGATTTTACTCGAATTTCCTCACATTAGCCTCAAAAAACAGGGAAGGCAGATGGACGGGTCAACGCGAATCGTCGAGATCCGAGACATCGGGAACGCGCGCGCGCGTGTCGCCACTTTACGACCGCACGCACCGACGGAGCAGACAGTGGTCAAGCAAAGGTACGGTGTCGTCCCCCGCGTGTCGCATCGCTGCGGACGTTCCGCCGCGTCGAACGGCGACGAGGCGCGCCAAAGCGAGAGTGTTCGTGTTCACATGAATTCACGCGCGTCGTTGCTCGTGAACACACGGGACTGACTGTATCGCTTTGACGTCGCGAAATTATAGTTACGAGTTTGAGCAAATATTCCCGCATCGTTGGCGAGGAATCACGGAAAAGGGGTGACGGCAACCATGGCCAAGAAGGGACGAGGCAGCAAGCCAAAGAAAGTTGACCAAAGAGCAGCCAAGAAACGAGGAGGGTACATTGCGGACGCGCGACGCACAGTATTCGGGAAGATTGGCACGATGTTGGAGTACCCAACGTTAACGTCGTGCGACAAAGGTGTGAATATCAGCGCTCACCGGCGCATCTTGAATAGCGTTCGGCCGGAAATAAAGGAAATTAAGGCCAAAGCGGTAGGCCTCTCGCGCGCCGCTCGGATGGGGTGTCACGTCCAGGACGTCGTGGATGTGGCGACGGGTGCTTATGGATCACAAGCGACGAACCCCGAGATCTTCAAGGCCAAGGTTAAAATGGTATCCGATTTATTCGAAAGAAGAAACGGAAAACCGTCAAAACCAGCGTACTCGCGCGATTGGCTTGAAAAGGAGCTCATTGCGATGGCAGAGTCGAGCGTCGTGATTGTTCAGCGCGCTTTCGACGATGAAGCGATGGAGTACATTCGCAAGCGCAAAAAGAGAATAAAATATGAGAAGGAGTCGCCGCAAGGAGTCGCCGCAGGGCTGAAAGATGCCGAACAGCTGATGAAGGAGTCCTCGATGCGATTACCGAAAACATGCAAGCGCGAAGTTTTCCTGTGCGCAACGGGATTCGCTTATGATCTTCAAAATCTAGAAAAATGTATCAAGTACGTGCGCGCAGGCGCCGCTAAAAAACGTAAGTTTTTTAGCGCCATCGAAGTCGTTCACGAAACGGCGCGTCAACGCGCTCAGACGATGGCCAAAGTCGCGACACGCATGAAAATGACCGCGCTCGTATTGCCGTTCGCCACGCAATTGGCCACGCAATGTATCGATGAGCTGAGCGATGGGGCGAGCGATATCGATGATTCGAAACGCCGATTTATTTGGCTCGATTCGAAGCCTGAAGCGTTCGTGACGCTCGTGCTCAAGGTTATTGCGCGATGTATCGCGTACGCGCCCCAGTCTTCTGGGTCCTTTTCGAGAGCAGATCAGACGGAGAGGAATGTGCAGGCGATCAAAGTCCAATTAGAAAGTGCTGAAGTTGTATCGTCCGCGATTGCGCATTTCGCACGCGTATTAGAGGAATGTGCTGACGAATTCCACGCGTATGTGAAGATGGCTATTGCGCGCGAGCACGCCGTCGACGACGTCGATGCGTTTTTTGGTGGATACCCCGGCGCGCACCACAGCACCATCGCCAATATAGCGGATAGGCTCGTACAAAACTCGAAAACCGCTCTAGTTAGTAACGCGAAGTATCGATTCAGAGATATGGCGCGCGCGATCGTCGCCTCGTGGCAAAAACCAACCGAAGACGCGGCGATCGAGATGAGTGGTCTACTGCGACACCGCCGCTCACGCTTAGCGCTACTTGGATGGCTGCAGTATAATTTCGTGTATAAAACTGTGACGGAAGATAGACCCTCAGAAAGCGGCTTTCGAGTTGGAATGCTTGCATACAGGGACGTTTGCGAAAAAATATTGGAGAAGCGCCCGCTCGCCAAGCACTCGCCGAGGCCCGCAGTTCGCAAGGCGCTCGAATTGTTCGGCGTCAAAAAATCTCTATCTGCGCTTCAGAACATATTTGAAGCGCAGGTAGAGCGTTATCTTCATGGGTTTTCTTCAGAGGATACATGGATCGTCGCGATAGCTACATGGTACAAGCGGATACCAAGCGCGAAAGTAGTGAAAATGCCGTTTAGTGCGCTCGCTGCATTCACTGTCTGGTCCAAAAAGTACAGTGCGGAAGGCACTGTACTTTTGAATGCTACATTTGAGCTCCCGTCGCCCCTCGCCGCGATAGATGATTCGAACGCGCTGCGACGATACGTCATCGAGGAATCGGTTTCGTTCATATGGAACACCAACTTGAAGAACAAATTCGCTGCGGCGCAACTCGAACTCGCGTCCGAACGCCAACGACGAATACTCAAGGCGTCCATCAAGACTATGTGGCTACGCGCCATCAAAGGCGCATTATTAACAGCGTCTTTCGCGACCGGGATTGTCGAGGATGAAAATGCCGACACCGTCGCTTCTGAGGTTGCCGAAAACGCCTCCACCATGGTCGTGTTCGAGTGGAGTGCGGGCGGATTGGAATTCACGCGCAGTACATCGGTGCAAGTTTGCTCTAGCGTGATCGCGTTCTTGCAGCAATGCAAAGGACAGGCACCTGCTCGAAAAGAGTTCGTGTACCTAGATCTTATCAAGATGCTCCAGTCGCACACCAGTGCGCTAGGGGCTGCAGTTACCGAGCATATTAACGAGTTGGGGGAGGCAACAAAGCGATTGCTTACTCACTTGCCGCACGTCACCGCTGTGACTTCTCAAGCGCGCGATTCTACAAGGGAAGAGACAAAGGATGACGCGTGGTTCGAGCGCGCAAACCAACGCGCGATCAAGAAGAAGATGCTAGAAGTCATCTCAAATGAAGTCGCGCTTTTATCGCGCGGCGTGGAGCCGAGCGACTCCGCTGCGCCAAGTGACACGCCAAGTGACTCCGCGAGTATCGATACCGGCTCGATAGCGCGAGCGCACATATGGGTGCCACCGCCCATTCGCGCAAAGTGCCGGGCGTTCTGCATGGCGTCGGAAACGCCACACGAGGTGTACGTGGATAGGACGGTGGTTACAACGCTTTTCAGAAGATTCGCGCGCGATTGGAGCTCTTCTTCATCCTCGTCCTCGTCGTCACCGCCACCACCGCCGCCGTTTGACCTCGATATAAAGAGCTCGGTGGTTGAGCCAGGAAATTTGATATTCAATACGCTCCTTAACAGGAGAGTGATGCAGCGTAGGCGACAAGATGATCAGTCTTCTGATCTAGAAACTCCTTGGGAATTCTCTGGCTCGATCACGCTCAATCGGATTAGAGTGAGTGTAAGCTACACGCGCCAAGTATTCAAATTGGGCGCAGAAGCGCAGAAGGCGGCTGATGTAGAAAATCAACTTCCGCCACCAATCAAAGATTCGCGAGAATTAATTCTTATCGGAGCCGATCCCGGGGTGAACAGACCGTTAACCTCCGTAACACTCTATCGACGTGAAACGCAACAAGGGCAGAGTGCGATCGTCGCGTCACGAAAATCTAGAAGAAATGAGGCGGTGCAGGAATCTCAAGTAAATGTCGAATACGTCAATCGATATGTACCCAACAATTTTTCCGCCATGGGCGCACGATTGTTTAGGAAAAGACAAAGACGGAACCTGAATGCGCGCCGAAAAGCTGAGAAAAGTTTTGAAGCTCAAGGTTTCCCGTCGGCGCGAGCGGCCATCGCGGATGTCAAAGCACGCAGCACATCAATGAACGTGGCGTTTAGAGCAACGTCTCGAAAAACGGCCAAGATGTTCAAGTGTGCCAAGACCTTCGTAGCGGACGCGTACGCGTACTGGGCGCGAGCGGGGAACGTTCGCGAGCCAAACGACAAACCAACGATCCTTATGTTAGTAGGTGAACAAGGAGTCCGAGTGAACCGAGGATGGTCCCAAGCGCCGGTTTCGCGTTCTTCGCGTGGCGGAAACGCTGCGATGTTCATGGATGTGGTGACAGCCATGAAGCACGAAAAATTAGTAATCAGGTACGTAAACGAATACGCGACCAGTAGGGATTGCCCCTGCTGTTGCCAGGCACTCGTGCCGGCACGAAGTGGAAGACCCTCGTTCGCGTCGGAAAGCAAAAGACGCATAATTACGCCAAATAAAAGAAATGGCCGAATATGCGTGAACGCGAAGTGCGAATTCGCACTCGAATGCGATAACAGAGACGTCTATGCTTCGATCAATATGATCAAAGTGTACCGAGCGTATTGCGAAGAGAATGGCGAGCAATCCGGGTTCGTAGGCATTATGGACAGTTTTCTTCATGAATGTTTCGGCCTACAAAACATGCACATGAACAAAAGACCCGTCGACGCGTTGGGGGAAGAGGGCGAGGGCGAAGACGAAGACGAAGACGACGGCGAAGACGTAGAGTCGGACGAAGAGGAGGACATCGCTGTAGATGTGCTACGAACGCTTTCCATGAAGCCACAAGTTGACGATCCCGCGACTGCTGCGTCGTATGCGCTGGCGATGCTGACGGGGAGGCCGCACCCACGGCATGGCAGCAATTCTCCGGGCTCGAGTCCAGATAGAGATGCGAACTTGAGAAGACGTTTCTCGTCGCCAACTGACCCTGACTCCAATTCGCCAACACCTGGCGCTAGTACTCAAAGTCGTCCACGAGCAGAACGCAATCTTTCCCGCGCTTTTGCCAACGTCGCCGACCAAAGCGAGCCCGATTCAAGACCGTAGCCGCGCCATGTAACGTAATCTACACAAAGCAAGTTAGTTGACAGCTTGTCAATGAAATTCGACTCGTCGTTCGTTCGCCGCATTTCGTTGTCGCCGTGAATGCGGCGATGGATGCGGCGTGGCGCGCGCACGCAGAGGTGTTACTCCAGACATTCTTTCAGGTGACGCCGGATTCGACGCTTTCATCCGAACAGGCGGCGCGCGTGCTCGAGGTGGCTATGAACAAAATCGCGAGAGACGACGACGTGGATAATACGAACGCGTTGGTGGGTGCCATTGGCGCGTGTGAGGGCGTGCACTTCTTCACGAGCGCGATATGGTGACGCGCGCGCAAATTAGCCTAGTGAAATGTAGAAATAGAGTTCAATGCTGCAATAAGTATAAAATAATAATCGAAACACAAATCACCGCGTCAGTGTTCGTGCGCTACGCCATCGTGTGTGTTAGCTCTCTACGAAAATAATAATGAAACTTGCTCACGCGAGCAGCTTTGCTTGGAACTGCTTGCCTTCCGCCGTCTTCAACCAGTGCCCAATGTCCTTCTTCCCGCACGCATACATCTCTTCTAATCCTTCATTACTCGCTGGAACGAACGTGTGCAATCGAGGCGCAGGTGCACTCGGGAGTAAAGTGGCGCCCCAGTTCGTGGCGTCTTCTGGATCGAGTCCAATGCGCAACGCCGACTCGCTCAACGACGGTAAATTATTCATCACTCCGCCATCCACGCATACCATGCCGTGATGTACACAAATCCCCGGGTGCGTCCACAACGGAATATACGTTGATGCGATGACCGCATCAATCAAATCATCCCTGGTCTCGAACTCGGTCACGATTACGTTGTGCGGCACCGGAAACAACGACGTAATCGAAATAAAGCACCGCCCGGTACACTGCACGTGCGCGTCCTCGGGCAACACATCTTGCAATAAAAACCGACACTTATTGCCCACGGTGGAGAAATTACTCCACCATCTATCTCTATGCAAGCATGCGATGTCGGGAATGTGTGCCCATACGACATCTGGATCGACTCCGCACGCCGCTATGCATGCCATCAAACTCCCGACAGAGCTCCCGCTCCAGTGCACCTTATCCAACGTCTCACGCCCAAACATCGAATACAACCCGTGATAGACGCCAATATGATACCAAGTCCTAAAACCTCCTCCACATAAACACACCGCCGCGTGCCCATCGTGCACGATGGGCGTGCGTTTACGGTGTTTCCCCACGTCCCCGTGGTGCGCCTTGCTCGGCTTCCACATCGGCGCTCGCAAGATTTCCCAAAATATAATCCACATCGCGATCCACATCGCTTGCATGATGGCCACGGGTAAACCATATATCGTTCTTCCGAGCACTAACCATGGATGCTTGCCGCGTTCGAGCACGTACGGCGTGCGCTTGCTCAAAAAGTACGCGTGGATGAGGACGTTGGCCAGGTACAACAGCAGCGCGCGCAGCGCTAAACTATAGCAGTCGTCGCGCGTGAGCGTCGCTGGCTCGAGCACGGCGCGCGTGGCGAGTGCGCGCGTGATTGCGCACCAGCGCACGACGCCGAGCGACGGCATTGGCGCGCGTGATTCTCGACAGGCGCGGGTGAGAATGGCGATCGCTGGGACAGGTATATACCTTTTCGTGTATTTATGACGCGCGGGCTGTCGCGGGATGTTGTCTGGTGATGGCATTGTTGCGTCTATTATTGATATTAATGTCCATAGGGGAGCTAAAAGATAATACATGTTTATGCGCGCGGCGAAGCATACTTACTTCGCGTCGCGTGCGGTGGCTTTGGCACCAGCGGCGCCTCGAGACGCAGCCGACGGAGGATGCACGGCTTCAAATGGCTTGAGAAATCGCTGATTCGGATCAATCACGCGCCCGAGTGGGATAGCGAGATGAAAATAGTTGTGACGAAGCAGTGCGCGGCGCTGGGCAAAGTTTTTGACCCATTGTGAGGCAGCCGCGCTGATCTGTTTGCATAGTTGCGGGTTGGCTTCGGCCCACTCGAATCGTTCGCGCAAGTCGCTCAAATCTTCTTTGACCGGGATGTAATGCACCATTGGCTTGAGAGAGTCAAAGTATGAATCTTTCATGCGCGTTTCGTGGTGAAACAACACACCGGGCATGGTGAGCTTGTGGATCGTTCCCGTCCACGTCGTGCCTCCTGCGCCGCCGAGGTCGATTTGATACTTGTATCGGGCGAGCTCGTAGTTGCTCATTTCTTTGTCGTCCTCCACACCGAGCTCTTTTCCGAGCTTCACTCGCATCGGGAAACGCTTGTCGTAGTAAGCGATGCAGAAAAATCGCGCATCGAGCCAACCCGGTTCGAGCAAGGACTTGAGAACCATTCTAAAACGGGCGGTGATGCCTTGGCGCTGCGACATTTCAACCATCGCTTGTGTGCGGTTTTGACTTTTCGCAATCTGATCCAACATGCACGAATCCGGTGCATGGCATGAATCTTCGATGAAATCATCAAACTCAGGGCCTAAGAATCTGTAATCCGACCCGCGCCAGACGATTTTCGGGATGAGCGCCTTCCACATGAAATCCTTGCGGTTCGCCGCCGGCACGTCTTGAATGTTGAACATCTTTTGATCCCACACCGGCGGCGCACTGAGTGTTGGCCCGCTCGGGGAAGAGAGCATATCTAAAATCGGCTGCGACAGCGTGATTAACGTCGCCGGAACGAGCGAAGGAAGCAATTTACCATCGCGCGGGGCGCTACTAAAATCGTACACTGGCGCCCACTCGTTGACGTGACACGCTCCGCTCGCGCGTCTCGCCTGACTCAAACAATGCGTCTGCGGAAAATCCTCCACGGTAAAAAACACATTAAACGGTGGTTGATCAGGTGCGATTCGCCCTGGGTAATACGTCTTCACCGCCCACTTAATCATCCCAGCGCCTAACATTTGTTGCGAACGCTCAAACTCGTTTTCGCTCACCGTCGGCTGGTACACGAACCCACTCTCAGTCGTCCATTTTATCGCATGCAGATCCCCAGGCCCCCATTCGCTTAATGTCAACGCCTCTTTCGTATCCCAAGACCACGCGGGCTCGCCTGAGACGTTGCTCTTGCGCGAAGCCGACACCAACCCAGCGCACGCGATCGCCGCCGTGAGCGCCGCGCACGAAACTATCGTCGTCGTTCGTCGCCATGAAAACAACGACGACGACGACGAACTTGATGCACCCGTCGCCAATCTTTCGGTATCACTTCCCCCTAACAACGACGCACGCTCGGCCGCAACCATGGTTGAACCGATTCAGAAATCACGAATGGTGTTACTCCGCGCCACGCGCACCCTCTCCGAACGCGCTCTCCTCTTCGCGCACCGTACGACACGCCTCGACGAACACACGAAAACACGCGTCCGCGCGTATGTACGCGTCAACGATTCTCGCGCGGCTCGCGCGCGTCGCGCGTCGCACAGTCCCGTCGACGCGCGTCGCGCAGTCGCCGGAACACCCAAACACAATACACATAAAAAACCACACACAGATTAATACCCATCATAATACGTAAATACTGACCAACCACAACTCTTTTATGTTCCATGCTGATTAAAAATTGAATACAATAGTTATAAATAGTTATAAATGTAGATATAGTACGAACATGAACGAGCTCCATGAGACATAACGGATTATTTATGTTTCCCATGATTTTCTAAGGCACGATATAGCGAATGTAGCACTCAAAGTACGAAAATAGGCCTTTCCGAGAACGAGAGGCGGACAAAGCCGCGACCGTCGCCGCGTCGAAGTGGATAGCGCGTGCCTGATGATGTGGCGACGTTTTGCGCCACTGTTTCGCACGCGACGCACGCCAGCCATCAAGGTATATGAATACCGCCACCGCAAACGCTCTTGCATCGCATTCTACACCGCTCGCGAAGAACCACGCGCGAAGAACGACGACGACGACGCGTCAAAGCGCACACATTGTTCGATCGTCGGGCACAACCATGAATGGATTAACGGTGAAAGAAATCGCGACGACGCCGATTGAGGGCCAAAAGACTGGGACGTCTGGATTGCGTAAGAAGGCTGCGGTGTTCTCTGAAGGGAATTACTTGGCGAACTGGGTGCAATCGTTGTTTAGTGCGTTGCCGAAGGAAGAATTGGTTGGTTCGTCCATGGTGCTCGGCGGCGACGGGCGTTGGTTTAATAAGGAAGCGTCGCAGATTATCTTGAAGCTCGCGGCTGGGAACGGGGTGAAAAAGATGTATGTTGGACGTGATGGGTACTTGTGTACGCCCGCGGCGTCGGCGGTGATTCGTGAGAGAAAGGCTTTTGGTGGTTTTATCATGAGCGCGTCGCACAACCCGGGCGGACCAAAGGAAGATTGGGGCATCAAGTTCAACTATTCTTCTGGTGAACCTGCGCCGGAGAAGATTACCGATGCGATTTACGGTTTCACGCAAACCGTGAGTGTGTTGAACATGGCGGATATCCCTGATGTGGACTTGAGCAAGGTTGGCGTCACCAAGTTCGGCGACTTTGAAGTCGAAGTCATCGACCCGGTGGCGGATTACATGAAGTTGTTGAAGGAAGTGTTCGACTTTGACTTGATTAAGTCTTTATTGAGCCGCTCGGATTTCCGCATGCAATTCGATGCCATGCACGCCATTACTGGTGCTTATGCCAAGCCAATCTTTGTTGACACGTTGGGCGCCGCGCCGTCTTCGTGCGTCAACGACACGCCCAAGGAAGATTTCGCGGGTGGTCACCCGGATCCCAACTTGACCTACGCCGAAGAGCTCGTCAAGGTTATGTTCTCCGCCGATGCGCCGGATTTCGGTGCCGCCTCCGATGGTGATGGTGACCGTAACATGATTTTGGGTAACAACTTTTTTGTCACGCCGAGTGACTCTGTCGCCATCATTGCCGCCAACGCCCCGAAGTGCATCCCGTACTTCAAGTCGGGCTTGAAGGGCTTGGCGCGCTCCATGCCTACTGCGGCTGCGCTTGACCGCGTCGCCGCGGACCTCGGCGTGGAATGCTTCGAAACGCCCACGGGCTGGAAGTACTTTGGCAACTTGATGGATGCCGGCCGCTTGTCGGTGTGCGGCGAAGAATCCTTTGGTACTGGCGCTGACCACGTACGCGAAAAGGATGGTCCTTGGGCCGTTCTCGCGTGGTTGTCCATCTTGGCCTACCGCAACAAGGATGTCCCCATCGGTGGCCAAAAGGTGAGCGTCGAACAAATCACCAAGGAGCACTGGGCCAAGTTCGGGCGCAACTTCTTCTCTCGTTACGATTATGAAGGCTGCGAATCCGACCCGTGCAACGCCATGGTTGACGCTTTGCGTGCCAAGTGCGCGGCGGCCAAGAAGGGCGACATGTACGGCTCCTATGAGTTGGATTACGCCGATGACTTTGAGTACACGGACCCGATCGACGGCTCGGTTGCCAAAAAGCAAGGCGTCCGTTTCGTCTTCACCGATGGCTCCCGCTTCATCTTCCGTTTGTCCGGCACTGGCTCCTCCGGCGCCACCGTGCGCATGTACATCGAGCAATACGAAGCCGACCCAGCCAAGCAAGGCGCCGACGCCCAAGATGCGCTCGGTCCGCTCATCAAGATTGCCCTCGAGACGTCTGAGCTCGCCAAGTTCACCGGACGCGAGTCCCCGACTGTCATCACGTAAACGCACGAACGACGACAGAAACCGACAAAAGACGACGACGACAAAAGAATGAATTTAAAATACCCAGCTGTTCAATACAAATACACACACATTTCATTTATATCAACCGATCGATCCGGTCAACGCGACGCGTGCGTTCAAAATAAATCACACGTCACTATCATTACATTATCTTCTATCGCGCGCGTACGCGGCATCGCCGTCCCCGCGCGTCCTAACGCTACGCACTACATCACAACCCAGACCAATCACGCAGCCGCACCGTCGCGTAACGCCGCAGATTCGCGTCTGAGCTCGCGTACGACGGCAGCTAACGCTTCGGGATTGATGCCGTGTTCGATGAGCGCGATCAAAACCGCGAGGGATTCGCGGTCGAGGCCGGTATCGAGGAGCTTGGCGATATCGTGCGCGGTGTCGAGGGTTTCTCTCGCGCGTTCCATCGCGCGCGGTGGCTGTGCGAGGGCGTCGTCGCGGTGAGCTATGCGGTAGCTGTGCGAGCTACAACAGTTATATTTTGGCATGTGGAACGTCGTCGAACTAGGAAGGCTACGATGATTTGTGACAACCATGAAAGCTAAGTAAACTGTGTGACTAGGTGTACAGAACTATGATATATATGTGTGTGTGTGTGTCTTTAGAGACGACGCGAGGCGGCGCGTCGACCGGCGCGTCCAGCCGGCGCTCGGCGCGGCGCGGCGTGGTCGTCGTCTGACGAAGACAGCTGGTCGTCGACGCTCTCATGTCCATCGCCGCCGTCGTTGCCGTTTTCGCGAACGGTGATGCGTCGAGTTGGTTCTTTGTCGTCTTGACCGTCATCGTCGTCTTGACCGAATTCGCGCATAAGTGCGGCCTTCTCACGGGCGTTGATGCGGCGTTGGACGCGCCAGCTGGAATCGTTCATTCGCTCGCGCCAGGATTGGCGCTCGCCTGGAGGAGGAACCAATGACGTTGACGTTGACGCGTGCGCGCGCGTGGCTGCGACGTTCGCGGTGATGGACGACTCGAGATCTTGCATTTGTTTCTCAACCGTTGGTAACGCGTCGCGTACGGCGGTGAGTTCAAAGTAATCGTACGTGAACGGGTCTCCCGGCTTGGGCGGCTTGGGCGGCTTTACTGACGCCGACTGCATTGGTCGCGGCGCCTTGGTCGGCGATTGCAACGGCGACGACAGCATGATTTCAGCCGAAGGTGGTGTCCATGATACTGAATCTTGTGCGGGTAAGCGGGGAGGGCGCGGCACGTACTCTGGCGGATACGTGGGCTCGACGCGCGCGAGTTCGCGCCCGAGCGCATCCGTCGGCCACTCGCGCCTCGCCTCGCGTTCCGCCAATAACCGCTGTTGTGCGATGATTTCATTGTACTGCATCACGCGCGCGTCGACGCGGTCGAATGCAGAGTCATCGCTCTCTACGGATTTCGACGGATAGCCCTCGCTCGAACGTGATTCTGACGCTACTGAGCGGACGTCGGCGCCGTCCGAGTCGCCGCCGGAATCCGCGCACGCTTGGACTCGCCGGCGCCAGCGCTCGTGATCCATCGCGGCTTTCTTGCGCTCGAGCGCGAGCACGGCAGTTTCGTAATCGCGCCTTGCCACGGGGTCATTCGACAAGCTCTTGCTCTGTCGCCATTTATTCCGTATGCTCTCCAAGTGCACGCTCAACTGCACGTGCTTCAATTTCAAGTCGCTCGCGCCCGGTTTCGACAATTCTTCGACGAGCGTTTGATTATCAAACGCGGCGATTAAATCGCTCGCCATGCGTGGATGCAACGCGCGAGAGGCTTGATGGGTATCAACCAACGCGCGTTTGACCGCCTCGCGACGTAAGTGCTCTTCGCTCTCTACATCTTTACGTTCGCTCGCGAGCTTTGCCGCGATGACTTCGTCTTCGAGGTCGCCCCGGATGTAACTCATAAAGTACAGCACGAATGCAACGTTGAGAAAGTACAGCGCAAACGACGCGATGATTTCGGACACCGCGTGCCTGACGCTACTCATCAACGCCCCAGAGTTGTAGCTGATTAATGTGACGACGAGTGAAATCGTTTCCAATCGACGATGTCGCTCGCGTTCGTAGACGTCGAGCAGCAACACAAGGGCGAGCGACAGTTGAATGACGCCTACAGATAGATACGCCGCGAGTAATGGCGTGTCGGGAAGCAATACAGCGATAGAAACGAGCATTCCTTTGCGCATGAACACGACGAGTTCCCAATAATATCGCTCAGGGTTGAAGCCGAGGTATAAAAATCCATACCTCGTCATCGTCTTCATCCACGTCAACGTCTCCGAGCGCTCTCGTAACGCCTTGAATGCCAGATACGGCATGTACGCCGTAAACATAGACGCGCCGATTAAAATAATCGTAAGATACACCTTGAAACTCGCCGTGTTCGTCTGTACGCTGTAATCCACGTACAGATACGTGCCAATGTCTTCAATCTCAGTCGTACGAATCATGCGCAACGCCCCAGTTAACGTCGGCATCCAGCACATGTAGAGCGTCGTCGCGTAGAACAATCCGAGCGTTAAATCCCACGCCGTCGGCGCCATATTCGTCAGCTCTTCGTGCGAGTATTCTTGCACGATGTATCCATCGCTATTGACCTTGGTTTTCAGCACTAAATCGTACGCATTCGTCACGGTGTCGCCGAATTCGGGTGGGTTTCGCATGCGTTCCAATTTATGCTTCAACGACCGCGTGTCGTCTCCGTTGCGTCTCGCCGCGATGTACTTGTCTTCGAGCTCTCGCTTCGTCGCATACCACTCGTCGCGTAGTTTAAAAAACGCCGTGATGCGCATGTAGCAATAGTACGGCACGCATAGCGCGGCAAAGACACACACGGAGAACATCGAGTACATGGCGTACGACGCGTGCGACCACTTCAACAGACAATCCGCCGGAAACGACTTGAGCGACACCGACGTCGTCACGCGCGATATGGGGAATATGATTCCCACCGCGTTTGGCCACCCGAGATCAATCAATCCGAGCGTGGCGAGCATTTGGAAGTGTGAGACGAACACCTTGGTGTATACTACGGATGTGGCGACGTAGCTCTGCGCGGCGGCGCACACGCGCTGCCAGACGACGAGCTGCGCCGCGAGCAACATGAGCATGACAAATGCCGACGCCACGGGCGCCCAGCACTTGTTACACTTGAGCGACGTTTCTAACGCCTTGGAATCTTCAAGCGAGGCGTACCCTGCGTGTCGATCGCACGAGCCGCACAGCGGTCCCGCGTACCCGGCGTTGCACAGCGCATCCGCGGCGCCGACGCCACCGGCGCACGCGTGCGGCGACTTGCACGTAAACACCGATAAGGTCGATGCGTTCGCGCGCCAGTGGCCGCTGAGTAACGAAAGATATGTCACGTCGCGCGCGTCGCACACCGCGCCCGCGGGGCAGGCGCCGCACGTGTACGATTCTGGCGGGTCTAATCTGTAATACGCTCGAACGCTCTCGGTTTTGTTGGCTGGCGCTTCGGCGACGACGCATTGACACGCCGATTTCTGCGTGTTTCCGAGATACCCAGGCAGAGTTTGGCCGCTTTGTGACACATGCGGGACGACGGGCATGCCATCGTCGCCAGTGTACGTGTCCATATTCGCCGGACAGCGATCGCACGGCATGGAGCCGACGCCGGATTTGTAAAATCCGGCAGCGCATGGAACGCATACGCCGTACGGACGCAACGATTGTATGTACGACGCAAACTGTAACGGCACGCTCGTGGTGATTTGCGAATACAAATCAGGAAAACTCGCCGTAGAAATCAGTGCCGAGGCGCCGCTCACGTCATGGTCTTCCGTGTAACCGGCGATGCATGCGCACGAACCGTCGGGCATCGGGCTCGCGTGCGGCTTGACGTCCTCGCACGGAATGATTCGCATCTTTTCGTGCGTAATCGACGCATCAGCGATTGAAAACGTCAAATCATACTCTACTCCGCGCATGCCTATGATTTTCACGCCATCGAACACGGCTTTGCCGCGTACGATTGGCACGGAACCACCGACGACGGCGAACGGAGGTGGAGCGACGGTTAACGTCACGTTGGCATCCATGGCCTCGAGCACGTTATCCGCGATGTCATACGTCGTCACATCAAAGACTGGCAGCGTGACGTTGGTATCGAATCGTCGCGGCAGTGGCGTGCCGCCGAATTCTAACCTGTGCGGCACGCCCGGTTCGATGGTGATTTCCAGAAATTCCGAAATTAATCCCAAGTTTTGCGAGTACGGACACTTCTCCTCGAGACACGTCGATGTAAATTGCAAGACGTAGCTCCCGGCTTTGGGACGGTTGAATCGCAACGACTTGGCATCGCCGACGAAACCCGGCGCGGTGCGAACGCCGTAGAAATCGAGCGCCGTGCCTGGGGTACCGGCGACGTCGGGGAGCACGTCGCCATTCGCCGCGAGTTCGGTGAGGTAGGCGATTTCGTGCGTCGTCTTGTCTGCTTCGGCGCTCGCGCTCGCAGGCGTACAAAAGTTTTTCGATGGATGCAATGACGTGCCATCAGCGCACCAGGCGACGATACCGTTGATGACGTATAACGCACCGACGGATGCGGCGCGCGTGTACTGCGTTTCGGCGGGTGGTGGTGGAGGGGTTGCCGGCGGCGCCGGCGGTTGCCCATTCGCCGGCGGAGGTGGGGACGCTGTCGGCGGCGGCGACGGTGGCGAAATCACCTCTTCGCATCCGACGGTGGCGTCCAAGCACGATACTTCATTCGATGCATCGGCGAGCATGGGTGATGTCGCCGTCGTGGGCGTATACGACTCGCCAGTGACGAGAGTATATGAAACTAGCTGGACGCTGACCGCGCGGCGTTCATCCGCGTTGAGCGTCGAACCCATGAGTAATCCCCCGGCATCGCGCGTGGCGACCAAGACATCTTGCAATTGCACCACGTCTGCGCTCTTATATGCGTTGACGTTTGAGCACAAGCCTTGCGGGTAGGCGACAGAAATATCCGCTCGCACGCAATCCACGCACCCGCACGCGTCGAGCGAGGACACGTCTCCAGACGTAATCGTAATTTGAAACTCAAACGTCTTCAACGCCACCGGCACAGTTGATGACACGGTGACGTTGTAGATTCCCGCGATTGGGTTGTATAATTTGATCGCACTAATCAACGCCACGCCATTCGAAATGGTGAAATCACTAATCGTGGGATCAGCGCTAAACACCCGCCGATTTGTGGCTTGCGCGTAGACGATGGAAACGCCGATGTTCCGACCGACGACGGTGTCGGCGGAGAGAAGCTCGTTGACGCCCCCATCGGTGACGGCGACGACAAACGGCGCGATGGAAATCGTCCGCGCCGCAGCGAGCGTCGTTGGTCGATAATACTGCGCATCATTCACCGTCGGATATCCGTGTTGAGACGGAACGTTGAGCTGATTGGCCAAACCGACGGTAAAGGTAACATCCACTGATGCCGATGTCAAACCATCGGCAGAGAACGTCAAAGCATAGGACCCGATTTCTAAACCATGGACAATGATTTCGTCAAAGATGAGAACGGCGCGACCGATCGGGGAGGTCACGACGCTCGTCGCATACGTCTTAACGGTGGACGTTCGCGTGGAATTAAATTTCGACCGCAGCGTGGCGGTGACTTGCTTTGAAAATGAATTGGCAAGCATGAGCTCGCCACCGGCATCGGTCATGTGTACGGTAAACTTTCCAAGCTGCACCGACTCGGCGGAGGCGTAAGACGTGATCGTCTCTACAGTTGTGATGTGTTTCACGGCGTGAGGCCTGCCTTCAATAATCTTCACCGTCACATCGAACGACGTCAATCCTGCGCTGGCGAAGCGCAATACGTGATTGCCGCGCACCGGGGACGCGAGATAAAAGTTGTTTGCAGATACGGTGCCGGAGGATGTGGAAATGCTCAACGCGCCAGTTATCGTCGCCGTGTCGTCGACGACGGCAATCGTCACCGTACGTGTTGAGGTGTCGTACGCGCCGAGCGAGTTGCCAGCGGCATCAATGACGTTGACAATGAACGGCGCGGTGCTTTTACCAACCAACGTGTTCTCGGCAGAATTTAATCCAGCGCCGTCCTCGGTGCCTGAAAAGGAGGACGGAACAACGACGTCGAGCGCCGTCGCAGAGCCAGGGAAAATTTCATACGTCAACGCCACGTCAACCAAGCCAAATGACTTGAACGTGAGTATCGCACTGTTCTGGCTCGTCGATGCCTTTGGGAGCTGAAAGGCAATGTCACTGAACTCTGCAGCTCCGCTTGTGATGGTTTTCGTGTGTCGAGTCGGTTGCGTCGCGGCGCACGACGAGCCGCTCAATACGCACGGATTTGTGCGAGCGACGTCAAACACGGCTTCAATCACTGGCGTGCACGACGCATCGCCGGGCTGACATATCGCTTCGAAACTCGCCCCAACGACGTTATCGCCGCCATCCATGATGACGACGTGAATCGGTGTCAGCGTTACTAATGCTGCTGACGTGTATTGCGTACACGTGCATCCTGCGCCGCTCCTCGACAGCGTACTAAACGCCGTGCACGACACGCCTTGCGTGTAATAATCATCACACGGCGCGCGCACCGCTAAATGATGCGCGCGACCGAGAGTAACAGTAATCGTGGACGTTACTGCCGCGAGTGCCGGGTCCGCTGGAACAGAAAATGTAAACGTGTGTGAGCCAACGGTGGCGCGCTTGAGCGCCAATCCGCTCAAAGTCGCCCTGTTTTCCGCACTCAACGCGGGCGCAAGATTCCCCGTGCCCACGTACGGATCAACGACAATGAATGCATCCCGAGTGGACACGGTGCTGTTGAACGTGAGGTAGTCGCTGACTTTATTCAATGTGTCGCTCGCGACTCCAGATGCGTACGAGAGCTGGACGACGCGCGTCGCTCCGCTACTCAACGCATACGTCACCTCATTCGAATACGTATCGTACAGCTTCATGGTAAATTCATCCAACGGCACATACAAGTCTGCAGCGTAGTCGCGGAACGAGCTCATGGTGACGACACCGAGTGAGGGCGTGTACGCCAAGCGCGGTGAGCTTGTAATGGCAAATCCAACCGGCGCGCCCGCGGTGACTTCAATGTTGATATCTAACGCCTGCAGCGCCGTCGCACTCGTGCCGATGACGTTTAATTGCTCATCCTTCCATGTGTTCCCTGTGGATACGCACGAAATTGTGTGCGCTCCCAAGGTTGGGCTCGTGAGCGTGATTCCTGAAAGCGTCGCTTCGCCAGCACCTTGCGTGTCCCCAGTCAACGTTCCGACCAACGTCAACGTCGCGCTCGAGCATGAAAACGTCCGCCATACCTTGTACGCCGACGTAGCCGAGTCGAATCTATCAGCGTCACCTAGTGCGCTTCCACTGACATCACCAACGTAGATTTTTAAATCTCCGAGCGGCGTCGAGGCGTCGGCGAACCGAATGTCTTCACCGTCGGCGAGCACGTAACGCCATTGATGCCCAATCGTGCCTGGTGTGAGCTGAATGAGCTGTATCGCGGGCTGGATGTACGCAGAACCGACAACAAAGAAGCCAATACGATAATACCCCGCGGGTTCGTTATGGAGAGTGATGGAATTTGCAGCAAATGTCCACGTCGCGGTGCCGGCGGTGTCCGTTTCAATGACTGTCGACGTAGGTGTCAATGTGCGTTCAGTGGGTGAATTACTCGCCGGGTACGGACCCACTTCGACTTGCATTCCCGCGTCTTGCAATGTGATGACATTGTTACCAGCGTCGTATAGCTTCAATGCGATGGACGACGCGATCGTCGACGTCGTTGAGCTCGTTACCATGGTTGCCACCGCGTGATTGTCGATTTCTAAATATCTTGCTCGGCCAATCACCGCGGTAAACACCGCGAGGGTTTCCACGCTCGAGCCACCGAACGTGGCGCTAAACAGTAATCTATACACGTCGTCCGCACCCGAAACGCCTCGCGACGGTGCAGCGTAGGTCAGGTCGTTCACGACGGACGTTTCAGATGGCTCGCGCGCCCCGGTTGGGCCCGGATTGGTGAGCACTAAATCAGTAAACCAAGCGACGCCCTGCGAGGACGTCACCGTGGTCGTGCCACCGAGCTGCGAACCAGTACCGCGTGCAACGTTGGATGCATCGACAGAAGTGACGGATATGCTATGCGCGTCTTCGTCAAATAAGTTCAAACGATTGCCCGCGGCGTCGACGACGTATACGACGACGCCGCCAAGCGGCACCGACAAATCTGCGGGTACTTGTGCGCTATTGGACGAATCTGGCACGCTCACCAACCCAACAGGCACTCCTGGGACAACGGAGAACGAAAAATTTGCGCCGACACTCAATGAAACGCAACTGCTACCCGTGCAATCTTCACCGACAACATGGACGAGGTAATCGCCGACGACGAGCGGCGTGCTAAACACGAGCTGAAACGTCGCCCGTCCGTTCGTCGTCGTTACCACTGCCGGTGACGTACTCAACGTCACCGCTGGTGAATTTACCGGGCTTAAAGCGACATCTAACGTGGTAGTAATTGTAAATCCGCGTGTCCCGCCCACGCCGTAATCATCCTCAATGGCGACGCCGTGTACGTCCACCAGATCCACCGTGATCGCATCGAGCGTCATCGTGCTCGCACCAGAATCTGCATTCGCCTCATATGCCGCATTGCCCACGCTTGCTCGCGCGTGCGTTAGGGAAATTCCATGCGGCACGCCATGAATATGCAATCGTTCCCCCACGGTGTGGAAATCGGCGCCATTCATGCTCAATTCCACGGACACCGTGGTTGGCGTCGGCAATGTCGCGAGCCACGATAACGGAGCGTGATAATCCCCGCACGACCCATTCGAGTCGGCATCGCACACTGGACACGTTATTTTCGTCGCACTCACGAACGTCGCCGCGGTTTCACTCGAAGCCGCGAATCGACACGTTAACCCGGCGCCGGCGAGAAACGGACCGCCTCTGACGGCGACCACGGCAACGTTTTCATCCGCCGTCTCGCCCGTGAACATGATGGACGACATAGTCGTGCCTTCAATCGATACCGTGCGCACGGCTGGCGCATCGTAATACATAAAGTACACCAACCCAGTGTCCCACGTCGACGAGTCGTAAATCCCGCCCAAGTCGATGGCGCCGTCGATGGGAAAGCCGCTAAAACTAATCTGCACCTCAGCCACGAGCGAGGCATAATCCGATACTACCTCCCACGCCGGCGTCCTACACGTCAACGATGTCGAGCTCAGCACCGTAGCCGGGGTCCACGTCGCCTTATTAAACGCTCCTCGTTCGCCGAATCGACACGCCGCGCCGTGCGACAACCCGTCGCCCAGCGAACCGCCGCTCGCGTCGAAAGGAAACCCAACCCCAGTAATCGTCACCGTCGTCCCTCCCGACGACGGACCACGAACAGGAGATATACTATCAGATTCTAACCCGTACGCACTCGGCGTGAGCGTCGCGCGCGCGATAGAGCAGTCAACGCCGACGTAGCCGCTCGCGCACGCGCACCGTCCATCGCTCTCGCACGACCCTTGCCCGAGCATCGCGTGGCATCCGCGCGGGCACGAATTATACACCGCTGCGTGTGCGCTCGTCACGGCGATCACGACGAGCGTACACGCGAAAAGCGCGACGGTGCGCGCGCGAGCGCCGTTGGAGCTCGCGCAGCGATGATGTTTGCTCCAGTCCGCGCGGACGCGGGGTACGCCGCGTTGCATCGCCTCACACGCGCTCATGGCGGTCACGACATGCGCGGTGGCGTGGAACGTGCGCGTGCGGTTCGTGTGCGCGCGCGTGCGGGCGTCGCGGGCGTCGCGGCGTCGCGTCGCGGTGTGAACATGGCCGCGGCTCGCGGTTCCCCTTCAACGGAAATTCGGTCGGACGGACATTGACCAATTATGACTCGGAGAGGGGGGACTCGAAAAGGAAAGGGATACGAAAAGTCGTTCGAACGACGCCGCATTCACCGCCTCGCGCGCGTCCAATGCCGCCTCGCGCGCGCGCATGCGCGCGAACATTATTTATACTCGTCGTCTCGCGCGCGCACGGCGGCGTTCGCGCCGACGCGATTGGCGACTTTGCCCGCGAGGGTGATTTCAGCATGCACGCCCATCATCTGTACCACGGCGGTGCGGTGGCGCTGTCGAGCGCGCGCGACGCGGAAGGATGTCGTGTGCGCGCGCACGGAACGCTGATTGAATCGTCATCCATCGCTAGCGCGATGGATGCGTGCGCGGTGGTGGCGAGGAGCGCGGATGCGCGGTGTCGCGTGGCGTCGGCTTCGGCGCGGTGTCGCGTCGAGCTCGCCGGAGCTCGAGCGCGTTCGACGGCGTGTGTGGAGATCGATGGCGATGGCGCATGCGAACGGTGTGTATTGCGCACACTCGGTGGGCGCGCGAAGGAGGACGACGAGCAAGAGGACAGCGCGATGGTGTTTGTGCTCGAGCGTTCAGTGGAATTTGCATTGTATTTAGACGAGCTCTCGTCGGTTGACCGCGAATGTAAGCATCATGTCGCGCTCTGGCGCGCCGAAAGCGCCGCCCGCGCGCTCGAAGGATTGACGGATAAAATTTCTCGCATGCACGACGACGCGGAGGCGCGGGCGGAGGCGATTATGGGGGCGTTGTGGATGCTGGACGCGCGCGTGGACGCAAGCGCCAAATCCGTTCGAGTGCTCGACGGGGACGTGCGTGCGCTCGAGCGCACGACGAGCGATGCACGCGAGATTACCGTCAACTTTGCACGCGAGTTTGACTCGTTTGCGACTGCGGTATTTCGCGCGCTGACACGCGTGGAGCGCGCGACGGCGAGCGCGGTGGCTGCGGCTCGATTCGCCGCCGACGCGGCGCACACGTGCTCGACATTCGTCTACAGGTTGTACGACGCGTTCACAGCGATCGAAACCGCAATTGCACGCGTCGTACTTGTCGCGATGGCCATCGCCGTGAGACGATTTCGCGTGTTCGTGACGTCGGCGCTCGTCATGGATTGGTTTCTCGCGCGCGTCGGCTTGAAATCATCCACTCGGCTTCGATGCGGCTTAATTTTCGCCGCATGCGCCCGCACCATGATACGAACGACGGCGCGTACGATGGCCAACGCAGCAATTGTACGTTCCAAACGACGTGGCGTGGCGAACGAGCCTCTGGCGACGCCTGCGAGACGAAGCGCGAGGATTCGGAACCAACAGTCCCGACGCCTCGAAAAGACGAAATAAACTCACGACACCCTCACTGTGCCACGCGATGCCCACCATCTCAAAGTTGATTTCATACCCCATCAAATCACTCCCTGGGATTGAGTGCGAACGCATAGCGCTCACGTCCACTGGGCTGGCGCTTGACCGCACGCTCGCGCTCGTGGACGCGGAGACCAAGGTGTTCATCAGTCAACGCTCGCACCCCAAGCTGGCGACGCTTGCGGTGCGCGTGAGCCCGGAAACCGCGTTCGTGGACCCGTCGGTGCAAGAATTTGATGTCATCGTCAGCGCTGAGGGCAGGGATGATTTGGTCATTGCGTGCGACGTGCGTGAGCACTGCGCCGAGGGCGGCGCTCGGGACGCGGGCGGGCGAGCGACGTCGACACCGGTGGATATTGAGTGCTGGGAATGGCACGGCACGTGCCTCGACGTCGGCGCTGACGCGCGTGCGTGGTTTAGCGCCTTCTTAGATGATGGCAAACAGTATTCATGCGTGCGATGGGCTGGTCGAGGGGGCTTTCCAGGCGGCGCGCAAGACGCGGATGACGGCGTGGACGTAGACGACGCCGTGACTCGATTAACGAGCGAAGACTACGGCTCTCGTCGCACAACGACGACATTATCCGACGGATTCCCAATGCTTCTCGTCAATCAAGCCTCGATCGACGCCGTGAATGCGGGTGCGCGAGCATTAGATCCCACCGGCGCGCCGAATATCGACGGCCGTCGATTCCGTGGCAACGTCGTTGTCTCCGACGCCCCCGCATTCGCCGAAGACCTCTGGGCCACCGCACGAATCGCGCACAAAACCGACATTGAACTCTGCAAACCCTGTTCTCGATGTTCCATCCCGAACATCGACCCGAACACGGGAAAATTTGATGTCTCCCACGCCCTCGCCAAGCACATGTCCCAGCGTCGAAGCGGCGCCGCGCTCGACACCGCCAATCGATTCTGGCGTCAAGCCGTGTTTTTCGGCTGGAACTTGATTTGTACCACCACACAGGACGCGCGCACCATTCTTGCCATCGGTGATGCGCTCGAAATCACGTCTACGCGCGCGAAATTCCCTTAAACGTCGCGCGCATTCGACGTAGCCGACATAGCCGCTGTAAGCCTAAGCCCTCATCTCTTTCTCCAGCTCACGGCTCATTCGCCGACGCGCGCCCGGACCGATATGTCCCGCCACGTTGCACCGCGCACACACGCGCACACACGCGCGTCGCCCGCGCCCAGCCGCGCGCTCGCCCGCGCCATCGCGCGCACACCGCGCGCGCACCGTGCGCCCGATGCGAGCCGCCGCCGCCAGGTTTTCACGCGCGCAGAGAACGCGCCAACCATCGCGTCGCTGCTCGTCACGCACGCCGACGGCTTGCTCGCAGACATCACCGCGAACATCGACGCCGTGGTGCTCGATTGCGACGGGGTGATATGGCACGGGAACACGCTCATACCTGGGGCAAAGTTGGCGGTGGAGACGCTGCGGTCGGCGGGCGCGCGCGTGTTCTTCGCGACGAATAACGCGACGAAGAGCCGCGCCGAGTACGCGGCGAAGTTTGCGGCGTTGGGTATGAATGTGTCAAAGTATGAGATATATACCAGTGCGTATGCGACGGCGTGTTATTTGCGAAGTAAGGGGTTTGATGAGGTGAGCAAGGAGGGCGCGGAGTTTGGGGCGAATGGCGAACGGTTGGACGACGCGAAGAAACCGAGCGTGTACGTGATTGGTGAACGAGGGATTTTGGATGAGTTAGCAGAGGCAAACATTGATGTTGAGGCTGGGGTGTATGACAGCGTGCGATGCTCGCCACAGGATTGGGAAGAGATGAGAGATTGGTTGGATGAACGGGACGACGTCGGCGCCGTGGTGGTTGGGAGCGACTCTTCTTTTACTTTTGCCAAGCTCGCGTATGCGTCATTGATGATTCAACGCGGCGCGAGATTCATCGCGACGAATCCAGATGCGGCGGATTTGTTCGGTCCTGGTTTTTACCCGGGCGCCGGAGCGCTCGTGGACGCCGTAGCCAAGGCGAGCGGCAAGGCGCCAGAAATTTATGCCGGCAAACCGAGCGGGTTTATGTTGGACTTGTTAAGCGAGCACACTGGGATTGATTTATCCCGCACGCTCGTTATTGGTGATAGATTAGATACCGACGTGGCGTTCGGCAAGGCTGGCAAAGCCGCGATGACTGCGCTCGTCATGACTGGCGTTGCGACTATGGATGACGTCGAAGCCCTCGTGGCTGAGGCGGCGACCAACGCTGACGCCGCTGCCGCCCTCCCCGACCGCATCGTCGGCTCCCTAGCCGAGCTCGTCGGCTTAGATTTCGACCCTGATGAAATCTGCGCTTCAGTCGTCCCCGAGCCGTCTATGCTGGATTCATTTCCAGTCAGCGACGACGACTTGCCGGACATGGCTTCGTTTTTGGACGATGACTACGACAGAGACATTTACGACCCAGCATCGTAAACGCGAGAGCTCTATCGCCGTTTGGCGTCACAAAATATTTTCTTATTTCTGTTGTTTCATCTCTACTAGCGTTGACATAAAAAAGTACAATCAAACACACTAAAACCACCACGAATACGCGCCGAGGGGAACTTAAAAAGACACTTTGCGCGCGCGACGAGCCTCACAGTCTCCCACGCCTGCGACGTCTCACACGATGGCGCCGACGATGCCGTTGGATAAAACAATCCCTCGCGCGCTCAACGACGCGCAGATATCGCTCGCGACGCACAAAAAGTGCGCGAAAATGCTCGCGAGCGCGCGACACGATGACCCAGAGACGTTTCTTCCAGTCTTTTGCAACGCAATCTTACCCGTATTGCTCGAGTACAAGGTACGTGCGGCGCGCGCGAGAGCGATGATAACGCGTAAACACATGCGTTGGGTGTGTTCGCGCCTCGGTTGCGCGGTCGATGCGCGCGTACGCCGGGAAATCAGTCGTTGACGTGCGCATCAGCATCAAGCCTTTGAGTGTACTGACCAAAAGAGCTCACGCGCCCGTGGCGTCGTCATCGTTCGCACGCGCAGCGAGACTTATGCACCGAACGCGTGGTACGATTTATTGTCACCTTCTGCGCGTGGCGTGAGGAAGGCATGGAGGAGGATGCGGATGAATTCAACGAAGCGTTTCTCGGGTTTCTGTTAAACTTGCACACGGCGAAAGACAAGGCGATTCGATTCCGCGCGTGTCAAATTATCGCTGGCGTGTTAAACGGCCTCGGTCCCGATGCGGAGGTGAGCGATGAATTATATGAGCGCATGACGGATGTGATGTTGGAGCGGATTCGGGATAAGATGCCACCGGTGCGGGCGCAAGCGGCGAGAGCGTTGAGTCGTTTACAAGACGGCGGCGAGAGTGACGATTTCTCGCAGGATGATATCACGCAAGCGTTCGTGGAGTTACTCGGGAGTGAAAAGAATAAGGAAGTGCGTAAGGCAATTTTGGGGTCGCTCGCGATTTCTGATTTTACCATTCCGTGCGTGGTTGAGAGGACGCGCGACGTCGCGGAGGATGTCAGACGCATCGCGTTTTTGGCGCTCACGTCCAAGGTTCCCGTGGAATCGGTATCCATCGCGCACCGTGCGTTGGTGTTGCGACGCGGGTTGAGTGATCGCGCGCCCATGGTGCGAAGCGCGAGCGTAGAAATGCTCAAGCGCTGGCTTGATGCGTTCCAAGGGGATGTGATTAAATTTCTCACCGCGCTCGCCGTCGAGTTCAACGAAAACGAAGCCGAGCTCGCACTCAGAGAACTCATCGCCATCGGGCGCGTGAAGCCCATGGAGGTGTGTAAGGATGAAGACATGGTGCGCAAGGGCTTGAAGCGCGATACCGAGGCTGATGGCTTGATGAGCGCTGAGGAGGCGTTGTATTGGCGCGTGGTGATGCAACATTTGGCTGACGCATCCAACGCCATGGGCTCAAACTCTGCGCAGTCCGTAGGTCAAGCGCGTGAAATCGCTGCCGCCGAAGTTGGTGAAATGATTGAAGCCATGGAGTGCGCCTTGCCTCCGACGGCGATGGATTTGTTGGCTCTCGTGCAGTCGCACGCCACAACCACGGGGGGGAAGTTTGCCGCTCGTCAATTGTTACCGTTGCTCAAGTGCGTAGATTTGAACGATGGTGCCATTCGTCGCGGTGCCATGCACCTGGTCGCAGAACAACTTCGCGTCGTGCCGTCTGTCGACGCTCGCGGGTCGTCCTACGCGTGCGGTGGTGACGGTGAGTGGGAACGCGCTCTCATTGAAATCGCTCGCCTCGTCGCGAACGGTTCCACTGAGTTTGCTGGCATTATCCTCGATGCCGCAGATTCTCTGCAGATGCTCAACACCGCTGAGTCACTCACGCAAGCCTTGTTCATTGCCGGTACTCTTCTCGAGCAAACACAAAAGCGCTTGCCATCCATCGCCGCCGAAGCCGTTATGGATTCTTTAATCAAGCCAGCGGTGACGCACGCCACCACAGCGGTACGTCGCGAATCCATGCGCGTTCTCGGACTCTTGGTCGCTTCGCAAGGTGTCATCAACCCCGACGCGGTCGTTATCCTCCGAACGGCGTTGAGCGCGGACGCGGCGCCCGTGCGATGCATGGCGGCGCGAGCGCTTGGCGACGCTGCGCTCCTCCACGGCTTGGCCGCACTCGACCAGCATCGCGTCTTAGTCAACTTGGAAGACGAAGACGTGAGTGAAAGCGATTTCAACGCCAGTTTACCCCTCGAAACGGCTTTCATGAAGTGCTTGGACGAGGAAGGTAAGCCGTTCGCGTTCAAGGCGGATGCGTACGATTTGGAGGATGTCAACGTCGAAGACGTCGACGCGACAAAGGCTGCGGCTGCCGTCGAAGCCGAAGAAAGCGTCGGCACCGTCGCCGCGGAGTCATTGTGCAAGATCATTCTTCGTCGTGGCGAAGGTGCTTTCGAAGCTGCCGCCTCGGTGGTTGCGCGATTATTGGGGAGCTACTTTGCCGCAGACGCGCAAAGACGTCCTCGCCTCGCGCAATGCCTCGCCGTCTTCTTCCCTGCGCTCGCGAGCGCACCTGAAGACCGCCGTCGCTTACTCGCCGATTGTGCGTTACCGGCGTTACGAGCTGCAGCGAAAGTTAAGGGCTTATCCCGCGTCGCCGCGCTTCTCGTGCAATTGCTCACCGCCGGCGAGGGGGCGACGACGAATGGCGCGGAATTAGCGCTCGCCTTGGCGAATGAATCTTTAGCTTTGAGCACAAAGCAAACGCCTACGGGCGCACAAGGTACGCTCGCTAAGGCGTACATTAACGGCGTCGCGCGTGTGCTGTCGCTCATTCCGGTGAAGTCAGCCAAGGATGAAGTCGACATGGCTGAAAAGGTTGAATTGAACGACGTGCTCACCAAGGCGTGGCACGCCGCCGTGCTCGCAGCGGAACGCACGAATGAAAAGGCGGCGGCAAAGGACTTGGCGTGCGCGGCTGAACGTTTGCGATCGCACTGCGTCGCTACGCCTATACCGCCAGCAGCAGTGGAAGGCGAACCCGATGAAACCGCCGCCGACGCCGCGCTCGATGTTCCAATGGATGACGATGACTTGTCCACACAACTCAACGACGATGTTCGCGAAGCAGTCATGGAATACGCCCGTGAGCTCGCCAATAGCAACGAAGTCCCTTTCACGGGCTCCAAAGTTAAAGATGCCAAGGTGAAAACCGCCCCGGCGGTTCCAACGCGTGAGTCGCGTTCTCGAGCGAGCAAAACCAAGGCGTCCGAGAAGCTCGTCGACGACGACTTGAAAAAGCCCCTACCAAAGGTAACGCCCACGCGTGAATCCACGCGTTCGCGACGAGGCGCGTTGCGCGAAACAAACTAATAAAGACAACTGGCGAAAGAATTCCCATAAAAATATTCGCGCACCATTGAAATAAAACAACGCCGAATGAAACTACCATACCTTACATAACCGAATACTACTCTCTCGCGCGCGCGAGACCGCGCCATTACGCGTCATCTTTCATCGCCCGAAACTTCATCAACATCACCGGCGCCGTCACGCGCACGCGAATATCCAATTGATCCAAGTCGTGTCCGCCTTCGACCAAGCCCCACTCGGCGATTTGCATCTCCTCCTCGACTCTCGCCGCCGCGATGGCTTCATCCACAGTGAGCTCACCACGAAGCGTCATCAACCCAATCAACAAAGATTTCGTCGACGCACACAACGCAAACGCACACGTGAGCTCCCACGGGCACATGCCGTGTAAGCGCTTACGAATGACGTCGCTCGTCTTTTCGTTTTGCGCCGGTCCAAAGATGGAATCGGAGACGTCCACGGCGCCGAATTCCTTGCGCGCCCATTTAATGATTGGGTCATGAACCTCCGCCTGCTTCGCCGCGAGAGCTTCATCAATGCTTCTCACGCGCACCACATCCGTGGCAAAGTGCTTTATGAGCGTTTCAATGTGTAAATGTCTCGTTTCGGCGTCGTGCATGTGGTCGAGCGCCGTGGCGCTCAACCCCGTGAGCGGCATCGTAAACGGCGCAATCGACTCCTCCTGCGCGTTCCACTCATCGCCCACGGCCACAGCGAGCGCTTTAGATGCGAATACATACGTCCCACGGTTCGGCGTGCGCAGGCGTCGACCGTCGAGGATGACGTGCCAACCGTCGCTCGAGCGTTCGACGTTTACCACGTCGTAAAACTTTGGTGCGGTACCATCCGCGCGCATAGTGGCCCCAACGCGCTCGCTCGACGCCTCCCCGCGTGTATTCGCCTGTGAACGCGCGTACGCCGCGCGCGCCGCGAGCGAGCGCGAGTATTCATCCGCATCCGCGGGCGATGACGACGACGATGTCGATGCGCGCCTCATCGATTGATTCATCATTCGCGCACTCTGCGCGCGCGCACGCGCGATTTCCCCACCATCCGCGCGCGCGAGCGATCGCACGCACGCACCGTCGCACTGCGCGAGCGCCAGAGCGGTGCGCGTCGCCCTGGCGGCGCGTCGAATCGATGAGGCAACCATGGATGTCATGTCTTTGCTGACGCCACAGCGCGACGATGAATGACGACGATGACGACGATGCGTTCGTCGACGCCGCGTCCGAATCGAGCGAGGACGACGAACGCGCGTTCGCCGACGCCGCGTCGCCTGCCGAACTGTTCCCGCTGCATTGCGCGGCGTTTGCGAACGACGCGAAACGCATTCGAGAGCTGCTCGCATCGGTCGTTGACATTGACGCGAACGCCCTCGATGGCGCCGGTCACACCGCCCTACACGTCGCCGCGCTGCGCATGGCGATTGGTGCGGTGAAGGCACTGTGCGCGGACGCGCGCGTGGATGTGAATGCGACGAGTGCGAGGGGTTGGAGCGCGTTGCGGTTGGCGATTCATTCGCGGACGCGAGCGTGCGCGCGCGCGATTTGGATCGAACGCGAACGTCGACGCAAAGCCACGGTCGAGGCGAGCGCACCGGCGCTGATGGAGGCGATATCGCGAATGCCGGATTTTGAATTGGCGTGTGGGTGGCGATTTGGATCGCGCGCGTTGGCGCCATTGATTAAAATGTGTGTACCTCGGGACGAGTACGCGATTTCGGCGGTTGGAGGAAAGTTACGCGTGGATGGTGAATTACGAGGCGTTGATGCCGAGCGAAGCGCAAAGACGCTGATGCCGAGATGGCATCGAGGAAAGTTTAGCTTGATCATCGACCGCGGTGGCGGGAGTGAGGCGAAGATTTGGTTTGTCGATCACGTAAAGCGCGAAGTCTTCAACGCGCTCGAGCGCGCCGACGGCGGAGGAGGCGGAAAAGGCGATGATGCTGGTGAGTCTCCCGCGGTGCCGCTCACGGAGGAGCAAAAGATTGAACTAGAGTTAGATGCGATGTTCTTGGATGGCGCGGGTAAGAGAAAAGTCAAGACGGAAGGCTTCACGTTTGCGCCGGCGCGCGGTTGGATGTCTCGCCGCGCCGTCGCGTGGGTAAAGGGTAGGAAAACTGAAGTGTGGGACGCCAGCGCAAAGGTGATTAGAGAGAAGTTAATGCCAGGTGGTGGGTATAAACTCGATGGGTCGTTTGAGGAGTATATTGAGTCGGCGAGCGCGGCACGGGACAACGTTGTTCGCGTGAAACCAGTCGGCGGCGTGTTTCACGGCGACGACGACAACGACGACGACGATCCGTCTGGTCTCAATGCGTATCGAGACACGACGAAACAAAAGAAACCACCCAAAACGCGCAACGTTTCTGCGCGGTGCTGGCTCGTGCGAGATTTCCCGCTCAGCGTCCGTCACTTGTCTTCGATTCTCGACGTCTTGTCGCACGCGAATAAAAGCGCCAAACACGTCAATCGAGCGGTGAAATATTGGTGCGACAACCACGACGAGTTATTTCCAGTCAAGATACAAGTACCATTGATGTTTACTATTTACGCGCAGCTGCAGTTTAAGGATTACAAGGCGTTGACGGCGGTGGAGCGCGATGAGAAAATCGCGAGCGGTTTCTTTGACATTCCGAGCGACTACGCGCGTCGAAGCATCGACGACGTCATGACCGAGTTAGATGAGAAGATGATGCGCGATATCGATTTACTCGAAGACGCCGCCGCAAACATCGAATCAGATGCGTCGGATGATGATGACGAGACCGTAGAGATGAAAAAGATGCGCGACGAGCTCCAGCGCGTCATGCGCCGAGGCGACGGCGCAGACTTTGCCGACGACTATGAAGACGACTATGAAGACGACGAGGACGAGTTAGAAGACGACAAGGACGTCTAAAAACACACAATACAATGTATCAGTACAGTACAACACTAGGTAGTCGCTAAAATTCTTTGTATCATCACTTGAAAGGCTCCACTTTTTTGGGCGTCCCGTACGAACCGTCAAAGTATCGCTCTAAAATCACCGCAGCTGCGACGGAATCCAACCTCGCCTCAGCCTCAGCCCCGATCCGTCCAGTCGCCTCTAGTCTATCCATCGCCTCCTTACTCGTCAAAGACTCATCACACGTAAACACATCGACATCTCGCAAATCATCCGACCGCGCCGCCGCATCCGCCACCTCACCCGCGAAGCGCGCGCAAATCACGTGCATCTGCACCGCCCCTCGCCCACCGCGCCCACCGCGCGCCCCACGCGCCGCCGCCCGCCCAGGTGGTTTCGGCACACCCACAACAATCCTATCCACGCATTCCTGCCGCGCCAGGCGCAAAATTTCGCTCACCGCGCGCGTCGTCGACGCGCTCCCGGCGTTCGCGATGACCCCCAACGCTCTCGGTGCCGCCCCACCGTTCGACACCGCCACGCCGATGCGTCGCGCGCCGTAATCGACGCCGAGGGCGATGACCTCGCCTCTCGCCCGTCGCGCGCCGCGAAGCTCGTCCTCGAGCGACGTCGGCGCCGATGTCTTGTCGCCGCCTCGATGCTCGGTCGTCGGCGGCGGTGCTTTTGCAAACGGTCGCGCGCCTGGACGCGGCGTGCGATCGCGCCACCACGACGACGACGACGCGTTGGACGACGCCCCGGATGAGTCGGGTGAGGACCCGGACGAGGCGACGGCGACGACGACGCGCGCGAGCGCCATGATGTGACGCCGTGAGTGACGGTGATGTTGACGCGCCTGTATTTTTACAACGCCGAGTGTCCGAACACCCCATACACGACCCCGCATACCCACCATCACATACCCACGCACGTTCTTTTATCGCGATAAACAAAACCCGCGCGTACCGCACACAGAGCAAAATAGGTTCAGAGTACGAGTGTGCCCCGATCCCTTCGGACATTCGGCGTCATATCGGACGCCCCATCGCCCATCATCGCATCGCACGCGCGACGACGACGACGACGCGCCCGGTCGACGACGCCGCACAAAGCGCCGCACACCCGCGACCGATACCGCACCTCACGCGTCGTATCGCTCCCCGTTCGCCACACCCGCTTTCGCACGTAGAACATGTTCGCCATGTCCGCTTCCGCGTCGTACGCCACGACCAAGGCGATCGCGACCACCCCGCGCACGGCGTCTCGCGCGCGCACCTCCGTCGTGATTCGCGCCGCCGACGCCGCGAAAGACGCCGCGCCCGCCGCGCCCGCGGTGTGGACGGCGCCGAAATTAAACCCCAATACCCCGAGCCCGATCTTCGGTGGGTCCACGGGCGGGTTGTTGCGCAAGGCGCAGGTACGCATCGTCGATGATCGAACGCATGCGCGAGATACGCGCCTTAGGTCCACGGGGCCGATGGCGCGTTCGCGCGGCGTGGTTGGCGCGCGAACGCGCGGGGATTGCGGTGAATGCGCGCGTGAGGGATGGATATTTTAGTGTTCTATCGCGGACGCGCGCGATCGCGGTCGTGCACGCGTCGCGTGGGCGATGATCGTCCGCGGATCCACGCCAAGCATTTGAGCGTATCAGCGAGAGAGTATCTCTCGAGCGCGGTGTCCCGAGCGCGCGAAAAATACTGACGGTTGTGGTGTGTTTTTGTGTGATGGTTAGGTTGAGGAGTTCTACGTGCTCACGTGGGAAGCGAAGAAGGAAGCCATCTTTGAAATGCCGGTGGGTACTCGATGCGAGCGCGAGACGAGGACGCGAAAGATACGCGCGCGGGCGCGAGGCGCTTTTGAAAGCCGCGACGCTCGACGGTTGGCGCGCGCGCGCGCGCGCGATGTGCGTGTGTGTGACACTGATGACTGACGTTAAAAATATGTTGTTTTGATTGATGTGTGTAGACTGGTGGTGCTGCCATCATGCGCAAGGGCCCGAACTTGTTGAAGCTCGCGCGCAAGGAGCAATGCCTCGCGTTGTTGAATAACTTTCGCGCGAAGATGAAGCTCGACGGGTGCATTTACCGCGTGTTTCCGTCTGGTGAGGTGCAGTACTTGCACCCCAAGGATGGTGTTTACCCCGAAAAGGTTAACAAGGGTCGTGTCGGTGCCAACCAAAACATGCGTTCCATTGGCAAGAACCCGAACCCGATCGACATCAAGTTCCAGGGTAAGGTTGGCACGTTTGAAGCGTAGGCGCGCGCGGTGAGGCGCGCGGGCGGTCGTCGCGAGCGCGACGATTGCCCGCCCTTTACTTGAGATTTATCCTTATCGCGTAAACACAACAAATACAACACAAAACACACAACCGCGAACGTGTGTGTGCATCCATGATGCGAACAAGACGATTGGGCGGCGCGTACGGCTCTAGGCTGTCGCCGCTCCGCGCTTCTTCGCTACGACGCGCGCGCTCGCTCGCACCCCATACTCATACTAGTCGCTTTGCAGTATATCTCACTGTATTAAACAAACCCACGAGCACACGATCGATGAACCCACGACGAGCACACGACCACGATCGTCCGACGTCCCGCCTCTTCGCGCGCCAGACGC
>Ga0181595_10000421_pt1 | contig 46877 bp, 83 predicted proteins | sample 041ome_7_FD_145604 | JGI IMG/M metagenome (GOLD analysis project Ga0181595, IMG submission 145604) | Coastal salt marsh microbial communities from the Groves Creek Marsh, Skidaway Island, Georgia - 041401AS metaG (spades assembly) | ecosystem: Environmental > Aquatic > Marine > Intertidal zone... | reverse complement strand
TACCTTTAGACTCTCTGAACATGTTGTTGTAGAAGGAGCAGACTTCAAAGATGGATTACTGGTCATTGACCTGAAAGTAGAGATCCCAGAAGAGAAGCGTCCTCGTACTATCCCAATTGGAAATACGGATAAACAACTACTAACAGAGGACTAAGATGAAAAACTGGGCAATTCTGTGCCTATGTCTTTTCTCAACATTTGCCTCAGCAAACGAAATCGAAGAAGTTGTAGTCAAGGCACGGCAAGTTAAAGTTGTGATTGACTGGAAACTGTCAGAGAAGCATAAGCAGAATCCTCTTACAGGAAACTGGCATTATGTTGCTGAAAAAAATGTTAAGAAAAAGACTAAAGCATAAAATCTTGGGGGTGCTTTGCGCCCCCTTTCTGTTGTCTGGTTGTGTATCAAAAAACGATGACTGGGCTTGTGTACCAGTTTTTATTGAAGATATTTACATTCTGAGTTGTGTAATGGTGACAGCATGAAGATTAAAATTGAAATAGAAGCCTCTCCAGACGAAGTTCAAGACTTGTTTATTCCAAGTAGTAAACAGAAAGAATTCGCCGAGACTCTTTATAGAGCATACATTGATGCTATGTCTAAGACTGTATCTGGCGCAGTCAGTAAAGTTTTTAAGAAACGTTCTCGAGGCGAGTCATAAGTCTTTCAGCACGATTGGTGACTTGTTTGTACCACAGAGAATCACGTCCTTCAGCGGCCGCTTTCTTCCAGTCATTACTGACAAGTGCCGTTCTCATTCTAACAAACTTCGCCAGTCTCGTTCTGCCTAGATTGAACATCATGTTGACCAGTATCTCCTGGACTTCGGATGGGAAACGATCAAACCTTGGGCCGAATACAGCGTGACAATCTCGGATAGATTGTCTGATGTCAGACTCGAATGCTTCATCGATTCTTTCTTCGGAAATTTTTGTGCCAACTGATAACCCGAATTCTGGGTCCGATACCGTAACGAGATGACCGATTCCAAAGGTGGGATGGCCGAGGTGGTCAAGATAGATTTCATTGACTTTTCCTTCATCAAAAATTAGAGCAGGCTTTACTCTATTGACTAGATCACTTTCTTCTTTCATGGTTGACTTTCTTCTCCATAACTTATATAATGTTGAGATAACTGACAGAGGTTTGAATGACATCATTTTACACTAACGTATTTAATCTTGGTAATCATATTTATGTTCGCGGTTTCGATGAGAATGGCGAGCGAGTACAAAAACAGTACACTTATGAGCCATATCTTTTCGTATCTGCTAAACAAGACACTGGCTATAGAGACATCCATGGACAGCCTGTTCGCCGTGTAGACTTCGACAACATACGAGAAGCCCGCGACTTCATCAAACAATATACCGATGTCGGCGGCATGAATGTCTATGGCTATGATCGCTGGGCTTACACTTATATCTATGAGAAGTATCGCAACTGCAACTATGATACCTCTAAGATAAACACTGTCTATATGGATATCGAGGTCGAGTCAGACGATGGCTTTCCTGAGCCAGATGTTGCCGAGAAGCGCGTGACTGCAATCGCACTGGTTCGAAACAAAATGAAAGTTGTTCTCGGTCTCGGTGACTACGAACATGACGATAAGGACACTTACTATCTCAAGTGTGATGATGAGTTGATGTTGCTTCGCAAGTTTCTCAAAGTATGGGAGAACCTAGACGTAGACGTTCTCTCTGGCTGGAACACTGAGTTCTTCGATGTCCCTTATCTCTATAATCGAATCAATAAACTACTCGGCGAAGAACATGCGAACCGTATGTCGCCATGGAATAAAGTACGAGCCTACAGTGTTACGCAAGGCACAAAAGAACAGCGTGGTTATGAACTGTATGGCATATCACACTTAGATTACCTCGCAGTCTATAAGAAGTTCTGCCTAGCTCCTCGCGAATCATATCGTCTTGATTATATTGCTGAGTTAGAACTCGGTGAGAACAAGATCGATTACTCCGAGTATGGTAACTTGTATACACTGCACCGCGAGAATCACCAAAAGTTTATCGAGTATAACATCAAAGATACAATACTGGTCCAACGACTCGAAGAGCGCCTTGGCTATATCAATGTGGTATTTGCTCTGACATATGATTCTGGTTGCAACCACAATGATGGCTTATCGACTCTGACGATCTGGGATACAATTATACACAACTATCTCATGGATCAGAACATCGTGATACCAGCGAAGAATAATGCGCGCCGTGATGCTCCTCAGATTGCTGGTGGCTTTGTAAAAGATCCACAAGTCGGTATGCATGACTGGGTAATGTCATTCGATTTGAACTCTCTGTACCCACACTTAATCATGCAGTACAATATATCACCAGATACTCACATCGGCGAATCCAATGCTCTGACGGTAGATGATCTTCTGAATCAGTCAGTCGATACTGAATGGCTACAAGAGAAAGATATCACGATGACTGCCAACTCGCAGTTGTATCGAAAAGACTTCCGTGGCTTCTTACCTGAACTGATGCGTAAGATGTATGATGGTCGAGTCGAGTATAAAAAGAAGATGATTGCCGCACAGCAAAAGTATCAGACTAATCCAACACCTGAACTTGATCTCGAAATTACTCGCGCACACAACATGCAGTATGCGCTCAAGATTCTACTGAACTCTGCCTACGGCGCTGTTGCTAACAAATACTTCCGATGGTTCGAGCAGAAGAATGCTGAAGCAATCACACTGTCTGGTCAGTTGTCTATTCGCTGGATCGAGAAAGCAATCAATCGATACATGAACAAACTACTCGGTACTGATTCGGACTATGTTGTTGCAGTTGATACCGACTCTGTTTATATCAACTTCGGTCCTATGGTCGAGCGCATCAAGCCTGATAATCCGATTGACTTTCTTGATAAAGTTGCGCAAGAAAAGATTGAGCCATTCATCGACAAATCGTACCGCGAACTCGCTGATTATATGAATGCGTATGAACAGAAGATGATCATGAAGCGCGAGAACATCGGTGATAAAGCTATCTGGACTGCCAAGAAACGATACATCATGAATGTCTGGGATAGTGAAGGTGTTCGATACAATGAACCGAAACTCAAGATGATGGGTATCGAAGCAATTCGTTCGAGTACTCCTGCCGCATGTCGTGATTACATTAAAGAAACACTCAAGATGATCATGTCAACAAACGAAAACGAAGTGCAGGAATATATTGACAAGATTCGAACTGAGTTTAGGACTCTGCCGTTCGAGCGCATTGCCTTTCCTCGTGGCGTGAATCTAATGGCAAAGAAAAATATAAACGGTCGTGCGGTCACTGAGTCATATGCTGATGCTCAAACAATTTATAAGAAAGCCACACCGATTCAAGTCAAAGGTTCACTCATCTATAATCACTACATCAAGAAACTCGGTCTTGATAAAATCTATGAAGAAATAAAAGACGGCGAGAAGATTAAGTTCTGCTATCTACTCATGCCGAATCCTGTTCAAGACAAAGTGATTGCCTGTCCGAGTGATCTGCCAAGTGATCTGAATCTAGATAAATATATAGACTATGACACTCAATTCCAGAAGGGCTATCTTGACCCGATTGAGATCATACTGAATACAATTGGTTGGAAGTCTGAGTCAATCGCTACTCTCGAAGACTTCTTCTCATAGAAAAGGAAAATCACATGGCTATTCAATTAGACGAAACTTTTGACTTTGGCTTTACACTTGTAGACGCAGATGAACTTGCGGAAGTACAGGAGATACAAAGAACTGTAACAGAAGTCGAAAGCACCGCCGAAGGATGGCAACAACAAGCAGAGCAGTGGCAGTATAAAGCACAGATGATTCATAAGTTAGTGCAACCACTGCTAAACAATCTATCACTGAGTCCTGAGAAAGAATATATTTTATGGCCTGACCGTGTCGATAAGATAAATGCTTTCAAATTAAAACTATTACAGATACTCGAGGACTAAATGGAAAATAAAACCATAAGCATTTTTGTTTTGGTTATGGGATTAATGTTGACCGCAGTAGGCGGATTCTTTTCAGTGATAGGACTTGCTACTATCTTTGCTGGCGCATTTTGGCCAGTCGTTGTCATGGCTAGCACGTTAGAGCTATCTAAGATTGTCGCGGCTTCTTGGATTTACAGGTGTTGGTCAATCGCACCATTACTCATACGTACATACATGGTGTCGGCAGTCGTGCTACTCGTATTCATTACATCTATGGGTATTTTCGGCTATCTTAGTAAGGCACACGTTGAACAAACAATCAATCAAGGTGGAAATAATGAAATACGAATCGAATCTTTGCAACGAAAAATTGATCGACAGAATACTATTATATCGGACGCCGAGACGGTCATGGCGCAACTCGATGGGGCAGTTGAGATTTTACAACAATATGATCGAATCCGTGGTCCAGATGGTGCGTTGGCGGTTCGAGCAGGACAAGCAGAAGAAAGGTCGCAACTCAACAACTCAATCAACGAAGCGTATGACAGCATTGAAGAACTCCAAGAAGAACTTCTGCCATTGCAGAAAGACCAACTCGCGCTTGAAGCGGAGATTGGTCCACTCAAATATATTGCAGAGTTAATCTATGGAGCCGAGAACGCCTCTACCTATTTTGATACTGCTGTTCGTTGGATTATTTTATTACTGGTATCTGTTTTTGATCCTTTGGCAATCGTTATGATTCTGGCTGGTAATGTTGGATTGAATCAGAGGAAAGAGATTTTACCGCTGACCGAGGCAGAGATACTGAAAGACGTTGATATTATGCCAGAAACTACATCGCGGCACGGACATGGATTAGGACGGTGATTAATAGTGGCAAGGCATATTATAATGATGTTGGCAAGACAGCAACGAGTTTCGTATATGCACAGATGGAAAAAGTCTGTAATAGTATAGCGACTAGTAGACATGCTGTTTTAACACGAGACACAATTCGCTCTGACAATTTGATTTTTTCTTCACTGAGAAATCCATATCAATATTATGTTTCTATATTCAACTATGAAGCGAGACCAGGGAAGACAGGCCCTCTGACAAAACAGTTTCTATCACAGGAACAGAACTGTGATACTTTTTCAAATTTCATGCAAAATATTTTCAAGAAAAATTTACATTGGCTACCAAAAGAAGAGCCTACGATTAGAAATAGACCTGAAGGCATTGGACTACTGACATTCAGATATCTAGCATGGACTGATACGACTTTCTTTATGGCAAGAAAACGAACTATGGAAGATGTGAAGCGATGGTATGATGATCACTATTTCAATGATGGCTGTCCCTTTGAGTTTATAGGTCAGAACGATATGTCAAATGATTTCTGTGATCTCGTGATTAAATATCAAGACAAATTTAGTCTGAAAGAAAACTGGATGAATCAAATAGATCACATAAGACAACACACAAAATGGGATAATCCCAGCGACACAGGCAAAGGCTACAAAGTCTTTGATCATGATTTTCCGTCTTTTTATAATGATGAAATAAAAGACTGCGTGAAGAGAGGTGATCATATTCTACTTGACAGATATGGATTTACCTGTTAGTATAGCAAGAATGGAACAAACTACTTGGAGATATTATGAGCGTATTAGCTAAACTGCAAAAGAATTCTACAATTAAAGATACGGCGATTCTTTCTGAGTCAAAGTTCTTTATGAAAAAAGACATGATCCCTACCTCTATTCCTGTCATCAATCTAGCATTGAGCGGCAGACTTGATGGCGGACTAACTCCTGGCCTCACGATGTGGGCAGGTCCTTCTAAACACTTTAAGACTGCATTCAGTCTACTCATGGCAAAGGCATACTTAGACAAATATGAAGATTCGGCACTACTTTTCTACGATTCGGAATTCGGTACCCCGCAAAGTTATTTTACTTCTTTTGGTATTCCCATGGAGCGTGTTCTTCATACTCCTATCACAGATGTTGAGCAACTTAAATTTGATGTGATGAAGCAACTCGATCAGATCGAGCGCAAAGATAAAGTAATCATCATCATTGATTCGATTGGCAACTTAGCATCGAAGAAAGAAGTCGAAGATGCAATGAACGAAAAGTCTGTTGCTGATATGTCTCGTGCTAAACAGATCAAGTCGCTGTTCCGTATGATCACACCACACCTCACTCTCAAAGATATTCCTATGGTGGTTGTCAATCATACATACAAAGAGATTGGCCTGTTTCCGAAAGATATTGTTGGCGGTGGTACTGGATCGTATTACTCTGCTGATAACATCTATATTATCGGCCGTCAACAAGAGAAAGTCGGCACAGAGATAGTAGGCTATCACTTCATCATCAACGTGGAGAAATCGCGTCATGTTCGAGAGAAGTCTAAAATACCTGTTACAGTTACTCACGACGGAGGAATTTCTCGGTGGTCTGGCCTTCTCGATATTGCTATGGATGGAGGTTTCGTTGTTAAGCCATCTAATGGCTGGTACTCTAGGGTTAATATGGACACTGGAGAGGTTGAAGAGAAAAAATTCAGAATGAAAGAGACGAATACGTCAGACTTCTGGCTACCTATTCTTCAGAACGCAGTCTTCACAGACTGGGTACGCGATAAGTATCAGGTTGCTCACGGTGCCATTGTCAAGGACGATGAAGTCGAGCAATTCATTGGAGATGTTGTTGAGGCATGATACTTAACATTCTGACCACGGCAACTCCGAGACCAGAGTTGCAAGTAGAAACGTTGTTGCCGTGGCTTAGAGCGTTACATGAGAGCAGAATATTTGATCGTATAAATTGGTTTGTTAATCTCGACAAGCCATCTATCTTTACTGCGAAGCAATTTCTTATTGGCAAAAAATTCATTCATGAGCGATTTCGTTACTTGCATATTCACTATACGGAAAATTTAGTTAATCCTACATTTGCAAAAAGCTCTAGAACCCTATATGAAAATTGCAAAAAAAATATAAATAAGGCTGAAGATAATTACTTCTTTTGGCTTGAAGACGATTGGGTAATGGATCGTGAAAAGTCGATTGATGCGATTAAAAATTATCTCTTATCTGGAAAAGATATTCTACTCTTTAACGGTAAAAATAAAATCACTGGCAATCCAAATATTGTTCGTCAGAAATTTTTTGATGGCGTTCATGATGTAGTTGTGAGGGAAAACATTGATCCAGAAATGGCAATGATGAAAGCCAAGTATGAGATTTATCCTGAAATTGTTAAGACGATATTTTATCCTAGAGATCCTCTTCATGAAGAATTATGTTACAGACCTTCTGTATGTCTGTGTACTGACATCGGCAGAACATGGAGAAATTTAAGAAATGTACACAAGACATCTAAACTTAAAGTCGATCAAGATACTTGGAGAAAAATAAACAAATGAACGAAAACCACTTATTCACAACAGAATATAAAAAACTTTTAGAAAAAAAACACGAAACAGGTACAGCAAAGCGAAAGTTTAGAGCATGGGGTGGCGCGGTAGTTCAAGATATCCAGTATGTCATGAAGTTTATTCATACATATAAAATCAATAGTGTTCTTGATTACGGCAGTGGTTCTGGCCATTTTAAACAGTGGCTAGATGAAAATGGTCGTGATGACATAGAAGTGCTTGAATACGAGCCAGGCCGAGAAGACAAACGCGAAAACAATCATCCTAGACAAGCAGTGATTTGCGTTGATGTGTTAGAACATGTTGAGCCAGAATTGATCGATAATGTTCTTCAGGACATCGAACGTTGTATGCTAGAGTTTGGTTGTCTTATTCCATCAACAATACCTGCTGTACAGATATTAGCGGATGGAAGAAATGCACACTTAATTGTTGAAAGTGTTGAATGGTGGGAATCAAAGATTTCACAGTATTTTAGAATTCATTCGATTTTCAGACGAAAAGGCAATACACCGATATTCATAGTAAAAAAGAAGTCTTGACAATCTATCATTCGGATAGTAGAATGAATACTTTAAGTAATTAGCGTTGGAGATAGAATGACAATTGAGCAAATGATTTTTAGTAATCTGATTGGCAACGAAGCATACCTCCGTAATGTTTTGCCTTATTTGAATAGTGAATATTTTTCAAATCATGCCGAGCGCACACTGTTTCAATTGATAAAAGAATATTTTGAGAAATATAATTCGCCGCCGCAAGTGGAAGCTCTTCGTATTGAAGCCGAGAATAAAACAATGTCTGAGGGTGACTTTAAAGAAATTTTACAGACACTTGATGACCTCAATTTTATAGCCGATGACTACGACTGGTTGATGAAGCAGACTGAAAAGTTCTGTCAAGACAAAGCAGTGTATAATGCAATCATGGAATCGATTCAGATTATTGATGGCAAAAGTGATAGAGATAAAGGTAGTCTGCCTCAGATTCTTCAAGATGCTCTTGGCGTATCGTTTGACTCTAATATCGGTCATGACTTTCTCGAAGACTTCGAAACACGATACGACTTCTATCACAAGGTAGTTGAGCGTCTACCGTTCGATCTAAAATTCTTCAATACAATCACTCGCGGTGGCATTCCACGTAAAACACTGAATGTAATTCTAGCTGGCACTGGTGTCGGTAAGACTTTGATCATGTGTGACTTTGCCGCTACGAATATGATGAACGGTAAGAATGTATTGTATATTACACTCGAAATGGCAGAAGAGCGTATTGCCGAGCGTATTGATGCGAATCTAATGAACGTGCCTCTGAATGAACTTGAAACGTATCCAAAAGAAACTTATCAGACTAAGGTAGAGCGATTACAGAAAAAGACACAAGGTAAATTGATCATTAAAGAATATCCACCTGCATCTGTAGGTGCTGGTCACTTTCGACATCTCCTGAATGAGATGAAACAGAAAAAGAACTTTGTACCAGATGTGATCTATATCGATTACTTAAACTTGGCTATCTCTTCTAGAATGAAGATGGGCGGCAGTGTTAACAGTTACACTTATATCAAGTCGATTGCTGAAGAACTGCGCGGTCTTGCTGTTGAATTCAATGTGCCTCTCTTCACAGCGACACAGACAAACCGAAGCGGTTTCACGAACTCTGATGTCGGTCTCGAAGATACGTCTGAGTCGTTTGGTCTGCCTGCTACTGCTGACTTTATGTTCGCGGCAATCTCAAATGAGGAACTCGAATCTCTCGGACAACTGATGATTAAGCAGTTGAAGAATCGATATGGTGATCCTGCACTGCATCGCCGATTCGTTGTTGGTGTTGATCGATCACGCATGAAACTGTATGATGTTGAACAGGACGCGCAAGACAATATTGGTCCCAGTATTGATGACACGCCTGTTATGGACAATACATCGTTTGGTCGTGGTGTGAACCGCGAGAAGTTTGACAAGTCATTGTTTGACACATGGAAGTAACATGCATAGAATAAGATACAAACATTGGAAAAGAGATGATGTAATATATGAAGTTCAAGGTACAATATTACATGATAATCCTGAGTCTGAAAGAATTGTCGTAAAACTTGAAAACGAACATTACGAAGACATCATTAAGACAACGATTATTGAGATTGAGGAAATTGTGAATGATTGAATATAGATTTAATGAAGACAAGCTGATTGAAGAGTTCAAGCAATATATCGATTCGACATATAAACAACACTATGTCAATGCTGGCAAACAAACGATGGATTCAATCATCGCAAAAGGACATGGTACTGGCTTCTGTCTCGGCAATATTGAGAAGTATCATGATCGATATGGCAAGAAGGGCGAGACACCAGAAGAGTGGAGAAAAGACCTGATCAAGGTTATGCACTACACGCTGTTTCAATTGTTCATTCATGACAAGGAGCATTCAAATGAAGTTTCGGATACTTAGAAATTGTTGGTGGATGTTTTGGGCTGGCGGCATGGTCGTCTACCCTTTCATATTTTTTAGAATGAGATATCCGACTGATCAACTATTCAAACACGAGTTAATGCATTGCTATCAGATTAGAAGGATGGGCATACTCAAGTTTTATTTTACATACGTCCTGCTGTACATTCGTCACGGCTACAACAATCATCCCTATGAAAAAGAGGCACGAGAGTACGCTAGATTGCCTCTAAATCCGAACGAACAGGTGTGGTTCGCAGAACTCAAAAACGTTAATTTTTAATAAAAAATAAATCAAAAAACGCTTGACAGGCACCTCAAAACCAGCGATAATTCTCTATGTTGTTGGTGAGATTGAGGTGTTCTGTTATGAAAATTGGTTATAAAGAAGCCGCCGAAGCGTTAGAAGTTTATGACTTGGCGATGAGCTATGTTGACTGGGCAGAGGCAAAGCATGATGTGAGCTACCAGGAAGTCATTGGAGCGCAGGCAGTGTTGCGTGAAGTAGTTGCCCACTGTGATCCTATAGAAGCTCAGGCCGACGAATTCGCCGCGATTCTGCGAGACATGTAAGTCATTGATTTCATTACTTATTTCTTTTTGTTATTTGCCCGTGATTTCTTATGAAAAACTGTTCTCAGAAAGTGTGAATATTGCATTGTTTTCTATGGCTACCTGTGAGATAATACTCCTGTAACGTTGATTGAGAGAGAGATTTGATTATGGCTTACGTATCACAAGAAGACAAAAAGCGACTTGCTCCTGGTATCAAAGCGGTACTGAAAAAGTACGGCGTGAAAGGCACTATCGCTGTTCGTCATCACATGTCACTGGTCGTGACTCTGAAGAGCGGCAAGCTCGACCTGATCGGGTCTGCCCAGCGACACAATGACCAGTTGGCGGCTCGCCGTGGTGAAGAGTCTTACCCAGTCGGTGACTATCTTCAAGTAAACCACTTCTGGGCTGACAAGTGGGCTGAAGAGACTGGTGATATCGAGATCGGTAACTTCTACAAAGAGTTGGTAGCGGCCATGAAAGGCGACCAGTTCTTCGATGAGTCTGATGCCATGACTGACTACTTCCACTGTTCGCACTACCTTGACATTGATGCTGGTAAGTGGAACAAGCCCTACGTCTTGGAGGCCTGAGTTCTTTGGTGAGTGTGTGCGTTCGAAAATTGCTACCGATTGCTATGTTGCACCACTCACTGTTTTTTATTCGGAGTTTGTTATGAAAAATCCAGTTGCTAAGAATGCTCGCCGCTTTAACAAGGCAGTGGTCATGGTCGACCGTAAAAAGGCGGCAAAGCGTGGTTATAACAAACACAAATCTTATAACAAAATATTCTAAATTTTGTTGAAAAAAAGTTTGACTTCCTTGGCTACCTGTGAGATAATTTGTTTGTTGAGTTGAGAGGTCTGGCGCGATTCTTCGCTAGGGACTCCGAGTCCACTGCTCCTCTCTTCCCCTTTTTCTTTTGAGGAATATATTATGAAAGCAATCATCCAAACCCAACACCTCGAAAACTACGGTGCCCACGACTGGGACGGTAAGGGCGAGTGCCCGCAGTACTGGAAACCCAAGGGTGGCAACACCTACATCTTCGATATCACTATCGAGGAGAACATGTCACGCGAGTGGTGGGCGCGTGTTGAGTCTGCTTGCACCAGCAAGAGCGAGTACTTCCAAGAGTACTCCGTTGGTGAGACCGTGGTCGATGATATCGACTTCAATGTCGCTGACCACTGTGCTGAGTGGGATGCACCGTACTATGGCACGGTCAAGGACGACCGTGTGTCTTTCACTCGCACCACTCTCAACACCGAGTTCGGTTATATGCGCAAGGAAATTGTGAAGCAGTTCGATGCGTATGACGTATTGAACAACGGCGAGAACGTACACCACGGTGTTTCTTATGAGATGGTGAATGGCGATGTGGTCCTCTTCAAAGACCTCAGCGCGTGGTTAGAAAAGTATGCACCTGCGGAGTTTCATTTAATGAGGCAGCTTCATCAAATGGAGGTGGCGTAATGACTATCGAAAAAATTGAAGAAAAGATGAAGGCAATTCAGATTGCAGAATCTTGTATTAACAGCGTGTTGTCGGTAAATCCGTCTGCTGTAGATCAGAGTGTTTTTGGTCTGCTGGCAGAGTTGAAGATGGACCTGCTTGACGCGAAAGATGAATTGATGTTTGGAGAAATTGCATAATGGAAAATACTTATTGGAATCAGACTGGCAAGTATCAAGAGCAGTACAATCAGATGATGGACGATCTGGTGCCTGTAAGCGGCAACTGTGACACACTTGCTGGTGAGTTGGTGCGTTCCGCGAGTCGTCTCGGTTATGACTTCTACAACAATGGCATGGGCAACAATACGTCTGGTGCGCTGAACTTCCTAAAGCATCATTCTGCCATTGATGATGATGTCTATGACACGATCTATGAGTACACTCGCGGTCGTATTTACAATGGCAACTATAACGGTGATGTTTTTCACTACGCTATCGAGCGAATGATCGACCAGACAATGGCGATGATTGTCAACAATCCTGTGTTGCTCACGATTGAGAACAAGGAAGATATGTTCGATTACGAAGAAGAGTTCCAGAACTTCTGCGAGACTTGTGGCGATGAAACCGACCGCGGCTGGCAGTGTTATGACTGTGAGCGATATGATGAGGAAAATTGTTACGATGAGGAAGAGGACTACGCATGAGAGACGCAACTATTTGGTTGGTAACTTATAAGGGTCAGACTGAATCGCCTTATACTTGGTCCGCAAATTACTTCGAACAGGCTCGTAATCTGATGAAAGAACTTGAGAATGAGTTTCCAGATCGCGAGTGGGACATCGAAGAGAAAGATGTCTCTTAGAGTCTTATGGTGCAAGTGATGATGAACTCGTCCGCTCTCACGCGAGCCTTTAACTTCTCGGTGCAGTATTCTTCTGCACCTACTATCTTCACTTTAGGCAATTCGCCTTTCTCGTGTTCAATGTCGATACTTGAACAACCGACCAAGAAAATAATGAAAACTATTAACAGTATTTTCATACATTTTATTTATAAGGAAAAAAGATATGCTGAATAATATTTTCATCTTTTTATTGACAATCTTTTGGTTATTCATTACAATTGGTATTATACTGTTGCAAATCGACAGAGATGAATATAGGAGAACGAAGCATGACGATGCCGTACGAACGCAGACGCGCAGTGATTCAGACTGAAGAATTTCTACGCGGTTTGTGCAGAGATATACCACGAGTGCCTAAGGCTGTTCGTGAAGAAGCGCGGCGATTGCTTAAACATTATCCGTCTGCGTACTATATGGATGAAGCCGCTGAACAATGTCCTGATATTTTTGGAAACTGGAAAAATGAGAAATAGATACGGTGATGAATATTATTGGCAACAGATCGGTGAGAAAGAATATCGGTTTGTAATGGAAGGCAAGTCGATGGACCACTGTCGTATCGGCGGTAAACCATTTCAAGAAGGACTTGATCCGAATGACCTTGGCATGTTTGATCCGAGTGGTGGTCCTTATGTTGGAGTTGGTAGTGGAATCTACTGGGATGAAATCAAAGGTGCTGAAAAACAAGAACCTTTGACTGTGACACGAATTCGCTCGACTGATGAAGGCTTTATTGTTGAGGTTGAGTGATGAGTGACTATTATCCCGACAGTTGGGTTGTACTGAAAATCAAAGAAGGCAAGTATGATCGTGGATTCTACAAAGTGCTTGCTGGTTGGTCAGGCGGTTATCTTGAGGGTGACCGCTGGCGAATGAACAGTGGTATTACTCGTGTTGTTGAAGAAAATAAGTCTTGGGAGTTTTATGGTTCAAGCGGTAGTTGCTATGTTTGTCGCAAAGGTGCTTACCGCTTGACTATGGCAAACAGTGGAGTGTATAATCAACTCAAAGAGAATGAAGCATTCGAAGGGCAGATTACACTGATGCCTGAAGACACGAATTGGATGGAGATTAAGTGGTGAATGAACTTATTGAACACTGCCTGTATGAATCAGGTTTGACCGCACAGGGATGCTGGGACGAACTTGACGATTATGCTAAAGAGGCGATTGAAAGATTCGCAAAGTTGATTGTTAAAGAATGTTCCGACAACGGTCACAGGTGGAATTATGATAGTGAAACTTGAAGAAGACCCGTTGACAGGCGAACTGATCTTGCCTTTGCCTGATGAGATTATGGAAGAACTTGACATCGACATCGGTGATGAGTTAGAATGGATAGATAATGAAGACGGTACAATTACAATTCGTAAATTTGATTTTAGGAGATATGCGCAATGAGTGAGTTCAAATTAGATGTCGATGCTGGTACTTGGTTAGATGCTAAAGGCGCAACGACTACAGTATTCATTGGTGATGCATGTGAACCATGTGTAGAGATTGTAGAGACATATGAAGAGTTGATCGATAAAGAACTTCAAGCACATTGTGTCGGCGATTTGATCCTCAAAAGAAATCAACCAGACGCGGAAGAATTTGTGAATGCGATGGCTGAAGCGGCAGAGTACGCAAGACAAAGATACGAGGCAATGAAAGAATGAAACGTAAGTTTGTTGAAGCGTTCATGGATGTTGCCGAGCGATTCGCGCAACTGAGTACGGCAAAACGTTTACAAGTCGGCAGTATTATTGTGAAAAATAATCGCATTATTAGCATTGGTTATAATGGAATGCCTAGTGGATGGACCAATGAATGCGAAGAAGAATACCTCTATGAAGATGGTGGTCGAGAGTTTAAGAGTAAGCCAGAAGTACTTCATGCTGAGACAAACGCAATTGCAAAAGTAGCACAAAGTCCTGAGAGTTGTGAGGGCGCTACAATGTTCTGTACTCATACGCCATGTATTGACTGCGCTAAATTGATATACCAAAGCGGCATCAAAACATTGTATGTGAAGAACAGATATGAAGCAAGAAAAGGAAGTGGTCTAAATTTTTTAATTAAAAGCGGTGTAGAAGTTTTCATGGAGGACGATCATGAATAAGATTACCAAAGAGAATGTGATTCGTTGGGGTAAAATGGCACTAATCATGCCAATCGTTTTAGTCTGGGACACAACATTCTGGCTCGTAACTTTTCTTCAAAAGAATATGGAGAAGTTTGATGAGTGGGGCGGCAAACTAATTGAGGAGTTCATCGATGTCTAAACGTTATTTTAGAGTTACCCTTGCTGGCTACGGCGGTGAGTTTACCATGGGTCAAGTATCAGAAGAATTCTATGAGCGATGGAAAGACACTGATGACGATGAGCAGACACTAGGTGATTTTATCAATGATGTCGATTGGGAAGAAGGACTTGAGCAATACAATTCTCCTGATATGACTGAGCATGGTAACAATTCGTGGCATGAGTTTGATGAGTTGTCGCACAACTATGGTTGTTATAGTGATTCGTGGTACTATGTCGAAGAAGTTGATGCACCTGAACATAATGCAAAGATTTTATCTAATGAAGAACGCTATGAAATTAACGCTATGATCGGTTATGAACGTTACACTTGTTTCTCTGAGGACTATGTGACAGTTCCTGTTCTGATGTGTCACTCTGGAGAGAAAGGTCAGTTTGGTCATATCTTCGTTGAAACTGATGGCGATGATTTTGATCCTCAGAAGATGTCATTTCTAGCAGTTGAGTCAGACATGTGTGAACTCGTTGAAGGCGCACTGTACGATGGCCGACAACTCGACATCGAATACGACTGGTGCGATACAGTCGGCAAGAGTTTCTTCTGCGAACTTGGTAGGGTGAATCTCGACTGGCTTGATCCATACCCAGATGAAGCAACAATTAGTGAATATTACGATGATTTTTCATGAAAAAATGCTTGACAATGGGGCATAAATACAGTAAAATTAGTATTGTTCTGTTGAATTTTAGGAGTTTCCTATGAAAAAGTACTTAACTGCTGTTGTTGCCGCGCTGGCGCTGGGTGTGTCTGTCAATGCTTCAGCATGGGGCGATAAAGAGCAAGGCATTCTGATCGGCATTGCTGGCACTCTTCTGGGTCAAGAGTTGATTCAGAATCATCGTCATCATGGCGCGCATGGCTCTTATGGGTCACCAGCTCCTGTTTATATTCCTCGTGGTTACGGTACTCGTTATCTCGAAGGTGTTCGCGATGGATATAGCACTCGCATTCAGGCAGAGATCGAACAGATTCGTGCGTGTGAACGCCGACAAGATTCTCTGATCTACCAGTGTGGTTCTGGAAATAGTGTTGCTTGTCGGATGATTGCTGACTGTAGTTTTTAATTGAGCGAAATTATATTATGATTCTTGAATTCTTCTTTGGTCTCTATGTCCTAGCCAATATAATGATTCCCATAATCATACTAGGCGCTATCGTCTGGTTCTTATGGGAATTTGCTGGCTTTATCTTTAAATTACTTGGTATTGGATTGCTGTTCATTATCTTGTTATTCTTTTTTGTGAGTTTATTGTTATGACCCCGCCTAAAGAAGGCCGTGGCGATCCAATGGTTCGCGCAGACGGTCGAACTAAGCCTGATCGTAAATGGTATCCAGAAGACTTCGACTGGTATCTAAAGTGGATTGCTTCTCTGACTATTCTCACATCATTAGCAATGAGAGCGGCAGGTCCAGAATATCGTATGTATGACTTGACAATCGGCTTCATAGGCATTATTCTATGGACATGGGTATCAATAATATGGAAAGATAGGGCGCTTATCATGCTCAATGCTGTTTCAGGTTTTATGATAGCGACTACAATATTGAGAGAAATGGCATGAACGTATTTCCACTAGAACACGGCGACAATGACTATCCTTGTCCTGTCGCCTCTGCTAAATCGCAGTGTGACAAACATGTAGTCAAAATGCCTACAGAGTCTGGTCAGATGTTATCGACTGCGCATCGTATGCTTGACGGCAAACTTGAGATGCGCCCATCAAAATCTGGTAAGCGCATGGTCAAGTATTGGGACCTGTTCGAAGGTATTGATGATCTCGAAATGGAAATGATACTGTACAAAGCAGTACATATGGGTCATCCCTGTACAGTGTGGACTATGGAAACAGAGTCAAACTATCGTTGGCACTGGGAGCATATGTTCGCGCTCTGTCAAGAATACACACATCGGTATGGCAAGATTCATGGTGCTGAGAAAGTTCTCTGGCCTCTGCGTACACCACCCCGCAATATACCGCACGGTCCTTTGACTAAAATGCCACTCGCAATGAAGTCTAATCCTGAGTGTATGCAGGATGATGTTGTCGAGTCTTATCGCGCATACTATCAAACAAAGCAAGAGCGTTTCTCTATGACATGGAAAAATCGCGATGTTCCTGGTTGGTTCTCTGTAGCATAGATATAAATACTTCGATAACTTAATTCGGAGTATTAACATGGCCAGAGGTCTAACACATCCTACTGCACATGTCGGTAAGGCTATTAAGCATTTAAAGACCAATAAAGAATACATCTATACGGGATTCGAGTTCAGTAGAGATGTCATGACATTGGTCGGAAATGTTGACAAGATCATTGATGAGATTGGCACTAAGAAGAAAACTGGTGCTATCTTTTATTTTAAAGAAAAGACTGGCAATAAGAAAGCGGGTGTAGTCTATTATGCTACTTCCGTTTCGTCTAGTTCCAATATCAATGCTGGCAAACTTGGTATGCAATACTCTGGCGCAAAGGGCGCGACTGAGAACCTAGGCATTCAAGCAAGCAATTTAATCCTGAAAGGCACTTCCGAAAAATTGACAATCAATGGTCAAGAAGGTGTATCGTGTAAAACTTTCAGCGACCTCAAAACACTTAGAACATCTGTTATATCTTACATGAAAAGTTCGAATAAAGTCGGCAATCATATTGTTGATGCTGTCGATGAATGGTTTGCTAGTACATCACTGAAAAACTTCGATTGGCAAGACAAGTCATTTCAAGACTCTGAGATAAATGAACTTGGAAAATATCTCGGTGAAATCATCATTGGTGCTGTCGCACTCAAGAATAAATCTTCACTGATATCGCAAAATCCATTCAAGGGAAAAGCAAAAAAGTTTATTGTACCCGATGATCCTTCCTTCTCTGGTGTTGACTCTGCTGTAATGTTGGACGATGGCACACTTGTTCCTATTTCTTCAAAAGCAGGAGTAGGCGCTAAAGCGTCTATCTTCACCAACTTCTTGCCGAAAGTAATCAACAAAACAAATCTACCCGCAAGCGTGATTAAAGATTTAGTTGATTCTGCAAAGAAAGCAAATATCACAAAAGCGAAACTCGATGCAAAGCAAGGATCAAAAGACATTGTATATGAATACGGCGTGAGAAAGATTTTAGGACTGAAGCAGTCACAGGTAAATGATCCATATGCAGTGTACACTGAGATACGTCAAGGTTCACTGAAAGGAAATCTGACAGATTTTTCTGCGCCTACATTGAAAGTAATATCAGCGATTGCAAAGCATCCAGATATACCGCAGAATGTAAAAGACGCACTGCCATTATCAGTCACCTCTGCATTCAATCGTGAAATCGCAAGAAGACTAAATGAAGATTCTGTATCACAAAACATCGTTGCTAATATCCTTGCAGGCAAGAATTTTTATCAAGCAAATTTAGACCTAAATAAATGGAAGAAAGGCGAAGTTTACTTTAAACTTTTACTGTCTGGTAATGCGAAGACATCTTTCATTGGAAGTAAAGCGGCGATCAATGACATTGATGCTAAACAAGGTCTAGTAAATTACGAGTTGAAATATTAATGAAAAATTTTAATCAGTTTCTTATTGAACAAAAAAATACTCATATGGAACACGTTGAGGATTTGATCTTCAACGAAGGTGTCGATGGCACACGAAAAGCAATTAACTTTCTGCGTGATCTTAGAGACATGCTGGCTGGACATAATAAAAGCAAGATATCTCGAACTGTGAAATGGGATGGTGCGCCTGCTGTGTTTGTGGGCATCGATCCAAGTGACGGCAAGTTTTTTGTCGCGAAGAAAGGCGTTTTTAACAAAAATCCAAAGGTTTATAAGACTCCTGCTGATGTAAAAGCAGATACGTCAGGCGACTTACAGAAAAAGCTATTGATAGCACTGAGTGAGTTTTCGAAGTTAGGTATTAAGTCTGGTGTATATCAAGGCGATCTAATGTTCACGAAAGGAGATGTAGCTACGGAGACCATTGATGGGCAATCTTATTATACTTTCCAACCTAATACTATCGTTTATGCTATTCCTACTAACAGTAGTCTTGGCAAACAAATCGCAAGAGCTAAGATTGGAGTGGTTTGGCATACTACTTATACCGGTAATAGTCTTGAATCTATGTCTGCTTCTTTTGGCAAGAGCATAGTATCGAAGTTCAATGCGAGTAGTTCTATATGGCAAACCGATGCGACATACCGTGACGAAACAGGAAACGCTACCTTCACAAAAGCAGAAACAGATGCTATCACATCACTGCTATCAGATGCTGGTAGAACATTTAGAAAAGTACCAGCGTCATTGTTGAATGCTTTCAAAGATAACAATGAACTATTGATCAGAGTAAAAGCATACAATAATTCATTGATCAAGCAAGGCAAGCGAATTAATCCACGTACTCATATGAAAGGCATGTTCGATAACATTCATAGTTTCTATCAAAAAGAAATCGACAAAAAGAAAACACAGAAGTCTAAAGATGAGTGGACACAGAAAAGAAAAGATGTCATGAGTGTGTTCACACGACACAACTCGGCCGACTTTCAGAATCTATTCATGCTGATGAATTTACTCGTTGATGCGAAACAAATGATTGTAGACAAGATGAACCAAGCAACTGCGCTAGGAACATTCTTGAGAACAAAGCAAGGATTTAAGGTAACGAATCAAGAAGGCTTTGTTGCTATTGATCACATGTCAGACGGAGCAGTTAAAATTATTGATCGCATGGAATTCTCTCGTGCTAACTTTTCTCCAGATGTAATTAAAGGATGGCAAAGATAGTGCATGGCGAAGCATGAACATAACTTCCAAATTCTTGGACTACAGAGATCAGGCACTAATTTTCTTGAACAATTATTAAAAGATAATTGTGAACAAAAAAGATCAGTGGGCATAATTAATATGTGGCATCAACGCCAGCTTAATGGTATATGGAAACATGCTTATGATGTTGATCCAGAAGACCTGAAGATTGCACAGAAGAATGAGAAAGGCTTATATAGACCTGAGATAGAAAGACAGCAAACGGACTCGACACGAGCGCCAGCTGGTAGCAAACTATTGGACGTGGATAATCCTGCGATCACATCTAAAAATTACATTTGGATACACAAGCATCCTTACTCGTGGCTTGAGAGTGTTACGAATAAATCCGTAGATATACTAAATACATATAAATGGATTAGTGCAAGACGCGAAGATCAAGACAATGAGTTTGTCTTTTTCAATGATAAAAATCAAGCACTAAATACATTGCGGTTGTGTGAACTATATAGAGAGCATACATTGTATTGGTTCAGCGTATTCAAACGTAAACCAGCACTGAATCATAAAAGAATAATGTATGAGCAGTTGATACAGTCGAAGGAAGATACTCAGAGGCATATGGATGAAATATCTGAGCAATTCAATTTTCCTTTAAAAAAAGAGCTATTAATACCAGATAGAGTTTCACAGTCTGCTAAGTGGGACTCTACGAGGCACGCTAAATACACTAAGATAGAAATTAGAAAGTTTAGTTGGAAACAAATACAGAAATATAATGAAGTGTTGACCACGCCAGTATTCAGACGGCTTGGTTACAAGATGATAACAACACATGAAGAATACATGCAACACAAGGTTGCACCGTAAAATTTTATAAATATAACGTTAAACCATTAATGTGCAGTTTAGGCTACGGCAGACCTGCGCTCAAAGGATAAGGCTAAGGCAATCTCCATATGAAAAAAGAAGAAAACACTCCTAGCAATAATGATGAGGGAATCGGGCGAACCGCGGCGGCGGAAAATTCTCTTGTTGATGAGCTAAATGAACTATCCGAAGAGCGTGGGTCTGTCGTGGTTCTATCTTTTGGTCGAATGAATCCGATCACATCGGGACACCAAAAGTTAGTAGACAAGATCAACAAAGAAGCCAAATCACGTAAAGCAACTCCACAGCTATACGTATCACACTCGCAAGACAAGAAAAAGAATCCACTATCATACGACCAGAAGGTCAAGTTCGCAAAGAAAGCGTTCGGCAACATTGTCGTAAAGTCTCCTGCTAGAACTATCATCGAAGTCCTCAAAACACTCGACAACAAATTCAAAGATGTTGTGGTTGTTGTGGGCAGTGATAGAGTCTCCGCGTTCAAAAAACTGTTAAACGATTACAACGGCAAAGATTACACATTCAACAGCATCGAAATAGTAAGTGCTGGTGAGCGTGATCCAGATGCCGATGACGTATCAGGAATGAGCGCATCTAAGTTAAGAGCATTAGCAGTCGCAGGCAAATACAAAGAATTTAAGAGTGGACTTCCACGTAAGCTAACGGATAGAGACGCGAAAGAGATGTACGAAATTGTTCGTACACAAATGGGTATTACTGAAGACCTTTCATTGCAAGAAGTATTGAATATTCAACAGCGTATGCGCAAGAAGATAGCAATGCGCAGAATCAAGTCAAAGATCAAGCGTGGTAGAATGAGAGCCATGCGCAGACTTGCATCGAATGATAAATTAAAGGTCCGATCAAAGAGAAAAGCTAGAGAACTTCTTCGTAAGAGAATGATGGGCGCACAAGGCAAAGATTATAAATCGCTGTCAACTTCATCTAAGATTGCAATCGATAGAAGACTTGAAAAGAAAAAAGACGCAATTACAAAAATTGCAAAACGGCTATTGCCGAAAGTAAGATCGGCAGAGAAAGATAGACTTCGTAGTTTTCAACAAAGAAAAAATCTGAAGAACTCCATTGAGCAAGATTTCGAATATCTTGAAATAATCAATGAAATGCTCACACAGATTGACATGGAAAACATTACAGAATCAGTTGAAAAAAATCTAATTAAAAAGAGTGAGCGTTATGGACTCTCTCTCAACGAAATCAAAAAAGAATATGTACATCTCAAGAATGAGATATCAGAAGAAAAAGACGTATTCCAAACACTGAATGTTGCATTAGCAAATCATCAAAGAACACAGATCGAAGAAGCACTTGAATATCACAAAGACAATGAAGTGCCGCTAATAGAAAATGTGTTCCGTGTTGGCAGTGTTAATTATTTTAAATTATTTAATGAAGCACGAAAATCTGGACTTGAATTTGCAGACTATGATAAAAGTATTTTAAATACTGACATCGGTGAATTTGCACAATATAATGAAGAATGGGTACCACTCGATTGTCCTATGATCGAAGAAGAGAAAGAAGGTGAAGAGAGTAAAGAACTCAATAAACCAAAACGTGGTGGTCCTAAAAAGTTTTATGTTTATGTAAAAGATCCAAGCACAGGCAACATCAAAAAAGTAACATTCGGCGACACTACTGGTCTCAAAGCAAAGATTGATAATCCTGAAGCAAGAAAGTCATTTGCCGCTAGACACAAGTGTTCAACTCAAACTGACAAAACTTCCGCGGCTTATTGGGCATGTAGATTGCCTCGTTATGCGAAATCACTAGGTATGTCAGGTGGTGGCAATTTCTTCTGGTAATTTAACATGTCTAAAGTATACAAAGATACAATAATTAATGATAATAGTTTTTATCGACAATTTCATCTAGATGAAGAGGACGAAGAATACGTATGGCATAGAGATCATAAAGATAGAGAACTCTATGTTGTCGCTGGGTATGGTTGGAAATTTCAATACGAAAATAAAATGCCGATCGAATTGAATACAGGTGATACGATAAATATCTCGAAAATGGAATATCACAGGCTGATTAAAGAAGAAGCCGAAACAGGTTTAATCTTAAAGATAGTAGAGAAATGAAATCATTTAATAATTTCACAGAAGAAAAAAACGAAGGCTCTCACGAGAAAGCGGCCAAAGAACGTATCAAACGCGAGCGCAGAAGTGACGCTAATAAGTTTGATCGAATCATGGATCGTGCGAAAGTGGCTGACGCAAAAGAAAAAGCGATGAGTACTAAGCCTAAAGCCGTCGCCGAAGAAGTAAGAGAAATTACAATGCAACCTGATCTTGATCGATTGATCAATCGTGTTGCAAATAAAAATGCATATAAGAAAGCTATTCGTTACTATCTAGACTATCGTAAAGCGAATCCAGGTAAAGCGAAGCAAAACGCAGTTAGAGTTGCACAGATGACAGGCGCAGATTATAGAAATTTAGAATTGATTTTCCATCAAATGATTCGCGATGGAAAACTACCAAAGCATTTAGCATGGAGACAGGACTTAATTCAACAAAAGCCTAGTCTCATGCAAAAAATTAAAAAGATGATGACCAAGTAAGGGAGAATATCATGGATTTGAAAGATACACCAGCAAGTTTGATGAGCGCAGTTAGAGATATCATGATGAAAAATCAGAATCTCTATCAAAATGATGTAGAAGCGAAATACAGTAAATACAGCACAATACCTGCCGCTACTCCAGATGAAGTGGCAGTTGATGCTGAAAGAGACTCAGGAGCGCAAGACGTTGATCCAGAAACAATTATTCCTGGTTCTAGCGGTACTGCTGAAGTTGAAGCATCCGTAGAAGAAGTACCAGATGTTTCTGAACCAGAACAACCAGAAGAATAAGAAGGACTAACATGACATTCAATATCGAAGAGGCTGTGCAGACTATTCAACTGAAGAAAGTTGCTAAGGTTCTTGCACCTATGGCACGTAAAAATCGTAAGTTAGATGGTCTCGTTAAAGATTTAGAGAAAGGCAAAATGCCAAAAGTATCATCATATAAAAAGAATGATGATGTTGTTGCCGCGTTCGCTGAGGTCATGGGTCCAGATCAGACAATGAAACTGTTTGGCATTAAAGAGGAAACATACTCGCCTCAGAAACATGAATGGGGAACAGATGCAAGCAGAAAATTTGCCAAAGAAAAAACTCCAGGCGAGAAAAAAGAAAAAGAAATTGACGAAGCGAAGTTCAGTGTAGACATCGAAGGTCTACCACGTTTCTATATGGACAGCGACTCTCCTGGTAAAGTCAAGAAAGCACTCCGCTCGTTGTTGAAAAAACCAGCGATGATTAAAGATGTCGAGCGAACGCCTGACAGCAAAGTTAAAGCAGATTATAGGGGCCGCGCCGCGGGTAAAGAAGATATGGAAGAAGAAAAGAAAATGAAAGGCAAAGATCCTTGCTGGAAAGGTTATGAGATGGTCGGCACAAAGAAAAAGAACGGCAAAGAAGTTCCTAATTGTGTGCCTAAAGAAGAGACTGAAGTGAAAGAAGCAAAGGAATATTTTCTGACTGGTCTTGATTACAAAGGCACAAAGCACACATATAAGCGCCGTGGTCCTAAAATGACTGATCCTATTGTTGTCTATATTGACGGCAAAGAGTGGAAAACATTTAAGTCGATGCCGATGGCAAAGAAAGAAACGTTGAACTATATTAAAGGCATGAAAGAAGAAGCCGAACAGACAGATGAAGCAAAGAATTATAATGCAGAGATTCGGCGTCAAAAAAATATTGCTTCTAAGCAACGTGGAAAGATGAGCAAAGCAACGTCTCGTGCTGATATGGTTGCCGCTATGAATCGTCATATGAAAGCGAAAAAGAACCAGAAGTCGTTGACTCGTGCCCAAGCACATATGGAAGAAGTCCAACTTTCAGAGAAATACGAAGTCGTTAATGTAAAAACAATCAATGACTCTGGCGAAGACAAAGCAATCAGCTATGGTCGAAGAAAAGGCTATAAAGACGCTGGTGTCATTGGAGATTCTCCCATCAAAGCAATGGTTCTGTTTCATCTAAAGCCTGCAGACAAGAAAGACCTTAAAGGTGCTAACATTAAAGCAGGCGAGCAAGTGTTCCGCTATGCTACTCGCTCAACAGTTTCTGGTGATATCTTCCCGCTGATTAAAGTCAATCTCAGCAAAGGCATGGTTTACTATCTCACACAAGAATCATCTTCAGGCGATATCGATGAAGTTAAATTCGAAACGCGCGGAGCTAAGTTGAAGTTTGCTCGCATGGTCTCTGGTGTTGCAGAGTCAGTTGAACTGTCTGAAAAGTCTGTATCACAAGCACAACAGAAAATGATGGGCATGGCGCTTGCATATAAGCGCGGTGAAATGGATAATGCTTCCGATGAAGTTAAGAAACTTGCGAAGTCGATGTCCGAAAAAGATTTAGAGGATTTCGCAAAAACTAAACATAAGGGGCTACCTATGAAAAAAGTAGATGAAGCAAAAGTGGACGGAGTTGAGAAGGGTTCACTTGAAGGCGATCAACATATGTGCGCGACAAAGATCATGCACAACGAGTGGAACGAAGGCACTCCACTGACTGGCGAACACGCTGTACCAGATGAGAACGGTCATGTCTCTTGGTACAAAGTAATGTTCGAACATGGCATTGAAACTGTACACGTTGATGATGAGAGTGTAACAGTATTGATGCAAGAAGGTCATGGTAGTCATAAGAAAATGAAGAAGGAATCTTTCCTATCGTTCAGTGATTATATTTCTGAGAAAAAGAAACTATCACCTGCTCAGTTAAAGCACATGGACGTTGACGATGATAACGACATTGACGGCGAAGACCTTGCTAAAATTAGAGCAAAAAAGAAATAGGAAACTAGAATGTCATCGTTTGCTGATTTAAAGAAAAAGGCTAAACAGGTAGCAAACTTGCCGCCTGTGACTGCTGGTTCTGAAAAGAGTGAAGACGGACCTAAGATCAGTAAGAAAAAATCTTTTGCTGATTTAAAGAAACAGGTCAGACAAGAAGTGGAAACACCAGCGCCTGTTGAAAAACCAAAGATCAGTAATGATATAAATACAAGAGAATTTGATTCTAAAAAAACTTATCTCGTGGTTAATGGTAAACCAAAAGAGATTAGTAAAAAATCAAAATATTTACTAGACATGTTAATCATAGAAGAGGATAACTAAAATGGCACTATGGGGTTTAACAGACGCTTCGGGGTCAGCACCTAAATATACCACGACTGCCGCTAACGGTAACACTGGTTCACAAGACTTCGGTACTGTTGTCTTTGGTGTTGATGAAAATGAATCACGGGCGGCTAGAAGCGATGGAAAAGGTTCTGTTGCTCCTGGTTGGGTACGCAAAGTAACTGGTTCTGGCGGTCGCGCTGGTCGAGTGACACACGAAACATTGGTGGCAATGTCAAGTCAAGGCGGCATTTCAACTGACGCTGAAGACGTAGCATTCCCTGATCTGAATATTGTAGTGTCTTCACAGCCAGCGGCAGTTTCAGTAACATCTCCCGCAGACGCAGTATTCACAGTGACGGCAGCTACAGTTCCAACAGGCGGAACAATCAGCTATCAGTGGCAAGTTTCTACTGATAGTGGTAGCACCTGGGCAAGTACAGTTGATGCAGACGGCACTAGTGCTACGTTGACAGTAATATCTACTGACGCTGAATACGTAACTGCGAATCAGTTCCGAGTAGTGATGACTGCAACGGGCGCAGATAGTGTAACATCTTCAGCCGCTGAATTGACTGTTGCTTAATCAATAATACCCCACACGCCTCTACTTACAAAGTATGCGCACCACGTGGGGTTTACTCTTTAGGTAGATAATGAAAATACTGAATGAGAATAATTTTTTGTTATATGCCGCCGCTAACTATACTAATAATGTGAAGTATGATATCGATGAATTCAATGAAGATTTGAATCGATTTAAGTATATAAAAAGATTGTTCTCGCGTTATACTGAGAACAAAGACTTAAAAGAAAGATTGATATTGAATCATATATTGACACTGTATAATGTATTTGAAACGAAAGCATTAACAAGAATGCTTTTCTTTAGAGTGAACGAATGTCACTGGCCACACTTAAAAACGTTCTTAATATTTTTAGGTAAAATGCCAGACAAGATTGACGCTTTAGATGCACACGGCGACATAATAAGCTCAGAGATATCAGTCGATTTGTTCATTGCAAACAGACTAAGGGAACTATAATGGCTAAAGGCGTTATTGACATATTCAACATCTACCAGTTTCTAAAGAGGCTGGTGTCACCATTTAAAAACTGGGACGCTTATAAGCTAGGTGTAATTGATGCTGATGGTAAAGTAATTTTGCCTAAAGATGAAAGAACAACAGAACAAGACAGATCATGGGGCTATTACGATAGACTTCTCGCGAATCTTAAAAAACTGCTAGGCAAGATTCCTGGCGGTAAAACAAGAATTGCATCGTTTGCCGCGGCACTGCTTCTGTTGAGAGAAGAGAATTTAGATCCAGATGATTTAGATTATCTGGAAGAATGTCTGCATGATTATATGAATCATGTTGATATGCTCATGGAAGAAGTACCAACAAATATAGCAGGCAGTGGCTCAGTCGCTGGCATTGGTGTAGGCGATGACGGTGAGCCAGGAATTAAAAAGAAGAGAAAGACAAAGCCGCTGACTAGACACTACATCGAAGTGAATGGTGTGAGGAAAAGGCAGGTACGTGGCTAGATTATATGTATTAGGTTTCATTCTGTTATTGTTAAGTGGTATTGTTGGTGGTGCGTACTATTATTATACAGATACACAGAGCAGAATTGCAACACTTACGAAAAAGAATTTAGCGTTAGAACTAGCGGCACAAGAATGTACTGATACGCTGGATCAAGTACAACAAAATTATTCTGAGATAAGAAGAAATTTGACAGCGTTACAAGCAGAGCTAAATAAATCTGAGACATATAGAAGTGAATTGCAAGATAAGTTAAGAAGACACGACTTAACGAGACTCACACTAGAGAAGCCAGGACTAATAGAAAGAAGAGTTAATGATGCAACTAAAAAAATATTTGAAGATTTGGAATCTGATACTTCTCAGTAGTGTTTTATCTGCGTGTTCGAGTCTTGAAACTGTTGTTGTAAAGACACAATACGTAGAGAAAGAGATACCAATACAGAGCAGACCGAAAGGCGTCAATCTGTATGATGTAAAACTTTATGCTGTAACAAAAGAAAATCTTGAAGAATTTTTAATCAAATATGAAGATGTACATGGTGAAGTGGTATTTTTTGCAATAAGTGTACCAGACTATGAAAATCTGTCGCTGAATGTCAGTGAATTGAAGAGATATATTGATCAGCAAAAAGCCTTAATAGTGTATTATGAAGATAGTATTAGAAATAAAGAGGAACTTCCAGAGACAACCTCGGAAGTAGTCCAGGAAGGACCAATAACTTCATTCAAAAATACACTAGGAATAGGAAAAAATGTCAGCCAATAATTCACCAGTCGAATCGTCATTCAGAAGAGCAATGGACGATAAGCGTCTCGATAGAATAGAGAAGAAGATAGATCAGCTAAGTGACGCGATGATTTCACTCGCTCGTGCTGAAGAGAAACTAATTGCCATCGAAAAAAATAATTTTGCGCAATATGAGCGTATGAATGCGCACTCTATTAAGCTGGATGACATCGAGCAGAGGCTTATTTCTTCAGAAAAATCACTAGCAATCTTTACAAAACTGTACTGGATTGCAGTATCAGTTGCGGGTGCCGCATTAGCCTCACATTTCTTCCAAAATTGATTGACAAGCCATAGGAGATTTGGTATAATCTCAGTGTAATCAATCAATTCTTAGGTAATGTTTATGTGGCTTGATAAGAAATACATTGGCATGATTTCGTCTCGTCTTGAGAAATTCAAGACAGTAAATCAGAAACTCTATAACTTCCGTTGCCCTTTCTGTGGTGACTCTCAAAAGAACAAAAGCAAAGCACGTGGATTCTTCTTCGAGAAAGATCACGGTGGCTATCTCTATCATTGTCATAACTGTAATATTACACTAGGCATAGACAAATTTCTAGAGTCTGTTGACAAAACTTTATTCAAAGAATATGTCATGGAAAAGATGGCATTGAAAGGTGGTACTCGCGTCAAGACTGACGTTGAAGTATTCGCAGACAAAATGAAGAAGCCAACTTTTATTAAGGCAACTGCTCTTAACTCACTCAAGAAAATCTCACAACTGAATTGGGATCATCCTGCTAAAAAGTATGTGTCAGAACGACTCATACCAAATGCATATCATTCTAAACTATTCTATGCGCCTAAGTTCAAGAAGTTTGTCAACTCAGTGTTACCTAATAAGTTCGAGAGTGAAGCAAATGATGAACCAAGATTGATCATACCATTTCTCGATGAAGAGAAGAATTTGTTTGGCTTTCAAGGCAGAGCATTCTCTGATAACTCGATTCGCTATATCACAATCATGCTAGATACTAGTAAGCCGAAGATTTTTAATCTGGACGCATGTGATCGAAATAAAATACACTATATATTTGAAGGGCCAATCGATGCGATGTTTGCTGAGAACTCGCTCGCTATGGCTGGTGGTTCAATCGACTGGAATTATGTGAATGAAAATTCTGTTTTTGTATATGACAATGAACCACGCTCAAAAGAAACCTGTGCTAAAATACAGAAAGTGTGTGATATGAACCACAAAGTGTGCATTTGGCCAGAGAACATAAAATCAAAAGACTTGAATTTGATGATACAAAGAAAAGAAGTGACTGATGTTAACAAGCTCTTATTCGATAATATCTCTTCTGGTCTAGAAGCAAAACTCTGCTATACTGTTTGGAAGAGAGCATGATCGACATACCCATAAAGAAATTTCCAACTCCTTTTAATCAAGACTTTCTTGATAAGTGTTTTCTACAGAAAGACGGATACAATAGACATGGAATAGTTCATGATCTAGAGTTTCTGGATTATCTGAGAGAAAATTATAAGAACATGAAATTTCGTGATGATTATCGCATGTATAACTTATTTCAAACTAGGAGATATCATACACACAGCGATGATAAGTGTGAAAAATATTTTAAAGACTTCAAAGAAAAATATGGTCTTAAAGATATGACACACTACATACTAGAGTACACAGAAGGTTCTTTCGCCAAAGTACATGAAGATAATCTTTCAGAGTTGACTTTAGTTACGTTACTCGACATTGAAGATGGAACAGTCGGCGGCGAAGTAATTACTTATGGCGGAGCATGGATTCCTAAAAAAGAAACACGCGAAAACATGGTGGTAAGTCAAGCTGAATGGTCAAAAATGTCTAAGACTGACAAGGCTGTAAAGTTGACAATGATGCCGTCAGTTGCTAAACTGAATGTTAATGAAACTATATCATATGGCAATAGAGCGCAACATGGTGTAACTCAACTAAGAACAGGCAGAAGATTAGTCCTTGTTCAGTGGTGTTATTATAATTTCACTCGTGAAGAAAAAGGAGTTGATTGATTATGAAACTAGTAACAGAATTTTTTTCTAAAGAAAATAAAAGAAAAGCAATCGTATACCGAGATGAGTATCACTGGGCAGTCGCTATGTACATTAATGATAAACTTTGGAAAACAGAGTTGATTACAGACCACGCTTTGTGTTATGCTGAAGACTTAGCTGAAAACTTCGTCTTGAAATATGGAGCTTTCAAAGATGAGGTGTAAATGGATTCACTCGAACATACGTTTATCAGTCTTGCTGTAATAGTCATATCATATGCAATAGGATCATCAATAGGTTATGCTAGAGGCGCAAACGATGGCTTTGCCGACGGCGCTGAAAGTGGTATCAGCGCGATATTAGTAAAACTCCACGAATTATATGGAATGCAGTTCAAGGTTGATTTAAAAATAGATACGGAAGAAGATGAAGAACTATGAATATACAGGTAATTAAAAGAAACGGTAAGCGTGAAGAACTTGATCTGGACAAGTTTCACAGAGTAGCACAATTTGCGTGTGAAGACCTAGCGGGTGTTTCTGCTTCTGAGTTGGAAATTAAAACACACCTGCAAGTGTATAACAACATTAAGACTAAAGACATTCAAGAGACATTGATTCGAGCGGCGTCTGATTTGATTTCAGAAGAATCGCCAAACTATCAATATGTCGCTGGTCGTCTTGTCAATTATGCATTGCGCAAAGAAGTCTATGACAACTTCAATCCACTATCGCTTCACAATATTGTGTCTAGAAATGTTAGCACTGGATACTATGATAGCAATCTTCTAGAATTTTATTCTAAAGAAGAATTTATTGAACTGGATGGCCATATCAATCATGACCGCGATTTCAATCTCACGTATGCGGCAATGGAGCAGATGCGTGGCAAATATCTTGTAAAGAATCGTGTTACTGGTGAAATCTTTGAGACACCGCAGATTGCTTACATGTGTATTGCGATGACGTTGTTCTGCAAGTATGAGAAGAGCATACGTATAAAATACGTAAAAGACCTTTACGATTCTCTGAGTCTTTTCTATATCAGTCTACCAACACCTATCATGGCGGGAGTACGAACGCCTCAACGACAATTTTCGTCTTGCGTACTTATCGAGACGGACGATTCACTGGACTCTATCAATGCAACATCTTCGGCAATTGTTAAATACGTTTCTCAAAAAGCTGGTATCGGCATCGGTGCCGGTCGCATCCGTGCTGTTGGTTCTCCTATTAGGAACGGTGACACTTCTCACACTGGCGTTATCCCTTTTTATAAACTGTTCCAGAGTTCTGTTAAGTCCTGTTCACAGGGCGGTGTCAGAGGTGGCGCGGCGACTCTCTACTATCCGATCTGGCACTACGAAGTAGACGATCTACTCGTATTGAAAAACAATAAGGGTACCGAAGAGAACCGTGTTCGCCATCTAGATTACGGCGTACAGTTCAACAAAGTAATGTATGAGCGTCTGCTTTCTGGTGGTGATATCACTCTGTTCTCACCTGGCGATGTGCCTGATCTATATGAGGCTTTCTTTACTGACAATGACAAGTTCCGTGAACTCTATGAGAAATATGAGCGCGCCTATTCGATTCGTAAAAAGACTGTGAAAGCTGTTGAGTTATTCAGTGCATTCGTTCAAGAGCGTAAAGATACTGGTCGTATCTATTTGATGAATGTTGATAACGCGAATGATCATTCTTCATTTGATCCTACAGTAGCACCTATCAAGCAAAGCAATCTATGCTGTGAAATTAATCTACCTACAAAGCCGCTGGATAATATTTCGGATGAAGAAGGCGAGATTAGTCTATGCACACTCGCGGCAATCAATTGGGGTAAGATTCGCAGAGTAGAAGATTTCGAGAAGCCATGTATGCTCGCTGTTCGCTGTCTTGATGCATTGCTCGACTATCAAGATTATCCTGTACTTGCGGCACAGATCAGCACAATGAATCGTAGACCGCTTGGCGTAGGCATCATTAATTTTGCATACTGGCTTGCAAAGAATGGCACAACTTATCAAGATCCAAATCTTGAAATGATTCATCAATATACCGAAGCATGGTCGTACTACTTGATCAAAGCGTCTGTTGATCTTGCCAAAGAGAAAGGCGCTTGTCTGAAATCAGAAGAAACAAAGTACAGCAAAGGTATTCTTCCTATCGATACATACAAGAAAGACGTTGACGAACTAGTCAAGCCTGTGTATAATATGAACTGGGAAGCACTTAGGCTTGATCTGTTAGAGTACGGCATTCGAAACTCGACATTGATGGCTCTAATGCCTGCTGAAACTTCAGCGCAGATCAGTAACAGTACAAACGGCATTGAACCGCCGCGTTCGCTCGTGTCTGTGAAACAATCGAAAGATGGCATATTAAAGCAAGTCGTTCCTGAGTTTCAGCGTCTCAAGAACAAGTATGATTTGCTATGGGATCATAAGTCGCCTGATGGTTACTTGAAGATCATGGCTGTATTGCAGAAGTTTATCGATCAAGGTATTTCTGTCAATACATCCTATAATCCATTACATTATCAAGATGAAAAAATTCCATTGAGTGTACTGATTAAAGATATTCTTAACTTCTACAAATACGGTGGAAAGCAGTTGTACTACAATAACACTTATGATGGTGCAGGTGAAGTTGAAGATAAAACTACTACGCCACTGTCTAGCACTGACTCTCAAGATGATTGTGAATCGTGCAAAATTTAAGATTATAAATATCTAGCAATCTAATTTTTGGAGAAACAAAATGAGTCTTTCGGTAATCGATCTTACAACACATCCAGACATTGATACTAACGTATCAATGATGACATCTGACTTGATGTTCGGTGATGTGCCGTTTAATAGTTTGACACCACTTTATATTGAATCAAAGTCCGAATTTGAGTATGGTAGAGTTTCAGTTATAACTCCTAATAATCCAGGACATTCACTTATGTTGAATCATGTTCAAAATATTGCTGGAGCATATGATTTTCAGGCAGTAGTCGGAATGTTCATGATAATTTCACCCGACGTCCCTAGCCATACAACAAATTTATTTGTTAATTCTAGTTGTATGCTTTTTTCTTTTGATCTAGATACTGTATCTAATGCTATCGAATATGGAACAGTTGGTCAAGAAGATTTAACGCTTGATACAGAAGTTATTAACGTGACTATTAATGGTGTTGAAACACAAACTGGTAGTATAGCCAAAACAACATTGACTAATGAGATTGAAGAATTAAGTAGTCAAGTTTTGCCCAGGCATTCAATTATATCTGGAACCGCATTTAAAGTTAACAGAGTTTTTGCAAACAGACAAGCGAGTATTCTAGTAACGCTTCAGTAAAGGAATATATTATGAAAGTAACTTTGATTAGTCACAGTACATGTGACGCTAGTATTTTGCCTGTTACCACAAATGCCCAACGAGATAAAGACATAGAAAATCTTGTAGCATATTGTGCGCGAGTGAGTAACCCTAGCAATCAGATAAATGTCGAAACTAACGACAGACTTCTAAATTATCTCATCAAACATAAACACTGGTCACCTTTCGAGATGGTCAGTGTGTGTTTGGAGATTGAAACCACACGCGACATCGCACGACAGATTCTACGACACCGCAGTTTTTCTTTTCAAGAATTTAGTCAGAGGTATGCGGATGTATCTGATCTCGGAAATATGTTCGAGCATCGTGAAGCAAGACTTCAAGATCCAAAGAATCGACAAAACAGCATTGAGTTGAATCTAGAAAACGTAGGAAAAGGCGGCGAAGGAGTTGACAGTACAAGTGAAGAGATGTTAGCAAGACAATGGTATGAGAAACAAACAGAGGTTATGAATATCGCATCGAAAGCATATAAATGGGCATTAGCGAATGGAATTGCAAAAGAGCAAGCACGATGTGTTTTACCAGAGGGTAATACTAAATCCCGCATGTACGTGAATGGAACGCTACGATCTTGGATACACTACATAGAATTACGTAAAGAAAATGGTACACAGAAAGAGCATATGGCTATTGCAAAAGAATGCGCTAAGGTCATTTCACAAATTTATCCTATTAACGCATAAGAGATAACGATGTCTGTATTTAATCCTCGAAAAATAGATAGCACAACACAGCCAGCATTTTTTGGTGCACCTGTCAACATCGCACGATACGATAAACAGAAATATAATATTTTTGAGAAATTAACTGATAAGCAGTTGGGATTCTTTTGGCGACCAGAAGAAGTTGATATCAGTCGTGATAGTAAAGATTTCAAAGCACTGACTGATCACGAGCAACACATTTTCACTAGCAATCTAAAGCGACAGATTCTTCTTGACTCTGTTCAAGGCCGAGCGCCAGTCGAAGCATTGTTGCCAATCTGTTCATTGCCAGAATTAGAGAACTGGATTCTTACATGGTCATTCAGTGAAACGATTCACTCACGGTCATACACTCACATCATTCGAAACATCTACAGTGATCCATCTAAGGTGTTTGATGAGATGTTGGATCTAAAAGAAATTGTAGACTGTGCTAATTCTATTTCTAAACATTACGACAATCTTATCACTCTCACCGATAATAGAGAGAAGTATGGCACTTACGCACACAAGAAGGCTTTGTGGCGCTGTCTGAATGCTGTAAATGCTCTTGAAGGCATTCGCTTCTATGTGTCCTTTGCGTGTTCATGGGCATTCGCTGAGTTAAAGAAGATGGAAGGCAATGCTAAGATCATTAAGTTTATTGCGCGTGATGAGAATGTACACCTAGCATCGACACAGCAATTGCTTAAAATTCTACCACGCGAAGATAAAGATTTTGAGAAGATTGCAGAAGAATGTCAGGAAGAAGTTCGTGCAATATTCAATGAAGTTATAGAACAAGAAAAGACATGGGCAAAGTATCTATTCAAAGACGGTACAATGATCGGATTGAATGAAGCATTGCTATCAGAATATGTAGACTGGATTGCTAACAAAAGAATGTATGCTGTCGGTCTATCGACAAATCGAGGCGGTAGTAATCCACTGCCTTGGACAGAGAAGTGGATTAGCGGTGCGAATGTTCAAGTTGCACCACAAGAGACTGAAATTACATCATACATTGTCGGTGGTATTGTACAGGATATAGGAGAAGAAACGTTTAAAGGATTTTCTTTATGATAAAGAAAAGTATCAAATGCATGTCTTGCGAAACAAGATGTGATATAATAATAACACAGTCAAACTTCGAAGATGAAGAAATAGAAGTTAAATATTGTCCTGTATGCAGTTGTGATATCGATGACGGCATGGATACGTTGTTTGATGAGGCCATGGACTGGAGTTGATGTATTCTAATCCGTGGTATTATGAGGAAAAAATATTTGATCCAGACGATGAATTTCTAGCACCATATGCTGGGTTTGTGTACATTATAATTGACAATGTAAACAATAAGAAATACATCGGCAAAAAGTTTTTCTGGTCTACAAAGAAACTTCCTCCACTTAAAGGAAAAACCAGAAGAAGGATCAAGACTGTACAGTCCGACTGGAAAAAATATTGGGGCTCAAGTAACGAATTGCTTGAGCAAATAGAGAAACATGGTCTTGACAAGTTCGAAAGATATGTGTTAAGATTGTGTAATACAAAATCAGAATGTGCATATTATGAAATGAAAGAACAGATGGACAGAGATGTTCTCCTGACGCATGAGTACTATAATGGTTTTGTTGGTGGAAAAATAAACGGTAGAAATCTACTAAAGGAGTGAGTTATGTTAGAAATGATTTTCTGGGTAGCAGTGGGCGCATTGATTGGTTGGAACTTTCCTCAGCCAGCATTTGCAAAAGCATTTCAAGATAAGATTGTGAGTTGGTTTAAAGGCACCGGTGAATAAAAATGTACACAGTTTATAGTAAAGAGAATTGTGGCTATTGTGTAGCCGCGATCGGCTTACTTGATATTAATTCTAAAAATTATAAAGTGATCAAGGTTGGCGAAGACATTACGCGGGAGGAATTCTTAGACGAATATCCTGATGTACGAACAATGCCTTTCATTCTAGCTGAAGATGGCGATGTCATCGGCGGTTTCAAATCTCTACAGGAGCATCTAGATCAATGAATAAAGTGACAAAAATCAAAAAGACAAATCAGACTGTTTATCCTATGGGATCAAGCGGCTCTATGCACACGCTTGTATTGAAGCCTTTTGATTTCACATCTAAGCGTGGAAGTCGTGGTGAGTTGATGCGCGTTAAGAACAGTAATCTAATTTCAGTGAATGAATACGCTGGCTAATTAAGGATTTATCATGGCAGAGATTATTAATGGCGAATTCATTCGCAATGAAACTAATATGAAATCAATGGGTGGCACTGAGCGCATGACAATGGAACTTGCCAAGCGTATCGACAAAGAGCTACTCAAAGAGTTTCAAATTGTTTCGTCTCGCGTTAAAACTCCACTCAACAAAGATAAGATTCGAATCTTCTGGGCACATGATTTGCCAGGAGATCCTGAGTCTGAGTTCATTCGCAACGTTAACATTCGTGATCAGTTTCACAAATATGTTTTCGTATCAAACTGGCAAATGCAACAATACATTCAGCAATATGATCTACCTTGGTCTAAATGTGTTGTAATGCATAACGCTATCACACCAATCGAGCCGCATGAAAAACCATCGACCGAAGAAGGTATTCGAATCGTTTATACTCCTACGCCACATCGTGGACTAAACATTCTTTTGCCTGTGTTTGAGAGTCTTGCAAAGAAACATGAAAATATTCATCTAGATGTCTTCTCATCATTTGGATTATATGGCTGGGATCAAAGAGACGAGGACTATAAGAATCTATTTGATGCCATCGATGCTCATCCTAATATGACAAATCATGGCACCGTTGATAATGAAGTTATTCGTGATCATCTGAAGAAATCTCATATCTTTGCTTATCCTTCAATCTGGCCTGAAACATCATGTCTCTGCTTGATGGAAGCAATGAGTGCTGGTCTTCTATGTGTACATTCAAACTATGCGGCTCTCTATGAGACTGCTGGACATTGGACGCACATGTATCAGTACCATGAAGATGTAAATCGCCATGCTGGTCTATTTCACAATGTTCTTGATATTGCAATCAGTAACTATTCAAGAATGGCTGATAGAACTGGACCGATGCAAGGTTATATCAATGCATTTCATAACTGGGATTCGAGAGCCGCTGAGTGGACTTCACTGCTGAATGCATTGAAGCACCAAATCGAAGATCGATCATTTCCAGCTGAAGTCTTTAAGTATTCTGCATGACAGCCGAAAACGGTAACAATGTTTACGATTTCATTGCAATCAAAAAACGTAAGCAGAAAGAAAAAGAACCAGGTGTCACTCTTACCAGTTATAGTGTCGAGGTAATCGATGAATTGTGTCAAGATGTGACATCTGATATCCTTTCTTTTTTGATGGAAGAAAATATTCTACCAGATGACTTCTCTGACTCATATACAAGCGATATAGCATTGTTGTATGAATCTTTGAAGTCATTCGTCTATAATACTGATAATTCCTATCATCCTTTGCAGTCCATGGCGTATACATTGTACGACTTTGATGACGGTGAAGAGGAAAAACAGCTATGTTTCGACTTCTACAAAGAGGTTGACAGTGACACGGAGAATGATGTATAATTACTGTAATACAGTGACTATATTAATCGGAGAAATTTTGTGATTATTTTAGACTTAAACCAAGTGATGATATCTAACCTGATGATGTCACTTCAAGGTCATTCCATAGATGTCGATGAGAATCTACTTCGGCATATGATACTCAACTCAGTCCGTATGAATCGTGTAAAGTTTGGTTCTGAATACGGCGAACTCGTAATTGCCTGTGATGATAAGAATTACTGGCGCAAGCAACTCTTTCCTTACTACAAAGCGTCCCGTCGGAAGAACAGAGAAAAATCTGATCTTGACTGGAACAGCATCTTTACCTCACTCAACAAAATCCGCGATGAGATCAAAGAGTATTTTCCCTATCGTGTCATACAATCAGAACATGCTGAAGCAGATGATATCATCGGTGTACTCTGCTACGAATATGGCATGCCAGTCGGTGGTGATCCTATTCTGATTCTGTCGGGCGACAAAGACTTCCAACAGTTGCAGAAGTTCGCAAATGTCGAGCAATATGATCCTGTACGGAAGCGTTGGCTTCGATGCAACGATCCAGCACAATTTCTTCTAGAACATGTTCTACGTGGAGATTCTGGTGACGGTGTTCCTAATGTGTTATCACCTGACGATACATTCGTTAGTGGTGGTCGACAGAAGCCCATTCGAGCAAAATTCATTGATGCAGTTCTATCTGCTGATTGGCCAGAAGACTGTACCTTATTCACCAGCGAAATTACTCGCAACTATCATCGCAACGTTAAACTGATTGATCTGAGCAATACACCAGATAATATCAGAGAAGACGTTCTCACACAGTTTGGTGAGCAAGAAGGCAAGAGCCGAAAAGACTTGTTCAATTACTTCATTAAGAACAAACTGAAACTTTTAACTGAATGTATATCGGAGTTTTAAAATGCCATTACCATTAGTCAGTACTGTCTTGAAAGAGGTATCAGAGAAGAAGACAACGAAAGAGAAAGTAGATCATCTACTCTATCATCGAGGAAACAAAGTGATGATTTCATTATTGAAATACGCATTTGATCCAAGAGTCGAGTTTGATCTTCCAGAAGGTTCACCTCCATACAAAGAAGACAAAGTACTTGAGAACAATGAGTCTGGTCTGTATGGTCGCTTTCGTAGTTTCTATATCTTTCTAAAAGGTGGTTCGCCTGGTCTGACACAGCCTAAGCGCGAGATGCTATTCATTGAGCTACTGGAAAGTATTCATCCAGATGAGGCGAAATTGATACTTGCAGTGAAAGATAAGAAACTTCCGTATAAAGGTATTACTGCTAAGACTGTAGAAAAGGCCTTTCCTGGCCTGATTGACTCATAAGGAGATGTGAGATGAGTAAGACAAAGAAAGATAAGTTTAATCGTTCAGATGATCGCCGCTTTGTTGATGGCGCATATGCACAACGAAACACTTCTTTCGAAGCCCGCGAAGAAAAAAAGATGAAGAATATTTTCAGATCAGGCAATCTAGATATCGATACAATCATGGAACTAGAAGAAGAAGATTTCTTCTATGAAAACAACTAGGATATAAATACAAGCATATGCCAATCTATACTTTCAAAAATAAAGACACCGATGAACCATTGTTCGAGGTGTCTCTTCGCATATCGGAACTTGATCAATTCAAGGCCGACAATCCGCATCTCCAGCAAATCATCACTGGAGCACCATCGATGGCTCGTGACGCTGGCAATAAAAAGCCAGACGAGGGCTTTCGTGACGTTCTAAAATCAATCAAAAAAGCATCTGGTAGAGGAAACAATATTAACACATTCTAGGCGAACTTATGAAACCTGAAATTTTTGTCCCAAACTTTCTTACTGATAAAGAGGTAAAAAGTGTGCTAAGGTCAGTGTTAGAACTAAAGAAATATTGGGTTCCATTTGATAAAATGTATCCAGAATGGGGTATGCTTCCTCTAGGTTTATACTATATACCGTCACAGAAATATATATGGAAAATGAAGCCGATCATGAAAAACTCATTCGATTGGTTGTACGTGAAACTTAAGGAAGTATTTAATTCTGATTACCATGACGATTTAAGTTATCCTGGATTTCATGTCTTTGCTAGACCAGGCGAGAAAACTTCTTTAAATTTTCACATAGATGGATTTGATCATCCATTAATCAGGCACACGAAAATAACTTCTTATATTTTACCTATTACACTTCCAAAAGAAAAAACAGGTTTGATTTATTCTGTCGATAACAATTTAACTAATAGGGAGGCGAAGGAAGACGGCAAAGAATATCAGACGTTCTATTATAATGTAGGCGATCTGTGTACTTGGGATGGAAATCTACAACATTCAATGGGAACTTTTAACATAGGAGAAAACGAAAGCCGAATCACACTTCAATTTCATGTGAGTGATGCAGGCTATATTTTTTGGTAATTACAATAATAACCAACATAGGGAAAGAGTATATGGCGCTTTCAAAGAAACAAAGACGATCACTGAGACGACAAGGTATTTTAGATGATCGTGACACTGTTCCACAGAGAGGCATGAAACTTCGCGAAATCACACCAAAAACCGACAACCAGCAAAGTGCTTTTGAGGCATACGATAACGATAAGCACATTTTGTTACATGGTTCACCAGGCACAGGCAAAACTTTTTTAAGCCTGTATCTTGCTTTCTTCGACTTATTCGAGTATCATGATAATACTAAGGATAAAGTCGTTGTCATTCGCTCCGCGCAACCATCTAAAGACATAGGGTTCTTACCAGGAACTGAGACACAAAAGATGGCGAACTACGAAGCACCTTATAAAAACATTTGCTCAGAACTTTTTAACAGAGGAGATGCTTACGATATTCTGAAGCAAAAAGGTTTGTTTGAATTTCAGTCTACATCGTTTCTCAGAGGAACGACACTAGACAACTGTATCATCATACTAGACGAGGCACAGAACTTATCTTACATGGAGCTTAAAACAGTTTTAACTCGTGTTGGTGATAGCTCACGTATCATTATTTGTGGTGATATTTTACAGGATGATCTAACGAGTGCCAGATACAGTCAAGAATCTGGACTTCAAGGAATCATGAAAATTTTTAATAGAATGGATTGCATGGCTCATATCGAGTTCGGCATTGATGACATTGTACGTTCAGGCTTTGTACGAGATTTCATCATTGCAGAACATGAACTTGGTGCATATAATCCAAGAGAGATGCTAAGGGCAGTGTAATGAAAACTTTTGATTATGAATTGTTTGAGCCTAAAAAACTCAATCGAAAGAATGTGGACGGAAAACGACTGTACGTGACTGAGAGCGGAGAAAAATATCCATCGGTCACTACAGTCCTTTCTTATTTTAGCAAAAAGAGTATTTACCGCTGGCGACAACGTGTAGGCGCTGAAGAAGCAAACAAAGTATCTGCGCAAGCGTCTAGAGCAGGCACAGAGGTTCATAATATCGCGGAAATGTATACTCTCGGTACACTAAATCAGAAAAAAGTAAACCCGATTGCTCTTTCTACCTTTCGAACTATTCAACCTTATCTCGATGAGAATGTCGATACAATCTATGGTATCGAATTGCAAATGTATTCTGACGCACTTCGAACGGCTGGTACTGCTGACCTGATCTGTAAGTATAACGGCAAGAATACGATGCTCGACTTCAAGACATCGAAGCGCGTTAAGAAGAAAGAAGACATCACAACATACTTCATGCAAGCCGCGGCATATTCTGTCATGGTAAAAGAATTGTATGACATGGACATTGAGCAAGTAGTGATATTGATGGCAGTACATCAAGGTGAGCCTATTGTGTTCGTAGAGCCGATCGATGACTATATAAAGATGACAAAAAAGTTTTTCGATCTATACAACAGAGGTATGCTCGGTGAAGATTTTTAGAAAAGAGTTTGTTACATCTCCCGTTTACGAGGAGAGCAGTGTCGAAGTAACGTACATCAAACGATACATGTTTGACTTCGCACGAAATTTCTGTATCAACTTCATTGAAGGAGATGATTCGTTTCCTCACCTTCACAATCATCCATGGGACTACTTCACACTGATACTTTGGGGCGGTTACTTCGAGACAGTCAATGAAGACGGCAAAGAAGTAACGAAGAGACGAGGTCCAGGATATTTCTCGTTCCGTAAATACAGCGACTTTCATCGTATTCGTCCCATAGGCAAAAGAGCAATCACGCTATTCTGGCGAGGCAAGATGAAACAGCCATCGACTCAGTTTCTAGTAGACGGTAAGCCCATGCGCGACATGAAATATTGGATGAAACAGGGCTATAGTAAGGAATACGTCAAAAAGCGACTAGTCAAAGACGGTCTTGTCTGATCGATAAAATCGATCAATTTGTGACTTTTTAACAAAAATAATCATAATTTTTATCAAAATATTTCTTGACTCTCGATCAAATTCCATTATAATTGTAACTGTAATGATGATTGAGGTGATTCTATGTTGGTTCTTTGTTCTACTGTCTCTGCTATGAAAAACGATCTCCGCGCTCAGGATGATCGCTGGACCGATGAGGTGCTGATGAAGTACAGTAGCTATCTCATTAAGAGAAACAGTCAGGCCAACGGTGGCCGTCTTTGTAGTACTCAAGATAGTCAACGTTCTAAGGTCTACCAGTCTGAATGGGCGTTCCAGCGCAAGTTCGGCAATGGTCAAGAGTTCAAGACTATGAAGCAAGCAGAACGCTACCTGCAGAAGGTGATGCGCTCCAAAGCATGGGAGAAGCTCGCTGATGGTAAGCGATGCTATCTCGGCACCATTCAAGGTCGTGCGAATCAGCGCACTGCTGGTCGCGCTCACTACGGTGGTCGAATCGAACTGTCGCCAGCTGGTATGAATGAGTACACTCTCCTGCATGAGCTGGCTCACCAGTCAGGCAACATGCACCACGATGTCGGTTTCCGTCAAGACTTACTTGCCCTCGTGTCTCGCTTTATGGGTCGTGAGGCAGCCGGTATGCTCAAGGCAGAGTTCAAAGAGCGCAAGCTGAAGCTGACTATTCCCAAGGCGAAGGCGCCTGAGGCATGGCTTGAGTCATACTACCGCGCTCAGAAGATGCGCGCCAGCTTATAAGAAAAAGTTCTAAGGAACTCGATTCTTATGCGAAAATATTCTAAAAAAAATTCAATTTTCTTGAGAAAAAATGTCAATAAAATCAATCACTTACGAGCGTCAAAAAACTTCAATAAAATCAATAACTTGGCGCTTGTGTTTTTTGGCTACCTATGAGATAATTACCTTGTAATGAGAGATGAGGTTATTGATATGAAAGAGTTGATTGGTTGTGAAGTTGAGGGTTACTGGGGTTGTGAACACCCTTCATCGTTTGGCGTGATCTACGGCCGCGAAGGCAATGAAGTGTTGATTCGTTGGTCTAACGGTGCGAGTTTCCGCTGTGAAGCCGCCCGTCTTCGAAACGGTATCCCTGGCGCTGTCGGCATCTACTTGTCTTAAGGAGAGAGTGTAATGTTTAGAATTCCCCATTTTTACCAGAATGACGATTTGAGTTTTCAAGAGGCATGGGATATCATGACTCGTCATGGTCGCGGTGACTGTCTCGAAGGCATGAAAGCGATGGACCGAATGTGGTCTGAGTACTGTGCTTCTCCCGACCAAGATGATGATGAGTTGTTTCGCAACTGGCAGTATGAGTTCAATGCCTACAACATCGTCTACGCTGGTATGTCTGAACTGTTCGCACCGAAGGAGGTTGCGTAATGATTAGTTTTGTTTCTGTTTGCGAAGGTTGCATCGAATTGATCGACCACAACGGTGATTGGGTTGCCACGTATCGTAGTCCTGCCATGATCGCCGAAGCGATTATGAACAATGGTGGTCCTGATCGTGTGATCTATAAGTCTTCAGACTGGGACGAAGCAACTGCCTTCGGGTTCGACTCTCAAGAAGAGTTAGAAGGCATCTGGAAAAAAGTTTGCGATTATCTGTAAGGAGTTTGTTATGAGTTATTCATTGTTAGGTGAATCGAATGTTTTCGGTACTAGTCTTCAAGGCTATGTGTCTGCGAACTATCATGATCTGGTCGAGTTGCTAGGTGAGCCTACTTACATGGAACCATCGGGTGACGATAAGGTCACTACTGAGTGGTTGTTGGACTTCGAAGACGAAGATGACGGCGACATCGTTCCAGTGACTATCTATGACTGGAAGGAGTTCAGCCTGCGGTGTCGCGAAGATGCAGTATACAACTGGCACATCGGTGGCAAGTCTTTGCGGGCTGTCGATGCTATTCGAACTTTTCTTGAAGAAAATATGCAAAATTCACGCTTGACAGGCTGAATTTTTCCTGAGATAATTATCTCATAGTGTGGTAAAACGTTAATTGATGAGGAAATCGTTATGAGTCATGAAATCGAAATGCTGAACGGCCAAGCACAAATGGCCTACGTTGGTGAAGTGCCTTGGCACGGCCTCGGTGTTAAAGTTGATGACAATCTCACTCCGCGTGAGATGATGGAAGCGGCTGGTCTTGACTGGTCTGTCGAGAAAGAAAATGTCTTCTACTCGCGCAATGGCGAAATGGTCCGCGCACCGAAGCGTCAGGCGCTCGTTCGCTCTTCTGATAACAAGTATCTAGATATCGTCTCTGACAACTGGATCCCTGTTCAGAATGAAGAGGCTTTCGAGTTCTTTGATGAGTACACCAAGACTGGTGGCATGTCAATGCACACTGCTGGTTCACTCAAAGACGGTCAGATCATTTGGGGTCTGGCGAAAGTCAACGAGTCCTTCAGTCTCTTTGGCGGCAAAGATGAGGTAGAATCTTATCTCTTGTTGTCTAACCCTCACAACTACGGCAAGGGTGTCGATATTCGATTCACTCCGATCCGTGTTGTATGTAACAACACTCTGTCTCTGTCTCTTGAAGGCAAGGCATCGTTGGGTATCTCACTGAATCACCGCGCATCGTTCGATGCTGAGAAAGTGAAGTTGGCGCTCAATGAAGCCCATGAGAAGATGGACAAGTATCGCGAGATGGCACAGTTTCTCTCTGAGAAGCGGTACACTCAAGATAACCTGTTCGAATACTTTGCGCGAGTCTTTCCGAAGACGACCACGAAGTCGGGTGCTGTGTCTTTTGATGAACTGATGAAGCAGTTTAAGAAAGGCGAAAAGGTTGTCTCTCGTAATGCTCAAGAGGCAATGCAAGTGGTAGAAACACAGCCTGGCGCTGAGTTTGGTGCTGGTTCATGGTGGTCTGCTTACAATGCAGTCACTTATATGACCAATCACATGACGGGTCACAATCCCGACACTCGTATGCAGTCTGTGTGGTACGGCTCTAACAAAGACCGTAACATTAACGCTCTGGGTCTGGCAGTAGAGTACGCCGAAGCGGCATAATACTGTCCACTTTGGCTGGAGTTCGCTCCAGCCTTTTTTCACATCTGATAAATAGTATTTCAACAGAACTAGGAGAAATTCAATGCTGGATATGATTAGAAACTTTGTTCTTCAAATATTGAATATGGCATTTCCGCCCCGTGATCCTTTCGAGGGCATTGATACAGTCGATACAACTGCTGAGGAAGACATAGCCGAATATCGAGTTACTTTTCCTGATGTCAAGACTGAAGAAGAACTGAATGCAATGACTAAGGCACAGTTGGTCGAATACGCGGAAGGCTTTGGACTCGAAGTACTGAAGATGTCGTGGACAAAGAAGCGTATGGTCGTTGAAATCTGTGCGAATGGTCTTGCGCGAGGTGACTCTTGATTGCTATCTTCAAGGATGATGATCCGCAGATAGCCGCGGTTTCAACTTTCATCGAAGACATTGAAAAACTCACAAATGGCAACGAAATCTATTTCATGGATGCCGTTGTGTTGTACTGTGAGAACAACAATATTGAGATTGAAAGCGTGGCTAAATTCATCCGAAAGAATGCTATTCTGAAGGCGAGAATACAAGAAGAGGCAGAAGAGTTAAATTTTCTGAAAAAAACATCTAGATTACCTATTTGATATGGACCCATTTGAAGCCTATAAAATGTACACTGCGATTAGTCTACACTTCAATTCGCCGAGCTATGATTACTTCAAGTACAATGGATCAGTGAAGACAAGCAAGACTAAATTTGATGTGAGGAACGACAAATATTTTTTTCACAAACTTGCAAAAATTGAAAGTTTGCCGCTTTTTCTAGCCACTTCTTTCATGCGTGACAGTAAAGTCTGGGTAGGGAATTTGTTTGATGAAAAATATATCAAGTTGTACAAGCAAGCAGTGAAGAGACAGCAATCGTTGGAGTACACTTTCAAGACAGAGATGTCTAGATATGATGACCTCAATGATGCGCTAAATGTAGTCGATGGAGACTACCCTAGTATACTAATCGCGTACAAGCGCGGTGATGTATCGCCTGAAACAATGATTATATTGGATGGCGTGTTAAACGTCTTCGAGTATTGGAGTGATTCGATATCTGACAAAGTTGTCTGGCCTAAGATCAGAGATTCTTTGCGCAAGTATTCTGGATTTCTAAAATACGAAAAGACTAAATATAATAGGTTACTACTTGACATGTTCAATAGTACCTGTTAAGATACTTGTATCGTTATGAAATACGTGAATAAGCTGAATATACTACAATCATACATTGAATACGGAGAAATACTTATGACTAGTTCATTTGACCAACTCAAAAAATCTCGCACTTCTCAATTCGAGAAACTTACTCAAGCCGCAGAAAAACTGTCTAACAACGCGCCTCAAGGTGGCGGTGCAGATGAGCGATTCTGGAAGCCAACGGTAGATAAAGCAGGCAATGGTTCTGCAATCATTCGTTTTCTTCCTGCGTCTGCGGATGAAGATGTACCCTTTGTACGTTACTGGGATCACGGCTTTCAAGGTCCTGGTGGCTGGTATATCGAGAAGTCTCTTACATCAATCGGCGAAGAAGATCCAGTATCACAGTAC
>Ga0181595_10000412_pt1 | contig 47129 bp, 27 predicted proteins | sample 041ome_7_FD_145604 | JGI IMG/M metagenome (GOLD analysis project Ga0181595, IMG submission 145604) | Coastal salt marsh microbial communities from the Groves Creek Marsh, Skidaway Island, Georgia - 041401AS metaG (spades assembly) | ecosystem: Environmental > Aquatic > Marine > Intertidal zone... | reverse complement strand
TGGTCGTTTGAACGATATCCGGTACGTCCAATCCTCCAAGAGGTGGGTTGACTAGGCCAAATCCGCCCCCGGAAAACATCGATGCCATGGGTGGACTTACCGCGCTGGGAACAGGGACAACAGCAACCGGAACCTCACCCACCGTAGTAGACGCCGTGATTGGTACGACTGGCACGCCAGCCGGCCCAATTGCCACCGGATTATATCTCAGCGCTCGCGCTTGACCAAACGCAGCAACCGGCGCGTCTGTCATTCCGTGCGCCGCATGCGCAAAAGGACCTCCTCGAAGTCCGCCACCTGCGCCTATACTTTCATTGTTTGACATCGGGACCCCAAATCCGCCGAGGAAATCAGGCGCAAAGTTGAACGCGTTCATTTGGTGCTGCATCTGTTGTTGTTGTTGTTGTTGTTGTTGATGATGTTGATGTTGTATCATCTGCGCCGCCGCGACTTGCCGCGCCTGCGCGGCGGCCGCAATTGGATCTTGAAAGGCGCCACTACCGATTGATCCAACCGTAACTGCCGTCACGGCGGCAGCATGATTGACCATTGCCGGATTATAAGGCGGCGAAACAATCGTCGTCGGTACAACCATGGGAGAGGGCACAACCATAGGCATGATCGGCGACTGCCCCGGGAACTGTTGATGGGGGAACCCAATACCAGCTGCCGCTGCCGCGCTTGGCGGCATGTGCATTCTATTCCCGCCTCCCATACTCCTCCCGTACTGATCTACGACCGCGGTTATTTGTTGAGGTGACCGATTACACACCGCCAAAGATTCAAAGTACGGTAAGACCGACTCGTCGAAGTGAAAATACGACAACGTCTCGAACAACTCCGCGGCGACAATCTCAATATCCTCTCTCGCTCCGATCATTTCCAACACTCTATCTTCTGCGGTCGCGCACGGCGGAATCTGTCCGACATCGTGTATTTTTACTTCGCACCTCGGTGCCTTTTCTCTCAACCGTTTAATGTTCGCTCCGCCTTTTCCGATACACTGTCCGCATTGCCCAGTCGGTAAAAGCATTCTCATCACGAAATGTCTCGTCGGTGGCGGTTGCCCGTTATTCGCTTGCAGTTGTTGTTGCTGCGCGTGACTTTCCTCGTCCACATCCAAACATTTCTTTACGATTTCCAACCCGACTTTAGCTGTTTTACTCCTAATCTTAAACCCGTCATCGATTACTTCGTTATTGCTATTCAAAACCCGTGCCGGCGTCGCCGTTGAAGGTGGAAGAGAAGGCGCCGACCATGCTCTTCCTTCTCTTCCCACGTGTACCGTCTCCGCGTCTCCCAAGTGCTCCTCCTCCTCCTCCTTACCGACGCTTTCCAACTTCGCTTCTCTCGCGCCGCAGTGCACCAAGCACGTCCGCATGGCGCACTCTTTCGGCGCGTCGAGTAAATCGACTTTGATGCCTCGATATCTCGATTCCAATCGTCCAATCGAGTCTTCTTTCTTCTCCTCGCGGTTCGTCTTCTTCGTTTTATCCTCCTTCGTCGTATTTTTTCCCTCTGTTTTCTCCTCCTTCGTCGTCGTCGTCGTTCCCTCTTCTTCTTCTTCTCCGTCTTCGAACAATTTCTTCACCCAGCGAGTTTCCAGCAAAAGTCGCAGCGCGGTGTGCGCGTTTTCCGGCGGCCATCTTTTCATCGCGTCGTTGTTGTTGTTCATGTTGTTGTTATTTTTCATCGGCATCACCGTCGCTGCTGGTGCCGCACACGACGACGGCGACGGCGACGACGACACCACCATCGTCGTCGTCGTCGTTGGAGAGCGCATCGTCGTCGGACTGTTCGACGAAGACGACGACGTCGAAGACCTCGGAGAACGTTGTTCTCCTCCGTTATTTTTGTTACCAATTTTATCACCACCAACTCCTCCGCGCGGAGTTGGAAAAGACGAAGAAGACGTCGTTGAAGGCCCTCCCATCTTCTTCTTCTTTTCTCTCTCTCTGACTCTCTGACTCTCTGTCTGAACAAAGAAAAGGAGCAGCGGTGGCCCCCCGGGTGTCAAAGGAGAGGCAGGCGCTCTCTCTCTCTCTCTGCGCCCTGCGTGTGGTACAATGTGCGGTAAAAATTTAGCGCGAACGAGAGAGGAAGAATTCTCTCCCTAAACCCTAAACCCTAAACTCACGCACAAAAAAAAATCCACATCGCAACAACACCAAAAATTTTTTTATTTTTCTCTCTCGGGAGAAGACGCATCTGACATCACGCTTTTCACTCTTCGAGAAGAAGAAGAAGAAGAAGAAGAATGACGACGACGACGACGATAAAGATGAAGATGGTAATCGCGCGGCGGCCGAATAATCGTCTCTCTTCTTCTTCTTTTTCTGGGAGAAGAGGCGCGAAGAGCGCGAAGCAAAGAGCATCTTCGAATTCTTCTTCGTCGTCTGTTTTCGTATCTAAAAACGATGACGACGTTGAAGACGACGACGACGACGAGATATCGGAAACGACGAGACGAATCGCGAGGAGGATTCGCGATCGCGAGGAGAATGGCAAAGATGGTGGTGGTGGTGGCGCTGGGACTCAGGCGCTCGGTGCGGGCGGGCAAACGACCATCGATGGGCTCAAGAGAGTCGATGGGATTTGGAAGCGGATTCGGAGCGGCTCCTCTTCGGAGAGGAGAGAGTTTGTGAAAACAATAACAACAACAACAACAACAACAAACACCACGAGTGGCGGCGGCGGCGGTACTGGTACTCAAAAATTTGACGTCGTCGTGTGCGGCGGAACGCTCGGGATTCTCTTAGCCGCGACGTTGCAACAAAAAGAGAACGGCTTGAAAGTAGCCGTCATCGAGCGAGGGAAACTTCGAGGCCGCGAGCAAGAGTGGAACGTGACGAGGAAAGAACTGTCGGTGTTGTGCGCGCTGAACGTGTTGACGAAGGAAGATTTGGACGAGGTGATTTGCGGCGAGTTTAATCCAATCAAGTGCGGGTTTTACGATAGTTCTGGAAAGAGAAGGAAAGAGGAGAATGAAATCACGACGGAGAACGTGTTGAATTGCGGCGTATCGCCGACGAAGCTGATTGAAAAGTGTCGCAAAAATTTTGAATCGAACGGTGGAGTTGTTCTCGAAAACACTTCGTTAAACGGCGTGACGATTAACGAGGAAGATAAAAACGAATGCGCGCGATTAGATATTGGCTCAGAAACGCTCGAGGCGAGATTAGTCGTAGATGCCATGGGATTCGGGTCACCAATCACGCTACAGGCGAGAAACGGGGAAAAGCCCGACGGCGTGTGCGTCGTCGTCGGAACGTGCGCGGAAGGTTTCGACGAGGCGAAGAACGATTCGGCCGATTTGATTTACACGTGTACGGACATCGAAGACGAACGACAATATTTTTGGGAAGCGTTTCCAGCCGAGTTGGATAGGAAAAATAAAAGCAGCAACACGTCAAACGTACGAACGACGTACATGTTTTCGTACTTGGACGCGAAGCCGGAGCGACCGTCCATCGCTCGGATTTTAGACGACTATTGGAGCTTGATGCCCAAGTACCAAAACTTGAACTCGCTGGATGACGTCGAGTTCAAACGCATGTTGTTTGGATACTTTCCAACGTATAGGAATTCGCCGTTGAAAGCGCAGTTTGATCGCATCTTACAGATCGGTGACGCATCGGGAATGCAATCCCCGCTCAGCTTTGGCGGTTTGGCGTGCATGTTGCGCCATTTGCCGCGCATATCGCTCGCTTTGACGGAAGCTTTGGAGGCTGATATTATCGACAAGGAAGCGTTGGGTACAATCAACGCGTACCAGCCCGCCCTATCGGCGGCGTGGTTGTTTCAGAGGTGCATGTCCGTTCAAGTCGGGAGCAGTAAATCTCCGCTGTCGTCCTCGAAAACATTCATCAACGATTTGATGCGCATCAATTTCGGCGTCATGCAAAATCTCGGCGACGACGTTTTGAAGCCGTTTTTGCAAGACGTCATTCGCTTCAAGCCGTTGACGAGAACGTTGTTATCCATGACGAAGAACAACATCACGTTTGTTCCGTCCATTTTACTCCAATCTGGCGTCGAACCCATCGTGGATTGGTTTCGGCACTTCGTCGCCTTGGGCGCCTACGACGCGCTCGAACCCATCGTGGACCCAGGAATGAGGTGGGCGAAAAATACAAACGCGCTCTCCGCGCGCTCAAAGTTTCTCGTTCGAAGGTACTTGGAAGCCATCGAGTACGGCGCCGGAAACGATTCCGTCGATAAGGAAATTCAAAGGAGATTGAAGAACTAGACTTTTGCGCGCAGCAGAGATGAAGATTTTTAGAGATTAGAGAGAGATTTGTTTGTTTGTTTGTTTGTTTGTTTGCGCGCGCGCGCATGTGTACTGCTAGTAGTGGTTGATAGATTTCGCGCCTTCGTCGTCGTCGTTTTTCGCTTTTTTTTTTCTTCTTCTTCTTCTTCTTCTTCCGTTTCGAGAGCGATGATAAAAGCGTCTCGCGGTCGTTTTTTGTTTTTTTCGAACCCTTCGCCCCCTCGAGGAGAGAGAGAGAGAGAGTAAAGAATTCAACACAAATTTGCTTCTCGGAGAGTAAACGCAGAGGAGGAGAAAGAGCGATATGTCTTCCGTCGACGACGCGATGATGGACGAGGACGAGGAGATCGGTCAGGTGCGCCCCGATGTTTGGTAGACATTTTTTGCTTTTTTGAGTTTCTTTTGCGCTGCGTGCGTCGCGTGACGTTGGGGAAATTTGCGCCGATCGGAGAGGGGCCAAAACACGGAAGTGGTGGTGGCTGTCTGCAGCACACGCGTTTCTCGCGCCCAATAATCGAAAGAGGAAACCGCACTCGTCGGCACCGAACAACGGCGCACTGCGCGCCTGTTTTTTTTCCCGCGCATATCTTCGTATCTTTTTCTTTCCCGACGCCGGATAGAACCGCAAAAGTTTGCAATCGCTCCTTGAAAAGGAGAGACGATCTCAAGAGGGGGGCGCTCTCCGTCGACGCCGGCTTTCGAATTCTATGCACGACGCGTTTCCTTTTCTTTGTTTTCGAACGAATCGATGTGCTGACGCGCGATGCGCATCTATCTCGCTCTCACTCCGCGACGAATTAACAACGACAAACAGGAGGACGCCTGGACGGTCATCTCGTCTTTTTTCGAAGAGAAAGGTTTAGTTCGACAGCAATTGGATTCGTTCAATGAATTCATTCAACACACGATGCAGGAAATCGTGGACGAGATGTCGACTTTTGAATTAACTCCGGAACATCAGCACGTTCCCGGAGAAGAGATGGACGAGAGCGAGAAGAAGACCGTGACGGTATCGTTCGGGCAGATTTACTTATCGAAACCGATGGTGACGGAAGCAGACGGGATGACGTCCACGTTGTTTCCGAAAGAGGCGAGATTGAGAAACTTGACGTACTCGGCGCCGTTGTACGTCGATATGCGGAAGAAGATCACCACCGTGACTCAAAATAGCGAAGAAGAAGGTGGCGGAGAGAAAATTAACGAAGAAATTGAAGATATTAATAAAGTGTTTATTGGAAAGGTACCGATTATGTTGCGGTCGGAGTATTGCTCTTTACACGACCACACGGATAAGGAATTGACCGAGTTGGGGGAGTGTCCGTACGATGAAGGTGGATATTTCATCATCAACGGTTCCGAAAAAGTGTTAATCGCGCAAGAGCGCATGGCGGCAAACTCTGTCTACGTGTTTATGAAGCGCCAACCGAGTAAAGTACTGTACGTCTCTGAGTGTCGCTCGCAGCCGGAATCCGGTATTCGAGGCGCGTCGGCGTGCGTCGTGAAACAATTACATGGACAAGGGAAGAACTCCCCGGGTCCGTTGCACGTGACGTTGCCGTATATTCGTTCGGATATCCCGATCTTTATTGCCTTTAGAGCGTTAGGTTTTGTGGCGGATAAAGATATTTTAGAGCACATCGTGTACGACTTTGGCGACAACGAAATGATGGATTTGTTGCGACCTTCGATCGAGGAGGCGCAAGTTATTCAATCCCAAGCGGTCGCGTTGGATTACATCGGTAAAAGAGGCTCCGCGGTTGGTGTGGCCAGAGAAAAGAGAATTAAATACGCTCGCGAAATTCTTCAAAAAGAGTTGTTGCCGCATGTCGGCGTCGGGGAAGATTGCGAAACGAAGAAAGCGTATTATTTGGGATACATGATTCACCGCTTGTTGCTCGTTTCTCTTGGGAGACGAAAAGAAGACGACAGAGATCACTATGGAAACAAACGTTTGGATTTAGGTGGCCCACTTCTCGCGCAGCTCTTCCGATCGCTCTTCCGTAAAGTTACCAAAGATGTTCGTTTGTATTGCCAACGGTGCATTGATTCGGGCAAAGAAATTTCGCTCACGCTCGCCGTAAAAGCGAAAACAATCACACACGGTTTGAAATATTCTTTGGCGACTGGGAATTGGGGCGCTCAAGGCGCCGCTGATGTCAGAGCGGGCGTGTCCCAGGTTTTGAATAGACTCAGTTTCTCGTCGACGCTGTCGCACTTGAGACGTATCAACTCGCCAATCGGTCGCGAGGGTAAGCTCGCAAAGCCGCGTCAATTACACAACTCGCTGTGGGGCATGATCTGTCCCGCCGAAACCCCGGAAGGCCAAGCCGTCGGTCTCGTGAAGAACCTCTCGCTAATGGCTCTGGTTTCCGTAGGCTCTCCGTCTGCGCCAATCTTGGAGTTTCTCGAAGAGTGGACCATGGAAAACCTCGAAGAAATCTCGCCCTCTGTAATTCCGCACGCGACGAAAATCTTCGTCAACGGTGTTTGGGTCGGTGTTCACCGAGATCCAGGGGATCTCGTGCGTACGTTGCGTGAATTGAGACGAAAGGTCGACATCACCACGGAGTGCGGTATTGTCCATGACATTCGCTTGCGCGAGTTACGACTTTGGACAGATTACGGTAGATGCACTCGACCGCTATTCATCGTCGAGGACCAAAAGTTGGTCATGAAACGTTCGCACGTCGAGCTCTTGCAAGAGAAAGACGTCACCGGGTATACTTGGAATGATTTGGTCACCTCTGGATTCATCGAGTACGTCGATACTGAAGAGGAAGAGACGACGATGATTTCCATGACCATCGAAGATTTACTCGCGGCGCAAACCGCGGAAGCAGCCGGACGGGGTTTGAACATTAAGTACACGCACTGTGAGATCCATCCGTCGATGATTTTAGGTATTTGCGCATCAATTATTCCGTTTCCCGATCACAACCAGTCGCCGAGAAACACGTACCAATCGGCGATGGGTAAGCAAGCGATGGGGATGTATGTCACCAATTACCAAACGAGAATGGATACGCTCGGGTACGTTCTGTTTTACCCGCAAAAACCATTAGTCACGACTAGAGCTATGGAATACGTGCACTTTCGGGAATTGCCGGCTGGTTGTAACGCCGTCGTTGCAATTATGTGCTACACCGGTTACAACCAAGAGGATTCCGTGTTGATGAACCAATCTTCCATCGACCGCGGCTTGTTCCGTTCCATTTATTACAGATCCTTCAAAGATGAGGAGAAGAAAATGGGTTCGTTAGCCAAAGAAGAGTTGGAAAAACCCGATCGCGACTCGTGTCTGGGCATGCGTCACGGCACGTACGACAAACTCGACGAAGATGGTTTGATTTGCCCCGGAACGCGGGTTTCGGGAGAAGACATCATCATCGGCAAGACGACGCCATTACCCGAAGATGATCCAATGCTGCAATCAAAGCGATTCACCAAAAGAGACTGCTCCACAGGTATGAAATCATCCGAAACCGGCATCATCGATCAAGTCTTGTTAACTACGAACGACCAAGGCTTGCGATTTGTCAAGATTCGCGTTCGATCTGTGCGCACTCCGCAAGTCGGCGATAAGTTTTCTTCTCGTCACGGCCAAAAAGGTACCGTAGGTATGACGTACACGCAAGAGGACATGCCTTTCACCGCGCAAGGTATTACCCCAGATATCATCGTAAATCCGCACGCCATCCCGTCTCGAATGACTATCGGTCAGCTCGTCGAGTGCGTCATGGGCAAAGTCGCGTGCATGATGGGCAAAGAAGGCGATGCTACGCCGTTTGCCCCAGTCACGGTGGAAGATATCTCGGACATGTTGCATCAGTGCGGTTATCAAAAGCGTGGTAACGAAGTCTTATACAACGGCCACACCGGAAGAAAACTCGACGCGCAAATCTTTATTGGACCGACGTATTATCAACGTTTGAAGCACATGGTTGACGATAAAATTCACTCGCGTGGCCGAGGTCCGGTTCAAATCTTGACTCGTCAACCCATGGAAGGTCGTTCGCGAGATGGTGGTTTACGTTTCGGGGAAATGGAACGCGATTGTATCATCAGTCACGGTTCTGCCGCATTCTTGAAAGAACGTCTTATGGATCAGTCCGACGCATACCGCGTGCACGTCTGTCAAAAGTGCGGCTTGATTGCCGTCGCCAACTTGAAAAATCAAACGTTCGAGTGTTGCAAAAATCCAAACGAAAGAACTGGTATCGTTCAGATTATGTTGCCATACGCGTGTAAATTGATGTTCCAAGAGCTCATGTCCATGGGTATTGCACCGCGTCTCTTGACTTAAAAAAACAGACCACAGAAGAAAAACGAAACAAAGAAAAAAAGAAGAGGCCAAAAACTTATTTAGCAATGAGAAATTAACACACACCCAACTTGTAGTAGAGAATATAAAATTATTCAATTTAGATCATCAACATCGTGAGTATTAGTAACGCGCGCACCACTCGTAATTTTCGCAGCCTTTTCGTACGCGCGTCGAACAACCGTTTCTGGAGATGTTGGCCGTTGATGCGAGGCGGTTTCATCGTTCTCATCTCGAGAGTCCTCCGTGCGCATCAACTTCATCGCCTCTAAGTTCAACGCGCATACACCTCGCATAAACGCTTGTCTCATCGTCTGCTCCATCTGGTTTGACCTTGCATCTGTTTCTGCGAGCTTTTTATTCGCAATTTCCAATTGTCTTTTCAACATTTCCGTGTCTCGATCGATATCGTTATTCGGCGTTGACCTTCCAAAGCCGCCGTCTCGCATCGAAGCCGCTTGGGCAAACGCATACGATGACTCGTTCGCCCTTCTCTCCTTTAACGCTCTGGCAATCTTTGCATTTTTTCGAAACGTGCAAAACGCTCTTCGCAATACGATATCCTCGCGAATTTTCCTCCCAGGTTCGTTCGCCTCTCTCGTCTTCTCCCTCCACACTCTCAACATCCTCGCCGCGAATCGAGCGTTTCTCTTGAACTCACCTAATTTACCCATCTTTTCCACTATGTTTGATTCAATCTCTACTTTCCGTTGCAACGCTTTCTCCAACTTTTGAATGACCCCTTTCATTCTCTTCACCTCTCGATCGTGTTTTTGATGCGTCCGATGAAATCTCTCTGTCGCTTGACGATGTAATTGCTCGATTTTCTGCACCACGCCGTCTCTCGCTCGCGCGAAATCGAACGAGATTCTATTCGCTTCGCTGTGGACGTCCACTTTCCAAGGGTTTGGAGGTTTATTCGTCGCATTAACACTGGAACAGGAAGAGTACTCGCTCGCGTTATCCTCTTCGTAATCTTCTTTTATCGCATCGTCATCGTTCCTATTCTCAATCGGCACTCGCCTCGGTGGCGCCATGTTCACGGGACCTTTGACGCGACGGACGGTTGCGCCTGTTGAATGTCGCATGTGATTTGTTAAAGGAGGAGACTCCAAAACAGAAGAAGAAGAAGGAGAAGCGCTTTTCCTTTCCGTCGCTGGCGCAGAAAAGAGCGCGTTTCGGCGACTAACGCTCGAATATTCGATCGACCGCGTCGACTCGACGTCCGAATCGTCGTCGTCCAGTAGCAGGAGCGGTGGCGCAGACCGTGGTATCGTCGTTGGCATTTTATGTTGCGTGAAAAAAAATGTGGAAGGAGATTTGACTTTTCTTCGTTGACTTTGTTTTTTTTCTTGACTACAAGAGAACTACTTTTTCTATCCATTCGCTTCCGCGAAAGCCATGCCTCCTTCGCTTTCGTTTACGTTCTTATACGCGTTCGATTTATGTTTAGGCGTAAATTTCCATCCCTCTGGTGCTTTTCCTAAGAGCTTTTCGCATATGTCCACCCAGACCGATGCGTCGTCGCTCGCTAGCATCGATTCCATATCATCCCGACCGACGAATTTCGGAGGTCGTTGAGTCATGGAAACGTTAGGGAGTTCGCCGTTGATGGTTTCTAACAAACCAATTGGTGTGTATCGATACGTAAAACTCATCCATTCTAGAAGAAATCGTCGCGTCTGTTCCACGCCGCGTTCGTCCGATCCCCAATGTTCCAAACCAAATCTGGTGAAATCTTTCAACATTTCAAACCGCTCGTGACTGCTGATGTCCCAGTTGCGTTGTTCTTTAATCTCGGTAAATATCCACGGTTTCACAAGCGCTCCTCGAGCAATCATACATGTGGCTATGGAGTCTTGGTTCTTGACCACGTTTTCCACGTAGTCGTGATATGTGTAAATATCGCCGTTGCCGATTATAGGCACCGAAGAAGCGTCGGCGACTTTTTTAATGTACTCCCAATCGGCTTCGCGCGAGTATCTTTGCGCTCGCGTTCGACCGTGTAGAGTTAGTGCAGCTGCACCCCACTCTTTAATATTAGGCGCGAAAGTGTGCGCAACCCGTGACGTATCTTTGTATCCCATTCTCGTTTTAAAAGTCAACGGCACCGAGCAAATTAAATTCGAACTTCGAACGAGCTCCTCCATGCGCTTTGGTTTCTCGAGCAACATCGAACCAGCGCCCTTGTTACATATTAAATCAATCGGACACCCCATGTTAATATCGATAAAGTCACACTCTATGGTATCGTCTAACGCTTGGACGCATCTTCCTAAAGAATCAGAGTGGCCACCGCAAATTTGGACGCCGAATATGTCTTCGGATTTATGTCGACGCACCAACGCCCACTCTCTGGCATCGCCTTTGAGTAAACTTGTGGCTAAAGCCATCTCGCCGCACGTGATATCCGCGCCTAAAGTCTTACACAATCGTCGAAACGGCAAATTACCGACCGTCGTTAATGGCGCCAGATATAACTTGTTCTTAAAATCAATCTTCTTCTTCTCTTTCGGTTTTAGAAGTTGATCTACCGATGCCGTTTTGTTTTCTTCGTCTTTTTCAAAAGCCGGTTCCGAAGTGACGTTGCCGCTCTTGGTAACGCGGTTATTACCATCATCATCGCCGTCGTCGTCGTCTGAATACTCGTCCGCGTTTTCAGCGATGACTTTCTTCTCGTTCTCGTTCATTTTCATTCTCTTATTATTTTTCACTTGATGCTGTTTTTTACCGTGACTCTCTCCTCCGCCTCTCACCTCGTCGCTCGTCCTCAATCCCAAAGCTTTCAATATACCATCAGCGCGGCTGAAATCGAACGTCCGTTTCGCCAACGCGTACTTCACGTCGTTCGTCACGTCGTTCATATCGTCCCTCGGCTTCTCCACCGGCGCGTCGAACAAAACGATGGACTCATCCTCCGCGCGCGCCTCCCCTCCTCCTCCTCCTCCGCCGCCGCCGTCGTGCGACCCGGAAAATCGACACGCGAGGCCAAACGGGCACTTCTCCCCTCCGAACGGACACGAACCCGGTAAGTCTTTCTTCTTCACGTGCTTCATAAAATACTCCACGTCGTGTGAAAATCGACACCGGTCGCCTTTCTCGCATCTCTTCCCGCCGGTTTTCAGGAATTGAAAGCACATCTGCGCGTCCGCCCCTTCTTCTTCGCCGCCTCCTCCTTCTTTGCGCATCATCATCGCTTTCCGCATCGCTCGCTTCATCTTCTTCGTGCGCTTCTGGTACCCGCCGGAGGTTTTCCCGCCTCCTTCGCGCAAAGTCGGAGGGAGAATTTTACTCTCCGCGTCGTCGTCGTCGTCGTCGTTTTTGTTCTTCTCCTCTCCTCCTTCTCCCTCTGCCGCCGCCGACTTCTTCTTCTTCTTCGTCGTCGTCCCCGTCAACTGTTCTCGCTTGACGTGTTTTCGAATGTATTCCTCTCGCACGGGAACCTCGCCTCGTCTCAGCCGCTCTTTCAGTGGGAGTGGTTTCCAAGCGTCGTCGTCGTCGTCGTCGTTGATTCTGCCCGTCGCTGCATCTGTCGTCGTCGTCGCTCTCGGAAGAAGCGGGCCGTCTTTATCGTTACCGTCCATGGCGTCGTCGTAATGAAATGGAGAAATTGTTTTTCCAATTCTTCATTAACGAAAGAGAGAGAGAGAGAGAGATGCGTTGTGCGCGCCGATGCGATCATCCGGACGGAAGAAGAAAAAAGACGAACAGCAGTCACAATCGTCGTCCTAAAGGCGTCTTTTGCGTTTCTCTGTCGTCGTATTCGTCGTCGTCGTCGTCGTGGTTGCTGTTTTCGTTGTCGTTCGCGATGACGATGATTTTGACGTCGATTGGAAACCACGAAGTCTACGCGTACTCCTCCGGCGCGGGAAGTTGCGACTTTGACGGCGTTTTGCACGGCTTACCGTCCTCGAAACCACAAATAATTACGAACGAAGATTTTGGATTCACGTTGGGTTCGCCCGGGATTAACGTGCCAGGCGCGGTCGCGAACGTGAAAATCTCCGGGAAGAGGAAGTATAAAGGATTCATGGTGTACGCGGTGGACGCGAAGACGAACAGACCGATTGGAAAATGGCTGAAGAAGGACGTGCCGGAACGCGCGCAAATCCATCCGATGTGCTCGACGCACGCGACGCACGATATATCGCACTCGAAGGATGGCGGGCAAATGGAGGACGTGTTACCGTGGGTGGTACCGGTGGACGTACCGGAGAGCGTGATTTTTAGAGTGACGGTGGTGGAAGAGTACGAGACGTGGTACGCGTTTGAGATGAAGTACGAGAGAGGAAGCGCGAGAGCGGGAGGCGTAGAAGGAGTGGAGTTGATCGAAGAAGATGTGAGAAAGATGGATAAGGACGGGAACAAAGCGCCGAGTTTAGGTGCGGCGTTGAGTGGTGGGTACGCGCCGACGGTGAGGAGCGATGATGGTAGCGATGACGATAGCGGAGAAGGAGAAGAGGATACGCCTCGTGAGGCGTTTCGAAAGCGACAGAGAGAACAAGTCTTAGCGGCGAAAGATCCCGACGGGACGCACTATAAAGCCAAGCACGGAGAGATGAAAGAGTTTCACAAGTCATTTCACAACAAATTGGCGAAAGGTGGCGAAAATAGAGACGTATACATCGCCGACCCGAAACTGAAAGCGAAGAAAGCCTCGGATCGAGTTTCGGAAGAGACGAAAGCGTTGCAAAGAAGAACCATCGGCAGAGTCGCGCACGGCGCGTGCATGTTTATTTTATGGGTCGTTCTCGCGCCCGCTTCGGCATCTATCGCGCGTTACGGCAAAGGCAACGCTACCGGTTGGTTTACCGTGCACAAATCTTTGAGCGCAATCGTCCTATACGGCACTCTTTTCGGTATCTTTGGCGTCCTCTTCCTCCGAGGCTTTTCCACGCCGTGGGGGCCTCACGGTACCTTCGGCTTGAAAACCTTGGGTCTCTGCGTCGTCCAAATGACGTTAGGAAACATTCGCAACTGGATTCCGCGTCCGATTTTCCGTTTCTTTCACCGCTGGCTCGGCGTCGCCACGATACTCCTCGGTTGGTACACCTGCAGTTTAGGCGCTCGACTGTTGAGTAACGTCGAGCGCATGCTGAAAGTACCCGCGATGACGCACGGCGGCATGTTTCTAATTTTAGTGTTCGTCTGGCTCATGCAACGAAACCACAGCAAGTCGAGGATCGATACCAAGACTAGATTTAGCGTTTAGAAAGAGAAAGTGTGCGCACGCGCGCGCGTATATTTGTTATCGATGCGTCGTATAGTAGATGAAGTAACTCACAAAAAAACCCCTCACAACAAACGCGAAGAAGAACGCGTCTTCTTTCGAACAAAATTCCTCCCTCCGCGATGACACCACCACCAGCACAGACAGCAGCGATAGACGAGCTTTTCCAAGCGATCGAAGCCGACGACCTCGCGCTCGTCCAACGCGTCATCTCCGAGAAGGGCGACGACGTCGTTTTGGAAAAAGCGTCGCCCAACTCGAAAACGCCGCTGATGCACGCGTGCGAAACGCACGGGAACGCGGACATCGTGCAACTGTTGCTGTCCTCTGGCGCGCCTTGGAACGACGTCGACGACGACGGTCACTGCGCCGGCGAGTACGCGGCGCAGAAGTTTCCGCATCTCGCGTCGTCGCTGATGGATTACGGCGTGGAGGTTGAATTACAGTTAGGTGAGGCGATGAGGGCCTCGGGCGAGTACGAGACGGACACGTCGTATCTCCAAGAAAAATTAAAGTACGACGACGACGATCGGTTGTTAGACGCGCAAGGAGATGCGGTGATGATGAAATGGGAGACGCCTTTGATGAAGTTACACGCGGAGAAGATTTGCGACGTGGCGGGCGGGAAGGTATCGGACGCGGTCGTTTTGAACGTCGGGTTCGGGTTAGGTATTATCGACGGCTTCATTCAGGATTTGAAGCCGAAGACGCACGTGATAATAGAAGCGCACCCGGACGTGTACGCGCACATGAAACGAAAAGGTTGGGATAAAAAAGAAAACGTGGTCATAAAGTTTGGGAGATGGCAAGATGTTGTAGATGATTTAGCGAAAGAGTACGCGTTCACCGGCGCGTTTTTCGACACCTACGGCGAGACGTACAACGAAATCAGAGAGTTTCACGAACATCTACCGAAGTTGTTTCAAAAGAGTAAAGGAGATGGCAAAAGATGCATATACTCGTATTTCAACGGTTTTTGTCCCGACAACGTGTTTTTTCACATGGTGTATAATAAGTTGATAGCGAAAGAGTTGAAAGATTTGAGCGGGATGTTGACGACGTTTGAACCGGTTAAAGTAGAAAAGATTGATTGGGAAGGCGTCACTGGACACGGAAAGTACTGGGAAATGGAAACGTATTTTCTACCCACGTGTACGTACGTGTAGACTTTATGCTTACTAAGTTAGCGTTGTAGTAGCCTCTATTTTTAATCATGCACTAAAATTTACAAAAGGAATCTAAACTTTCTATTCATTCTCCGTTTTCCGCGTTTTGCGCGGCGATGCTCCTGGTCGCCATCGTCGACGATCGCGTCACTCGCCTCGTTCTCTTTTTATCACCCGATTCTGCTACGTGTGCGGCATCATTGCGCTTCTTACCGCGCATAATTCTAGGTTCTTCTACTTTCGGTGCCGTCTTTTCTTCGTCGTCCGTCGCGCCTTTCGTCTCCTTCTTCCTCTCCCTCCGTTCCTCTTCTTCTCCGTCGCCTTTTCTACCTTCACGACTACTACCCCAATCACCTCCTCGTCCTCCGATACCCCCACCTCCACTCACGTACACGGGTTCGTCGAAGCTATATTTCGTGTATTTGAGCGGAAACTTTTCGTGGTCCGGAACGGTCGCTCCTCCTCCTCGACTCTTCTTCTTCTTCGGTTCTCCAACTGTCAACTGTAACCCAACACCAACGAAATCCGTCGTCCCAACTGCGATCAAATCGTCTCCATCGAACTCCTCCTCGTTCGTCAGTCGGTCGCACTTTCCGATCGAATTCCTCGTCTCTTTCTTCGTTCCGAACAGGCAATCGCTCTCTCGGCCTTCTCTCTCGTCGTCGTCGTCGTCGTCTTTATTTTCTTCTTCTTCTTCTTCTTCTTCTTCGAACTTGTTCCCGAGGCGAATCGCCAGCGTCGAACTCGTCCGCCAACAGGCCGCTCCTTCTCCTGCGCGAGCATTACCATCGTCTTCATCGCGAATAGCGACAGAAGAAGAAGGAATCATGGATTTAAACGCTCTGTCGACGCGATCGTGGAACGTGTCGAACTGTAACAGAATCGGTTGTTGTTTCCCTTCTTTCATATTTTCAAACCGTCGTCAGACTTTTGTGGGGAAAACCACCCCCCCTATAGCTTTTTGTTTTGGATCAAAAACACCACCGCGAGGGAAAAATGTCCAATCAGTGGCACCGAGGCGGCGGTGGTGGTCGCGGTGGTGGTCGCGGCGGTGGTCGCGGAGGTCGAAACAACGCTCAGCAAGGCTCGAACCAACCGCGCAGAGACCTTTTGCGGGACGATTTCGGCATCGAGTTCCCGCTTTGGAAGCTCACCTCGTACGGTCCGGGAGCGTCGAAAAACAACTTGTTGGGCGGCGACACGTCGCCGGAAGAAGTCAGATGGGTGTCCGGCGCGTTTAGAGCGAGAGTTGGGGATCACCGTCAGGTGTTTGACACGATGAGGGAGTACGAGAGGTTGAAAGAGAACGACCGGACGGTGTTGAAGTCGATGCCGGAAACGCAGTTGAAGCAGGTGTTTGATTCGGTGGACGCGGGTTCGATGAAGCCGGCTGGAGCGGAGAGGACGATTGTGTTTCAGATGGTACCACAAAGGAATGTTGCAATAAAGTACGAGAGGGTTCTTCCGGCTTCCGGTGGCGGTGGTACTTTTGGTGGAGGAGCGGTGACGCCGTTCGGCGGCGGCTTTCAACAGCTTCAACAACAGACGCCGCCGCCGCCTTTTGGAGGAGTGCAAGGACAACAGGGCGGGTTAGGACAGTCATCTGGTTTTGGGAGCGTTCCGCCAGTCGCAACTCCGTCTGCGTCTCCTTTTACCGGCGCTGGGTTCCAGAATGCGACGCCGTCCACGCCGGCGTTCGGGAGAGGAATGGGACAGACCGGCGCGCTCACTTCCAACGCGCCGGCTGCAAAGCCCGTCGTCACGGTAACGCCGTCGGCGCCGCAAAATCAAGCAGACACGAATCAGTTTACGCCTGAGTTTAATCCAGCCGATCCGTTCGGCTCGAGAGATTTTGCACTCGGACAGATTCCAGATCAACCGCCGCCGCCTCAGTATTACACCTGAGATTAACAAAGCAGTAGAAAAGTAAAAGAAGTAAAAGTAGATATAGAATTTGAGTAGGTAGAATGACATGTAGATCAAAAGCAAATATTAGCAGTACAAAAAAAAATATTGACGACAAAACATGATAAGCTCAGCGGCGAACGAATTCTGATTGATGCCGAGCTTCCATTCGCTCTTTTTGCTTCGCGATGCTGCGCAATTTCGCCTCGTATTTCGCGACGATGCGTCTTCGTTCTCTGATGACGTTGTTGAAAGCCTGCGACAACCGATAATCACTTTTATTCGCCCACGCGATATCGTCTTTGGTAAACACGAGCGCGCGTGTATTTTCTTTCGCCTTGACCGATACAGAATATGTTTCCGCGTCTGGATCGATTTCACCGATTAAGTTGGATGCTCTTCGAAATCTCGACATTTTCCCAATCTCGTCATCGTTTTTATCTGTTTCGACGACGCATTCACCGCTCGTGATCAAAAATGCCTCCTCGCACGGCTGACCTTTGACGCATAGATACTCACCCTCTTCAAACCTTCTTTCCGGCAGTTGATGCTCAACGTACGAATACGCCTCCAATTTTCCATGGACTCTTCGCAATCGATCCGAATCGTTCTTTTGGTGCACCGGGTTAAACCACTCGTGTTCCAGCGCAGCGGCTGCAGACAGACGTCTCTTTGGATTCGGCTCCAAAAGTCCATTCAACAAATCTTTCGCCGTCTCCGAAACGCCGCTAAAATCAAACAAGAAGTAATCAATGTTCGCTTCACAGATGAGTTCGATCAACTCATCCTCGTCCTCGTCCTCGAACGGCCATTCGCCGGAAAGTAAAACGAAGAGCGCAACGCCGCACGCCCACACGTCCACACCTTGACCGTACGTGCCTTGCAACAATGCTTCGGGAGAGACGTATGCGACGGTTCCATCCACGCCTGCTGACGTTTGCCGTGTTCTCAATACCTTTGCTAAGCCGAAATCAACAATTGTCGCCGTATCGAAATCATCCTTCTCCTTCAACACGATATTCTCTAATTTCAAATCGCGATGAATGACGCCTTTTGTGTGCATGAAAGCGACGGCATCGATGAGCTGGTGCATAATTTTCTTCGCAATATGTTCAGGAAACCGTCCATTTGGTTGTTCTGCGACGGCATCTTCCAGTTCTTGGCCTTTCAACAAGTCCATGACGACGTGAATGACAGCGCCATTTTGCTCCGTGAAGAATTCGCGGATAGTAACGATGTGCGGGTGACTGGAAAGGCGTTGCATCAAAGCGAGTTCGTTCAAGACTTCTTCACTAGTCATCGCTTCGAATTCGTCAGAGTCGCTGTCGTCGCTGTCATCTTCGTCATCGGAACTTTCGTCCGAAGACCCGTCCACTTTGGACTTTTTCGAATCATCGTCCGACTCCAAAACCTCTTTAATCGATATAGTCTTGACAGCGATTATTTCGTTGGACTCTTTATGTCTTGCTTTCCGAACGACAGCAAACCCACCTTTACCCATGGTTTCACCAACTTCGTAACGATCGTTGAATGGTAGGTAATCGTGGACTTTACCAACGTCGCTGACAAATTTGGCGAGTTCGTCGAGTTCGCGCAGACCTCCCGGAGCGGAGTGAGAGCGTCGCAAGAAGGGCTTGTTGTTGTTCGTCGCAGCACTCATCTTCTCGTTTGTTTTTGCATAGTACATGGCGTTGTTCCTACGCCGCATTTTTAAAGTCGTTCCTTCTGCGACGTGTTTGATGTGGTTATCTCTCGCTCGCATTTCCCGCAGCGTGCGCAAGTGCTCCTTGTTCAAAGAAAACTTCTTCCGCCACGTGTTTTCTTTGCGCGCTTCGATACCGCGTTTTCTTCTTCGAGCGCGGTGTGCTGCCTGCTCTTCTACATACTCGTCCTCATCGTTGATGACTCCCCTGGTCTCATTCATCGATTGGTGCGTGAGATGCGTCGATCCAAGTTGCGTTCGAAGCATCGCCACGTCTGCGGTGTTATTTTGCATCATCCTCCGATTCCGCGCACCGGATGGCGATAACAATCCGCCCACACTCATAGGTTGTGGAGATTGCGAACGACTTCGCGCCCCACTGTCGGACTCGCCGGAATCACCACTCGTTGTGTTGTCTCCTCCGAAATACAAAGCTTTATTCGCAGCCGCCGACGAGAACAGTGCGTTATTTTTCCTTCGGTTCGTTCGTTCTCGAAACCTCGCCGAGGACGGGGATAGCTGTTCGCCTCTCGTTTGCGCGGCTACTTGCGATGCGGTTCCATCGATACCACCACCTAACGGTGATTGGTTGTATCTCCGTCTATTTTCATGCGCCAGCGCCAATAAATCTTCCGCCGAGTCTAATCTCAAGAGCTGTTTACGTAAACCTAATTTCTTCGCGTGCGAGCTCACGTTTCTCGTTTTCAAAGTTGCCCACGAGCTCAACCCGGTCGGTAATAAACCTCTTGATTTTGCAGTTTCCGCTAATCGTTCGAACGTTTCCGGAGCGTTCGGATAATCCAACGCCAACTCCCTCAATCGCACAGCCGTTCGCGCGAACCCTTTCGCCATCTGACTCGAATTTACCGCGCCTTCTTTACCTAAATACTTCAACACGTCAATCGTTTGTTTCCCGCACGCAAACTTATCGATGGCGTCTCTTTCAATCGCGACTGATAATATCCTGTACACAAACTCGTGGTGATAATACGGCACGTTTAACGCTCGCAAATTTCTCGAACATTCTTTACAATCCAGCGACTGAAAATACTCGTTCGTTATCCGTTTCACGCGTTCTCTCAACACGTCCGCTCTGTTCTCGCACAACCCCTCGCCGCCCCATACGGATCGAACGACTACATCCCCTCCGGGTTGCTCCAACAACTCCTTCCCTTTCTTCGCACATTCGCACCCTCGCGCAGAAATTTCCGACGGTCTCGACAAGCAAGCCTCTAAATACGTCACCGAAACCACGTCGTCGATCACCGCGCGCGCTAAAAATCTCGACACGTCCTCCATCGCCGTCGGCACGTCGATTTCCACGTCCGCCAACATCGACAAAAGATAATCGAACGCACTTTCAAACGCTTCCGGCGGAAAGAAGAAAATTTGACTGCTGGCATCTGAAAGAAAAGAAGGAGAGGATGCTTCGTCGTCGTCGTCTGCTGCTGCTGCTGCTGCTGCTGCTGTTTCGCGACCTTCGTCTTCTTCTCGTTCTCGTCGTTGACTCGTCGTCGTAATCGAATCCCCTCCAACCACCCCCAAACCTTCTCCATCGCCAAAATCACTCTCCCTCTTCACAAACGCCAACCGTTCCATCAATCTCGCGCACATCTCCCTCTCCTTCATCCCTCTGTCTAAACTCAACCGCATCGCTCGCGTCACCACCGTCTCTCCGAAATTCGACCGCTGTTGCCACTGGTACAGCTCTTGCAGAGATTTCACGAATTCCTCCGTGTCCGAGTGGATGAAAAATTCGGAGAGCAACGTGGAGACGCGATCTTTAAACTGCGCGTCCGAGTGCGCGTTTACGCGTTGGTGAGAGAACATTTCTTTATCGGTAAATTATCCAAAAGCGGGGTTTTTTTCTCTCTCTGTGTGTGTGTGCGCTTTATTTATCTAGCAGATCATGGTTCTCGTCCTATTTGGTTCGTCGCGTGTTATCTCTCCTTTCTTTGCGCTGCTTTTTGAGCGTTTTGCAACTAACTTTTGTTTTTCGCATCCGAGAGTATTTAGGGTTTAGGGTTAAACCCTAAACTAGGAATAACGCACAACTGTCGTCTGTCGTTTCTCGTTCGGGAGAAAAAAAAACGCACGAAAACGCATAAGAAGATGGGCATCTTCGACGGCGTGAAGATTGAATCGTCCAACCCATTGTTCAGCTCTGAATCTCAATTCTTCGAGAAACGCGAGAGAGCTTTGTTACCGCCGGTCGTGGGTGCTGTTGCTGCTGGCGCATTCGGCGACGACGCTAAAAAGAAAAAGAAGAGCAAGGACGGCGACGATGCGAAAAACGAGGACGGCGGAAAAAAGAAGGAGCAAAAGAAGCGACTGATGGCGGCGATGAAACACGCGCGGGACGTTTCGAGAGAAAAAGAGCGAGAAGAAGAGGAAGACGACGACGACGACGACGACGACGCAGAGGCGAAGGGAAAGAAAAGAAGGAGAAATAAGAGCGTGTTGGCGGAAACGAAGGAAGAGACGATGGAGGGCGAGTATTCCTCGGACGAGGAAGAGTACGAAGGGCTCGTTAAAGGTGGGAAGAAGAAGAGCGCGAGAAGTCTGACGAGCGAAAACGCGTCGACGTCGACGTCAAAGAAAACGGAAGAAGAGATGAAAGAGGAACTGAAGAGGACGATATTCGTGGGGAACGTGCCGACGAAAACGAAACCTAAGGAGTTGGTGGCGTTTTTTAAGGAATTGATGGGTTCGAAAGCGAAGCACGCCGAGGTGGTTTCCGCGCGGATACGCTCCGTGCCGCTGAAAAAGAACGCGGACGAGAAGGACGCGAAAGTGCCTATTCGAGCTAAGATTTTAGGTTCGCTGGGAAAGAAGAAGAATAAAGAAAACAACGGGGCAATTAACGAGGCGTCAAAGAGTGGATGCACCGCGTACATCGTGTGGAAACGAGAGAAGGATTGCGAACGAGCGGTGAAGAAGGGCAACATGCAAAAGTTCAAAGGCCACACGCTGAGAGTAGATTTTGCGGCGAAATCGAGCCAGAAGAAAGGAGGAGGCGCAGGAACAGGAGACGATGGGAGCGGCGTGAACTACGATCGAACGAAATCCGTGTTTGTCGGCAACTTACCCTTTGACGTGTCCGACGAGGAAGTCATCGAGATTTTCACCAAGAACAAAGAGTATAAGGAGTTGAAGACGGAGCTAGAGGCGGTTAGAGTTGTGCGAGACAAAACGACGCGAACGGGTAAAGGCATCGCGTTTGTTCTGTTCAAATCCGTCAAAGCCGCGAGAACGGCGTTATTACTAGATGGTTTCGAGATGGGTAAACGGGAACTTCGCGTCACTAAAGTTGGCGTCGTCGCTCCGAAAAGAGGAAACGAGGTCACCAAATCTCGAGAACGCGTCGGAAAAGGAAACGCGAAGAGTAAGAGCGGCAGCGTTAGCGAAAACAACGCAAACAAACGCAAAGCGAATTCCTGGGAAGGCGGTCGTTCTGCGAAAGGGAACAAAGTAGCTAAATTTGAGAAGAAATCGTCGGTCACCGGCGACGGAAAGCGCGGCGGCGCAAACGCGGGTTCGTCCAAAGGTAAAAAAGGCACGCCGGCAAAGACGACGACGAAGAAGAAGAACAAGGAGCCTCGCGCGTCGGGTAAAAAACGTCCCGCGGTAGCTTTACGTAAAGCGAAGATGAAAGCTGGTTTGTAAAAACGAAGAAGCGAGACGTCGATGGTGCTCTCTCGCTCTCGCGAAAAGATTTTTTACCACCGAAGATACACCATATCTAGTAATAGTATCTCGCGAGTTGAAATGAACACAATAATAAAGATAATATACTTGTATTAAACGCAACGCAAAGTTCCACCTCTCTCTCTCTCTCTCTCTTATGTATATCAAACGAATTACTCTTCCTCGTTCTTCGGCTCCTCCTCCTTTCCTTTCTCCGTCGTCGTCGCCGCCGGCTTTTGCTCGTCCACTTCTTTCTTCAACTCCTCGTTGAACTCGTTCGCGGCCGATTGAAAACTCTTCACCGTTTTCCCCAACGATTTCCCGAGCTCGGGAAGTTTACTCGGCCCGAACAACAACGCCACGACGCCGCCGATGACGACGATTTCCGGAAGACCGAGACCGAACAAACCGTTGCGAACGACTAAATCGCCTCTTCTTCCTCTTCTCTGTTTTGTGCTAATGATGGTGTTGTTATTGTTTCTTCTCGCAAAGGCGGTATTCTTCATCTTCGTCGCGCTGACGACGACGGTGGAAGATCGTCTTCTCGAATTCAAAGAAGAGGCAGACGCGAGAAGGGCAGAAGACGAAGATAAGGACGCTAAGGACAACATCATATAATTACGATAAAGTCAAATAAAACAAGCTTTTGCGAGTGCTCTCCGAGGGGGGTCGTTTCTTTCAGCGATTACGTGTGTGTATCTCTGTGCGGAAATTCTCCATTTCTTTTCCCCAAAACAATGGGAAGACACAAGTAAAATGTCAACGCTGCACCAGCGCATCAACAAGACGCTCTGCGACGCATCAAACAACAACAACAACTCCGAACGACAACAACGACGCGCGCTCGCACTCGCGATTGAAAAATGGAGTCGCGATTTTAACGTCGTCAACGTCTCGACCGCGCTGAGTCGCTTGGCGAAGGCGAGATTCATCAACGACGCGAAGACGGAGAAGGCGGCTGCTCGCGAAGAAGAAGAAGAAGAGAAGACCACGCGCAAAGCGACGCGCGTTTTACTCGAGCGGTGCCGAGCGATTCTCGAGGAAGAAGAGGCGAAGAGTAACGGTTCGCAGCTCGAACCGAGGCATTTGAGCGCGATTTTGTGGTCGCTGGGGAAGATGCGTTTGGTGAGAAGCGCCGCCGACGACGAAGGCGACGACGACGGAAAGTTGGGAGCGGAGGCGGTTGCGGTCGCGAGAAAGGTTTCGGAGCTCGCGGTGCGCTTTTACGAGAAGAAGAAGAAGACGAATAAGAAGACGGCGTTTAACGCGCAAGAGATTTCAAACTTGTTTTGGGCGTCGGCAAAGATTTATGGCGACCGTTTGAAGATGCGCGGTGATGATGATTGTAGTAGCGTCGTCGAAGAGGCGATCGGGCGGATGCAAGCGCCTTTGCAGAGGATGTTCGCGGCGTCAGAGCGGCGCGAGTGGACGACGCAAGGCGTGTCGAACGTGTGTTGGTCTTTGGCGAAGATGTCGGTTTCTTCTTCTTCTTCTTCGGATAGAGAGGGTGGACGGAAACGGTCGATGGTTTGGGTAGTCGACGATGAGTGTGACTTGAATAAGGCCATAGTGGACGCGTTGGATATTGGATGTTCTGGCCCTCCGACCAAACGATTCAACGCGCAGGAATTCGCCAACATCGCGTGGGCGATGGCAAAGTTCAGCGAGGCGCAGAATAACGAGGGAGGGAGAGAGGTTTTGGTGACTAAGATGGCGCATAAGTTGAAAATATTGCTCGTATCGGAGACCGTGAAAGGTCGATTTGAGTCCAGGCACGTCGCGAATACGTTTTTAGCATTCGCCAAAGTCAATCAGTGCGCGAAGGATCCGAAATTTTGGTTCAAGCTGAAAACGTTGACGAAGAGTGTTTTGGAGAATATGAACGCGCACGAGTTATCGATGGTCATGGTGGGTGTTGGGTTAGTTAACGATAGCGACGGAACAGCGTGCGATATAGGGCAGGATGGTGAAGAGAACGAGGAGTTAGCGTACGAAGTGTGCCGATTCTTTACCAGAGCAATCGCTTCGTACACCGACGATGCGAATATCGAAAACGACGAGGACGAAACCGGAAAGGTGGGATTAATTGCCAACGTCTTTTGGGCGCTCGCAAAGCTTCCGAAACTCCTAGAGAAAATCGCACGAAAAGAAAAGACTTTCGTCAACGAGATGTTGAGTGTACTCCAGCAGTCGAACAGTATCGTCAACATGAGCGGACGGCAGGCATCCACGATTCTTTGGTCGCTCGCAAAAATTGGCGACGTGGTTGGTTTCGAAGATACCGGAATCAAATCTACGTTTGAGCTCTTTTCTCGAACGCACTTCTCAAATACGTCGTCGCCTTCTCTGTTTTTCAGAACAAAAACAGATGCCCGGTCGTTTTCAATGATTCTTTGGGCGTTTTCGAGTGGCTTACCCGATGTGGCCACGAACGAATACGCGAGAGACGTCTTTGAATCCGCTCACAAAGACTTGCTCGGTGAAAATTTTATCGAAGAATTCAACGCACGAGATCTCGCAAACGTGAGCGAAGCGTTTGCAAAACGATTAGATACGCCCGAAAAGGTTTTGAAGACAATTGCTTCACGCGCTGCAAAAATTCTGGACACGTTCAACGCGCAAGAGTTGCTCAAATTTCTTGGCGCGATCGAGAGAGCCGGAGGTGATGTGCGCAAGTACGAAAAATTGAACGAACTCTTGAGCTCAAAAAGGACGGTTAAGATTCCGTTCCCTGCGCTAGGATTAGTCGACGAGTCCGCGATCAAACTTCGCTCGGCTACGCCAACGAACGACGCGTCGAAACAAATTGATAGAGTGGATGACTCATGTGGTGGATTCGGACGCCAAAATACCGGAGTCGCTCTTTGGGAAGGATCGAGAGTCTTAGCTGAATGGATATCGAGACTTTCGGCTATTGATTTGCACGCATTCTGCACGAACGATATGAAATGGAGTAAACTCAGCGAGGATGGCTTCATTACGCCTAAAGTTAACGCTCGAGAGAAGTTTTTTGGTAAAGGAAAACTAGGCGTCGAGCTCGGCGCCGGACTCGGATTGCCTTCCATCGTAGCTTCAAAACTCGGAGCAAACATCATTGCAACTGACGGTACGTGTATTGGTTTCTCAAGCAGTCTCGTTTCATTTTTTCTTTATCGTTCACACATTCGCTCCGGTTAATCCCTCGACTGGTCTTCCTTCGTGACCGTTGAGTTTCAGAGAGAGCGTACAAAAGAGTTGACTGAAAAGTCACCGGGGAGTTTCGCTGACAACATCCTTTATTTTGCCACGGATGCGTCTGATAGTAGCTCTCGTACATTTTTTTAAATTCACATCTCATCTTACTTTGAGTGTTACAGCACACTGACCGATAATACTTACTTTTTTGCGTTTGTATTCACTCGCAACACAGGTGACGACGACGTTCTTTCGCTTCTGAAAAAGAACATGAAGAAGAACGCCAGCGAAGGATCTTCGACGAAGAAACTCGTCTGGGGCGCAGGCGATGCTCTAAAGATTCTAGAACTCAAGAGACATCCAGATTTTATCCTCGCCACGGATGTCGTTTACGGAAACGACACGAGCAAATGGAAAGCGTTAGTAGACACGATGAAACGCTTAGCTGGAAGAGACACGTTGATTCTCATCGGGAACGTTCGCCGGTACCCCGCGGGGCATCCGTTAGCAGAGACTACATTTTACACAGAGGCGACAAAAGAGGACTTCGACCGCGCGGAGGTTCCCGTGTCGAGTTTACACCCGGAATTTCGAAAAACTGGCGCTGGATCGTGCGTAATTCACGCCTTGCGGTTGAAACGCGACGCCGAAACGCTCTGCACCCTCGTCAAGAAACGGAAAAAAGAGAAGAAGAAAGAAAAGAAAGAAAAGAGTAGGAAGAAATCGAAAAAGAAGGAATCCCCCGATAGGAAAGTTTAGTTCATGTGTTATAGTTGTATTATTAATAAAGCTCGCGCTCGCTACATCTCGATGACGAGAAACTTCAGATTACCATCGGCATCGTCCTTATTGTCCTAACGGCTTTTCAAGCATAAAATGCCCAACCTCGACCAAGCCAACCGCGGCGAAGGGGTTCCATTCCGTGCTTCTTTGCGCGATTTGCGCTTGCGTCAGACCCTTCTTCGCCCACTCTGGCTCCGCGTACCCACACTTCTCGAACAATTTTTGTGCACCTTTGTTATCCACCTTTGTGTGCGTATACATCGTCGTCTCGCCCATCTCTCTCATGCACTCTTCCGCCGCTAACACCAACGCTTTACCGATCCCTCTCCCTCTTTGCGTCGTCGCAACCGCCACGTCCGACAAATACGGTTTATCCGCCGGCGCTTTCGGCCGATAATTCTCCGCACCAAACCTCTTCCCGTTCGGTAGCGACACCTCCGCGATACCAACCAAGTTCGAACCGACTTTCGCCGCGATCAAAACTCTGTCCGTCGAATTCTGCACCCCGTCCAACAACCCGGCGTACACTCTATCCGACTGCGCCTTCGCCAGCCTCTTCCTCGCTAAGAAATCTTGCGGTCGAACCTTAAAGAACAAATCCATTACTAAATTCGTCGCGTCCATGCAATCGTCCTCTTCTAACGGACCAATCTTCGTCGATCCCATGTCGTTCAATTTCACCTCCGATCGCTTCACCGCCGCCGCCAGCGCGCCTTGTATTCTCGCCTTGTCTTTTCTTCGATTTTTTGCCAATTTCACCGTCCCTTTTTCCAAATCCACGACTAAAAGAGGCGTCGCGCCTTTGGTCTTTCTCGTCGTCGTCGTCGTCGTCGTTTCCAATCGTTCTGACGACGCGTTCTCTTCCTCGACGTCTCCGTTCGTCGTAATCGCATTCGTAGTCGCTTCTTCTCCTCCTCCTCCTTCCGCTTTTGTCGCGATATTTCTTCTTCGTCTTCCTCCTCGTTCGGTAAAAAGAGCGTTCTTCTTCCTCATCGTTTCACCGTATCTTCTTTTCCCGGAAGAAGATGAAGATGAAGATGAAGAAGAGCTGCACGAAGGCGCCACGAAGCGCCGCGGCGCGGCAGAATGCGAAGAACAAGCGAACGCAAAAAAGCTCATGCTTAAATCGCGTGAGAGAGATAGAGAGAGATAAAAACAAAAAGAGACGCGCTTCTTAAATGCAGAGAGAAAGCGTTGCGCGGTTTATCTTCTTTTTCTCTTTTGTGAGGAATCCGACCTTTTCCTCACTTTTAGATGCGTGTGATGGGGAAAAAATTAAAGCTTTAATTAAAACAAAAATGGCGCCTCTTCTGAAAGGAAATAAGAAATCGATCGGGCAACGATGGGAAAATCTGAGCACGGACCGACAGTTGCTCGTGTTTTGCCTGCTGACGATCGCGTATTTGATCGGGAAGTCGATGTCGGAGCACGAGAAGTGCGCACACGCGCACCATAGGATTTCGATTGGTGAATACGCCTCCACTTCTTCTTCGTCGTCTTCCTCTGACGATGGGAACGACTTTGGTGGGGCGGTGCATCGGTACGAGAGCGCTTCGAGGGCGTCTGGGGGTGGGGTTTCTACTTCGTCGTCGTCGTCGCTGCGATGTCCGACGGCGGACGAGCTGTGCCCGGCCAGCGACTCGAAGCGGCGCGTGAGAGATTCGGCGATACAAATCGAGTTGAAAAGGAAGAAAGTAGAAGTGGAGGAGCTTCAGAGAGCTTTGGCGAAGAAAAACGGGGGACGCGCGGCGCAAGACCCGCTCGCGAAGGAGTTGGAGACGATGTCCGAGGAGTTGGCGAAATTACGCGCGAAGTTGAGGACGTATAAAGTGAGCGAGCAACAGGCGATATCGGAGCGGAAGAACTGCGAGAAGACGCTCGAGTACGGCGGCGACGGATGTCAGAGACAGGAGTTACCCATCGGGATGGAAACGTGCGAGAAGCTCGCGGAATATAGGAAAGGTTTAGAGAAGAAAATTATCACTTTGAAAAGAGAAGCGTGGACGAACAGAGATAAGACCGCGAACCAGTGCGCGGGGAAGTTAGCGGCGGAGAGATTGTTGTGGATGGATAGAGCGACGGTGGTGATGACGGCGGCTATCGCAGCCGGGACGGACGAGAGGACGCTGGATTCGACCGGTGTCATTCAAACCGAAGCGAGGAGAAGAGTTTTAGCAGCGGAGAGAGAAATCGCGTATTCGAAGAAGTATCCCGGGTCGCCCGTGTTCAACGGGGTGGGGAGCGCGGCGAACGAGGCGGATTTATCCATCGTTTTTAAAAGAGCGCTACTGGAAGCGAGGAACGAAATGTTGGCAGAAGATAAGAAACTCGACGAGGCCTGGATCGACGAATTGTTGCAGATTCCCGAATTAAACGGTGGGAAAAGGAAAGGCGCGGAAAGGTGGACGCCGGATGAGCGACAAAAGCACAGCGAAGAGTGGGAAGAAGCGGTGAGGAAATTAACGCCGACCATCGTGGAAGGCGTGCAAGTCAAAGCGAAAAATCCGAAAGACGTGATTAACTATTTCGCGAGAACTGTCGAGGCAGAAAGAGCTATGCCGCACGTGTTTGGTTTAGTCGAAAGAAAAGGAGGCACTTTGCAATGGGAAGGTAAATTCGCTCGATACGCCGCGCGCAAGAACGCGAGAAGGTCGAAAAACGTCAAAGGCGGCGTCGTCAAGAAAGCGGATGGGAATTCAACCGGAGTTACAAACACTTTGTTTCGCTCCGCGTTAGTCGATGAGGTGTTGCCAGACGTTGCGCCTCCACCAGAGTACAAAAGATGCGCGTTAGTTGGAAACTCTCAAAGAAATTTAATCCACGAGTACGGCGAGGAAATCGATAGCCACGACACCGTTTTTCGCATGAACAACGGACCGACTTTAGGATTTGAAAAGTACGTCGGGACTAAAACGACGCACAGAATCGTGAACAACCTCTGGACGAAAGCATACGGCGCATCGGTGTATAATTTAGCGCGGCTTCCGCTCGAATGGAACTCCACTTTGCTCGTTTCTAGGACGGACGGCGAGGATTTCTACAACGTCGTTTCGGAGTTGAAAAATCGTCGACCAGACGTGAACGTTGTTCGCATCAACCCGCCAGGGGCGACAGCCGCGAGTGATTTGTTAGATACCTTGCGCAAACGCATCGAAGCGAAGAGAGGTTTGACCTATCCAGGAAGAGGGTCTCCTTCCTCTGGTTGGCTCGCCGTCTTCCTCGCCATTCAACTCTGCGAATCCGTGGACGTTTACGGCGTAGGTTTAGGCGGATGCTGGGGTGCCGCTGGAGGTGGGTGCATCGGAGGGAGTGCCTGGCACTACTTTGAGAACGATTTAGCCGAGCTCTACAAAAACTCTCGCGAGTTTGGCGAAGACCCGCACCACTCCTTCCAGCTCGAACACGACATGTTGCGCGCGCTCGACGAAGCCGGCTACATCACGCTTCACGCGCCGCAAAAATACAACTCCATGGAAAAAGAAGCCACGTATTTAAGAGCGATGCAACCAACCGTCTTAGACGAAGCTCAAGCATCCGCGAGAGTGTTATCCGCCAAAGCAGATCTCATCTGCATCGCTTCTGTCGGCCAAACCTGCGGCTGCGAAAAGAGGTGCATGGCGCCGAGCGAGTTGCACAACCGCGAGAAGAAATCGAGAATGAAAGAAGCCACGCAGGTCATCAAATCCTTAGAGAGTTACGGAAATAACGATAACGACGATAGCGACGACGAAAGTTCCGAAGATAATTAAACGTGAGAACAAGTTAAATGGCATTAAAATATGTTTGTCGTAGTATTCCGATAGCGCAAAAGCTTTTATTTTTGCTCTGATGCTTTTTCCTTTTTTTTCCTTTTTTTTTTTCGAAGAGAGGCGTGTGTCGCTTTTTTAAAGAAAAGTTTTGTTTGACCCGAGAGAGTTTCCCCACACGCACCTCTCTCTCTCTATTTTATTAGCCGCTTTTTTTAATACCGGAGAGTTGAAAGATGGCGACGCCACCGGTGAACGTGAGCGAGGCCATACAGGTACGCAAATTTTGTACTCTCTCTCTCTCTCTCTTTCGAGCGCGCGCGAAAAGCGTTGAAGTGGAGTAGTTAATTGACCCAATTGGGGTGCCCTCCGCGTTCGATCAAATTTCATTTTATTCTCTTTTTCCTCGAGTGGTTTTTCTCTCCCGGCGGCGGAAGGATTTCTGAACGACCGAATGCGATGGTCGCATCTTCACTCGCATCGCTGACGCTTCTCTTTTCTTTTATCCTCTTCCTTTGCGCGTAAAAAACACACACACAGCTGACGTCGCTGGGCATCAACCCGGCGATGATTTCCTTCACTAACGTGACGATGGAGTCGGAAAAGTTCATTTGCGTCCGAGAAACCGGAACGGCGAACTCGGTGGTGATTGTTGACGTCGCGTCGCCGTCGCAACCGTTGAAGCGACCGATCACCGCGGATTCCGCGCTGATGAATCCAGAGCAGAGAATAATCGCGTTGAAAGCGACCACGGCGGAGAGCGTTGGGAAAGATCACTTGCAAATATTCAACATTGAGCAAAAAGCGAAGATGAAGAGTCATCAGATGGACGAACCGGTTGTTTTTTGGAAATGGTTGGATGCGACGATGTTAGGGGTGGTGACAAATACGTCGGTGTATCACTGGTCGATGAGCGGGGACTCGGTGCCGGAGAAGGTTTTCGATCGAACGGCGAATTTGGCGGGATCTCAAATCATTTCGTACAAAGCGAGTCAAGACATGCAGTGGTTTGCATTGATTGGAATTGCGCCCGGTGATTCGTCGAGACCGGCGTTGGTGAAAGGGAACATGCAGTTATATTCGGCGGCGCAACAGAGATCGCAGGCGTTGGAGGCGCATGGCGCCGCGTTTGGGACGTTTCATGTGCCCGGGAACGCGAAAGCGAGTCAGATTGTTGCCTTTGCGCAAAAGACAGTCAATCCGGGAGACGGGAGCGTGCAATCGAAGATGCACATCATCGAGCTTGGAATGCAACCCGGAAATACGAACGCGTTTCAAAAGTGTCAGACGGAATTATTCTTCCCGCCAGAGTTTGCGGACGATTTCCCGGTGAGCATGCAAATCTCGAAAAAGTACGGGTTGATTTACGCCGTCACGAAAGCGGGTTTGTTGTTCGTGAACGATATCGAAACGGGTGCTGCGGTGTACAGGAATAAAATTTCCAACGATCCCGTGTTCATCGCGTGCATTTCAGAGAAGACGGGTGGCATCTATTGCGTCAACAGAAGAGGGCAAGTCATTTTGGCGACCATCAACGAAAGTGCGGTCGTGCCGTTCGTATCTCAACAGTTGAACAACTTGGAGTTAGCGCTATCGATCGCTGGTAGAGCATCGTTACCAGGAGCAGAGGCGTTAATTACGCCGAGATTCGACGCGTTGTTTAATGCCGGCGATTTCAAAGGCGCCGCCGAGTTGGCGGCAAAATACGGTTCCTTGAGAACGATGAATACCATTCAAAAGTTTCAGCAAGCGCCGCAACAGCCGGGGTCTTCTCCGCCAGCGTTGCAGTACTTCGGCGCGTGTTTGCAAATGGGCAAGCTTAACAAAATTGAATCCGTGGAGTTGGCGAAGTTGGTGTTGAGACAAAACAAGAAACAACTCATCGACCAGTGGTTCGCGGAGGACAAGTTGGAGCCGAGCGAAGAGTTGGGCGATGTGATTTCCCCGGTCGATAGTGATATGGCGCTAAAATTATACTCGAAATCGCAGGCAAATCCGAAAGTGTGCGCGGAGTTGGCGAAAAGGGGCGATTTCGAGACGCTCACGGCATATTGCGAACGCGTGAACTACACTCCAAACTATATGCACATGTTGCAAAGTTTGATGATGTCCGACCCGCCCTCTGCCGTTTCTTTAGCGCAAAGATGCTCGAAAATGACGCCACCTCCGCTTGATATGCAAGGCGTGGCGGATTTGTTCTTACAGCGCAACATGATTCGTGAGGCGACGTCGCTGTTGCTCGATATCTTGAAAGAGGATAACGAAGAGCAAGCGGCGTTACAAACGAAGGTTTTGGAAATTAACTTGGTCACGTACCCGAACGTTGCCGATGCGATTTTGGCGCAAGGAAAATTATCCCACTACGATCGACCAAGAATCGCGCAGTTGTGCGAAAAGGCTGGTTTGTACGGACGCGCGTTACAACACTACACGGAATTGAGTGATTTGAAACGTTGCGTTTCTGCGACGCATGCGATTGAACCGAATGCGTTGGTTGAGTTTTTCGGTACCTTATCGAAAGAATGGGCGCTTGAGTGTTTGAAAGAGCTTTTAGATGCCAATTTGAAGCAAAATTTGCAAGTTGCGGTAACTATTGCTAAAGAGTACACCGAACAACTCGGCGTTCAAGAAATCATGTCGCTGTTTCAAGAACGGGACTCGAACGAAGGGTTGTTCTTTTACTTGGGCTCGTTATTACCAACCTCTGAGAACAAAGAGGTGCACTTTAGATACATCGAAGCCGCGTCGAAGATTCAACAAATTAAAGAAGTCGAACGTGTGACGAGAGAGAGTAATTTTTACGACCCAGAACGCGTAAAGCTATTCTTAATGGAGGCAAAATTACCGGACGCCAGACCGTTGATCAACGTGTGCGATCGATTCGAGTTTATTTCCGATTTGACCACCTTCTTGTACAACAGCAACATGTTGAGGTACATTGAAGGATACGTTCAAAAAGTCAACCCGAAGAACGCGCCGAAAGTTGTCGGCACGTTGATTGATTTAGAGTGCAGCGAGGAGTTCATTAAGAACTTGATTCTGTCCGTTCGCTCGTTATTGCCGGTTGGCCCGCTCGTCGAAGAAGTCGAGAAGAGAAACCGTTTAAAAATGCTCTCTGAATTTTTGGAGCACTTAGTCAACGAAGGTTCGCAAGATCCTGAAGTTCACAACGCGCTCGGTAAAATGCTCGTCGATTCCAATAACAACCCGGAGCACTTTTTGATGACGAACAAGTTTTATCAACACGCGGTTGTTGGTAAATACTGCGAAAGACGCGATCCGAACTTAGCTTGCGTGGCTTATAAACTAGGGAATTGCGACGACGAACTCGTCAAATGTACAAACACGAACTCCATGTTCAAAGTCCAAGCGCGATACGTGGTTTCGAGAATGGAACCGGAGTTGTGGGCGAAAGTATTGACGGACGAGAACCAATACAGACGTCAATTGATTGACCAAGTTGTCTCTACGGCGTTACCAGAATCGAAGAATCCGGAAGAAGTATCAGTAACAGTCAAAGCATTCATGACTGCCGAAATGCCGGAGGAATTAATCGAGTTGTTGGAGAAGATTGTTTTGCAAACTTCCGCGTTCTCAAACAATCCGAACTTGCAAAACTTGTTGATTTTGACTGCCATCAAAGCGGACAAGACGAGAGTGATGGAATACGTGAACCGTTTGGACGATTTCAATGGCCCAGAAGTTGGCGAAATCGCCGCCGGAAACGAGTTGTACGAAGAAGCTTTGGCGATTTACAAAAAGTTCAACTTACACGTGGACGCGATGAACATTTTGATCGAGTCTCTCGAAGATATCGAGAGAGCAGTAGAATATGCGGAGCGCGTGGACCTGCCGGAGGTGTGGTGCCAGCTCGGAAAAGCGCAACTGTTAGAAGGCGGCAAAGAAGGTGTCAAGGCTGCGATTATCTCTTTAATCAAGGCGAAAGATATCACCACGTTCGACGATGTCGTCGACGCCGCGAGAAAGTTCGACGAATATGAAGCTATGGTACCGTATTTGTTGATGGTTCGAAAGAGTTTGAAAGATCCGAAAGTGGATACGGAAATCGTTTACGCGTACGCTCGAACGGACGAACTTTCTGCGTTGGAAGATTTTCTTTCCAAACCGAACGCGGCAAATTTACAAACTGTCGGCGACCGGTGCTTTGACGAAAGCTTATTAGAAGCCGCCAAGGTTTTGTACACGGCGTTATCCAACTGGGGCTCGTTAGCTTCTACTTTGGTTCGCTTGCGTCAATTCCAAGCCGCCGTAGAAGCTGCGCGAAAAGCAAACACGCCCAAGACGTGGAAAGAAGTTTGCTTCGCGTGCGTGGAAGAGCAAGAGTTCAGGCTCGCTCAGTTGTGTGGTTTGAACATCATTCTCCAAGCGGACGAATTAGAAGCGCTCTCGGACTTTTACCAAGAACGTGGGAACTTTGAGGAGCTCATTCAGTTGATGGAAGCCGGCATTGGTCTCGACCGTGCGCACATGGGCATCTTCACCGAACTCGCTATTTTGTACGCCTATCACAAGCGTGACAAATTGCACGAGCACTTGAAATTGTTCTCGCAACGCATCAACATTCCCAAACTCATCCGCGTTTGCGAAGATGTTCATGCCTGGGACGAGCTCTGTTTCTTGTATGTCCAATACGACGAATACGACAACGCAGCCGAAGTTATGATGAAACACCCAGACGCTTGGGAACACATTCGATTCAAAGACGTGTGCGCAAAACTCTCGAACGTGGATGTTTACTACAAAGCGATCCAATTCTATCTTTCCGACCACCCGAAGGAGTTGAACGACCTCCTCGTCGTCTTACAATCTAGAGTCGACCACGCCCGAGTCGTCGCTTTGATGCGCAAACTCGAAGCGTTAGCGCTGGTGAAACCATATTTAGTCGCGGTCCAACCAGCGAATTTAGCCGCCGTCAACGACGCTATCAACGAGCTAGCCATCGAAGAGGAAGACTTTGAGTCTTTGAGAACGTCCATCGACACGTACGATAACTGCGACCAGATTTCCTTAGCCGTCTCTTGCGAAAAGCATGAGTTGATTGAATTCCGTAGAATCGCTAGTCACATTTACCAACGCAACAAGCGATGGCGACAATCGGTCGCGTTGTCCAAGAGGGATAACCTATTCAAGGACGCCATGGAATGCGCCGCAAAATCCGGTGAACGCGACATCGCGGAAGAGCTCCTCGAGTTCTTCATCGAAGAAGGTAAAAAGGAGTGCTTCGCTGCGTGCATATGCACGTGCTATGATTTACTCAAACCGGATTACGTCCTGGAAAAAGCCTGGATGAACGGCCTCTCCGAATACGTCATGCCATACATGATCCAAGTCGTTCGAGAATATTCCACGAAAGTCGACGAACTAGTCCAAGATAAAATCGACAAACAAAACGAGAGCAAGCAGGAAGAGCTGAACAAAGAAAAGGAGCAGATGCAACAAAATCTGTACGCGCAGTTGATGCCAGCCGCGTTACCGGCGCCTCCCATGGGCGGAGATCAATACGGAGGAGGAGCAGGCATGGGCGGCATGGGCGACCAAAACGGGTACGTGCCGCAACCACAGTACTACTAATTAAGAATACTAGAGAGAGAGAGAGAGAGAGAGAGAGAGAGAGAGAGAGAGAGAGAGAGAGAGAGAGAGAGGATGTATATAAATTGAGCAATACGGTATACATATTAAGATTTTAGTTCGCGCGCAACTCCCTTCACTTTTCTCACACGCACACTCAGACGCAAAGAAATGACGTCGCTGATAAAAGCAGCAGCGCCTCTTTTCAGATCGTCTCGCATTTCTTCTCTCGCCGCTAAAGAAGACGACAGACGATATTCTTCGCTCAACGCGTCGTCATCGAAGCCGTCGCTGGGTTCTTCTTCTCTCGGTAACCGTCGTCGTCGATATCGCGCGCGCGCGGAATGCACGGCGTCGACCACCCCTCCTAACGCGACGTCAACACCAACACCCCTATCACCACCGCACGACGTCACCGTCCCTCTCCCGTCCACCGGGAAACTCCGACCACCTCCCGAACTGCAACGCGCGATTAAAGAGTACCCGTGGAGAGGTGGATTGGAACCGATCGAAAACCGTTTGGATTTTGTGCGCTGCGAAACTGTTTTTGGACACGTCCCCGAAGAGGTGAAAGGAGGCACTTTGTACCGACTCGGTCCGGGAAGATGCAGATTAGGATCCACGAAGTACGCGCACTGGTTCGACGGCGACGGGTGTATGCACGAGGTGAGATTTGAGAGAGAGAGTGGAGAAGTGACGATGCGTTCGGCGATGGTGGAGACGGAACGATACAAAGCGCAAGAGACGCGAGAAAAGGCGAAAGGTACCGCCGATGTCGTCGGAGCGAGAGGCGCGTGGACGCAAGCGACGGATATCATGGATAATTTAGGCAAATTTCCGACTAACCCTGGAAATACGAGTCCAGTTGTTTTCAACGGGAGTTTGTTGGCGTTGTGCGAAGGCGGGCCGCCGATTGAGATCGATAAAAAGACGCTGAAGACGAAAGGCGAATACTCGGAGAAATTTACGGGCGATTTGAGTGGGTTTCCGATGGGATTTGCGGCACATTCTAAAATAGACGCGAACGATGGGTACATGTACGCGTGGGGGTTGGCGAAACCGCCGGCGTTGGGGCACAGGTTTGCAAAAATCTCCCCTAATGGAGAGGTTCTGAAAACCACCAGCGTACCTTTACCGGACCCGCTTGGTTTTTTTCTCTTGCACGACGCTTGCGACACAGAAAATTACGTCGTTTTCGTCATCGTTCCGTGGAAAGCGACGGTTGGTGAAATAATGCCAGCGTTGATTGGCGTGGAAAGTTTTGGTCACTCGTTTTCGTACGACGCGACCGCCAAGACGCGAATCGTTGCCATGCGCAAATCGGATTTAAGCGTCGCGATGGAGGTGGACGTTGAAAACTTCAGTTCCTACCACAACGCCGGTGCGTACGAAGACGAACAAGGGAACATCCACGCGTTGGTGTGCAAGCTAGAAGGCGATCGACCGGATTTGGAGAAGAATTTCTCGGACATGTACGATTCAGTGTGGACTTCAAAACAGTACAATCACTTGTACGACGTGTGCATATCGGTCAAAGAGAAGAGAGTTTTATCGCAAACGAAAATTGGCGGCGACGGCGCGAAACCGATGGAGTTTCCAGTGCTGTCCACGATTTGGTCAAAATCGGCCGCGGAATCGAAATCGATGCCTTCATTCGTATACACTTTATGTTTTGGTGGAAGCGGTGGCGGTTATTTCGATACAATCCAAAAAGTAGCGACTTCTACTTCGAACGACGAAACCCACCGGGAGTACCGATCCAAACCAGGATACTTCCCGGCCGAAGTCGCGTTCGTCCCGAAAAACAACCCGAACAAAGAAGACGACGGGTATCTGGTATTCCTCGAGTACGCCGCCAAACGCCACGCCAGCGACGTCGTCGTTCTCGACGCCGAAACTATGGACGAGGTTTACCGCGCCGAATCGAGTTACCACGTCCCCTACACGTTCCACGGATACTGGGATTCGTCTTCAGCAAACTAACTAACAGAGAGAGAGAGAAAAAGAGAGAGAACAAACACGTTACTAGCTTAGGGATGCTATCTTGAACGGAGAAACACTCGCTACTTTTGCCGCTGCATTTCAGTAAAACTACGTAACATCGAAACGCGCGGCGCGGCGTCGACGAAAAATGCATCTTCTACACACCTAAAAATAGAAATGCGTCAAACAAAACACGAAACATGCGCGCCGTTCGCTTCTCTCTCGCCTGCTCTTCTTCTTCTTCTTCTTCCGGGAAAAACGACGACGCCGTCGCCGCGCGACCAAAATTCACCCCAGCGCCGCACTCCGGGTACCATCGTCGTCGTCGCGAACCGTCGTCGTCGTCGTCGTCGTCCTTCTTCGAAGGATGGTACTTCCGCGCGTCGATTTCCCGAGAACGCTCCGCGAGTTTGATATACCACGTGTACGACCCAGACGACGCTCGGTCGAAGCGACACTCCGCCGGGGCACAAATCGTCGGACCGCGCGGCGAGTACGTGTTTAAGGAGAGTCGCGAAGACGTGCGAGAGCGGTTTCGCGCGGAAGGACACGAATTGGCGTTACAGTTAGAGTTTGAAGAAGAAGGCTTGGAGAGGAGGAAAAGGAGGAATTTTTTCCGAGTGAGCGAGAGAGGCACGAAGCACAGCGGGTATTTGTCCACGGATGGAAAGAACAGAGAAGACATCGAGAGCGAAGATTCGCCGTGGAAAAACTCCGCTGTTTTGGAGTACGTCGAATGGGACATCGACGTGACGCCGCTGAAGACGTACGGGTCGGGGAGCGGCGGCGCGACGGCGACGGCGGGGAAAGACGAGAGAGCAAACGAAGGTGGCATCTCACCCGCGGGCTGGTTGACGTCTTTACCGCTGCTTGAACCGCACTACCAGATTTTGTTCGCGCACGCGTTAGCGTCTGGGTATATCGAGTGCGACGGGAAGAGGACGGAGTTTACCGACGTTCCGTTTTACGCCGAGAAGAATTGGGGCAGCGGCGGGTTCCCTCGTAAATGGTTTTGGATGCAGTGTAATTCTTTTCCGCACTATCCAGACTTATCAGTCGTTTGTACCGGTGCAAACAGAGGGGTGTTAGTCTCTCCGGGCACGTACGAAGACGTCGGGATGATTGCTATTCATTACGGCGATTTGTTCGTGCAATTCTCGCCCGTCGGCGCGAACAAATCGACAAAAACGAACAATTCGTACGTTGGTGAAGACGTGCTCGTCAAATCGACGACGTTTGAGTGGAAAGTACATCCATGGGGTCACTGGGAAGTTATCGCGAAAGGAGACGAATACGAATGCATCGTTACCGGAACGTGTGAACAGGATTTGACCAAATGTAAAACCACCGTGCTTCGCGCTCCGGCGCCGGATACCGAAACGGGCATGTTACCTTTGTGTCGCGAAACCTTTTCTGGCGACATGACGGTCAGCCTATATAAAATCAATCGCGAAAAGCAGAAACGAACCCCGATATTCGAAAACGCGTCGAGCGAATCCACCGCGTGTCTCGAAGTTGGCGGCGGACCGTGGGAAGCGCCTTGGGAAATCCAAGCCGACGTGAAGGATCCTCTCGCCGCGGCGTTAGCCGCGACGGACGTTAACGTCGAATTGGTACAAAACGTCGGTAAAATTTTCGGGTTAGACGTCATTCCGGGTTTGTGACGACGCGCGTTTGCTGCGACGTTTAGACACACAATAGACGATAAGTATAGAAGTTTTGAATAATGCATTTAGACTTAAATAGACGCGACCGACGATGGTTTTCTGGCGCCTTTTTTCTCTCTTCCAGGTCAGAGAGTAACGAACTCTCTCTGACCTCATTCGCATCGCCGCACACGCGCCTGCGAAAAATAAAGAGAAGCGACATTCACGGCCATCTCCGTCGTCGTCGTCTTCGTCTTCCTACCACGATGCGCGGCGTAACACCCACCGACTGCTCCGTGGCGTTCGCGTCCTTCCGACGCGCTCTTTTATCGACAAAAGCCGCCACTCTTCCTCGCGTTTCGGCGGCGACGACTCGAAGCGCGCAACCTTCTTCTTCTTCTTCTGGCGGCGATATCGACGCGTACGACGTCGATTCTGTCCTCGAACTGACGTGTCACGCCATCGCCAGCGACGGGTCTGGCGTGTGCAAACTCCCGAACGGAGTCATTTGTCTCGTCACCGGCGCCACGCCAGACGAAAAGAAAAAAGTTTTGGTGAAGCTCACCCAAGTGAAGAAAACGGTTGCTTTTGGCGTTAAGCTCTTCGAGGACGACGAGGAAACGTCGACCCCCTCGACGTACCATCAGAAACCGTTTTGCGCGCACCACGCGACGTGCGGAGGATGTTCGTGGCAGGACGTGAAATACGAGAGACAGTTGGAGTTGAAGAGAACGATGGTGGTGGAATCGTTCGCGAAGAACGGCAAGTTAGGCGCGGACGCGGCGGACGCGTTGGTGGGGAAGACGGTTGGTTTGCGGACGGCGAGCGAAGGGGACGCGCCGACAAAGTTTCGGAATAAGATGACGTTTGCGTTTGGGGTGGATAACAGCGCGGAGAAAGGTGGCGCGAAGATTGGTTTGCGGCCTCCGAAGTCGCACGACGTGGTCGTCGACGTGACGTCGCCAAGCGGGTGTCTGTTGCAATCCGACAGCGCGAACGAAGCGTTGAGAGCAATCAGCAAATCGTTGAGAAAAGCGGGGAAATCGTTGCCGCCGTTCGATAGGAAAACCGGCAGTGGGACGTTACGTTCTGCGACGTTTCGCGAAAACTCAAACGGGAAAATTGACGTAGAAATCGAATCCACGTCGCGAGAATCCGCGGTGAAAACTGGTCCGTTGAAAGAATTGATGTTGGAGACGTTAGCTGTGCCCAACGTGAAATCAGTCACGCACGTCCAAATCGATCGAGTAGCAAACTTGAAACAAGCCGGGCGAGGGAGAAAACAAAGCAACGTGAAGAGCGGGAAACGACCAGAAAGTAACAGAAAAGCGAAGACGACCATGATTGATGACGAGGAGTTTGACGATGCCGAATCAATCGTCGACGACGCGTGGGAGGTTTCTTTGAGCGGTTTGAAGTTTCGCGCTCGTCCAGAGTCTTTCTTTCAAACTAATTCGACGCAAGCCGAAGTGTTGGTGAACGCCGCGGTCGAAGCGTTGAAGCCTCTTTTTGAAGAAAAGCCAACAAAGCAAAAGAAAATGGTCCTCGATCTCTTCTCCGGTGTCGGCGTTTTCGGGCTGACGGTCGCGGCGAAAATACCAAACATTTCCAAAGTTATCGGCTACGAGATTGTAAAGGAAGCCGTGCAAGACGCCAACGAAAACGCCATCCTGAATAATTTATCAAACAGATGCGAATTTTACGTCCGAGACTTGACCAAACCCGGCCCGTTAGAAGGCTTCGACGTCGTCGACGACGACGACGACGACGAAGAAGAAAACGCCGACTGTCTCGTCGAAGCCGTCATCGTCGACCCAGCTCGACCCGGATGTTCCAAAGACATCCTCTCCGAAATACGAAAGCTCCGACCAAAACGCATCGTATACGTCTCGTGTAACCCGGACACGCAGGCCAGAGACGCGAACATTTTATTCGGTAACGAAGACGAAGCCGACGACATAGATGAAACAAAAAAACACGCAAAGTACGCTCTCCTCTCGGTGACGCCGTGCGACATGTTCCCTCACGCTTTGCACGTAGAAACCGTCGCCGTCTTCGATCGCGTTCAGTAGTTTAGCAGCACATGTAAAACAGTTAGCGTTTCTCTTCTGATGTGCGGTACGTAGATGTCTTTTTTTTGCTCGTTAAAAAAATGCCAGCGTGTCGCGATTCTCAGCCACGACTTCGTTCTCTCTTTATCCACCAACCAACCAACACCCCTCATCTGATCTTTGGGAAAGACGTATTATGCGCGCTCTGGGCGCAGAGGTTTCTTCTCAGAATCCGAACGCGTCCGAATGAATTAACGGGAGAAAAATACGCGCCGTAAAAATGGTTCAGCCGTGATGATGCGATTATTGAGCTCTCGGTTTCTCTCGAAACCTTTGATCCGTCTTCGTTTTTTGTCGCTGAGTGTTTTGGGGAAAAACTCGACGTCATCCTGGCACCTAGAATCCGAAAATCTCCATTATTTTAACGCACAGAATACACTATCCACATCCGATATACACAAAATGCAATCCATCGCCCAACAATTCACGCTCGGAAGAGCGAACTCTTCTTCTTCTTCCGCCGTCTCGAAGAGGTCTTTCAAAAAGTTCCAAGTCCGCGCGGCGGTTTCGATGCCGTCGATGGACAGCCAAGACGAAGACGATGGTGTCGTCATCGCCTCCGAGGAGACTTTTACCCCGCGCGCGCCGGCGACGAAGCAAGGCAACGCGGTTTTCTCGTAAGTTTACGCGTGCACACGCGCGATGTCTCTTTATTTCTCTTTTCGTGTCGTTTCTTGGGTTTCTTTTTTCCCCCGTCGAGCTCGATTCGATCGATGTTTTGATCGCGGGATTTACATTTCTGAACACGTCACTCCTCTCTCTCTCTCTCACTGATGTGAACAACAACAATAACAACAGGGAAACCGCGCAACTCATCAACGGACGCGCGGCTATGGTCGGCTTCGTCTCCGCCATCGCCGGTGAAATCATCACGAAGAAAGAAGCCTTCGAGTTGCTCTTCCCGGCGAAGGTGGTTTCTGGCGTCCCGACGCACGTCATCGACGCGCAGAACTTCTCTTTGATGGCGTTCGTCATCGCCATCTCGACTTTGGGCACCATCACGCCGAAGTTTACGCAAGACAACTTTGACGAGAGCAGAGAGTTTGCCATCTTCAAGACGAACAGTGAAATGTTGAACGGGAGAGCGGCGATGATTGGCATCGTTTCTTTGCTCGTTGCGGAGAACTTTATGGGCCACGCTTTGTTTTGAAAAAGCAGAAGAGACAAAACTTGTCCATCCGAACGCGCGGGATCGGAACACACGTAGATAGTAGCTCCTTGATAAACACTTAAATATACTTAGTTATTTTTTTGTAAGATATACATATACGCGATATTACTATTAAATACACACACTTATATTTCCCGCTAATGCTAACCTATCATCATCTCTCGCTGCTCTGAATTTCATTCGTGTTCTAAGCGAACTAGTCGTCGTCGTCGTCGCTCGTCAACCTCACGCTTCGTCCGCCCACCGAGTACACTCGATCCGAATCCCTATCCTTCCTCGTCCAAGGCGCGAGATTTTTTCGTTCGTAACTCTGGAGTTGTTTCTTATATCCCCACTCGCTGCATACGATGGGTCTGGCGGTGAAACAGTGCGCCCAATCGTCGCCGCCGCTCGCGATCCATTCCCGTAAGCTCAACTCCCACTTTCGAAAAGGCACGTCCAACAACGTCAACCGCAAACAGTGCGCGAACGCCGACGGGCACTTCTTACACAACGTCTCGCACGACACCACATTCACGTTCACTTTCACCCCTCCATCTTTAGACGAAATGCTGTACGGCACGATGTTCCGCAACGCTTTGCTTATCGCGCGTTCGTCGTATCGCAACAGCGCCGGTGCCTCGACTAACAAAACGCTCAAGTTATCCTTCGCGTACGGTATTGCCGTTTGTAAAACCTTCAGCTGCGCGAGCAGCACTTTCGAGTCCGCGGATAAAACAACCTCCATTCCTTCCGAGGTGGAAAGCATCGTGTCTAAGCCTTGGTTGTCGATGTTTAAGAGGATTTTTAAGCGCTCCCGCGTTTGCGGGGAAAGCTGCCGCTGATTCTGTTGGTCATTGTTTTCCGTAGACGAGGAGGACGACGAGGAGGACGACGACGAGGTCGACGCGCGAGCGTTCGATCTGAGGCGATCTGAGGGTGTGCCGCGAGGCATAAAAAGCGAGCTCCTCGTCGTCGCGCGGTGGAGGTGGTATCCCGCAATCGCCTTCATTCGCTCTTCGTTCCGCGCGCGGCAGTTTTTAGAATAGTGATGTGAAGATTCTTTTCTATTTAATATTTACAATTACAACAAAACACTTGAGATGTTCGCGGCGCGACGACGATAAAATCAATTACCGCTCTCGCACAACCGCACGAAACTCTTCCGCATTTTCCTCACGAACAAGCTCAAATCGTCCGTTCGATTGCACTCTCTCATAAACTCCGCGGCTTCTCTCACCATAGGTTCACACTCTATTAAATCGTACCGACTCGACCCGTGCTCGACGCGAATCGTAAACGAAAACTCTCTGTCCATCTCGAACCGATCGATCAACGTGAACGCAAACCTCATGTCGCCTTCCTCGGTGCTCATGAACTCTAACCCGAGTCGATCTTTATACATGTTGTTCGCGACTCGCAAACTCTCCACTTGCTGCAGTTGCTTCCCTTCTGACTTTTCCACCACGCCCGCTTCCTCCTCCGTTTTCCTTCGCTCTTCGCTCACCGTCGCTCTCAAATCCTCCAGCTGTTCCGGTAAATCCGCCGCTAACTCTCTCGCTTGCATCGCCTCCTCTTCCATCTGCTTCAATTTCTGTTCCTGTTCTTCTTGCTCTTCCTCTAACTCTTTCGCCTGTTGCGAGAGTTGATGCTCGCGTTCGACCAACTTTTTGTAAAACTGTTCGCTTTGTTTCATCGCTCCGTCGTGCTGCGACTTTAACGCCCTCTTGGAGGACAAACGCTCCGTCGTCCACTCTTGGACGATATCTAACGCTTCTTTGAGTTCTTTTTCTAAGGTGTCCAGCTGAAGAAGCTGATCCACGTCTACGATGGTTTGTTGGCTGCGTTGACCGCTCATTTTTAACAACGCGTTTATCGATAATCGCTCTTTTATGCGCGCAGCGCTCACACGGGATGGAGATTTTTGAAATTTCTCTCTCTCGTTTCGCGCACAAAAAGACGTGTTGTGCTTCTTTCTGTTTTCAGCCTCACCAGCTCTGTCGTCGCTCAAAGTCTCTTCTCTCTTCTCTCTCTCTCTCTCTCTCTTTATTGTATTTGAGAGGACGGCGCGTTCGGTAAAAAAGCAGTTTTTCGCGCGCGCGCAAGTTTCTTTCTCTTTGGTTTTTAAAATGACGAATTTCTTTTCTCACTTTCCAATTTTTTTTTGCCTCTTTAAAAAAAACGTGAAAAGAGGGACAAAGAGATAGACGGGAGGAGACGAGAGCGAAGATATAACAACGTTACAAATCGTTGATCGTGGTGTCGCGTGCAGTTGTTCGGTGTGTGCATTATTCATTCTTTCGCGCGCTATATGTACGTATATATTCTACATTAATATCCTAATTTATCGTTCAGTTTGGTTTTGCCGTCGCCTCGTTGATCCGCGGGAGCTACCCAGTCTTCGTTGGTATCGTCGTCGTCGTCTCTCTGGAATCCGTCGTCGTCGCCGAAACCACCGCCCATGATTTTACGCATCTCTAATTCGACTTTACGTTCGGCTTCTGAACGGATTTGGTCGTCGGTTTTGATGTTACCGAGGTGGGACGCAGTTGTAGTTGTTGTCGTCGCCGCTTTGACGGTTGGTTTCTTGCGGATTTGGAGGCCAAACCCGCCTTGTTTGTCCGCCAAGGCTTTGACTTGCGCCGGGGTCAGGAAACCATCTTCTGGATCGCCTACTTTGAGTGTTAACGCGTCCTTTGGTATTTTTTGTGATGGAGGTGGAGGAGGTGGTGGTGGAGACGGTGATTTCTCGATTGGTTTCTTTTCGCGCGTCATTTCCTCTTCGTCGACAACAACGGGCGCCTCGTCCTCCACGCGTTCGATAATTCTTCGCTTTGTGTCGTCTTGCGCGGAAGCAGATTTCACAACCGCATCAGTACTACCTCCTTTTCCAGTGAATGTCTTCTTCTCCAACAGTTGGCCTTCTCTTTCCCATTTCTGTACTTTCAGTCTTTCTTCTTGCTCTTTCATTTGCTTCTCTTTTTCCGCTTTCATTTTCTCAATCAACTCTTGCTTGCGCTTCCGTTCGGCTTCCTCTTTTGCTTTCCTCTCTTTTTCGACGACGGCTTTGAGCGCGTCGCCTTTGCTCGTCCCGGGTTTAAACTCTTCGTGAGGGTCTGCGATTTCTAACAACGACGCGTGACGTTCCAATTCCTCTTCCTTTTCTTGGATGGATTTCATTAAGCGTTGGATGGTATCGGCGCACGCCTCTTTGCGCGCATCCGAGGTATAAATATCCATCGCGTCCACGTCTTCGACGGCATCTAATCGTTCTCTTTCAATTCTGGCACTCTCTTGATCCTTTTTCGCCTTTTCCAGAGACATTTGAAGCGATTTTAACATCGATTCGGCGTTTATTCTCTTCTCCCAAAGCGACGCGGCTGTTTCCGTTTCGACGACGTCTGATTTCGCGTTCTTCTTGCTCTTCTTTTTCGCGTCGTCCTTCTTACTCGCGCGCTTTTCCGTGCGATCGTAAAAGCCGTCCTCCTCTTCGTCTTCAGAATCTACCGCTTTTCTTTTCTTTCTCTTTTCGTTCGTCTTTTTCTTACTCGCTAATCCTAAAACTTCCCTCAACGACTCGTTCAATCGTTCGTCCGCTTCTTCTATGTGCTCTTGAAGCAATTCTAACGCGGTTTCGTTTTTGTGCATTTGCTGCATTTGCCCGTGCGTGAGTCCACCTTCTTGAGAGTTTTCTTTACGTTTAATCCGTTCAATCTCCGAGCGCATGTTCTCCGCTTTCATTTCTTTCTGCCTCACTTTTTCAATCGCCTTGCGCATGTTTTGCGTAAACTTCGTCGCGTCGTGCGTCCTCCAATCGATGTCGTCTTCGTCCGCATTTTTCTTCCTCTCAAACTCATCCGAGGCCATCCCCCACGCCACGGCGGCTTCTCCCATTTTCCTCTCCTCCTCTTCTTTCCTTCGTTCCATCTCTTTCCTCTTTTGAATCTCCTTCGCTTTTTCCAACTCTCGGTTCGTCAACCCGCACGCCGGCATCAAAGCTTCGTCCCCTTGAACGATGTAATCTCTCGTGCTCTCCCCAAACTTGATCTGATCGCCGACAAAAATCGGCGCGTACACGCCCTTTTTCAATTTCCGCTTATTCACGAACGTCCCGTGCGTCGACCCCGGATCGAAGGCGAACATCTCTTTCGCGTCCTTCTTAAATTGCAACACGCAATGCAATCTCGAACTCGACGGATGTTCGATGACCACGTCGCAGCTCGGGTGCCGTCCAAACGCGACGAACGCGTTTTTTTCACTCTTCTTCTCCTTCTCCTTCCCCATCTTCTCCGACAGAATCGCGCTCAAATCGATCGCATCCACCACTCGCCCGCCTTTCAACACTTCCAAACTGAAAAACGAAGAGGAGGACGTTTCTTCCGGCGGCCACCCGGACCAATCCGGTGGCGAGTAAGGCGGTAAGGGAGGCGGAAGAGCGATTGTGCTCGCATCATTCTTCGTGTCACCATTGGCTGCGACAGTCATCATCATCACCACTTCTTCTTCTTCTTCTTCTTCTCCCGCTGATCGTCGTCGTCGTTTCGGTGTTTCTTCTTTTGGTGGTTCCCAACACAATAAGTCGTAAGGCACCGGCGGGAAAAAGAAGAAGAAGAGTTTTTCCTCGTATCTAGTTTAGGGTTTCAGAACGTAAAAAAGGGGGATTGAC
>Ga0181595_10000411_pt1 | contig 47164 bp, 31 predicted proteins | sample 041ome_7_FD_145604 | JGI IMG/M metagenome (GOLD analysis project Ga0181595, IMG submission 145604) | Coastal salt marsh microbial communities from the Groves Creek Marsh, Skidaway Island, Georgia - 041401AS metaG (spades assembly) | ecosystem: Environmental > Aquatic > Marine > Intertidal zone... | reverse complement strand
GACGTTTCGCAGCGTAGCTGGATACACGATTACTATGGTCGGTGTTTGGCTTTACTCGTCGAGCAAGCGGCGTAGCGCCCGTTTGCAGGTCATCGAGAACGCCAACAAAAACTTAGCCTCAAAGGTGTAGCGCGATGATTCTCTTCCTGTTACTCGTTCTTTGCGTGTCGTTTCACTTGTATTTCGGTCTTCTAAAGGCGCGAGTCTAAATACTCGATTCTAAAGGCGCGAGTAATCTAAGCTTTCGTCGTCTGAAGACGCTTCGAACTCGCGTTCGTACGCGCGTGAGCCGTTTCCGTAAGCGCGCGGCGCTTCGTCGGACTCCTCATCGCTCGAGCCATGCCGCGACGATCCAGCCGATGTCGCCATCTTCATACGCGCTGTAGCGCTTTCCACTCGCGACCGCTGACTATGCACTCGCGCAACACTACGACCTCGCGTCGGCGTCGGCGTCGAGCTCGTCGCGCGAATCATCTCGAGGGTGCCATCATCGTCGTCGCTTCGGTTCACATCTTCAAAAGCCATATCACCTGCAGATGATACCCTTGTGCGTCCCCGACTAACGCTTCGAGAGCGACTGCGCGAACGCACGAGCCGATCAACGGCGTTCGCCGCCGCCAAAAGAGACGCCGCGTCTTGGGTTGGTAACGCGTCTCTCAGCGCAGACTTGACGTCTTCAAAGTCGAGATCGTCTTCGACTGCGATCGGAGACTGCGTTTTAGCGCGAATTTCTTCAAGGTTGGATCGCACAGTATCGATGACTTCATCGGTTGGATCATCGAACGGATCGAAATCGCCATGCGGCGATGCAGACGCCGGCGTAGTGCTCGCCGTGCTCGCGCGCTGAATGCTATTGTTCTTGCTCAAATGCGGCGTGCTCGGCGTCGCAGTGCCGCTGCCTGCCTTCGAACGCGCCCGACGCTTCTCAACATATGCATCTTGCCGTTCGCTCGGCGCGAGCTTGGTCGCCTCGCGTACGCTACGAGAAATTTGACGCGCCACACGCTTCAACGTCATCGTGGCGTAAAGGAAGTTGCTCTCGCCACTGCCACCCACACCTTCTTCTGAGGCACAAAAGCTAAATCGCTCAAGGATAATGGCGATGAACAAGTTCCCAAGGAAAAAGACGCCCGTGATGACGTACGTGACGAAATAAAATATGCTCACGTAGCGGGGAGAGCACGTCACATTAGCCGGTAGCGATGTGTTTTCGTAACAGCGATCGTCGACGTAAATGTCGGTGAAGTATCCTTGCCAATTTCCAGTGTAACTCACAAAAAGACTCACCATCGCTTTTGGGAACGTCACAAAGTTTGAGTACTCCGAAAGTGCAGCGCCGAGGTAATCTGAAGACATGTCGCCAAAAAGTGCGACACCGAGGCAAGCATAGATGTACATGAACAGCAGAGATAAAAGCGCGACATTGACGACTCCAGGAATCGCCGACAAGAATGTCGCGAAAAGTGTTCGCAGACCTTTGCTCACCTGAACAATTTTAAACAATCGCAAAAATCTCAGCATACGGAAAGCTCCACCAACGCCACTCTCGTAAACATCCGGGATGAGTAGACCGACGACACCGCTAACTGCCACGATGAAATCGATCTTATTCCAACCGCTCTGCCAGTAATTTTTCCACTTCATGGCGACGATCAAAAGATAAGCCTCAAGCATGTACCAGATCGCTAACGTGTTTCCCATCCAAACTTGATAGTCGTCCTCAGATTTCGACGGGTTCGCGCGTATTGCCATCATCGTGACCATGTTGAGTACGATCATGAAGACGGAAAACGCGTCAAAGGTATACTTAGACACTACGCCATGCACGACGGCTTTCCAGGGCGTTTCCGGTGGTGATCTACGCCAAGAGTTGTCAGCGTGCACCGTGGCGAGTAACATTGCTTGCTGCCACACGCGTTGCTCATCGGTGACAAGCAGCTTGCCGTCGTTCTCGTCGTGTGCGATACGATTGAAATTGTCGATGAGCGCCGACACAAAGAGATTTGCCCAGAGCAAGAAGCCAAAGAGAATCGATACGAAAAAGTAAACGCACGCCCACTTGGCGTTATCTCGGATAGGTTCTTGATCTACGCCGACGACATCCATCGCTTCGTACATGAGGTCTTGCCAATTGTCGCCGGTAGCGATGATGAACACGCTGAGGAAAGCCTCCGGAAAGGAATCAAAGTTAAACTTTGCCTTTCGCCAAACTCCCCCCGCCGCTAAGCACTGCGTTTTATTCGCAACAGTCACCGCGGTGTTCGTGCAACGATGCATCTTGCCCAGAAACAACTCCATACCCAGCACTGACAACATCGTGAGCATCGCGAGGCCGACCACGCACACGGATGAAATCGCCGGCAGTGAAGACATGATGGCTTCGACTACGACTCGCAACCCCTTAATTCGTTTAACCGATCGTAAAGGACGTAGAACCCTCACAACGCGTAACGATCGTATTGGCAGAGCGTCGCCAAGCAAGACAATCAACCACGAAGTGACGACCACAACGGCATCCATGATGTTGAACTTCGACTTGAAGTACGACCCGTGAAACCTCCACGCCCCAAGCCCAAACAGTTTCAAACACATTTCGATGGTGAAGCATGTGTTGAAACAAATATCGAGAATCAAGTATACCCTTTCCATATTCGAGTCAGCCGCTGGAAACGAGTTCGTTTCCGTGGCGAGCAATACTGAACTCGCACCAATCAAGAGCAATACGACAACGTCAAACCAAGGATGCTTCACGAAGCGAAGCGCCTTGAGTCTTAGTTGGTCTCTTTCGTCGGATTCATCAATGCCGTAAAATGACATCGCTATACGAAAGTTATCATTTCGCACGTAATGCACCAACGATTCCGCCTCAGCTACGGGGTCGTTGTCGGGAAAGAGGGCATGATGCGGAATAAAGTCGCCGTTGATGTCGATCAAGTTGAGGTCTGCGTGTAAGTCCTCGTCCTTTGTCATGATGCAGCGGACGCTGAGTGGAACTAAGCGACTCGCATCGACGTCATCACGATCCAAAAGTTTGGCGCTGATGCTGTCAACAATTGCTCGACGCTTCAACTCGTTCGCCTTGTGCGACTTGGCCAGTCGCTCGCGAGCCTTTATCACGGATCGCCGCCGCATCGTCTTCGCGACTTCGAGCGATTTCGCAGAGTGATGCTCATAACCTAGCGTCACGAGCCAATGTCGCACGACCGCAACTTCGTGGACGCGTCGCATTTGAGCGATTCGTTCTTTGCGCAAGCGCCTCGCCTCGAACGGATCGCCAAACACATGTAGCGCTACTTCATCACCTTCGACTTCGTCGTCGTCGCTGTCGCTGTCGCTGTCTGTCTTCTCTTCGTCTTCATCGAGACCTAAACCTGCTTCCGTTGCGCTCTTCGCCCTCGAGCGCTCTTGATTGCGCTTTGTCCACGCCTCGTTTGCTTTGAGATGAACCCATTCAGGGAAGTCGTCTTCGTCAAACCCCATGGATTTAGCCATTTCCCGCGCAAAGCGCTCTCGTCGCGGAACTTTCATGGTGATAATCGATGCGACTTTACCTTCTTCGGTGACACAATCGATAAGAATTCCAAGTACGAGCGCCAAAATCGATGTCGTGATCAAGCACCAAACGACCATGTAAAGTCCCGCCGCGTCACCGTCAGCTTTCATAGTGCCCCAAGCGACTTCAAACGTGTTCTCGCCCGTGCTCACCACAAAGAGCGTCACGATGGACGAAAAAAAGTCTCTGAAATTCAATCTCTCATCGTCCAAATCACCTTTCGCAGAAAAGAGCTGCGTACCGAGGATCGCAAACATAATCATGAAGATTGCCCATACCAATAAAAACACCCAAATACGCTGCGCTCCTAGTACGACCGCACGCAATATTTTCTGAAAGCTCGTACTCCTACGAAAGACGCGCGCAATGCGCAAAACTCTCAACACGCGCAGTATGCGAAGGAAGGACAGGTTCACGCCAGATCCAGAGCTTATAGCTGATAGTGTCACATCAATTATACCGGAGAGAACGACCAAGCCATCCAGTCGATTCCACGTCGTCTTCCAGTACGCTACGGGTCCGACAGCAAAATGTTTCAGCGCAAACTCGGAGCAAAACACCGCGAAAAAGAAGTACTCGGCGTTTTCTCTAAATAGCTCCAGCGACGGATTCGGTTCTGCAGTCACTGACATCATCGTAAATGTGTTCAGTATAATGGTGATGTTCACGAAAGACTCGAATCGAACGTCAGCGACGAGAGCGAGTGCCTTGAGTCGCCACTTCTGCATGCCCTCGGAACCATCAATTTCATCCTGACCTGGCAACCTGAACGACGAGAGTGTTGATCCAACGCCGCTCAAGAATGACTCCGAGTAAACCGAGCGTCGCGTTGATTCGAACATTTGTGAAAGGCCCGTCGCGCCATCACCGAGCGTCTCGCGATCCATCGAGGCGCTTTCATCTTCGATGTCACTCAACGTCGCGCAAATGACCGACGTGAACAGTTGAAGCACAAAGAAACCTCCGATGAGAACGACAACGAAGTAAAATATCAACGCAGGCGCCGTCCCAGCGGCCCGCGCGGTAGGCCATGCGATCTCATTCCATCCATCGACCGTCATAATTTGTAAAACGACAAACGCACCCTTGGCAAAATCGTCAAAGTTGACGAAGCCGTCGACGGGTGACACGCCGGAATCGCAGCAATACGTATCGTTCGAGACGAGCGTATTCTTTCTACGATTCAGGCATAGCAGCTCATCTGAAGGATAATTTGGGCTTTCCGCGCTCGCCGCGGCCGACGTCGGGTAGTCGGCGACGAGGGTGCTACAAATCGCCGTCGCCGCGACGTTTGACGACCCGGCGCCCGAATACTCTCGCGAGTTCAAGCGACCACCGAACGACATCATACCGACTACGGTGCAAACGATCACGAACCACGACATGAATACCACGACGTCGAGCAAGAGCGGAATCGATTTCCGAATCGTCTCTAGAACCATTCTTCCAGATTTGAATTTGTTCAGCGCTCGAAGGGGCTGAATCGTGCGCAACAGTCGCAGCGTCCCGACTCCGCTCGAGCCTGAGCTACTCAAGTCTACGATCCCAACCACAACCACGACGAAATCGAAAATATTGCTTCGCTCCGTCAAGTACGCCTTCGATCCGATGGCGAAGCCACTCGCTATAACTTTCACCAGTGCTTCGAACGCGAAGACGACGACAAAAACCACTTGCAACGCCCACGACCCGTCCGCGGTCAGCGGTACGGAGCCTCCTCGAGCGACGTAGGCGCGCTCGGGAAGTTCCATCGCCAACACAGCGGCGTTAAGCGCCACTACGGCGAAAACGAACACCTGAAAGCTCGTGGCTCGCGCGATTTTCGCGCACATTTGTCGCACCCTGGACGCGTCGCTAAAGCACAACAAGCTCCGCTCGTCGTCGTACACGCGCGCGTACGCCTTCTTCACGCTCTGTTTCGCGCCTTCGTACGCTTTTCGCGCGGTCCCGCGCGACGCCGCGCCACTTTTCCTCGCGCCGTCGCCATCGCCCGCCGAAAGCCCCCCGCCCGCGGCGTGCGGGGAGAACGCGTGCGGCGACGACGGCGACGGCGACGGCGACGGCGACGGCGACGGCGCCATCGATCGCGCGCCGCGGACGCGCCGCGGACGGTGTCGCCTGACCTGCGCGAGTGAAGTTGCGCGCGAACGTGACGTGACGCGGCGTTCGCCATCGTCAACGCGCCCGTCGGCGACGAACGTTCCGCGCCCCGAGCGGGCGTCCGCAGCCGTTGGTCGGTGCGCGCGCGCCGCGCGACGCGAGTGCGCGACGCGACGCGGAAACCGCGAGCGAGGGTTCGAGCGAATATGCGCGCGGGCGTCGTCGCGCGCGCGGTCTCGGCGCCGGCCGACGCGCGCGCGCGACGTCGCGCGCGCGACGACGCCCGCGCGCGCGTCGTCGCGCGCGCGACATCCGAGCCGACGCCGGCGTCGTCGACGACGAATGCGAAGAGCGAGCGACGCGCGAGAGAACGCGCGAAGCGAGAGGAAGAGATGGAAGCGTTATCGCGTCGACAAGACGCCGCGCGCGTGGTGTCGCGCGTCGTGAAGACGGGAGGTGCTCCGGCGAGCGGGACGGCGACGTCGACGAACGGCGGCGACGGCGACGACGGAAAGAGAAATGCGTTGGCCGGTGTCACGGGACGCGCTCCGGCGATGACGCCAGAGATCGTGGAAGAAGAAGTCGAGCGCGAGCGCGTCGCGTTCGCGAACGAAGTGGCGTTGATGTTCGTGGCGGGGGCAATATTGGGGCCTTTACTCGACCACCAACACTCGCGATTCGACGTGTTGCACTACGCGACGCCGTTGCAAATTCATTTTGATGCCCTATTCGCACCGTTGTGGAACTCGCCGTTCGGTCCAATCATGAATTTCATAGCCCCCGAACCGGTGAAGGACCTGTTTCGAATCATGTTTGTGAACGAAAATGGTGTTTTAGAGACTGGGTGGTGGGTGCCACCGCTGTTTGGCGCCGCGGCAATCGTCATCGGTCTCGGGCACACGAGTCTCGATGAATTTCGCATTCGCTCGTCGGTGAAGCGCGCGAGAGAGATTGAGATACGAAAAGGTCTCCAAGGCACCGAACAAATCGTGAGTAGGACGTCAGAGTTGATTGAAAATGCAAAAGGCAAGCCCGCTTTGGGTTGGCAGCCGAGCTGGGTGAGCGTCAATCTGTGCATCAGCGTCTTTGCGTTTCAATACCTCGTCTCTGGAATTTTGGCGTCGCCGCAATCGCCCTTCGTGGATGGTTTCCTGCCGTACCATTTGATTGATATATTTTTGTGCGTATGGGCGGTGACGACGTGGTATTTCTTCGACAACAGCGCGCAGGGACTGTTCATGGCTAGTTTAACCGCGGTGTGCGGGCCCGTGGCGGAAATCGTGTTGATCAACTACGGTCATCTGTATTCGTACTCTCATCCAGATATCCTTGGAATCCCCACGTGGATTCCATGGGTTTACTTTTGCGGCGGACCGGCCGTGGGGAATCTGAGTCGCCAAGTGCGCAACACGCTCCGCCGACAGAGCGGCTTGCCCGGTCCGACGACGCGAGTTGTATCGTACGAGAAGCGGAAATGGGCGTCAGCGCGAGCGAGTGCGTCCATCTCCAACTCAGGCACTTTGGATGCCGCTGCGTACGCTGCGTTGGACCGTGAAAAGCGCGTGGTAAACAAGAACTTCAAGGAGATTCCAAAGGGGCGATTCACCATTCTCACAGACGGACCGATGGACATCCAAACGTTAGCGAAGAAGCGCCAGGAGGAGGAAGAACTGACGAGAGCGCTACAGAGCGCGCGCGGAGGTACTCAGAAACGTCGACGTGCGGTTCGCAGGTATGTGGCGAGGCAGAACGACCTCAAGTCTGGGAGAAAGAGCGTTCGAGAGCGCATCGTGCGCCTTCTCGTGCGACGCAAGCCCGACGACGTCGCGCTCTTGACTACCGAGGAGGACAAAGCGAGCCGACTCTCTAAGATTCAGCAGGAAATTATGCGCGTTGAAGCGACGCTTGACGAAGTGGAGCGAATGAAACAACTCAAAAAGCGACTCGAGACCATCAAGATGAATATCGAGGAGGCGGCGCCGCCGCTCATGCCCAAGCTCCGACGGTTCAAGAGTCGCCTCGACGACGCCGTGCCGGCGCCTTGGAAGCCGACGTACGAAGCTTTAGAGGACGCCATTGGAGATTCAATCGTACCTTTGGTGCGAGACAACACTCCTGAAAGCGTCCGCAAGGCTATGAAGGGGTCGTTTGAAACGGAAGAACTGCGAAGACAGCACATTGCGCGCATGAACGCCGAATTGATCGAGATTCAAGCCGAGTTGACGAAAAACATACAGGCGAGAGCGACGAAACGAGACGCGGCGCCATAGATATACCTTAGTCCTGTAGTATTATTAAACGCACGCAACGACAACATGCAGCGTGTGGCTTACTGAGTCAGAAAGCGCGAATGCGTCGTCGCCCGCGTGGGCGAGTGAGAAGGGGCGAAGAGTGCCAGTCGATCGACATTGAGTGGAGCTGCTCGCGTTCCGTCGCTATGACGGTGATGACGGACCCGCGTGCGGCGAACGCGCAGCGTGGGTACATCATGTTCTTCGTGTTTTTCTTTCTCTTGCTCACCGCGAACGACTTCACGCCCGCCAAGACGCGAAGGAATCAGCGCGCGAACGGTGGCCGCGATGGACAGGGAATAAAAGGTGAAATCGGTGCGCGCGGTGCGACGAGGACGGAGGAGGTGCGGGATAAGGTGATCATAGATTTGAGCGAATCCAACGCCGCGCTCGAGGTGGAGAACCGCCTTTTGCGCGCGTCCGTGATCGGTCTCCGGACCGCGCTGACGAAACACGAAGGAGGCGCCGCCGAGGCCAAGGCGTTCGACGAGGCGTACAATCTCACGAGCCTAAGTCTCGGTGAAAACGATAGGGAGGGTGGAGTTTTACAGTTAAAGGGAAGGAATGCACTCGCGAACGCGGGCGTTGCGAAAGAGGACGCCGAAAACGAAATCCCGGGCGAGCTCGCCGGAGCGTCGCGGAGGATCTTACGAAACCTCCGCCAGAGTTTGGCCGACGGCACGGCGGCGTAGTCGATTTTAGCAGCGCATGATTGTATTCTATGAGACGTAGATGTCATCTCGCATTTCTTATCGCACGATATCGTCACCGCCGTACAATATGATATCCGCACCGCGCGCGCACCGCCCAACCTCACCTCTGCAACAAAATAAAGCGCTGAAATTCCCGCGCGCGCGAGCGTATCTTTGGTTGGTTGGTTACGCCAAAACGCGTCGCGTCGTTCGTGCCGCCGAGAGCGAGGCGCGAGGCGCGAGCGGTGCGCGTCGTCGATGTCGGCGCGCATCGCCGCGAGTATCGTGCCTCGCGCACGTCCGAGGTCGCGCGCGTCGACGCGCGCGTCGCGAAGACGGGGCGACGCGGCAACGCGGCATCGTGTGCGAGCGCACGCGGCGGAGACGTCGCAGCGCGGCCGCGCGCCGCCGACGGTAGAAAACCATCGCGTCGGAAGTCGTTCGGTTGCGGGCTCGCGATCGGCATCGCGCTCGTTCGACGACGACGTCTCGTCGTCGGGGTCGTTCGACGAAGGCGCCCGCGTGGTCAAGGCGAGACCGCTGCGGTTACTCACGTCGTATGTCGACGTCGTCGAGGCGTTGTGTCGTGAACTTGGAACGACGAGTAAGGGCGATAGCGTAGAGTTCAGCGTGTACGTGTTCGAGCGCGGGAAATCGAGCGACAAAGTCGTCGCGGCGATGAAGAGAGCGGTCAAGCGAGGCGTGCGCGTGAAGTGCTCTGTGGACGGTTCCGTTGTGAGCAAGTTCACGCGATGGTGCGAAGGGACGACGACGTTAACGGCAGAGTTAGAAGCGCTACAAGAAGAACTCGGGGCGGAGCATTTTTCGTTCACACCGGTTTCGCAAGCGACGCACGCAAAGTTCATGATTGTCGAGCGAAAACACGGCACCGGATTGCCGTCGGTTATATTCGGCGGCGTCAACGTCGGCGATAGATTTACAAATTGGCGCGATTTCGCCATTAGAGCGGATGGTCGAGCGGCTGTGGACGCCATGCGGTATGCATTGGGAAGCTTCGAGCGCACGATTACGTCGAACGACGACGCAGATATCGTTTTTGCGAGTAATCTACCGACGGGCTGGTCTCCAATCGCCTGGACTTTCCCTAGATATATGACCTTTCCCGGGCGTTTCGAGGTGAAGCAAGCGATGGAACAGTTACTTCGAGACACCAGGTACTCGAAATATTCCGTCGCGATGGCCTACATTGATTCCATGGGAGCGGATATGCTCGCCGAAATGTTGAGGCGACGCGACGCGTCACTCACGCTCATCGTCCCTCGAACGCCGAACGTGTATCACGACGCAAATCGCAAGGCGCTCAAACGACTGGTCGACGTGAACGCGTCGCGGCGAAGCGGTGACTCGAACAACTTGAAAATATTTCTCATAGACGACATGCTGCACGCCAAGGTGTTGTACGCGGAGAGCGAGGACGAATCCGTGGCGGATTTCGGGATGTTGGGGAGCTGCAACTTGAAGCAACGTTCGCTCGGGCAGTTTGTCGAGCTCAACGCTTCGATTCGGCAGCCAGCGCTAACGATGGCTCTGCGAAGACAGCTTGTGCAGCTCGTGGAAGAGTCTTTACCGCTGACTGAAGATGATTTAGTCTTCAGCGAACCGAAGGCGACCATCGAAGAGTGGCTCGGTTGAGAATTGTATTATAGATGCTGCTAAACTACGACGTGTGTGCGTTCTAAATGTCAACGATGACGAACAACTCTGCGCGATGTACTCCGGTGCTTTCATCGTCTTTGCTAATCTCGCCTCGTTCTATGATTTTCATCGCGCTGTATGTGATGGCTTTAATCTCCGTGCCTTGACGCGTCTCACCGTCGACGAACGTCGTCCCGCCCACAACTGCTCGAATACTCCATTCGTCTCGATTGAACTCGCAAACTTGCACCGCCGTGCATATGAGCATCTCTGTGTGAAACGTGAACAAAAGCTCGTCGAGAAATGCGAAGAGCAAGGTGTCTAAATCATGCCCGCTCGCGCGTATTTCCTTGAATCGCGTCGTCCGCACTCGAGCGCAGTCCTCCAGCGGGGTCATGTAATCAAACATCGCCAGCGCGGCCCAGGCGTAGGCTTCAGCGAGATCGCATCCCCAGGCGTGTATCTGAATGTCAGCCGTGTGGTCTTTATAAGCGTATTGCACTCCTCTTCGCGCTCGCGTGTCGTCTTCGTCTTCGTCCTCGCGCGCTCGCATGTCGTCTTCGTCTTCGTCCTCGCGCGCTCGAAAGTCATCGTGTTCTGGCGCGTATCGCACGACGCGCGCGTCCGTGCTTTCGAATCCCCGTCGAACGTCCTCATCGTCCGTCGTCAGCGGCGTCGGGTCGGCCTCAGCCGCCGAAGAAGTCGAAGCCGTCCTCTCCGTCATCGCTGTGTCTCGTCGCGGTTTCTTCTTCGCTCGTTGTGGCAGCACGTCGTGGGCGACGCCAATAACTCGCTCGCTCGTCGCGTTCGTCATCTTGCTCGCGATTCGTCGTCGTTCGATTCGTCGTCGCCCACGTCGTCGTGTGAGGAGTTTTTCGTGCATCGGCGCGTCACACGACGACGTGAGCGACGACTCTCCTCGTTCGATCGCTCGTCGCGTCATGCACGCGAGCGACAGCGTGCCGCGAGTATCTCTCATCAAGCTCGCGGACGGCGACGACGTCGAAATCGCGCGTCTGGGTGAAGCGCTGACGTCGAGCGAGCGTGTCGGTTACTTCGAGCTCGACGCTCGAGACGTCGGCGAGGCGTCAACGTCGCGCGTCGCGCCGTTCGACGTCGCGCGCACGTACGACATCGCCCGAACGTTCTTCTCGCTGCCAGAAGACGTGAAGGCGCTGTACGTACACTCGCAATACGCGAACGAGAGCGGTGGTTTCGTGCCCCTGCTGGAAGAGTACTCTTACCAAAAGAAAACAGCCGCGCTCGTCGAGTCGTTTGATGTCGTTCGAGAGTTGAGCTCATGTGAGATTGAGCAAGTGCGAGACGAACGAGGTGACGACGCGGCACGAGGACTTGGACCTATGGATTGGCCGGTGGAGGTGCCCGCGATGCAAAGTGCGTTTTGCAGTTTTTACAGCGCGTGCGATGGCGCGGCGAGGACGCTGTATCGATGCTTTGCGAAGGCGCTTCACGTCGACGACGAAGACGTCTGGGTAAAGAAATTTGGCAATACGTCACACTGCAGCATGCGCGCAATGCGATATCCATCGATGAAAGTGGGTGACGAAGCGAACGAGGAGGACTCGACTACGCGACGCAGCGAACGAATCGCCGCGTCGAAAGTGGAAATAGTTGGTATCTCGGAGCACACAGACTTTGAATTCTTCACACTTCTTCATCAGACGTGCGAAGGATTAGAGCTCCAAGGGCGAGACGGTGCGTGGCGCTCGGCGCCGGCGTACGAGAATGAGGCCATTTTTACGTGCATTCTGTCGGACGCTTTCGAGATTTTTACAAACGGAGTCGTACGCGCGACGCCGCATCGCGTTCGACCATCTCGCGATGGACGAGATCGATTATCGCTCGTGAGATTCAACGGTCTCAACGACGACGCCGTCATTGCGCCACTTCCACAGTTTGTCACTCCGCATCGTCCGTTGAATGCAGCGTACGAACCGCGGACACAAGGCGATCACGTCGGACAAAACGTCACTCGCGCCAGCGACAACCTCGCCGATATGATCGACAAGCAGGTGTACCCGAAATCAGAGCTTACGAGACCGCCAAAGCGTTTTGCTCAGCTTCTCGTTTTGGACGTCGCCAACGGTCGCATCCTGCTGGGGAAGCACACGCGCGGCGAATTCGCCGGCCGCTACACCGGATTCATCGCCGAAGTCGACAGCGAGAAGGATTTAGTCCCACTGGACGTCGCTCGGTCCGTCGCACTAGAGAAAGCAGGTCTCAACCCCTTGGCGTGCGATGCTTTGAACGATCCGAAAGATCTTTTTGAAGCCGCGCGCTTCGTATTTCGCGGTTGGATGCCAGATGGTGGTCTCGCCGTCGAGCACGAATTTGTGTGCGCGTTTCGCGACGGCACGAGCGTCGCGAAGTTGTTTCCAACTCACGCGCGCGCGTCAGCTGACATCATTCCGACGTGGTTTCAACAACAAGAAATACCGTATGCAGATATGCCTGAGGACGACGCGATATGGTATCCCATCGTGTTGGGACGCTTTTCGAAACACGACGGTGTCGACGAATCGCTCGTCATTGGGCATTTCGATTTCTCAGGCGACGAAGGCGAGCTCACCGACCATGCCGTACACGAAGTCGAGTTTCGACACAGCTCATTCAATCGTTCGTCCACCGCGCGCGTTCTCGCACGTCTAGAACGTCTAGAAGGTAGAAGCGTGTAAGCGTGTAGAAGACCTAGCGTGTATTGCCGGTCGACGCAGCGTCTTCAGACGACGAAAGCTTAGATTACTCGCGCCTTTAGAATCGAGTATTTAGACTCGCGCCTTTAGAAGACCGAAATACAAGTGAAACGACACGCAAAGAACGAGTAACAGGAAGAGAATCATCGCGCTACACCTTTGAGGCTAAGTTTTTGTTGGCGTTCTCGATGACCTGCAAACGGGCGCTACGCCGCTTGCTCGACGAGTAAAGCCAAACACCGACCATAGTAATCGTGTATCCAGCTACGCTGCGAAACGTCACCGGGTTACGGAAGAGCATGATGCTAACGATAGTGCACACGACGCCCTTCGCGTTGCCGAGAACTTGAAGCGAAAGCGCGCCGACGTGCGCCGTGACGAGAAAATTCGTCAGGTTGACGAGATACGCCACGAAACAGTTTCCTAAGAGAATGGCAATGAATGGCGGATTCATCTCAGCCGCGTCATAAAATGCCGATATTGCGTCTGGTTCCATGATGAAAGTGCAAATTCCGAGCGTCACGATGGCCACCGGCGACATGTAGTACAGAAGCGACATACTGTCGAGCTTGTTCTCGTTCGAGTTGGACATTTTCTCCGCCTCCTTTTCCCTCGCTGGAGTCAGTAGCCATCCTTGTAACACCGATTTTAACGCTCGACAGCACACCCCGACGAGGCACGCGCAGAACCCAATAAAATTGAAACTCGGCTCGCCCCACGTCGCCACGGCTATGCCCCCGACGACGGGGATGAGCGTCATGTACGTCGCCGTCGTTTCCTTCTTACGCAGCATGAGATACGCAAAAATAGCCGTAAAGAATGGTGTCGTCGCTCCCAACGCTTGATTGAAGCTCACTGGAATGTACCTCAGAGACACGTTTCCTCCCAGCACCGACAGCGCAAACGTCACCGCCAGCACCGCCACCTTGGCGTAGTGTCGCCTCGTCCGTATGAACTGTTTCGGCACGATCTTAAACTCTCTCGCCGCCGCGGATAACACCGAACACATGCACATGTGACACAGCGTCATGAACACCGGGAATCGGAACCCATACACGGATAAGATGTACTTGTTCAGCAGCAGCACGCCGACGTTGGCGGTGTACCAGCACGCGATGACGACGGCGCTGCGTCCGCCGGGCGAGCCCATGGCGACGGCGACTTCGACGACGACGCCGACGACGCGATCGAGGCGTCGGTGCGTCGCCTTCGTCGCGCGCGCGCGTTGTGACGCGCGCGAGTCAGTCGTGCCTCGTGCCCGCGCTCCGGCGGTCCGAGCGCGCGCGGGACGCCGCGACACACGGCGACGCGCGATGCGGGGGGCGCCGACGACGACGTCGACGTCCGCGTCCGCGTCCGCGCGGTGCGACGGGTGGACTAAGGGACGACGAAGCGCGCGATGGCGCCGCGCCAGCCCTCGGCGCGCGACGCGGCGCGACGCCGTCGACGACGCCGACGACGCGACGTCGACGTCCTCGAGCGCGGGCGCGTTGGCGTTGACGAAGGAGGACGTGCTCGCCGCTCGAAAGCGAGCGACGCTGGCGGCGGTGACGAGCGAAAAAGAAATTGCGCTGTTGCTCGACGCGGCGCCCGAGCGCGTGCGACGGGCGTTGGCGGAAGACGCGCGAAGGCTCGAGCTCACCGAAGTCGTGCTCGACTTGGGAAGACTACCAAAGGCGCGGTTTCCGGACGGCGATGCCACAATCGGGGACGAGCTCGTGACGTACGAAGATTTGAATAGAATGATGACAAAGGTTGGAGACGTCGGACGAGATAATCGCGCGGGTATCAACGGGACTTTGCACAGAATAAGCGCGATTAAGAATCGTTACGGCAAAGTCATCGGCGCGACGTGTCGAGTCGGACGCGCGATCTCGGGTTCTGCCGAACTTATCAGGGACGTTTTGGACGCCGAAACGTCGGCGACGACGTTTAATAATTCGATACTACTTCTCGGACGGCCTGGTGTAGGAAAAACGACGGCTATTCGAGAGATTTCTCGCATTCTGTCGGATGAGCATTCTCGCCGTGTCGTCATCGTTGATACGTCAAATGAAATCGGGGGCGACGGCGACGTTCCCCATCGCGGTATAGGTGGTGCCCGTCGAATGCAAGTCCCGAACGCGAGCGAACAGCATCTCGTGCTCATCGAAGCCGTGGAAAATCACACGCCCCAGACGGTGGTGGTTGACGAAATCGGCACGCAGCAAGAGGCGGACGCAGCGCGAACCATCAGCGAGCGAGGCGTGCAGATGATTGGTACGGCGCACGGACACACGCTGGAGAACGTTTTGAAGAACCCGGCGTTATGTGATTTGATAGGTGGTGTTGTGAGCGTCACTCTTGGCGACGACGAAGCACGTAGACGAGGGGTCCAGAAGAGTGTGCTCGAAAGGGCGGGTCCACCAACGTTTACCATCGCCGTGGAAATGCTCGACATCGGCACTTGGAGAGTTCACACCGACGTCGCGGCTTCTGTCGACGCTTTACTCGCGGGGCAGTCGCCGATGACCGAACTACGCGTTCTGAACGAAGATGGAACGGTGACGACGGAGGCAGAGTACACAAGTCGCCGAAAGGCGAGCGTTCTTGGAGAAATCCTAGCGTACGACGCGACGGCGCCTCGACCGACGGCGCAAAAAGTCCAGCCTCGATCGAGCTCTGAGCTCGCGGCTTTAGAAATCGCAAGCGCATCGCGACGTCGATCATCGTCGACGACGCAACAGTTTGTGGATAACACGCGTTTCGAACTCGGCGGCGAAGACGTCATCGTGAACGACGTCGAAGACGACGAAGACGACAACACGTGCCCTCCGCACGCTCTTCGAGTGTTTCCGTTCAAAGTTAGTCGCGACGCTCTGGAGCGCGTCATGGAGAGCATGGACTTGGGTGATCGAGTGTGCTTGGTTGACCTTCTTGAAGACGCGAGCGTGGTCATTGCGCCAAAATCGCAAGTGAAGACGTCCACGTGGCTACGACACGCGGCTAGAGCGCGAGGTATGCCGATTTACGCCGTGCGGGCAGATAACTCGGCGCAGCTCGTTCGCGCTTTGCAAGCCATGTTAGGCATAACGGGTGCAAGTGATGGATTTAACGGAGGAAGTGGTGCTCAAGAAAATAGACAGCGAGCGACTACGTCGAGCGCGGATGAAACGGATGCCCTGGAAGAGGTGCGCATGGCCGTCGAGCAGCTCGTCATTCCCCATCGCGAGCCTGTCGAGCTATTGCCTCGATCGGGACGCATCATCGAAATGCAACAGGCGTTGGTGGACACGTACATGCTAAGTCATAGCGCCGTCGGTGAGGGAACGGAGCGGCGTTTGCGCATCGAATACGAGTATAAAAAGTAGCGGTCGGTTCAAATATTTTAAATCCAAGGTGCGGGAAGCGAGGGGACGACAACTCGAGCAAACGCGACGTTAATGATGACCCACTGATGATCAGTATCGCTAGATGACGGTTGTGCGCTGGTAATTAGGCTGTGCGATCGATGAAATCAGCATATTCCGTCCTCGAAAGGACGCATGAGACGACAAAACGCATTTTCCGAAAGCAAGCGATCCGCTCAACCGCACGCGACTGACTTTGCTCTAATTCAGATCTCTTCTACTGTACTACGACAGGCAGACCACGGCATAGTCCGAACAACAATCTCCAGTTTGCGCGCACTCACTGTCACAGCAGCACGGTGCGGCGTCGTCCGTGAAATCACACAGCCCGCAAATATTTGGAAGCACCGCGAGGCACGAGCCTTTTGAAGGAGGTGGTGACGGCGGCGGCTCGCGCGCACTTCCAGCAGTTGCGGACGGAGGCGGCGGGCGTGTTTGCCAATATATTGGATTGAATGAACCAAGGATTGGTGGCGGTGGTCTTTGAGCTGGTGGTGGCGGTGGTCTTTGAGCTGGTGGTGACGGTGGAGACAAAAATTGTGGCGTCGGCGTCGGCGGTGGACGCGATGGAATCGGCGAGCTCGAACCGTTTGCCTGCGGCGCAGGCACTCTGTCAAGTCTTCTCGGAAACAAGGTTCCATCCACGATGAGTACGATTCCGTTGGATGATCTTCTAGCAGAATCCACGATAGCGCCGTGCACGTTCGAGTTCGACGCGAATGCGGACGACGATGACGACGATGACGACGACGGCGCTATGATTTCGTCAAACAGTAGCGCGCGCACGTACTCTTCTTCGAAATCCAAGTCTTCCTCCGAGAACGCGTCGTCTCCATCAGCGCGGCTCTCGAGTGAGGCAAATATAGGTCCTATCGATTGCTCAGCGCGCGAAAATTTGCTCTCCACGCCTAGTCGGGCATCCGACGATTTTACGATTATTTCCGTGTACATGGATGGTAGACACTCTTTCCAAAAAAACGTTGCGGTACCGTACACTCTACAACGCGTCTCTTTCACCGGAAATCCGCCGAGCACGATCCGACGACGTCCCGTTTCGATTGCGACAAGCGAGTGTGCAACAGTGTCAGAAGACGCACTCACCATTACCTCTTTGACGCCCAAATCGGTGATTAGGCGCTGACCATGTCGAAGCGCATGATTGGAAGAGCTCATTACCACGTGCGCCGCGATGATATCGGAGCGCTCTGCTGCGGTCGCGCGAGCGGGAGTCGTCAAGTTTCGATGGTACCAGGCTATGTCTTTCGGCGCGAACACGGTCGTCATCGCGTGTCCCGATATAGTCTGAAATCGCCGACTATAGAGTTCATCGTGAAGAACGAGCGACGTAAATGTTCGAACTTCTATCGCGTTTGCGAGCGTCGACAAGAGCGTTTCAACGCATCGATTATCCACGCACGTCATGTGCGAGTCGTTGCACACGTTTCGCACTGGCGGCGTGGCGGTAACGTTTATCGATCCACACTCACCGAACGACCATGATTCGTATTCGGAGTCCAGTTCTAGTTTTCTCACCGAACGAAGATTTTCGAGTCCTTTGAGCGAGTTGAGCGCAGGCAAACCGCGAGCTGTGAATATGCCCACATCCATGAGAGATGGAAGCCCCACCGTCGCAATTGCGAGCGTTTTCAGCGTCACACTTCCAGTGACCCGCGACAGCGACGTGAACGCATCCCAGCCAGTCAAGTTTGGGGCCTCAGAAATCTCAAGATCTCCCTCAATCAATTCAAGCGCATGAAATCCTTCGAGACGCTTCAACCGACCGCCGTAGTCGTGAACACGCACGGAGCCACCGTGAACGCTCAACAGGCGTGGAAATAGAATGGATGAATTAGACACGTTTGTGATGATGATCGATCCATTGGTGATGTAACGCAATCGAGGTCCGATGACTTCGTCGACACTGGAGAAAGTTAGGTTGCCACCAGCAACGGACTCACACTGTGCGAGTCGTTCGACGTCGTTCACAAAGTCTCCAACACACTCGACAGCGAGCGCGAGTACCGACAATGAGAACACGCAGACGCACGACAGGGCTATTGAGGCATCCACGCGTGGGTGCATGGTCGCCGCGCGTAGCGAAGTGGTGATGTGTGGCGAAGGAATGCGCAGTCGCGTCGTTTGCTATTTTCATTTACACGTCGTTCGATGCTTCGCCACCGCCGAGATATTATCGCTCGCGCTACTTTGTCTTTACTTCCTCCAGACCGTCTTTGCTCGAACTATTTCACCCTCGCCTCGCGCTAATTTATGTAGGAGCACGTAGGTATCGTTTGCCTCTTCAATCTCGCAGCACGTCGCCGTGACGCTGTCGCCAAAGTTGCACTCGGATCGATACTCCAAGATAATTTCACTCAACACGTGCTTTTCCCACGTTTCCGGGGGCACGCTCTCGAGTAGCCATTGAACGTACACGACATTGTTTACGTGTCCGTTCATATCCATGTCGTTACGGCGCACGTTATGCGTGATGGGAGCCGCGCACGCTCCCCCGACTTCAGACACGTCTGGGAGCTTATCCGCGGCGTATCCTTCCTCCATCACCTGTTGCTGCAAGGATTGGAATTTGAAATCTTCCAACACCGAGTTCGGGATGCGCGCCATTCTTCGACTCCCGAGATTAAACACAACCCATTGCGACGTCGCTTCGCCCATGCATTCTCCAGTTTGCGCGTCCGTGATGGCGTAGTCGCGCCTAGCCGCTATCTTCCCTTGAGGTTCGAACCAAGTGCTCACCGCAACCTTCTCCCCCCATTTCGGGTACTTGCGCACGCGCAAGTGAAGTCTGGTACACACCCACGCCAAGTTTGCTCGCGCCATCTCCGCCGGCATAGATTGACCGACACCCCAGATACCTTGCGCGTGATTGCAGGCGCACTCTTGAATCAAGTCGGCTATCGTCACCATGGTCGCCTCGCCGTTGGAACCCACTTCGGCGAATCTCACGGGAAAAACCTCACTGAATCGTCTGCCACTCTCGGAGAAATCACGCGAAAACCATTCTGTGCCCTCTAATCCGCGAAACGAATCGTCAAGCGCGGTGAAGGAGGTTCCCGCGCCGGTGGTCGCCGACCCGTTGGCTTCACCGCCACCGTCGGCGCCGTTGCGATCGGCCACTTCGGACGCGCTCGACGTCGACGACGCGCGCACATTCAGCGCATATTTACCTCTCCAACTCGCGCGTTTCAGCATCGCGCACGACGACGCATCGTTCGCGTGCACCGCCGTCGACGACGCCAAAAACGCGCGCGGCGCGTTCGAGCGTCTCGCGCCGCTCGCGCGTTGACGCCGCTCGCGCGCGTGTGTTGACGCGTGCGCGACGCGCGGACGAGCGACGGCGACAGACACCATGGCTACGCGGCGCACTCGATCAAACGATCAAGGTCGCAATTCACGACGACGACGCGAGCGACGCGGCGCCGCGCGCGCGAACAAATGGCGTCAACACGAGTCGCGGTCCGTCTCGCCGTTCCTGAACCGCGAAAATCCAACGGAACGCTATCCACATCAGGGAGCTAAACACGGACGTCGAAGCGACCGAGAGACTGAGACGAGAAATTTTACACCGCGCCAGGGACGCGCTATGACAAACTAAACAGCGACGAAGACGGCGCGAGGGCGCGAGCGAGCCATTCGATCGCGGGTTTTACCCCTAGTCCCGTGCGACAATCGACCGGGAACACGCGGGTCTGACGCCGAGAGCCGCCGCCGTCGACGCGCGCGAAGACGTCTTCGCACGACGCGCGAACCATTTCCAACCCTTCGGGACCGCTCAAATCGCTCTTCGCGCTGATGATGAGGATTGGCATCGATTTTGAGAATCGTTTGTTGCGCATGGCGCGCTCAAGCTCGACCATGGACTCCTCCAGCGCTCGCTCTTCGGCGCCGTCGACGACGTACAAGCACGCGTCGGCGTCCTGGAAATAGCTCTCCCAAATCCCACGCAGCCCGAACGCGCCGCCGAGATCCCAGAACGTGAGCTCCACGTTGAGTTCGGCATTGGAGATCTTGGCTATGTTCATCCCTACAGTGGATATGATTTGATCGGGGCGCAAACCTCTGGCGTTTGCGTCGTACGCGTCCTTGACGCGTTCGAGCGCGCTCGTCTTCCCGGCGCCCTGAATTCCGAGCACGACCACGCGTTTGGGCTTGGGATAGCCCATCATCTCATACACCGCTTCCATTCGGGCGTTCGCGCGCGTCAAGACGCGTCAAGACGCGTCAAGACGCGTCGGGATTGTTTGTTTCAATCCGCTCCGGCAATGGCGGGCGCTCGGTCGCCCGAGCCGTCGCCGCGATCGGCAGCCCCTCGGACCGCGCCGCACCGGGTCGTCGCCCGGCTTCGGCTTTGTTTCGCTCTCCTCGTCACGTTCGCGCCTCGATCGTCCATCGCCCCGCCATGTCCGCGCGGACGTCCGTCGTCTGCCGGGCGACGTCGAGCGACGTCCGTCCCCGCGCGCGACGACCGGGCGCTCGGACTGTCGGACGCGCGTCGCGGCGGGATTGATTTTATCGCGCGCGCGTGATCGCGAGCGTCATGGCGTTCGAATGCCGTGATGTACGTGATTGATTTCGCACACGGGTCAAAAACGATCGACGATCGACGATCGACGTCCGCGACGGGGCCATCCGCGTGCATCCGCGGACGTCCGTCGACGTCGCGCGCGTCACTCGCGCGCGTGATCGTCGCACACACCATGGCGTTCTCTCTCTCGACGACCCAAAAACTCGGGTGCACCCGCGTGCGCGCGCAGCGCGCGCCCGTCAAGCGCAACGCCGCGCGCAGCGCGCGCACGGTCGTGCCCCGCGCGGCGAGCGCATCCGCGGACGTGCCGGATATGACGAAGCGAAGCGTTATGAACCTTCTGCTCGTCGGTGCGATCGGTTTGCCGGCGACGTCGTTGATCGGCGGCTATGCCTACTTCTTCGTGCCCCCGAGGTGCGCACAGCGACGCGCGCGCGTCGCGATCGCCACGAGCGCGATCGCTATCCGATCGCGCGAGATGGCACAACGTTAGGCTAGGGTCAGGGATATCTATCCACACCCGGACGACGCGGCGCCATGGATTGCGCTGACCGCGCCGTCGCCACCGCGAGAGAGCGGTGGCGCGGAGGGGAAGCACACGCGATACTACGGCACTCGATCTCGCCACGGTCGACGCAGGCGTAGAGTTCAAACTCTACCACGGCGCCTCGCGGCGGGCGATCGGGCTGAGGGAGCGATTCGAAACGGTCGCGACGCCGTTCTTGGGATTGGATTGAACAATAGTGCGCGCAACGCGAGGAGACTGACGGATAAAACTGTTTCGAACGCACAGCGCCGGCGGCGGCGGCGCCGGTCAACCGGCTAAGGACGCGAACGGTAACGACATCAAGAAGGGAGAATGGCTCAAGACGCACTTGCCGGGCGACTACTCGCTCACGCAAGGCTTGAAGGGTGACGCCACGTACTTGATCGTCAAGCAAGATGGTTCCCTCACGGACTTCGGGTTGAACGCTGTGTGCACGCACTTGGGCTGCGTCGTCCCGTGGAACAAGGCCGAGAACAAGTTCAAGTGCCCGTGCCACGGCTCCCAGTACAACGCCGACGGGAAGGTGATTCGCGGTCCGGCTCCGCTTTCCTTGGCCCTCGCCCACGTCGTCGTGACGGACTCCGACGTGGTGACGTTTACGCCGTGGACTGAAGCTGACTTCCGGACCGGCCAGAATCCTCCATGGTGGAAATAAAAAAAGCGCGGGATAAAGGAGGTTTATTTACAACTTCGTCGTCTTCGACGACGAGCGACGTCAATCCTTCCAAGAGCACGCTTTTTAGCGAAACGTTCGCGTTTCCACATTAGAACTTTGAATTTGACATGATTCCCAATTAAAACAATCGCTACAGCGCTATCCATGCTCAACCTCCCTATCGTTATCGCTATCGCTATCGCTATCGCTTTCGTCCGCGAGGATGTCCCAGGTCGGCTTGCCGCCGCCGACGCGCTCCTTCGCCTTTTTCGCTCGCGAGGCGTACAGGACAGCATCGCGTACGCGATCGCTCAACGCCTCAGATTCTTGCGCGAGCCGTTTCTTCGTGGCGTCCACGGTTTCGTTTCGCTCATGGAGCTTCGCAGTTTCGAGTTCCACTCTTTTACGGTTCAAGTCCACGAGCGTGTTTTCCCGCGTGCCGCCGCGTTCGTCCAAAAGCGCCCCGCACACGCCGACGCGCGCGGCACCATCGCGTATGAAGATATCCATCGAGCGCGAAATAGCGTCGACCAAGTTGATGAATGAGCTCTCACTCGCTTTACCCAAGTACGTCGCCCTCTCCGGAATCTTAAGCGCCGCCGAACTCGCCGCGCTCGCGCCAAGGAAAACGCGCACCTCGCCTTCGTCCAACCACGCGTCCCTCGGCGTCACCTCGCGGATCGTCGTCGCCCTCTTCGTCTTCTTCGTCGCCTCGTACGCGATGGGTGCTTCTATCTGTAGTATCTTCCCGTTCTCAATCACGCGCACGCCCGCTCCCACGTACGATTGCCCACTCGTTCGCGTCTCGAACGCGTTGTCAAACCACTCCAACGCGCGCGCCGCGTTTGTCGTCGAGTCTTCGTCGTGGGCGTGAAACTCCATCACGACCGTCGCCGTCGGTTCGCAAGCGTCGGAGGCATCGGTTTTTACGACGTCTACGAACACCCTGTGCGCCGACGCCGCCCCCGTCGTCGTCGCGCGCGCTTTAGCCAACGCAACACGCTCGGCATCCGTCGTTTCGTCGTCGTCGCGGTGCGCGCGCAATTCCCCGGTTTTCGCGTCCACTTCGACGCCATCGTCGGGAACGTCGTACGCGTCGCCGAGGAGCACGTCCTCGGCCACGACCGCGCCCCTGCGGTCGGCGCCCTTCGCGCACGACTCAAACTTTGTCATGAAAGGCGCCGTCCAGTGGCGTCCGTCCGCGCGCCGCGTCCGCACTTTGCGTCCGCTTCGACGTCGAGATGGCGACGTCGCGGTCGGGAGACGACGACGAAGACGCGACGACGAACGCGGCGACGCACGCGACGACGAACGCGACGACGAACGCGGCGTCCTCAGACGTAGACGTGCGCGTCCCCGCCCCCGGTGAGGTCTCGCGCTTGACGCAGACTGCGAGCGTGCGCGCGAGAGAAGACGGCGCGGAGGCCATCGCGTGCTTGACTCGACAGGGCGGGAAAGATGCGTTTACATCCGTGGAAGACGCCCGCGATAGATTGCTCGCGTTTCACGCGTACGCGGGACCGGAAGACGTTGGGTGGGACCCGAGGTGGAATCCGAAGCCCGCAAACGGAGGCAACGAAATAGAGGGCGTGTTGAAACTCGCTCGAGAAGAGGCGTGGACGCGAGACTTGGAAGTGTTCGCCGAGGAAGCGTCCACATTCGTTGGCGACGTGCGCGCGATGCTGCCGAAAGTCGAAGAACGACTTGCGGCTTCGGCCGACGGGGCGCCGCTGGACGCAAACGAACGCGCGTTCGTGGAATCCTTACTCTTACATCGCGCGCAGCAGAATGCTCGGGCGGCGGCGATCGAGCGGGATATGGTATTCGCCCGAGGTGCAGCGCTAGCTCGCGAAATCAATACGCTCGAGTCGCAGATTCGCGAACAGAGCGCTGAGCGCGCGCGCGTCGCCGCGGCGCCGCTAGGAGTGGATGGAGCCGCGCCGTCCGCTCCCGCGGCCACCGCACCTACGTTCGGTGGCGCGCCGTAGCTTTGAGTTTGAACGCCGCCGAGTTCGCTTGTCGTTGTATATCATTGTATATCATTGTATATCATCTTAGTTCTCTCTAGCGATCCACCTTGCGCTGACTCGTCGACTCTCCGTGCGGTGCAAAAAGTCTCCACCACCCGACATCACGACGCGCGCGCGTTGGCGATCGCGATGGCGACGACATCGGCGATGACGATCGAGCGGTCGGTGTGTGCGATGCGTGCGCGCTCATCATCGTCGACATCGACCAGGACGACGGCGCGATCGCGCGCGACGGTGGCAGTCAAGAAGAATGTCTACTCGCGCACGTCCGTCGTCGTCGCGCGCGCGTACGGCGATGACGATGAAAACACGCGAGTGAAAGGGCGCATGCCGCAAGAGGGCGATCGCGTGGGCGATCGCGAAGATCCTGATTTGTACATTGGGACGTATTCCAACTTCTTCACCGACCCAGCACAAATCAAAGGCGTCGTCGTATTCTGCGCGTTTTTGCTTTCATTCTTTTCGCTCGGAAACATCGGCGCCGCCATCTTGCTTCCGATACTATACGGCACGGACGACACTTTGGGTGACTTCTGCATCCAGTCGCTGATCTTCGGATATTACTGTAATTAAAAGGCGGGACGGCGGATTGATTTTACGTCTAGCGTTTGTGTAATAGTATTTGCAGCTGTTCTAAATCTGATTGCTAATGTGCAATATGCCGATCGTTCGCTCCGCATTGCTATGTTGCGATGGAGCGAGTGTTTCAAACGTTTTACCGCCGTTTCGTGATAATGTGCGTGCACCAAATGTTGGCGTCTCGCGAGAACACGCGACGCGAGAAATCTAACGCGCTCACCGAACGCGCTTAATCGACGGGCGCGTCCCCGCGCGGGAATCCGCCTTCTTCGCCACTTCACCCACTTGTCGTTCATTGCCACTCACGATTTCCGCGTGAAATAATCTACTAGCACGCACAGAACTCTGTCACGCGAAACGCCGGTTAGTGTCTTTGCTCACGATATCCGCCTCGCGAGCGCGTTTCGCACGGCGGTGGCGGCGGCGTTCTCGCACCTTTTGAATCCCCATCCCCTTCGCTCCGTGTTTCAACGTGTACCTTCCAGGCGTGAGTTTATTGTTCTGTTTCCATCGCACGGTCGTCGTCAGTATGTCAAATTTGCCTTCCTCTTCTCGTGCTCAAATCTGAAATTTTTTTCAAAAATTTGGCGCGTAAATCGAGTGTTTAAACTTCCCGCGCGTCATCGTGTCGGTCTTCTCGCGCGCCTTACCGGTGGAGTGAAGCGACGCGTGATATCTGCCAACGGCGGTCGCGAAGGCGTGCAATCTTTCGATCGTCGCCGCGTCGTCGCCGCCGTCGCCGTCACCGGGTCGACGTTTTCCTTATCGCCAAAGTCATTCCAAATCGTAAACTTGGCGCATTGACGTCGAGCGCCGCTGTCGTCGCCGCCGTCGTCCCCTTCGCGCGGTTTCGCCGACGGTGAGGCGTAAGTGTGAATGGTCATCGCGCTCGAATGAATGTCTGTCGCGCGCGCGTCAATGCGCAGCGCGGTGAGCATCGACGGGCGCGACGACGAGTGCGGAGTTCGCGCGCGCGCCATCGTGTTTCAAGCATTTTGAGCGGGAAATTTGATTTCAAACGACTTTTCTCTGGCGACCGCGAAGAGCGAGAGGAGCGATGTGGTGAATATTTGTGACACTGATGATACAAAAGATGCGCGACCGAGGAATATTACCCACCGTGCGTCACCTGCCGTACAAATCGCGCTCGAGCTGAGCCAATAGCTCGTCTTGGTCGCCGTCGCCCGCGAACGGGGCGCGAGCGCCCGGGCGAGGAGGCTGACCGCCGCGCGGTTGGCCGTAACCGCCGCCACCACCATTACTCATCGGTGGTCGCTGCTGTTCGTATTGATGCGACGGTGACATTTGGTTTCCCCCGTACCGCACGTCGTTACCGCCGTAACCACCGCCGAGACCTTGGTTCGGCGCGAACGCGTTCGGCGGCGGTTGTCCGTAATATCCATCATCCGGTCGATGTTTGCGACGCTCCGAGTGATGATCGCGGTGACCACGAGGATTATCGCGAGCGCGATCATCGCGAGGCCCACGGTGCTCGCGATCGTCTCTATGCCTATGGTGATGTCGATGACTGCGTTTGCGGTGATCTCGATGTTCTCGCGCGCCCGCGCGCCGCTCGCCCGACTGCCGCTCACCGCGCGCAGCGTCGTCTTCATTTTTTATTTTCACGGAGTCCATGAACGCGAGGTCACCGGGTATCTTTCGTTCTGGCTTTCTTCTGTTGTTCCCCATCGTCCGGCGTGCTGCACCGTGACGCCTATCTTTGCGATCCACGTCCGTTTTGCGTTTCACTCCCAACGCTTTTCTCGCCGCTGGGCTGAGCATCTCTAGTACTGCTTCAAGCTTGCCTTTCGCCTTGAGCTCTTCCTTCAGTTTCCAACAAGGTTTCGATTGTGCCTCGACTGCACTCCACAGCTCGAAAGCCGGCGCGGCGATATGCGAGCTATTCGCGCAAAGAACCTTAAACTCGTCGATTGTGATCACGCCGTTGTTGTCCAAGTCGGCTTGTTTGATGATTTGTCTCATGCCTTTCACCCGCACTCGTGCCCCGTTGCGGCCAGCTCTAACGATGCGGTCCCCCATATGATCATGTGATCCACCGCTGAAACCTTCATTCGATCCCGTGTAGCTCATCGAGTTGTTTATGATGGTTTCAAACTCCTCCATCGTCATCGAACCCGAGTCGTCTTGGTCGAACAGTCGCCAAGCGAAATATATGTGCGCCGACGCGCTTCTTTCGTGAAACTGCGCCATGCACATGACAAACTCCAACGCCCCGATGTCCCCGTCGCCTCCGACGTCGAAAAGCGATATCATACGCGGTAAAAACGCGTTCCGCGTGCGCAACGCAAACGTCTCTGCGAATTCCTTCAACCCGAGCGTCCCGCTCCCGTCTTTATCAGCGCGCCAGAATAACCGCAGCGCACCGTTCACCGTCCTCCGCTCCGCCCCCAGACGCACGAGTGTATCCGCCAATCGCGACACTTCTCCTCCCTCCGGCGGTGCATCGCACAGCATCGACGCACACGCACCCATATCGTTCGTCTCGCGCCACGCGATTCACAATCTCCGCGATTCACAATCTCCGCGAATGCGATTCGTCGTCGGCGGCGTCGGCGGCGTCGGCCGCGTCTCGCCTCGTCGCGCGCGACGTCGCGTCGGGTCGATTCGATGCGCGTCGTTCGTTCGACGTTCGATTCGTCTCGAGTCCACCGTCGCGCCGCCACCGCGCGTCGTCGACTGACCTCCCGACCTCCACGCGAAACGCCGCGGGGCGTCGCGCCCGGTACCGGGCGCACAACCCTAGGACGCGTCGTCGATCGACGGGCGACGACGTCGACGCGCATCCGCGACCGACCGCGATCGACGACGACGGCGCGCGTCCGCGACGTCGCCGATGGCGCGCGTCCGCGACGTCGCGGAAACGCGCGCGCGCGCGAACGAACGAACGAACGAACGAACGAACGAACGAACGAACGAATGACGTTTCGAGTCGTTGAAGACGCGATCGTCGTTCGCGAGACGCGCGACGCGCGCGCGCGCGGTCGACGCCGACGGCGAAGTCCGAAGCCCGAAGTCCGAAGAAAATCGTCTCCCGTCGCGTCTCCCATCGCGTCGCTCGTCCGTCGTCGTCCTCGCGCGACGACGCCATCTCGACCCCGTCGGCGTTGGCTTCGTTCGGACCCGTCGCGACGTCCCCACACCACGACGGCGGCGACGACGACGACCGCGAGGCGACGACGGCGACGGCGACGATCGCGAGGCGACGGCGACGACGACGCGGAAGGTGGCAGGAAGGAAGGAAGATCTCGATGTCGAACGCGCGCGACGACGCGTCGTCGCACGCGACGCTGGCGTACGGGTTAAATCTTCCAAAGAAGAAACCGCGAGGGACGTCGGGCGGGAAACCCGCGCCGAGACCGGCGTTGGCGGCGTTCGCGTGCGATTCCGACAGCGATGAAGGTGATGATGACGATCCCGTCAAGGCGCGGGAGCGGGCGAACGCGGAGGTGAAGCGACAACAAGAGGCGATGGCGCTCAAGGCGAGACGAGACGCGGCGAGAGCGGCGACGACGACGAGCGAGGCGTTGAAGGAAGACGCGAACGCGTTTGAGTACGACGCGGTGTTCGATGATATCGCAAAGTCACGAGGTGCGAAGGCGAAGGAGCTGGCGAGCGAACGCGTGGAGCGACAGTCGAGGTATATAGGAGATTTGATAGCCAAGGCGGAGGCGAGGAAGAAGGAGGACGACGCGTCGTACGAGAGACGACTGTTGAAGGAAAGATTGAAGGAGGATCACTTGTATGCGGATAAGGACAAGTTTGTGACGGCGGCGTATAGAGCCAAGCTACAGGAAGACGCGAAGTGGTTGGCGGAAGACAAGGCGCGCGATGCAGTGGAGGAAGAGGAAGATGTCACAAAGCGTGGCGCCGGTGCGATGACTTCGTTTTACTCCAACCTCATGCATAGGAATTCAGCCATGGGCGGCGATGCAGCGAGAGACACGCGGCGAGCCGCGCCCGAACCCGATGCAACGAAGCCATCAAACGCGACGACGGCGCCTAAGCTCACGAGCGCGGCCGATCGCGATCGTGAACTCATCGCGCGGGCGGCGGAGACGCCGGCGATACCTCCGATCCCGTCCGACGTGACGCTGGTGGAGAGGCCAACGAAAGCAGCGGGAGCCATCGCCGTCGAGACGCCGCCACCGGTAAAAGTTGACTCGAATGCGAGGAGGAACACAGAAGCCGACGTGAGCGACGCGCGAGCGAGGTATCTCGAGCGGAAACGCAAAGCTGCGGGAGGCGCGTAGTCGGTAGAATCGATAGAGAATAGCGATGTGAACACAAAACATCATCAATGACAACCGTTCGCGACTCGAATGCACCCGAGTGATTACGCCGCGGTGCGCGCGACGACGTTCTGAAGTCTTTCGGCGATTTTTCGAAGCCACATCGCCTTTTGATCTTTTTGAAGCGGGAACAAGTGATGACCGGGGATCGCGAGCAGCTCGAACTCGCCCGTCGTGTGCGTTTCCCAGCCTTGACACATCTCGCGCGTGATCATCCGATCGCTCTCGCCGTGAAACACGGTCAGAGGCCATGTAAAGTTCTCCTTCCCATCGTGTACGTGATCGTATTTGTCAAACAAGTGAAAATCTGCGCGCATCAGCGGTTGGTAAATTTTCCAAATATCGCCAAAAACAAGCTCGTTGACGTCCCATCGGCGACACTCATCTTTGAATCCCTCTTCGTCCAACAGCACGTTTATGCGCCACGGCCGGACGTCGTGAGGAATATCTGGGTATGGAAATGCCGAAAGGAAGACGTGCTCGGGCATGCGAACGCCCCGAGCGCGTAGCAGTTGCAAGAACTCGTAAGCGATCCACGAGCCGACGGAATGCCCGATGACGACGTATGGGCACTCTGACAACTTCCCCGCTACCACGGGCAACAGAGGATGGATGATTTCATCGATCTCAAATGCACACGACTCTTTCGAACGATTTCCTCGCCCCGGGTACTGCACCGCCAATACCTCTGCCTCATGCGTCTTGGCGAACTCCAGCAACGGCGACGTCGCGCGTCTCGCCCCCGTGCCTTCGTGCGTATACATGTCTTCCATGTTCCCCGCGTTCGGGAAGCACAAAATTCTCAACTTGGGCGTCTTGCCCAAGACACATCTCGTTCCGCTTCGCTCGAGTCCTGGGAACCACGTCTTGTCATCGCCCTCCTCGTCCCGTCGCGGCTTCGCCTCGCCTCGCGTGTGGTACCACGCGCGCACGTCGTCCTCCGACCAGTGCACGAACGCCTCGCGCGGCGCCGACGGGGCGTCCGGGTACTGTTCCTCCAGCGCGTCGATTAATTCAATCACCCTGAGCGTTCGCGCGTCCATCGTCGTGTCTCACACTGACGCCGGGTCATCAGTCACCAGTCATCGGTAACGCCATCCGAGTAACGCACGCGCGAAGACGCGGCGCCGCGCCGACGTCGGCGCGATTCGACGGTTCGATCGTCAGTCATGCGCGCGTGTGCGCGTCTGTGCGCGACGAGGACGAGGACGGGGACGACCTCGACGACGACCTCGACGACGACGACCTCGACGACGACGTCGACGCGACGCGCGCGACGCAGCCTGACGATGAAGGCGACGACGACGCGCGAAGACGCGAGCGCGAGCGCGAGCGCGAGCGCGACGCCGTTCGTCGTCGTCCTGAGCCCGGCCAAGGCGTTGGACGAGGCGGCGATGAACGCGAGCGATGCGACGCGCGCGACGCGACCGAGATTCGCGGAACGAGCGAACGCGATCGCGCGCGAGGCGCGCGAACTCAAGGCGGGCGACCTGAAGACGCTCATGGGGGTGTCGGACGCCATCGCGAAGCTCAACGTCGAGCGATTCGGAAACTTTGAGAAAGCGGCGACGAAGGCGTGCGCTTTGGCGTTCGATGGGCCGGCATTCAGGCACTTGAAGGCGTCGACGTTGAAGACGGAAGAGGAGAAGGCGTATTTACAGAAACATTTGAGGATTTTAAGCGGGTTGTACGGTTGCCTGCGGCCGTACGACGCCATCGCGCCGTACCGACTCGAGATGGGAACGAAGTGGGCGCCGTCCGGCAAGGATTTATACGCGTATTGGGGGGAAGACATCGCGCTCGCCATCGCGGACGATTTGGACGAACAAGCGGCGACGAGTGGTGAATCGAGCGCGAGGCCGTTCGTCGTGAACTGCGCGTCGCAAGAGTACTGGAAATCGGTCAAGCGAGAGGCGTTGACAAAGCGAGGCGTAGACGTGTACACGATGACGTTTCCCGGACCCGCAGTGTACGCCAAACAAGCTCGAGGAGCCATGGTTCGACACTGCGTCGACGCTCGAGTGGCTTCGCCCGAAGATCTGAAAACCTTTCGGGGCACGGACGGGTGCTGGAAGTTTGACGCCGCCGCGTCGTCCGAGTTCAATTTCGTCTTCGCGCGAGGCGCCGTCAAAGCCGGAGACGCAAAGCCGGCGAAGAAGGCCAAGAAAGCGTAGTCAAACAGTAGGGAGATAGCATTAGCGTCGATCACCGAATCGTAATGCGCGCGAGAGAGCGTTTTAATTTCTAAAGCGAAGCGAAACTGCCGAGCTCGCAAACGACGCGCTCGCGCCTCAAATCCAAGCCAAGACCAGATCGCACGCCACTCCATCGCGCGTCGTCGCTCGAGCCGGCGATCGTTCGATCAGCCTCACGTAAACGCGTCTATAGAACGCGCGCGCGCGCGCACGTTACGTCGACGCTCCGTCCCTGACGTCCCGTCAGGGTGTTAAGCGCGAAAGATGACTTCGCGAGGCGAAAACGGCGTTTTGGGCGTTTTGTGCACGCCCAAAGCGCTGAAAATCATCGGGTGCGTCGTCGGTGTCGTCGGATCGCTCGTTGTGTACGGGATTCTCCAAGAACGCATCATGACGAGACCGTATGGCGACGACGGGGAGGAAGAATTCTTCAAGTTTAGCGTCTTCTTGGTGTTGAACAATAGATTGTTAGCTGTGTGCGCGGCCGCGTGCATATTGGTCGCGATCAAGGGTGCGGTGAGACCGGTGGCTCCGATTTACTCGTATGCCACGGTGAGCGCGTCGAACGTGGTGGCGACGACGTGTCAGTACGAGGCGTTAAAGTACGTCTCGTTTCCAGTGCAGACGCTTGGGAAGTGCGCGAAGATGATACCGGTGATGATTTGGGGGTTCGCCATCAACCAAAGGCGATACGACGCGGCAGACATGCTTGTCGCCGCGTTCATCACCGCCGGTTGTACGATTTTCGCGCTTTACGGCGACGTCACGAACAAACACGTGTCATCTGGTGGCGATACGTCTTGGTACGGCGGCGTGTTGATGTTGGGATATCTCGGATTCGATGGATTCACGTCGACTTTTCAAGACAAGCTCTTCAAGGGATACCATATGGAAACATACAATCAAATGGTTTGGGTCAACTTGTGCAGCGCGGCGATTTCGTTGTTCTGGCTCCTGAGTGATAGTTCTCTCACCGAGGCGTTCAACTTCATCGGACGACATCCCGGGGTCATGGGCGACGTCATCATCCTCTCCACCGCGGCCATGCTCGGGCAGCTTTGCATTTTGTACACCATTCGAGAGTTTGGTGCGCTTCTTTTCGCCACCATCATGACGACGCGTCAGTTCATTAGTATTCTGTTGAGCTGCATCATCTTCATGCATCCACTCACGCTGCCTCAGTGGGGCGGAACTTGCATGGTTTTCGGGGCACTTTATTACAACGCGTTCTTGAAGGCGGCGCGGAAGGGGAGTAAGAAGGAAATCACCATAGTTAGCGATGACGCCAAGAGCGGCGAAAAGGAAAATTTGATCAGCAAGGACGGGATCGCTTGAAGTACTTCGAGTTTGTAATTTGACGGCAGAGGCAACTAGAACATTCGTGGTCATAATTTTACAACACTCTAACTAATTCACCATTAATTCACACAAGTCATAAAGCCATCTCGAGAGATGCTCAATCGTTCATTTTTAACGTTGCAATTCGAAAAATACGACAACCCAGGGACAGTCGCGAACTACTTTGGGAGGAGCGGCTTCTCGCTGGAAGCGACGCTACAACTCATAGCTTGTCAGGTGCAAAAACTGTCGGCTGATCAAAACGAGTTTCTTGAAGAGATCACGATCTTCTTTCATCATCTCTTCCAAGGTTTGGGCACCGCTAACCAAATCGGTGAGCTGTGCGGCGCCCAGAACAACACGCAACACGGGACCTTCGGGAATGTCCACCGGTTGCCCAGTGAGACATCTCTTCGAAGCAACGCGACGTTCTTCGTCGGTGCTACCGTCGGCGAGATGCTCCGAGATATCAGAGTGCATCAAACCATATATTTTCTTCAACTCGGGCGTCGAGTAATATTCTCCAGCAGGATTGCGCAAGCGAACAGAGATAATCGTGTTCACGCCACCGTACTGCCACTCGTTCTCGTAGTCAATCGGTTGAACGAATTCGATCTCGGGAGCATGCCGTTGTGCCTCTTCGCGCATCGCAAAGACCCACGAACGGAGTTTTTCTTCAGCGACTGCCGTGCCACCGGCGTTGGTGGTGGCGTCGTTGAGCGATTCCATCTCGTACAAGCCGGCGGCCCAACGAAGGAGCAAGCCCGTGTTACAGAAACCAGGCGGCATGGCGTCGTGAAGGCGCGGCATGAGAGGACCGATATCATAAGACGTGAGATAGGATGCGCACGCCTCGGCGATGTCAACGACCGCACTCGCGGGTTCCGCTTCCAATTCTTCGTTCATCTTCGCCAAGCACGCGTGGGGCACAAAGACGCCACTTCCAAAGGACGGACCGCCGTAGAACTTGGAGCTCGTCATGAGAACAGGACCCATTTCATTGAGCCAGCGAGGAATCAGCGACGGACCACTGCGCATTTGACACGCATCGAGAACAGAGATGATGCGGTCACCAAACTCTGATTTGAGTTTCTCGGCGACGACTGGTGACGGGACGCATAGACCCGTCTTACTTCCGGCAACTGAGTGCACGACGACGACTCTGTGCGGATTCTCCACGAGAGCTTTGCGCGTCGTACTTTCAACCATATCGTCGTATTCATCGAGTAGATCCCCGTTGACGGACGATCGTGCAACTAGCTCGATGGATTTCATGTTGCACAGCTTGTGAATTGCTGGCAACTCCTCGCCGTTGACGACGCCGTAACCGCCCAACGGGACAGTGCTCGAGAAGAATTTCCCTTCTGCTGCTTGAGTGGTGCCGCTTCCGACTTCACCGGCGCAGCACACGATGTTGACTACGTCACCTTTGATGTCTGTCAAACCAGCTTGGCGCTTGAGAGCGCGAGAGGCGAGGATTGCTTGAAGGAGCGGAACCATCTCCGCGTCGGTGCCAGACGGATGGATAACCATTCGACCGTTGCCGTCGCAGAATAACGCCTCGACGCGTTCGCGAACTTCTTCGCAGAGTGCCTCGTCGGCGTTTTCTTCGAGATCCCAAAGTCTGAGAAGCATGTCCCGAGACGCTTGGAGCGCGCCGGCGGTGGGAGAAGACGACGTGCACGTGCCTCGATGAAGCAATTCGCTGGGGCGAGCGCGCATGCCGGTGAAGTACTTGTTCAAGCGTGCCTCACCGGTGAAGACTGATCGATCGTCACTGCCCTTTTCCATGAGACAGATGAGACTTTCGTCGATGATTTGTTCCTCCAAGGCGCGAACGAGGCCGTTGAGGCGCCTCTCGCGAATTTGCGTGGATGACATGCCCTCATTCTTCTTCGTTCGTGTCTCCAACTCTGGCAGAGGGAATCGAATCTCGGCGACGAAGCCGCTGCCGTTCGTCTCAGGGACAAGGTTGATTAATCCTTCGTCAGCGTTCGCGACCACGGTGGTGACTCGTGACACGTCGTCGAGGCTGTCCATGCGAGGCGAACCCATCAAAAACTTGACGGAATGTTCTCCCGACGGTAAGACGTTGTAAGAGTACACGCGGAAGTGCGGGGACTCGAGCAATAGCTCCTTGAAAACTTGACCTTGCTTGGAGCCGAGTTCGGAGACCGAACCTGGGGAATGATCGGAATATTCTTCCCACACGTGCGGGGAAATTTCAACCAAATCGCGAAGTCGCGTCACACGAAGGCTTTCTCTTCGCATCGTACCCGCCGCGTTCACATTGGCGCGGGATGCATCGCTGGCTTGCGCGCGAACGACACGAACAACTCTGTTATGGCGAGGAGAATTTCTCGACGCACCATGCTGTGGTTGTCGGAGTGCGCGAGGCGCGCTCGACGCCCGAAGCGCCAACGAGTTGGCAAACATATTCTTTGGCGGCGTGAGATCACTTCAACACCGTTATTTATAAAACTTGTCGCGCACCACTGATTGGTCACGCGCACAACACCTCGAAATCGGGACAGGCGGCCGCCTCTGTCCCGGAATAAGAACGGTAAACGCCGTTCAAAGTCGGAGTGAACGCGCTCGCACAGGCGCGAGCAACGTTCGTGTTAAACGAACGGTTCGTTATCGAGCGACGAAAACTCCGTCGACGACTATCGAAACCTGTAAAAGCGAAAGTATCAAAACGTCCGTCGTCAGTGCGCGTTTACGCGCGTCTCAAACCGCCACCACGACGAACGAACGCTCGCTCGGGCGCGTCGACCCTCGTTCCCGCGCGAGGCCCCCGCTCGAGAGAATTCCTTCCCTCGCGCGCGCTCGACGCTCGTTCGTGCGCGTCGAAGCCCGCGCGAGGGAAGTAACCGTCAACACGCGCGACTTTAACGCGTCTAAGACCGTCTTCGACGCCCGTCACGCGCGCGAGAGAAAGATTCCGCGCACGATTCCGCCGACCGCCGACCGACGGCCCTGGCGCGACGCCGCGCGGCGCGCGCGCGCGGACGACGAGGAGACCGCGACGAGGACGCACCGCGAGTGTATCAAGCAAACGGATCTCGAGCTCGCGCGCGATGCGATCGCGGCGGCGTGTGCGGGACGGCGCGCGCACACCCGAGACGTCCAAACGACGGGGGGGTCGCAGACGGGTCACGAACGGTCGCGATCGATCACAGATCGATCGATTCGCAAACCTCTGGGCGCTGGGTCTATCCCGGTCGAACGAGGCAACGGGCTGGAGCTCGGGGTGGAGGTTGAATGGAGTGGAACGAATAACAGACTAACGCGATCGCGAGACTCGACTCGAACGCGACATTAACCGTACACGTGGTCGTACACGCTCACGGCGTGGGCCTTGGGGCCGCGAGATTTCGAACGCCCGCCTCGACCGCCGCCGGCGGCGCGACCGCCGCCGCGCTTCGGCCCGGGCGGAGACCCCATTTCCGTGAAGTCACGCCTCGGGAGATTGAGCTTGTTCGGGTAATCGAGACTGATTCGATCGCGAAGCTCGCGAGGGGCTTGGTTGGGCTCGGTGATGTACGCCGCGGGGATCTCGCGGAGTTCCGGGATCCAACGCTTGACGTAGTCGCCAGAGGGATCGTAGTCCTTGGTTTGCTTGGCGATGTTGAAGCGGTTGATGCGACCGCCCGTCATACCGGCGGCGGCGCACCAGTTCCCCCAGTTAGAAGCGGTGTCGTAATCCAATAAGTGGTGCTCGAACCAATCGGCACCGTGTCTCCAGTCGACGCCGGCGTCGAGGGCGAGCCACGAGGCGACGTTTTGTCGCCCTCGATTCGACATGAAACCAGTCGCCGCGAGTTCGCGCATGTTGGCGTCGATGAGTGGGTATCCGGTCGTGCCTGTCTTCCATGCCTTCAAGATCTTCTCATCACTCTTCCAAGATGCCGTCCTGTTAGCCGTACCGTCGAGATGGAAGATTTTGTTCCCGTGTTTCAGCGCGAAGAACTTGAAGAAGTCTCTCCATATCAACTCAAATATTACCCAATACGTGCTCTTGTTCTCAACGCGCGCGCTCTCGTAGCGTCGAATCTCGCTCACGACGTAGCGCGGCGACACACATCCTAAGGCGAGCCACGGTGCGAGCTTGGTGCTGTAGTCGCCGCCCAGCATCCCGTTGCGAGTTTCAAAGTACGTCGCGAGCAAATCGCTATCCCACAAATAATACTTGACGCGAGCCAAGGCTTGGGATTCGCCACCCTTGAATTCGAGCACAGAGCGCTCGTCTGCGCCATCTTTGAGCCATTTTTCGCACGCCAGGGCGATTTCGGCCGACGCGAAAGGCAAATCCTTCGGTTCAGGCATCCAATCCAACCCCGCCACGGACGCCGGTACGCTTCCCAGAGCGTTCGCCGTCGGCGCGGGCACTACCGCTCGCACTGAGCACTTTGACTCTACCTTGTTCCGAAATGGCGTGAACACATCTGGTAAATCGTGTAGACCTCCGGCGAAGTCGTACGGGAGGTCGTCGGCGTGGTAAAGTGTCGACCCCCACAGACGCTCCATCGACGCCGACGCGCCGCCGCTTCGAGCTCGCTCCTTCGACGCCCTCTCTACCGCCCTATCCATATCAGTCTCCTCGCTCGTCACCTCTGTTTGCGTGAGCACGATCGTTTTGTCGTTCGCACCCGTGAGCGTGAGCTCGGTGATGACATCCTCCGTCTTGCCGCAACGCACCAACAAGTCGCTGCCGACGCCGCGAAGCGCGCGCTTCAAGTCGTCCACGCACTCAATCGTAAACTTCCCACGCCCTGCACCGAAGCGCGCGAGACCGCGCTTGGATGTCTTAAAAAACGTCTCATCGAACACGTACACCGGGACGACCTCAGCGGCGTCCGATTGTCCGCGCAGAGCCGCCGCTCGAGCGACGACGGCGTTGTCCAACAACCTCAAGTCGTTCCGAAACCAAACAATCACCCGCGTACGAGGCGATGAAGTCGCCATCGCGTCGCTTTCGCTCGTCGTCGAAAGCGTTCGCACGACTCGCGCGCTCGTCAAGTCTCCGAACGCGCGTGCGCCGTGGCAAATCGACGACGAAGTCGCGAAAAGTGTCGACGTCGACTGTCGAAAGTAATCCGTCGACGGCGGCTTGGCGAACGCGGCGCGTGCGACGCCGCGAAGGGCGAATGCGTGACGAATGGTTGCGGGCGCGCGGACGTTCGCGTTCGTCGAGGAGCGGGCGTGGCGCGGCTCGAACGTCGCTGTGTGAGGCAGGAGAGGCGAAGACGGCGCTCTTCTATTTACTACAACTCATCTCTTATTTCGCTTCTTCTTGAAGAAATTCTTCCTGCGCTCCTTCTCGCGCCTCGACTCCTCGCTCGCCTCTTGACGCTCACGCTTAGCGCCGAATCCAGTGACGAATTGACGCCGCGCGAGGGCGGTTTCGCTCGGCGGCGGTCGCTTCTTCGCCTCCTTCAATTCCATGTGACTCGGTTTTAGCGCATCGAACGCACCGAGTTCGCCCGGACGCGCGCCGTCTAACATCGCCCGCTTCGCCCGCTCCGTCTCCTCTATGTTTTGCATCCTTCGTTCGACCGAGACGTCGACCTCTTCGATCGCCGTGAGCCAAGACTCTGCGCCTCGATTATCGTCGCCCCCCGCGGCCGCCGCCCCGCTCGCCTCGGCGTCGTCCTCGACCACCTCCCCGCGCCGTCGTTTCAGCTCTTCCTCTACGTACGCCCTCGCTCGCGCCTCTTCCGCCGTTCGCAAGCCGTATCCTCGATCGCCGTCGTCCCCGTCCCGAACCAATTCCCGTCCCGCGAGCACCACCCCCGCGCTCGCGAACGCCGAATTCGTCCCCAGCATCCGCGTCTCTCCGTGCGCGACGCCGAGACCTCCATCGCGCGCGCGCGCGTCTGCGGCACCGTCACCGCCGTCGTCCGCGCGTTTTCCCACCGCGCGCTCGCGTCGTCCCGTGATGAGCGTCCCGACGTCCAAACCTTTCGCTCGATTCCGGCGCTGCTGTCGCTCGCGCGCCTCGCGCAGCGCGCGCAGGGCGCCGCCGTCGTCGTCGCGCGCGTCGTCGTCGTCGTCGTCGCGCGCGTCGTCGTCGCGCGCGTCGTCGCCGTCCGAATCGCACGCTCTCTTCCGGCGAACGTTTCGCGGCGGCGGCATTATGCGACGCCTTCTGACGACGCGCGTTTCGATTCGGACGACGACGGCGATGCGCGAGGCGGACGACGCGCGCGCGGCGCCGACGACGCGGAGCGCGCCGGTGATACGCCCCGCGCCGCGATTGCGCGCGGCGCTGTTCGATTTAGACGGTACGATGGCGGACAGCGACCCGATGCACTTTGTCGTGTTTGATGAACTCTTGCGACGCACGGGCGTGCTGCGGGCGCCGCTGACGCACGAATACTTTAAAGAAAACATCGCGGGAGGGTCGAACGCGGATATATTCGCGAGGCTGTATCCGGATAAAAGCGCCGAGGAGCACGAAGCGATGGCGGAGGCGAAAGAGGCGAGCTTTCGCGAAGCGTTGGCGCGAGAAGCGTTGCAGCCGGCGAAAGGGTTGCGAGCGCTGTTGGACGCGTGCGATGCGCGCGGCGTGAAGACTGTAGTCGTGACGAATGCGCCGAGGGCGAACGCGGAGGCGATGCTCACGCAGTTGGGGCTGAGGGAGTACTTTGGGGACGAACGACTCGTCATCGGGACGGAGTGCGCGCGGTCGAAACCAAATCCAGATCCGTATCTCGAAGGGTTACGGCGGTGTGGCGTGAGCGACGCGCCCGAGGCGTGCGTGGCGTTTGAAGACTCTCCGGCGGGCGCGCGGGCGGCGGTAGCGGCGAATATTCCGACGGTCGGGATCCTATCGTCCCAAAGCGAGGAGACGTTGGCGCGCGTCGGATGCTGCATGTGCGTTGACGATTTCGCCTCGCCGGCGTTGTTGGAGGCGCTTGGGATGTGATCGATCAAGCGAGCGAGCGAGGCATATCTATGATTCTTCTATCAAATATTCATCTAAGTCACTATAGCGCTAAAGTTTCGCTCTCGCGAGCGCTGTGTGCGGCGCGTGTTCTAACGCATCCATCTCCGTCGATTGCAGCGCCGCGCGAATGGACTTTTCTACAGCTCGGACGTCGTCTGCGGGAACGCTCATTCCTATCGCGTCCTTGTCGCGGCCACCTTCTCGTACTACGAGTCCATCCGACACAGCGCGCATGACGCACACGCAACCGGGCGAAGATTCCACAAAACCGTCGATGGCTTTGCGTTTCAACGGTCCCACTTCTTTTACGATCCATCCCGTTTGCTTCGTCTGCAGAGACGACTTTTGAAGCGCAATCCACGACGCGTCGCTCGCGTCGCTTCGAACGAAAATCACGACACGAGGAATGATGCGAACATTCACGAAAGCGAGCGAAAAATCGCCACCAACTCCTACAACGAGCGGCATCCAGGAAGCATGATTCCCGGGCGAGCAGACCGCGTCGCTCGGCAACGGCGCGCCGTGCAACGCGGGCGGCGACACGGCCACGATTAGAGAATCGCTCCCGAGCACTGTGGCCGTCGTCGAGCACAACCAACCTTTTGCTTCCGCTCGCGTGCGCGAACACGTCCGCGTGTCGATGCTTGTCCCGCGTACTAGCACGACAATACCACCACCGTCTCGCGCGAGGACGCCAACGGCGCTCTTGAGAGTCGGCTCCGGGCCTAGGTGCGAGCGCATCGGCACCGCGCGCGGAGTTTCGGCGACGAAGGCATCGGCATCGAAAGATGACAGCGCACTACGCAACGTCAGCATTAACCGGTCGCGATAAGTCTTCATTGCGTGCACGTACACCACGCTGCGCGGTGCTCGCATAAAGCCAGCCGAGTCTCGATGCACGCGCTGTAGCGCGTCGTCGTCGTCCACGTCCAACTCCTTCATCACGATTCGGCCATCTTCGAGCAAATATTTTGGACGCACAAAGTGCACGTATCCCGATCGCGACAGAAGCAGTCTCGATATTCGGTCTTCGGGCGCGCAAATGTGCGTAAACGTCGACGTCCATCGCCGATCTACGACGAGTCGACTCAAGCTCTCGTCGCCCACGGGCGGCATGGCGAAGGTGACACATCGCACGCGCCCCGCCGCCTCGGGTCTCCTCAACAACAGTATGACCGTCGCCAACGCCGCGGTGGCCCCACCTAAGGAGTGTCCGCACATCACCAATCGTTTTCCTCTCGCTCGCGCGCGAGCGAACATCACGTCTGCGGCGACGGTTTCGGCGCGCGCGAGAAATCCTCGATGCGCCTTCGCCTCGTCCTCCACCGAGCTCATCCAATAATTCGCATCGGATATCAAATCTCTCGTCGTCTGCGTTCCCCCGAACGCGTAGTAATACGCGTCGCAGGTTTCCAAAACCACCGCTCGATTCGCCGCGCCCTTTGCGCTCGCCTCGACGCCGACGAACCATCTCCTCGCGCTTCGTCTCAAGATTCGATCGCGCAGAACCGCCAGAGGCGCTCGCGAAGCGTCGAGCGCGCGCAACACGATGGCTCGCTCCAACGTTCCGAGTCTGCGCGCCACGGCACGTTCGTCCCCGTCGTACGCGCACTCGCACGCGACGCAGCTTATAACGGTATCCAGCGCATCTTCAGCGGTTTTCTCGCGCATGGCGCGCGCGCACGACGCCGAGAGCGACATCGGACGTTGTGCGAACGACGCGGCGATCGCGCGACGCCCGCGCGTTCGCCGCGCGTTCGCGACGCCGAGTGAGGCGGTGATGTCCCGCCGCGGCGCGGAGGCGCCGAGTCAGTGAGTCAGTCGGCGTCGAACGTCGAACGTTCGGCGCACCGCGTCGCCGGTGTCGCGATAAATAATTACATTACACGTCGTGCTCGCGAAAGTCTAATCCCAAGAACCGACGCGCCAATTCCCGAGACGCAGCGCGAACCCACCGAGGAAGAATCGACGTCGCGCCGGCGTCGGCGAGCGCGCTCGGAGCGCCGCCGCGCCGGTGGCGAGTTTCCCGCGCGCGCGATCGAAAATCCCACGAAAGTACGAAGACGCGTCGTCCAAACACTCGCGCACGATCGCCGAGACGAGCTCGCCGCGCGTGCGCGCGACGCCGGCCCGTCGATTCTCCGCCTCGAGCTCCTTCCATCGATTCCGCGCCTTGTGTTGAAACAAAATCGCCACCGTAAACAGCACTCCCGACAGGAACGACGCCGCGAAGACGTCGTTGGCGGATAAATACGCCTCCTTCGTCCACGTTCCAGTGCGCGCAGCGCGCGCGATCGGTTTCCCAAACTTTTCCGCGGTGAGCCACGCTCGCGAGGGCGGTTGCGGCCCGAAGACGCTCGCGAAGAGCGCCGTCTTCTTCTGCGCCAGGTACGCCTCGCGCGAGGCGTCCCCGAACACCCCCGTCGGTTCGATCCCTCGCACTTTTTGCCACTTCTTCACCGCCTCCGTCGTGCTCGGGCCGAAGAATCCCGTGGGCAATCCTCCGTTCGGCAGCGCCAGCAGTCGCTCGCTCGCCAGCATCGCCTGCAGCGCGCACACCTCGGGCGCGCAGTCTCCCTGCGACAGCGCGCGCGCGCCCAGCCGATGGACCTCGATCCCCGCCGCGCGCAGCGGCGCGAGTTCGCTCTCGAACGATCGTCCCGCGAGCGCGTCTCGCGGGACCGCGCGCGCGACGGCGCGCGCGCGTCCCGTCGACCGCGCCGATGTCGTTATCGTCATCGACGACGACGACGACGACGACGACGACGCGCGCCGTCCCGCGCCGCGCGGTGCCGCTCGCGCGCTCGTCGCGCGCGCCATCGCGCGCGTCGCGCGCATCCCTCGACGCGTTCCGCGCGCCGCGCAGTGCCGCGCGGCGACATTCAAACGCGCGACGACGAACGATGCGCGACGACGACGACGACGACGACGACGCGCGGACGCTGGCGGGAAGCGCGCGCGCGGAAAAATGGTCGCCGCGCGCGGCGGTGACGCCGCCGCCGCCGCCGCTGGCGCTGCGCGCGGCGATGCGCGCGCGGTACGCGACGACGTTCGTCGAGCGCCTCGACGACGGACACGCGCGGGACGCGCGCGAGCGCCCGATCGAGTGGCTCGAGCGCGAGTGCGAGCGCGTGTACGACGCGAAATACGAGAACGACGCGCGGGCGCGGCGAGGGACGACGCGCGAGGACGGGGGGGCGGCGGGAAGGAGGGACGCGAACGCGAACGCGAACGAGGAGGACGAGACGACGACGACGTTTGGGGATTTCGCGTACGGACGCTGGGCGCGGACGTTAGGGGTGAAATCGCTCGTGGAAAAACACGCGTGGGAAGTGATGTGCAACGCGGAGGCGGCGAGGAAGAGCAAGACGAGTGAGTGCGCGGAGTTGTTTTGCGCGTTCGTGCGGCGGGCGTACGACGACGAGGCGCTGCTCTTTTTTTTGTATTGTCGAAGGTGGTTGAAGTACGAGTGCGCGTTGATGGCGAGACGAGGGGAGCGGGTGATGCGAACGGACGATTTAGGACGCGCGAGAGCGGAGAAAGGGCGCGCGAATCACATCGACGCGGGCGTGCACGCGTGCGACGTGTCGTTGGACGCCAAACAAGCGACGACGGTGGTGCGTTCGATTTTCTATGGCGTCACGAGCGAAGGGGAGAGGCGAGACGCGTCGTTTTTATACGCTACTGTGTGTGCGATGATTGAAGATGCGTTCAGCGCAGATGCGACGGCGAGTTGGGCGACGCGGAGCGACGTCGACGGCGCGGACGCGACCAAGGCGGTGATTCGCATCGACGGTTACAGATTACTCAAAATGTTACTGTCCGTATTCGTGGACACGACCCCGCCTGCGGACGCGTTCGTGGGGAAACCGATCAAGACGCAGTCGAAAGCGTCGCGACGCGAAGCGGCGACGCGCGATTTGAGCTCGGCGATGGAGACGGTGGAGGTACGACCAAAACCGAAATTGCCTCCGGCAGCCGTCGCCACGGCGAAACCAGAACCGAGCCCGACGCCGAGCGCAGAGGCGACAAAGGAAATAGCTCTTTACCACGCTACCTTGCGCGCGGCCGTGACGGACGCGGTCGGGAAATACGCCGCCGCGTTGTTCCCGAAGGAAGTTCCCAAACAATCCATCGACGAGGCTCAGACGAAGCTGGACGCCTTGGCGCAAGATCTGTTGACGAAAATCATCGACGACGACGCCGAGATCGTCGATGAGGCGCCGATGGCGTGCAAATCTTACGCACGCGCCAAGGAATCGATCCGTCAAGGACTCGGAACTCCCGGCGCGGAGTCGCCCGCCGTCGGCGCGTCGTCCACGCGCGACGTCGCTCGCGCCATACTCGCCACGCCCGCGATCAAGCGCGCCGTCGAGCCCATGCTCAAGCTCGCGGTGCAATCGGTGAAAACGATGTCCGCGACGAATCGTCCCGTGCCTGTACCACGAATGGATCGTGAACCCGAGCCGTCGTTGTAACGCACGCGCGAGCGCGCTCGCTTTATCCACTTTCGCGCCTCGCGTCCGTCCACACTCATCGTCGCTCCGCGCGCGCGCTGAGTCGTCGCGCGCGTCGCGAGAGGATAATAAATCACGCCGCGCGCGCGACCGCGATGGACGACGCGAGACGTCGCGTGGCGCAAATTGCGAATCACGTCACGGCTGCCGACGACGGCTTCTCGCGACAAACCTACGCCCGCGCCGACGCCGCGCGCGTGAGCTCGTACGAGCGCGTGCACGGTGACGTCAGTCGTGATCCCGTTTCGTGGGTGAAGTGCGCGCCGGGCGCGGATGAACGCTCGGTGGCGTCGCATTACGAATTGCGCGACGTGATTTATGAAAAGTCTCCAGAGGGCATCGCGCGGGTGACCATAAATCGACCCGAACGTAGAAACGCGTTCACGCCGCGAACGGTGAAGGAGATGCGATGGTGCATGGACGACGCGAGAGATGATATGACGATCGGGGTCGTGGTGATGCGCGGGATGGGAGATCTGGCGTTTTGTAGCGGCGGCGATCAGAGCGCGAGGGGCGACGGCGGATACGTCGACGCCAAGGCGGGAGGAGCGGAGGAGACGCCGAGATTGAATGTGTTGGACTTACAGATGCAGATACGAAGGATGCCGAAACCCGTGATCGCGAGCGTGGCGGGGTACGCGGTCGGAGGAGGACACATTCTGCACATGGTGTGCGATCTGACCATCGCCGCGGATAACGCCGTGTTCGGCCAGACGGGGCCAAAGGTGGGATCGTTCGACGCCGGTTACGGAAGTACGCACATGGCGCGGTTGATAGGTCAAAAGAAGGCGAGAGAGATGTGGTTCTTAGCGCGTTTATACAACGCGAGCGATGCGTTGAAGATGGGATTGGTGAACACGGTGGTACCTTTAGCCGAACTCGAGACGGAGACGGCGGTGTGGTGTCGAGAGATTTTGCGCAATTCGCCGACGGCAATTCGACTGTGTAAAAATGCATTGAATGCGGCCGAGGACGGGCAAGCGGGCATTCAAGATCTCGGTGGAAGCGCAACGCTGCTATTTTATCAATCAGAAGAGGGTAACGAAGGTCGACGAGCGTTCTTAGAAGGGCGCAAGCCAGACTTTTCCAAGTTTAAACGATTTCCGTAGAGATGCGCGAAACGATGTTATTATATATTTTATTTCATCACTTCTTTTCTACGTTCGCCGCCTTTAACTGCATGTCTTTCCGATTCTTCTTGCGTTCATGTCGCTCCTGATCTGTGATCTCTCTCTTGCGTAGCTGCGCGTTACGCGTCGTCCCCGAGCTCTCCTCCGCGCTCAGCGTCAACTCCAATCCGTCGACGACGGTACCTTCGCGCATGATTACGGCGGTATTAGAGCCATCCTCATTCGCGCGCACGCCCGTACCCCACAAAACCATGTTTCTATCAAATTTAATCGATTGCGGTGATTCAGTCCACTCCGGTCCGAATCCGACGAGGAAGAGTTTCGGCACGCCTCGAAACTCGGTGAGATGCACGACGGCGAGCGCCTTTTTGTTTTCAATCGCCACCGCGACGTGTGTTCCTTCCGCGCGAGTGGCGATATCGCAGATTTCACCCCGATGGAACTCGATCGCGCCGTGTGGGTCCGTCTCTTTCCCCGTCGTCGCGTCCCACATGCGCACCGAGGCGTCGCCGCCGCCGGTGAGAAAGACATCCTTCGTCGACTTCCAAGTCTTCTTCTTTCGCGCGGGCTGAACAATCGGTCGAACGCAAGACACGTATGCACTGTGACCGTAGCAAAACGATTGAATCTCTGGCGCCGAACCGCTGAAGCGAGTGCGGTCTTCAGGCTTTGGAAGCACGCTGACGCGCGTCTTGTGTTCTCGATCCGCCGTGAGCAAGTACCCGCGGTCTCCGCCCTCGACGCACTCGACGTCGGTGATGATTGTCGAACAATGTCCCAACATCAACACGGGCTCTTTATCTGAACCTATCTCACACGCGTGTACCTCGCCGAACTTGTCTGCGAATATGAAATGCTTGGAATCTGGCGTGAAGCACGCGGACGAAATTTTCTTGGAGCCACAAATCGTGCGCGCGCATCGCCAACCGTCCACGCTCCACAGTTTGACCAACTTATCGTCCCCAGCGGTGATGAACCACTTCCCATCCGCGCTGGCGCGAAACGCTCTGATGCTCCCCACGTGTGGTTTATCGTCATCCGTCAACGCGATCCTCTCGCACGTTCCCAGCGGTCGAGTTCGCAAACGTTTCATCCGCTTGACGACGTCCTCGCTCGAACTGCTCGAGTACCCCCCGTACGCGTCCTCGGAGTCTGAATCCATCGTCCCATCGCCATCCATCGCGTCATCGTCGCGATCACCGTCACCCCCCCCCCCGACGTTCGAATCGCGCGTCCACCGTCGAATTTCCACTCGCGTCCCGTACGCCGCGCCCGCCGTCGTCTCCGCCGTCTCGCTCTCGCTCTCGCTCTCGCTCTCGCTCTCGCTCCCGTCCCGTTCGTCCCGCGCGCGTCGCGGTCGTTCGAACACGCACACCAGCGCCCTCGGCGCGATTCCCTCGCCTCCATCGCGCGCGCCGTCGTCCCTCGTCCTCGTCGTCGCGCCGCCCTCGTCGCCGCCGCCGCGCGTCCGCGTCTTCTCAAAGTGTTCCACCGCGCGCGCGCCTCGCGCCGTCGCCGTCGCGCGCGCGCGCAGCTCGCCTCGCGCGAGCGCATCGAGCGCCTCCTTCGCGCGCGCGATCGACGCCCGCGCGTCGTCGTCGTCGTCGTCGTCGCGCGCCATCGTCGCGCGTCGCCGCGCCGACGCGCCGCGCGTCGCCGCGACGGCGGTGGTGTCGCGACCCGACTGGTGGCGTGTGCACGGGTGTCGCGACCCGACTGGTGGCGTGTGCACGGGTGTCGCGACCCGACTGGTGGCGTGTGAACGACGCGCGCACGGCACGCGACCGATCGCGACTCGAGAAGAGTCCTTAAATACGTGACGACTCGATCACGACGCGCGCACGGCACGCGACCGATCGCGACTCGAGCACGCGACCGTTCGCGCGCAAATCGATGCCGTTCGGACGATTGACGTCGCGCGCGTTCGAATTCAAACGCGAACGACGACGCGGACGACGCGCGCGCGCGGTGCG
>Ga0181595_10000407_pt1 | contig 47800 bp, 45 predicted proteins | sample 041ome_7_FD_145604 | JGI IMG/M metagenome (GOLD analysis project Ga0181595, IMG submission 145604) | Coastal salt marsh microbial communities from the Groves Creek Marsh, Skidaway Island, Georgia - 041401AS metaG (spades assembly) | ecosystem: Environmental > Aquatic > Marine > Intertidal zone... | reverse complement strand
ACGATAGTATAATGGATGCTAATCTTCCAAAAGGTGGCATGTTAGCATTTTTTCTGGAGTTAAGCTCTTTTTGAAAAAAGTCATCACGATCATTTTTTGCGATTGCTTTTATTATTTCGTTTTCTACATCAAATGTTTGAAGAACGACTGTTCCTTTATCACTTTCATTTAAAACATGTCTTCCAGATCTTCCTGAAACTTGCTGCAAAATCTGAAAGCTTCTTTCTGCAGCCCTTAAATCACCACCAGATAGACCTACATCTCCGTCTATAATGCCTACCAACCTTAAATTAGGGAAATCATGTCCTTTAGCAATCATTTGTGTCCCAATAATTATGTCAATTTCATTTTTTTTAATTCTTTCAATAGTATCTAAGAGTATTTTAGGATTTGTCATTGTATCACTTGAAAGAACCGCTAATTCCGCTTCTGGGAAGTAGTATTTGATTTCTTCCTCTATTCTTTCAACCCCAGGTCCACATGCCTTTATTTGTCCTTCATTGCCACAAGAAACACAAATATTAGAAATTTTTTTTGAAAAGCCGCAATGGTGACATATTAATAAATCATTTAATTTATGCTCCACAAGCCAAGTTTCACAATTAATACACTTAATTTTATGCCCACACGCATTGCATATTGATAAAGGTGCATAACCTCTTCGATTTAGAAATAATAGAGTTTGCTCTTTTTTTAACAATTTAGATTTAATTTCATCAATTAATACTGGAGATATCCATCTCCCTTTATCTGGTAAATTAAGTTTTAAATCTAAAAGTCTTATTTCTGGCATTGCAGCACCAGTTGCCCTCTCTGGTAAAATTAAATGAATATATTTACCAATTTTCATATTATAATACGTTTCTAATGAAGGCGTAGCTGAAGCTAAGACTATTGGGGCAGATGATTTTGTAGCTCTAAATATTGCCATATCTCTGGCATTATACCTTATAGTTTCTTCTTGCTTAAATGCAGGCTCATGCTCCTCATCAACAATAATCAATCCAAGGTTTGCAAAAGGTAACATTAATGCGGATCTAGCTCCGACAATAACACCCTTAACTCCATTAATTGCAGAAAGCCAAATTTCTTTTTTTTTATTTTTGGTAATAGCAGAATGCCAAACTAGGGGTTTAAAACCAAATTTATTACAAAATCTAGCCTCCCAATCTGGAGTTAATGATATTTCGGGAAGAAGAATGAGAACTTGTTTACCTTGCTCTAAAGAAACTCTTACTGCTTCAAAATAGGTTTCTGTCTTTCCTGATCCAGGAACACCGTCTAATAAAAAACATTCTGGCCTTTTGTTTTCAATAGCTTCCTTAAGTTTTTTTACAGCATTTAACTGGTGTTTATTTAATAATTTTTGACCACTTAAACCAATACCCTTATCAGATATTTTTTCAGAAAAAGATGTTACTGATTTATTTTTAACCTCTTTTAGAATTATGTTTTTTTTTAACATGTTTTTTAAAAGAGTTGTGGATACTTTACATTCACTTGCTAACTCATCAGCGTTAAAATATCGATCTGAATTTGACAAAAATTCTACTACCAACTTTTCTTTTGGTGTAAAATTAGATTTTTTTGTACTTTCAATTGTTTTAATAATTTTTAGATTCAATTTATATATTTTTGAAGTTTTTGGAGATGTAATAGCTTCTATTGGCGACAAAACCATTTTTAGAACCAAACCTTTGAACACACAATTCCAATTTGCTAAAAAACTTATAAATTCAATACATTCTGCAGATATAGGCTCAATTTGAAAAATCTGTTTTATTGTTTTTAACTTTTCTTTTTGGATTCTACCTGAACCTTGAGAAACTATAATTCCAACGATGCTTCTATTTCCAAATGGAACTTCTACGATTTGACCTATTCTAATATCTTCTGAGTTATCATTTAATAAATAATCAAATGGCTCATTAAATGGACCAATGACAAGTACTGCTACTTCTTTGGATTTTATGTAATTCATTAATTATCTTTATGAAATTAATTTAAAGCTTAATATGGTTATCATTATTAACATAGTGTATTATAAATTATGATTAATTAAATATTAGTTTTTTAAAAACTTTTAACATTTCGAAGGATTTACAATGGAACTATTTATAGACACAGCTGAAATTGAAGAAATAAAATCATTGAATATTACAGGACTAATAGACGGTGTTACTACAAATCCTTCTTTAATAGCTAAGTCTGGTAGAAACATAATTGAGACAATTGAAGAAATTTGCAATGAAGTTTCTGGACCTGTTAGCGCAGAAGTTACTGCCACCGATTTTGATAATATGATTCTTGAGGGTAGAAAACTGTCTGCAATCGCTCAAAATGTTGCAATCAAAGTCCCCCTTACCTTTGATGGACTTCGTGCATGTAAAGTTTTTTCAGATGATGGAATTATGGTTAACGTAACTTTGTGCTTTAGTTCTGCACAAGCCATACTAGCTGCAAAAGCTGGTGCATCTTTTATATCTCCGTTTATAGGTAGACTTGATGATATTGGTTCAAACGGTATGAACCTAATTTCAGAAATTACAGAAATATATAGTATCCATGGTTTTGAAACAAAAGTTCTAGCTGCTTCTATCAGAAGTGTTCAGGATATAATTGACTCTGCAAAGGTTGGAGCTGACATTGCAACTATCCCGCCCAAATTTTTAAAAGCTATGTATAACCACCCTTTAACTGACAAAGGATTAGCTGACTTTTTGGCTGACTGGAAAAAAACAGGACAAACAATTTTATAAATTATTTGATGAGCATAATAAATGTAAATGACAAAGTTCAAGAGTGGTTAAGTTATCTGGAATCTATTAAAGGTTTTAGTTTACATACAATAAATGCCTATAAAAGAGACATCATTGAGTTTCTAAATTTTTGTAATCAAGAAGCTTTAGAAATATCACCTCCTGACAAATATACTGTAAGAGAATATTTGTCTTTTCTTTCAAAAAAAGAATTATCCAAACCAACAGTTGCGCGAAAAATATCAAGTGTAAAAAACTATTTTAAATTTTTACTAAAAAACAAGCTCCTTTTAACTCTTGATTTGTCAATTTTTAAAAGTCCTAAATTAAAAAGAAGCTTCCCAAAATCAGTTGACCCTGAACTAGTTGCTAAGGCTTTAAAGTCTTTAACTAATAATGAAAATGATCATTGGATCAATTTACGTGATAGGGCAGTAATGCTTTTACTATATGGTTCAGGACTACGAATAAGTGAGGCCTTGTCTCTTAAGAAGAAAGAGGCTCCTAATGGTAATTGGCTTAGAGTTTTAGGAAAAGGCAATAAACATAGGGATGTCCCATTATTACCTATAATATGCGAGGGAATAAGAGAATATTTAGAATCATGTCCATTTAACGCTAAAGATGATCAACCTTTATTCCTAGGAAAAAGAGGCGGGCCCTTGTCCCCAAGAATTATTCAAAGGAGGATTGAAACTTTAAGATTTGAACTAGGCTTGCCTTCACATACCACCCCACATGCATTAAGACACGCATTTGCGACTCATTTATTATCAGGTGGTGCGGATATAAGAGCAATTCAACAACTATTAGGACACTCTAGTTTGTCTACTACCCAAAGATATACCGATGTAAATGAAACAGAACTACTTAATTTACATAAAGCAATTCATCCACGATCATAAAAAAAAGGCGATTAAACGTCAAAATTTAATCGCCCTTTTTAAGGTTTTTTTATATTTAAAGAAGATCAAATCTGTCTTGGTTCATAACCTTATTCCAGGCAGCTATGAAATCTGTTATAAATTTTTCGTGCGAGTCATGACATGCATACACTTCAGCTATTGCCCTTAATTGGGAATTGGAACCAAAGGCAAGATCTACTCTCGTAGCAGTAGAAACTTTTTCAGATGAAGATCTGTTTATACCTTCATAAACATTTTTATTAATTGGTTTCCACTCTACATTCATATCTAGAAGTTTCACAAAAAAATCATTAGTTAACTTCCCTGTAGGCTTAGAAAAAACTCCATGACCATCTGTGCTAATTCCAAGTGATCTCATACCACCAATAAGAACTGTCATCTCAGGAGCAGTTAAACCCATGATTTGTGCCTTGTCTAGAAGCATTTCTTCTGGACTTACGCCATAGTCTTGTTTTTGAAAATTTCTAAAACCATCAACCACTGGCTCTAAAACAGCAAATGATTCTATATCAGTGTTCTCTTGAGTAGCATCACCTCTTCCTGGAGTAAACTCGAGATTTTTACCAGAGGCCTTTTCAATACCAACATTACCAGCAAGCACAATTATGTCAGCTACAGACGCACCTGTTTTTTCTGAAATTTCAGAATATATATCTAGTATTTTTGATAACTCATCTGGTTTATTTACTTCCCAGTTCTTTTGCGGTTCAAGACGAATACGTGCACCATTTGCTCCACCACGCATATCTGTTCCTCTATATGTTGAAGCACTGGCCCATGCAGTTTCAACCATTTGATTAACAGTTAATCCACTTTCAGATATAAGAGTTTTAACCTTATCCAAGTTATAATCTTTGTTACCTTCTGGAACTGGATCTTGCCAAATCAACTCTTCTTCAGGAACTTCAGGCCCAAGATATCTTGTTTTAGGTCCCATATCACGATGTAGTAATTTAAACCATGCTCTTGCAAAGGCATCCTGAAATTGATCAGGGTTCTCATGAAAACGTTTAGAAATCACCTTATATGCGGGATCTTCTCTCATTGCCATATCCGCAGTTGTCATCATAGTCGTAACTTTGATAGAACTATCTTGTGCATCAGGTGCTAAATCTTCTTGTTTAGGGTTGATTGGATGCCATTGGAAAGCTCCAGCAGGACTCTTTACAAGTTCCCATTCATAGCCAAATAAAAGATCAAAATATCCGTTATCCCATTTTGTTGGATTAGCTGTCCACGCTCCTTCTATACCACTTGTTATAGTATCTCTTCCAACACCTGTACCAAAAGAGTTTTTCCAACCAAGTCCCATTTGTTCAATTGGAGCACCCTCTGGTTCGGCGCCAACATATTTATCAGGATCCGAAGCTCCATGTGCTTTACCAAATGTATGACCTCCAGCTGTTAAAGCAACTGTTTCCTCATCATTCATTGCCATTCTTGCAAATGTTTCACGAATATCTCTGGCGCTTGCAAGGGGGTCTGGATTCCCATCTGGTCCTTGAGGATTTACGTAAATCAAGCCCATTTGAACTGCACCAAGTGGCATTTCTAATTCTCTATCCCCTGTATAACGTTTGTTATCTAGCCATTCATTTTCTTTACCCCAGTAAATATCTTCTGGTGGAGACCATATATCAGCACGACCACCACTAAATCCAAATGTTTTTCCACCCATGGATTCAATAGCAACGTTTCCAGTCAAAATAAATAAATCTGCCCAGCTTATTTTATTTCCATATTTTTGTTTGATAGGCCATAGAAGACGTCTAGCTTTATCCAAATTGCCATTATCTGGCCAACTATTTAGTGGAGCAAAACGTTGGTCTCCAGTTCCACCACCACCACGACCATCACTAGTTCTGTAAGTGCCTGCAGCGTGCCAAGTCATACGAATAAAAAAGGGACCATAATGACCATAATCAGCAGGCCACCAATCTTGAGAGTCTGTCATTAAATCATGCAAATCTTTTTTCAGAGCTTGATAATCAAGTTTTTTGAATTCTTCTCGGTAGTCAAAATCCAAACTCATAGGATTGGATCTTTTATCATTTTGATGAAGAATATTTAAGTTTAATTGATTTGGCCACCAATCACGATTAGAAGTACTAATACCACTATTAGAAGTCGCTGAACCATGCATTACAGGGCATTTGCCAATATCATCCATTAAAAAAACCTTTCTGAAAAAAAATTAAATAGTTATTTGAAAATATGAACAGCTGATTAACATGTCAAGTAGTTTAGAATGATTTTAAAGTAAATAGCTTAATTATTTCTCTTAAGTTTAATTATTACCTCAACACCATTATTTATAAAGCCATTCGGAATTTCAGGAATATTCTTTAAAATAACTTTATTATTGTCAATATCAATTAATTGTCCTGTTTCCTCATCTAAAAAATGGTGATGATGATTAGTATTAGTATCAAAAACAGCCGTATCCTTAGAATATTTAACTTGTTTTATAAGTCCACATTCTCTGAATTTTTTTAGACAGTTATAAACTGTTCCTATTGACATATAATTACCTGATGAACTTATTTCATCTTGCAAGTCCTCTGCTGTAAAATGTCTATTTTGGCCATCTAATAATATATCTGCAATTACCAGCCTTTGTTTAGTAGGTCTGAGACCAGCGTTTCTTATTTTTTCTAAACTTTTCATAATTTAAACATAAGATTGTTTGAGTAAAATAACCTAAGCAGATATTATCTTATTTGTTTATTGTCAAGTTTGCAAATTCTCACTTTACGAAAGAAAAATAAAATGTGATTTTATAAAGATAGGGAGATTAAAGATGACAAGACCATGTGATTTAGACGCTACCGAAGCAAGAAAGTTGATAGGCAACAAACAACTTTCTCCTCTTGAATTAACAAAAAGCTGTATCGAACAAGTAGAAAAAATTAATCCTTCTATCAATGCAGTGGTAGCGATAGATAAAGATGAAGTAATAAAACAAGCTAAAAAAGCAGAAAATGATGTTATGACTGGAGCTGAATTGGGTTTGCTTCATGGTCTTCCAATTGGAATTAAAGATTTAAACCTGACTATGAATTTAAGGTCAACCTCAGGTTCAAAAATTTTTGAAAATAGAATACCTGATAACGATGACAGCGTTGTTAAAGATATAAGGGATGAAGGAGGCATTATATTTTGTAAAACTAACACTCCTGAATTTGGAGCAGGAGGAAATACAAAAAATAAAGTCTATGGGGCTACTTTAAATCCTTTTGATACAAATAAAACGCCTGCTGGATCTTCCGGAGGAAGTGCAGCCGCTCTAGCTACAAATATGATGCCCTTAGCTAATGGGAGTGATTATGGTGGAAGTTTAAGAACTCCAGCAGGATTTTGTGGGGTGACCGGATTTAGACCTTCTCCAGGACTTGTGCCTGCGACAGAAGCATCTGTTGGACTAAACCCATTTTCTGTTCAGGGACCAATGGGAAGAAATGTTTCAGATACTTACCTCTTACTAAAGGCTCAAGTAAATCTGAATAGAATGGATCCATTTTCTAGCTTTGATAGTCTTTCTATGCCAGATGAATTATTAGGGTCAGATTTATCTAAAATTAGGATGTCTTTTTCACCTGATCTAGGTTGTGCTCCCGTTGATAAAAATATCAAAGCAACTTTTTTTAAGAAAGTTGAAACTTTCAAAAATAATTTTTATAAAGCTGATCAATGCGAACCAGATTTTCTAGATATACACAATTGCTTTGAGATAATAAGAGGATTTAATTATGTTGCATCTCATAAAGAGAAACTCGATAACTATAGAGATTTACTAGGTCCTAATGTTATAGATAATGTTGAGAGAGGTTTGCAATATAGTCTGGCTGACGTTTCTTGGGCTCATGTCATGCAAACAAAAATTTATAAAAACTTCCGCAATTTTTTTAAAGAATATGATGTTCTAATATGCCCTGCTGCTTCGGTGTCCCCATATCCACATGAACAATTGTTTGTAGACGAAATTAATGGGGAAAAGATGCCTACTTATATGCGATGGCTTTCACTTAGTTATGCCTCTACAATGGCTGTTCCATGCGTATGGGCATTACCTTGCGGATTAGATCATAAAGAAATGCCTTTTGGAATTCAACTAATTGCACCAGCAGGAAATGATTTAGAATTATCAGAAATTGCAAAAAGTTTAGAGACAGTTTTGACAAAAAATGAATCTACAAAAAGACCCTTACCAAAGTTACTTTAATTATTAATAAGGATTAATTATGGATAACACAAACTCAAAAAATAATGTCCATGTAGAGGGCTTTTTTGACACATTAACATCTACTATAAGTTATGTGGTTTATGACAAAATATATAAAGAATGTGCAGTAATAGACTCCGTACTAGATTTTGATTATTCTTCTGGATCCATAGATTATGTAAATGCAGATAAAATCATTTCTTTCATAGAAAAAAATAGTTTGAATTTAACCTGGCTGATTGAAACTCATGTTCATGCAGACCATCTTTCTGCTGCCCCTTATATACAAAAAAAACTTGGTGGCAAAATTGGAATTTCTGAAAAAATATCTGATGTTCAAAATATTTTTGGAAAAACATTTAATGAAGGAACAGAATTCCAAAGAGATGGAAGTCAATTTGACAAACTCTTCAAGGATCACGACCAATACAAAATTGGACAGATAAATTGTAAAGTCATTAATACCCCGGGTCATACACCAGCATGTACTGCTCATGTAATATCAGATTCCATTTTCGTTGGTGACACTTTGTTCATGCCAGACGTTGGAAGTGCCAGAGCAGATTTTCCAGGTGGTGATGCCCGTACATTGTACAAATCAATTAAAAAAATATTAAGCTACCCTGATAACTTCAATATTTTTGTTTGTCATGACTACCCACCTTCCAATAGAAAAGCTAAATGGTCTTCAACTGTAGGAGAGCAGAAAAAAAATAACATACATGTAAAAGATACTATTACGGAAGATGAGTTTGTTAATATTAGAGAAAGTAGAGATAAAACTTTAGGCATGCCAAATTTAATTATCCCATCTATTCAAGTAAATATGAGAGCTGGGAACCTTCCACCATCTGAAGAAAATGGAAATGTTTACTTAAAAATTCCTATAAATGGTATGAAAAATTTAATCTAATTCTTTTAGGACTTCCTGAACAATTTCAAAAATTTTATCAATGTCTTGATTCTCTGCTATTAGTGGTGGTGAAAAGGCCAAAGTATCCGCCGTAACTCTTAACATTAAGCCTTTATGCCAAGCTTTTTTCATTGCTTCAAAACCTCTAGCTCCAACTTGACCAGGTCTAGGTGCAATCTCTATTGCAGCAACAAGACCTAAATTTCTTATATCAATTACATTTTTTTCATTTTTAAGTTGATGAATGACATTTTCAAGATATTTAGCTGTTTTAGCAGCTTTATTAAATAAATCCTCATCCCTATAGATATCTAATGCTGCAAGACCTGCAGCTGATGCAATTGGGTGTCCTGAATATGTATATCCATGAAAAAGCTCGATTGGCATATCAGCTTCATCCATCATGGTATCATATATTTTTTTGGAAACAACAGCAGCACCCATAGGGATTATTCCATTAGTTATTGCTTTTGCGCAAGAAATTATATCTGGAGTTACACCAAAATATTCAGAAGCAGTAGCTTTTCCAAGGCGACCAAACCCAGTTATTACCTCATCAAATATTAGTAAAATGTCATGTTTATCACAAATTTCTCTCAATCTTTTGAGATAATTTTTAGGTGGAGGCAAAACTCCTGTAGATCCAGCTATTGGCTCTACAATTACTGATGCGATTGTAGAAGCGTCATGTAAAGCAATAATGTCTTCTAATGTATTAGCTAAATACTCACCATGCTCGGGAGCACCTTTTGAGAATTTGTTTTTATCAGGAAGATAGGTATGAGATATATGATCAACACCTGAAAGAAGCGTTCCAAAGTATTGACGATTTCTTGGCATCCCCCCAACAGAAATACCCCCGAAACCTACTCCATGATATCCTCTCTCACGTCCGATTAATCTAGTCTTTGTTCCCTTACCGCGTGCTCTATGATACGCCAATGCTATTTTAAGAGTACTATCTACTGCTTCAGAACCTGAATTTGTAAAAAAAACATGATCTAATCCTTTAGGAAACAAATCAGCAACTCTACTAGCTAATTCAAAAGCTTTTGGATGTCCATATTGAAAACTTGGAGCGTAATCTAGAGTTGCAGCTTGTTGTGAAATTGCTGCTGTTATTTCTGGTCTATTATGACCAGCATTAACACACCACAAACCCGCGGCACTATCTAAAATATCTTTGCCTGTCTCACTTTTATAATACATACCATCAGCAGAAACCACCATTCTAGGATCTTTTTTGAAGTCTCTATTTGCTGTGAAAGGCATCCAATAGGACTCTAAGTCATTTAATCTTTTCATAAATAATCTCCAATTTGTTAAAAGAGATAAAATTGATTTATTTAATTAGTACTCTGACAAGATGAAACAATAAGGTCAAGTTAATGATTTTGTTACTTATATAATGTGTCATTATCAAAACCAAGTTTAGGCGCTTTTTCAACTATCTTTTTCTTTCTAAACTGATTATCAATTGGGATAGGTAGGGCTGGCAACTCTTCTCCTTCATCATTTGCTATTTTCTTTTCAAAAATATTTCTGATCTTGAAATGATTGTCGTTAATAGCCTCCTCAATAGATTTAACCGTAGAACAACAACAATCAGCTTCATCAAAAACTTTAGTCCAATAATTTTTATCTTTTGAAATAATAATATTTCTTATTCTTTTAATAATTTCATTCTGATTATTTTGCATATTTATAAATTTATTAGGCAATTTTATGACTTCACAAAACTTTTTCCAGAAACGGTCTTCAAGTGGAGCTGCAGCTATATAGCTACCATCCTTAGTTTGATAAATATTATACCTTGGTGATCCTCCAGAAAGAAGAGAATCGGAATTGATTGGCCATTTATTTTTTACAAAACCAGATCCCAAGGCCCAAAACATAAATGGAAAAAGATTATCTGACATTGATATATCCAAATATGAACCCGTTTGATGTAAATCTCTTTTTCTTAAGGCCAATAATATATTAATTATCGCTGGATAAGAACCACCAGCAATATCAGCAACCAGGGCTGGAGGAACCGTTGTGTTTTCATCACTTCCCATACTTAAACTTAATAGACCAGTATTTCCAATATAATTTAAATCATGTCCAGCAAGCATTTTCTTAGGACCAGTTTGTCCATAACCTGTTATTGAGACATATATTATTTTATTATTTATTTTTTTTATATTTGCATAATCTAAGCCAAGTCTTTTCATTACACCGGGTCTAAATTGCTCAATTAAAATGTCAGCTTTTTCTATAAGAGGCTTTAAAACTTTAAGACTATTTTTATCTTTTAAATCTAAACATAAACTCTTTTTTCCTCTATTAAGCATAGAAAAAGAAATGCTTTCATCATTCCATTTAGGATATGAAGACCTCATTTCGTCGCCAATTAAGGGCTTTTCAATTTTTATAACTTCTGCACCTGTTTCTGCTAGGAACAGGCTGGCAAGTGGGCCAGGTAAAAGAGTTGAAAAGTCTAAAACCTTTATTCCTTTCAAAGAACCTTCTACTAGTTCACTCATATTTAAACCCTAATAATTTATATTAGCCCTCTTTTACTTAAATTTTTAATCATAGAGGAGATCCCAAAATTCCAAGGTGGGCAAACTGTGGATAAATTGACAAAATTGATTAGCTCTCCAAGATTAGGTTCAGAAATTGTCACTTTATCTCCTACTTTATGAGTAAATCCTTCTCCAACAATATCTCTATCTTCTGTGGGAGCAAATAAAGTTCCCAAAAACAACATAAATCCATCCGGATACTGGTGATGTCTACCTATGGTTTGTGTGACAAGATCTTCGGGGTCTCTACTTATCTCTGACATTGAACTGGAACCATTTAAAATATATCCTTCCTTCCCTTCTACCTTCAATGTAATATGAGCTGATTTCATATCTTTAATGGAATAACTATTATCAAAAATCCTTATGAAGGGCCCAATAGAACAAGAGGCATTGTTATCTTTAGCTTTACCTAAAAGTAAAGCTGATCGTCCTTCTACATCTCTTAAATTGACATCATTGCCAAGCGTAGCACCTTTTATTACCCCACTACTATTTACAGCCAAAACAATTTCAGGTTCAGGGTTATTCCAGTTTGAAATTGGATTCAAACCAACTTCTGCACCAAATCCTACAGAAGATAGGGTTTGTGCCTTTGTAAAAACTTCTGCATCTTTACCTATTCCGACTTCTAAATATTGAGACCACAACCCTTCGCTAATTAATGCTTTTTTTACTTCATTTGCTTTTTCTGACCCTGGGATAATATTTTGTAAACTATCTCCTATTAAACCACCTATATGATTTCTAAGATTGTCGGCTTTTTTAGGATCTCCAGCTGCTCGCTCCTCAATTACCCTCTCTACCATAGATTTAGCAAAAGTAACTCCACAAGCTTTAATAGCCTGGAAATCGCATGGTGCAAGAAGACGAACATCTGAATTTTTTTGGAGACTTAATGTAAATAAATTTTCTATTGAAATTAATTTTTGACCTTCAGAATGATTCAAGTAGCTTGGAATATCATCTAATTCAAGCAAATCTCTTACTGTTGGAATTTCTTTGCTAGTTATATCGTATACAAAGCCATCTTTAACCTTAATTAAACAAGGACCACCTTTTTCATTATGCCAAACCCTTCCAATAAAACACCCATTTGAGTAATCCATTTTTTCGCTCCCTAAAACTTCTTTAGTTAATATAAATGAAAATTTGAATAATTAAATTTAATTATATAAAGTTTAATTTTATTTATTTTTATGAGGTCTAGTAATGAGTGCTTTTTTTGAATTAAGAATATATCAAATTTTTCCAGGTAAGATGGATGAATGGATTTCATTTATGGAAAAAACAATAATGCCATTTCAAGTTGCTCAAGGTATGGTTATTCATGGCAGTTTTATTATGGAAAGCTCTGATCAATTCGCCATTGAAAATGGGGAAAGGGTCATGAATACTGAGGAAAAAGGTAATACCTATGTGTGGATTAGAAGATTTGAAAGTCAACAAGAGAAAATTAAACTTTATAAAGCTGTCTATGAAAGTAAGGAATGGATAGAAAATATAGCTCCAACTGTTGCTAATCTAGTAGATAGAAATTCAATATTAGTTCACAATTTAAGCTCTACTGCATTATCTATTATGAAATAAGGAAATATAATTTGATACATCTATATGGTAGAAAAAATTCTATAAATGTTCAAAAGGTCTCATGGGCACTTTGTGAATTAAATTTAGACTTTAAATGGCATGACGAAAATGGAAAATTTGGTACAGTTAATGTTAAAAATTATGAAAAGTTGAACCCGCAACTTATTGTTCCAACACTAGATCATCATGGCCATATTATCACACAATCCAATGGAATTGTGAGATACCTATATAGAAAATATACTAACACTTATACAATATCAAAAGCAGAAGATATTGCAATTGCTGAACAATGGATGGAATTTCAAACAACTGATTTACAACTAAATATGACGCCAGTATTTTGGGGATTAGTTCGAAATCCTCCTGAAGATAGGGATCAAGGATTAATTGATAAAAATATAAAACTTCTCAATCAAAAGTTTGAAATTTTTGATAAGTTTTTAAGTGATAGAGAATATATTTTAAATAATCAGTTTGGAATGGCTGACATTATTATGGGGGTTGCCTCTTTTAGATACAATTCTTTACCTATTCAACGTCCTAATCTATCGAATTTTCAATATTGGTATCAAAGAATTAATGATCGTGAATGTTTTAAAAAAAATATTTTAGGTACTTTTGGGTAAACCTTTTTTCACATGAGAATTTAATTAATAATTTTGCAATAATAAACTAAAAATATTGTAATATTAGATTGTGAATATCAAACTTATTTAATTATCATAAGTTTGATTTTTGTATTTTTTTTCATATCAAAACGATAATAGAAGTACCCTAAAGCCAAAAAAAAGCTGGCACTTTCGTAAACGCGGTCAACAAAATTATAAAAAGAAAAAAGTTGAGAGGAGAAATTTTTCAGACCTTGTTCATAAAATGATTAAAGGTGATATTGATAATGAGGAATTTGAAATAATTAAGCAAATCACTAATTTCAGTAAAGTTGAAAAAAATAACCTTAGAAAACGAAATGGTAGTGCCAAAACACTTAACCAAAGACACCAAAGGAGAAAAACTTTTAGAAAACCTGTCGGGAAATCAGGTTGGGCCGTTTTTCACAGACCTTTTTAAAAACAATAAAAGTAATTCTCTTACGCTAATTTTTACATTAGTTTGAATATACAATAATTTTTATGTTTTTAATCTAAATGGAGGTAAATGGTTTAATGAAAATAGGTTTTATTGGTCTTGGAAATATGGGCACACCACTTGCAGAAAGGTTACTAAAAAAAAATCAACTTTTTGTCTATGATGTTAATCAAGAAAATTTAAAGTATTTTATAAAAAAAGGAGCAACGCCGTGCTCTACTCCTTCAGAATTAGCATTACAGACATCTCGAATCTTTTTATGTTTGCCTACAAGCACAATAGTTAAAAAAGTTATTAATGGAGAAAACGGATTACTCAACTCAGTTGAAAAAGGTTCTTATATAATTGACATGACAACAGGAGAACCAGAAATCACAAGAGAAATTTCTAAAGAGCTACAATCTAAAGAAATAAATTTTATAGATGCACCAGTGAGTGGTGGACCCAAGGGTGCTAATCAGGGAAACATCGCTATTATGGTCGGTGGAACAAAGACTCAATTTTCAACAATAAAACCTATAATGGATCAAATAAGTTGTAATATATTTTATGCAGGTAAAATAGGATCTGGACACTCAATCAAAGCCGGAAATAATTTATTAAATTTAATCTGTCGAATGGCTACTTTTGAAGTGGTATCTATGTTGGTCAAAGATGGAGTAAACCCTAAAACTGCAGTTAATATTATTCAAAAAAGTTCTGGAAGAAACTATGCAACAGAAATAACATTACCAGATAATATTATTTCAGGAAAAATGGTCCAAGGTTTTAGTACAGGGTTAATGAAAAAAGATGCTGGTGTAGCAACTAAAATTGCAGAAGCAAATAAAGTAGAAATTCCCCTTGGAAAATTATCTCAAGAACTTTTAAAAAATACTATTGATGAGTTTGGAGAAGATGCTGATATGAGCACTGTAGCTCTAACATATGAAAAACTTACCGGAGCTAAAATTAGACCTTAAAACTTCTAATTTATAAGAACAATACCATGAATTAATATCCATAAGAATAATGATAACATAACTGCGGCAGACCCATAATTTTTTTTCTTTAGCTGTCAAATGAAACGCTTGATTCCTAATTTTTATATCTCCAAAAGTTAGACCTATAAAGGATCTTGATCCTTCGTCATGATTTCCAGGAATATAAAAAACTTTTGTTCCTTTTCTAGCCTTACGTAATATTTTTTGAATTACATCATTATGACTTTGCGGCCAATACCATTTTTTAGTTAAACGCCAACCATCAATGATATCGCCAACAAGATATAAATACTCACTGTCATTATATTTTAAAAATTCCAATAAATGTTCAGATTGAGAACCTTTTGATCCTAAGTGAATATCTGAGATCCAAATAGTTCTGTAGGTCCTATGCTTTTGTTCGAGATGACCTAGAGGGTTAATTTTTGAAAGATTCATTAAAATTGAATATAAAATTTATATTACAATTTTATGACTGTTAATTGTAAAAAAAATTAACTAATTATTCCCTTTTGCAATGCCTTTATTTGCAATGCTAAAAATTTTGAAAATATCCTACATTGAGCTAAACTTCCTGCATGAAACCATAATCCAGGTTGTTTGGTCTGTATCCACATATTTCTTAATTCCTGCCTTTCATCATCAAATCCCCAAATTGGACCAATCTTATCTACAACAGATTTACCAAAAAGTTTTTCAACCACATATTCTTGACCTTTGTAACCTGTGGCTGTAACCATTAAATCAATATCTAACCTTTCTCCTGATTTCATCTCTATGCCTGATGCATTAAAATTAGCGATATCAGAAAACTGTAAAATCTTAATTTTACCATCAGCTATTAAATCAGAAGCGCCAACATTAAAATAATAACCTCCTCCTCGAGTTAAATATTTAAATTGCCAACCTGTATTATCTTCTCCAAATTCTAGCTTGAATCCTACTTTTTCAAGTTTATCAAGTAATGGCTTATCAATTTCTTTTGTTTTGGCTGTTAGTAATTGATGTGTCTTTTTGAGGACTTTTAATGGAGTTGAAATTGTGATTAAGTCACAATCATCTGTATTTGGTCCTTCTTTGTATAGTTCGTATGGAAGTTGAGCGCTCGGCTCTACATTGACCACCATTGATGGTGAACGTTGAATTATTTTGACATTGGCACCATGAACATACAAATCCTGTGCAACGTCATGAGCACTAGTTCCTGTTCCATAAACCAATACATTCTTATGTTTATAACTTTTTCCATTATTATAATCAGCGGAATGAATTACCCTACCTTTATAATTTTCTAATCCAGGAATTTGGGTGCGATTTGGAACTGAGCTAACTCCAATAGCCATCACAATATGATTAGGTTTCATTATTTTAATGTTTCCATCAGGTAGTTTAAGGCTTACTTTCCAATTTTTTTCTATTTCGTTGTATTCTGCTCCCAAAAATGTGGTTTTGGTCCATACATTCAATTCCATACTTTCAGCATAATACTCAAACCAACCAGCTAACTTATCTTTAGGAATATATGTTGGCCAAGTTGATGGGAATGGCATAAATGGTAAATGATTGACATGTGTTTGGTTATGTAATTTGAGAGAATGGTATCTATTTCTCCAATTATCTCCTACCCTCTCATTTTTATCTATTACAAGAGTATCAATATCTTGTTGCTTTAACCTTGCAGCAATTGATAACCCAGCTTGCCCACTTCCAACAACAATAACTTCTGGCTCTCTATCGTTGTATAATCTATTTAAATTTCTAATATCCAGCCAATTAGGTCCTTCAAGTGAGTTTTGATAAACATCTTCTTGAAATTTGTTTGTAGAATTTAATTCATTTAAACAAGTTAAAAAACTCCATGCTCTAAATTTTCGATAATCGTCATTATCCTGATATAATCTAACTATACCGTCACATTCACCAAACTTAGTTTTAAACTTTAAAAATACTTCTATTACGTGTTTTCCAGCTCTAATAACTTCTCTTGGAGGTGTCCGTTTAGAATTAACTGAAAATTCAGCTGCGTTTACATCTATAATCTTTTCATATAACAAATGAGTAAAATTTTCATTTCCAGATAAAGTTTGAATTTTCCATGTCAGAGCCAAAATGTCTCTCCAATGGCTCTCTTCAAAAAATAAATCGTTTAAATTATTTATGACAAGGGCTTTGTTTTGTTTTTTTGATATAGCTTCATTAAAATTTTTAAGCCAAATATCTACTTCCTTATCAATATTAACTTCTTGATTATCTAACAAAGCAATCTCCAAATTAATTATTATCAAACAAAGCTTTCTAATAATAGAAATGTTTTATAGAGTATTGGAAAATAGAATAAGAAAGTAAAGGTGAATTATGGAGAGAATAGAACAAATCGCTCAATTTATGTTAGAACAACATAATTCAAAACTAAATTTTAGAAATTTACCTAAAACCTTAATGCCTTCTGATATTAACGAGGCATACGAGGTACAAAAAGTTTTTCAAAAAAATTCTGGCAGAGGAGAATTAGGAGGCTTTAAAATTGCCTTAGCATCCAAAGTGCAACAAGAGTTGTGTGGAATCGATCACCCAATTGCTGGAGGTATTTTTGTAAAAGAAATTAAAAAAAGCCCATCTACAATCAAACTAAGTCATTATCATGGTTTAGGCTTAGAGTTTGAAATAGCCGTTACAATTTCTGATGATATCAAACCTGAAAAAGGTACTTTAGATAGAGAAAGTATAAAAAAATATATAAAATCACTTTCTCCAGCATTTGAACTTATAATTGATAGAGAAGCAGATTATTCAAATATTAACCCTTTAACTATGATCGCTGATAATGCTTGGTGCTCTGGTATTGTTTTGGGTAAAGAACTCCCAAACTGGAATAATTTAGATTTAGATACAATTCAAAGTAGATTATTTTGGAATGACGAGCCCCCTCAAAACGCAATGATCAAAGATGCTAATCCATTAGATTCATTAGTATGGGTATCAAATTTACTTATTTCACTTGGAAGAACAATCCCAAAAGATAGTATTATTATTACAGGAAGCGTTATTAAAACACGCGCACCTAAAGTAGGAGATATCGTTAGATATAAAGTTGGAGACCTTTCTGAAGTTGAAATTAAAATCATCTGATTTAAAAAATATTTAATTTTATTAGTGTTTCAATTATCATTTTGAGAGCAGCTAAGCTGAAAAAAATTAATAATAAATTTTTAAAAGTTTTGGGGTTAATTTTATTTCTAAGTTTCTCACCGAACTGGAAGCCTAAAACGGCAGTCACTGACCCAAGAGCTCCAAAAACAAACATGTTAGGCTGAAATACTCCGGTAGCAATATATCCTATAGAAACAGGAATGCATCCAATTGTTATCAAAAAGCCACTTGCGTCTACAAAGTGTTTAGGTTTAACATTTTTCATTAATAAGTACATAGTAACTGGAACAGCCCATATTGAGGCTGCACCTCCAACCAACCCACCTAGAGTACCAAGTCCTCCCTGCCAAAAAATATCTTGATTTGGTTTCATTTTAAAATTGAATCCAAAAATCTGAAGACAAACGAATGATAATACTGCAAATGCAAAAATCAGTCTTACTAAATCGTCTCCTATCTGTTCAGCATAAAATGAGGTAATTAAAATGCAACAAACCAAAGAAATAGCAAAATATTTATATTTAACTATAACTTCCTTGGGATTGTCAGCCTTACTAAATTGCCAGATATTTGCTACTGTCATTGGAATTAAATTTAATCCAAGAGCGATTAAAGGAGATATAAAAAAAGTCATAATGGTTATTGCCGTAGTTGGTAGGCCAATTCCAATAATACCTTTTACTAAACCAGCCAATAAATAGGCAAGTGCAACTATAATGGCAATTTCATTTGGATTGTTTGTGATATCCAATACAAATACTTTCGGTAAATATTTTAAAAATTCAAAATAGCATGTTAATAATAATTATCCTAATTTCAATATTATGACTCCTAAAAACAATCCAAATATTAGGAGATACTTAATAAAATTAAGTTTTTCCTTTAAGAAAAAGAAACCAAGTAAGATTGCAAATAGAATTGAAGTTTCCCGAAGAGATGAAACAACAGCAATTGGATGATATAAACATGCCCAAACAATAATAGCATAGGCCATATAAGAGGCTATGCCACCTATAAAAAATAGATTTTTACCATTATTAATAACTTTTTTGATTATATCCTTTTCTGTCCATCTTGCATAAGCATAAAATAAAAGCCCGTTAATTAAGGTCATAACACTATAAAAGCCTATTGGATTTTGAGTGACTCTTGCACCATAACCATCTACTAAAGAGTAACTAGCTATTAAACATCCAGTTATAACTGCTAGGTAAAATCCTTTAAAGGATGTTTCTTTACCAAAATATTGTTTGGTCCCATAAATAATAAGAGAAATCGAAATTAACAAAATTCCTAAAGTTTCTTGAAGAGAAATATTCTCATTTAAAAACAAAAAACTTATACAAGTAATCAATAACGGCGATAATCCTCTCGCAATTGGGTAGATCTCAGACAATTCTCCATACTTGTAGGCGTTTAGAAGAAAAGCCTGATAAATACAATGGATGATAGCACTAGCTAGAATGAAATAAACACCATCCAAGCTGGGCATCCCAAAAACAAAAAGACCGAGTAACGCAATTGGAATATGACCTAACACAACAGCAGTCATACTTAATAATTTATCTGCGGAACCTCTAAGTAAAAAATTCCACAATGCGTGTATAAACGCTGCAAATAAAACTGCACCAATTATAATAGGTTCTATATCAAATTTTCCTTGGCTAATTATATCAACTAAATTTATTTAATAAATTAAATCATATTTCTTAGCAAAGAATTTTAAATTTATTAAAATTACATTTAAGGAATATAGTTAGTATACAACTTATATCATTATAAAATCAGATAAATTTGTTAAAGTAGAATTTAGTAATCAAGAATTACTAAACAAGCTAAGCTTAGCTTAATTATATTTTTGATATGAAGTAGAGGATAAGGAGTTTTAAAAGAGATTGGTTGGTAATACATTTCAAAATGAGTATTATTTTATTAAAAAAGGCAGAAAAAATATGCCCTTTTTTTGAATTATTTATTTGGATCCATCTGATTTACGTGCAATCAAAGTGTACCGTTTTGCCACAGAAAAATTGATGTTTTGATTAGTAAATTAGCGTAGTTCTTAAAATAATTTTAAATAATCTCATGATGTAAATTGCAAGCATTAGCAAAGTTTTTAAATCTTCTTATATTTTCTTTATCCATTAGCGCTTTTGCATCAGGGTTTATTTTACAAACTAGTTTATTACCTCTAATTTTCAGTTTTATATTTTCGAGGTTTTTCGGAAAACCTGCACAAAAAATATATACAAACCTCAATCCTAATCCTATAGCATATGAGGAAATTTTCTGCTCTTCAGACAATAGATTAATAATTGATTGTTCTATTTGTTTTCTGTCTCTAAGCCCTACATATCTATGATAAACTACCCTAGCCATCCATATTCTTTCTATATGTGTTAAATCTCTTATTGGTAAAGATAGTATTTTATTTGCAGCCATATAACCCCTTAAATCGGGCTGTTCATCCCATGATATATCAGAGAGATACGTACTAATTTTAAATGCTTTTTTAAAACCTTTATTAGTAATTTTTTTTAGTATAGGGTTAAACAATTTTATAACCTTATTATGCATTCCTTTAAATCTTTGATTTCTAGCAAGAATTTTATAATGATCAACTGTATTAGAATTAGTTATAGTTTCTTCATTTAATTCAGCTATTAATCCATCTCTAATACTTGTTCCACTTATAGTTAAGCGGTTAATATTCGATTTTAATATCAAATTAATAATTATATTAGCTGCAGTTTCGATAGTATGCTGTCTACTAGGCGGTATACCTAGAACTTCGACTTTGCTATCCGTTATTTTATCTAATAATATAATCGCCTTTTCTTTTTTGAAAGACAATCCATGTATTAAGTGTAAGGGATAATTATAATTTTTAATATAAGCAGAACCAAACGCCCTGAAACTTCCACCGGTTCCATATAATGTTAAACCCTCTGCTTGCTTAAGCCACTTAATTTTATTAATTTGAGCTATTATTTCTTCATTAGAAAACTTTGATAAATGGCCAATATCTAAACTGGAAGCATGAACTTCTATCCCATTATTTACAAGAATAAGTTCTAAACTTCCACCACCTAAATCAGCTATTAGGCCATTTTCTATTCGCATGTAACTTAATAATCCTAGACATGCATATTCAGCTTCTTCTTTAGAAGATAAAACCCTAATCTTACTATTTAAAAGTTTTTCCGCAGGACGAATAAATTCATTAGCATTTATAGCATTTCTAACAGCTGCAGTTGCAACAGGAATCTGACTCTTTACTGACATTGATTTTATAATAAATGCAAAACGCTTTATTGCAGACAAAGCTCTAGAAATTGATACGCTTGAGAGTTTTTTACCTTTTGTTACCCCTTCTCCAAGCCTACAATTGATTCTTTCATTAAATAATGGAAAAGGATACTTACCATTTTGTGGGTAAATAACTAACCTAATTGAGTTAGAACCTATATCAATTATTGCTAATTTACCCTTAGATAATTTTTTATCAAAACTTAATGCTAGTTCGTTCATGTTTGAATTTTAGCTAAGCTTCCCTGACCTGACAAACTTGGGTTATTCATGAAATATGTATGAGCACAAAATAAATTATCACTTTCTTCATATTTATAGTATTCACCAAATTCGTTAAGTATCCAAGAATTTTTTCTGTCATTTATTAATGCAGGTAGTACTTGTGATAAAACCTGACTCCTTACTGTCTGGTTTTCCAAAGGAATAAAAGCTTCAACTCTATGATATAAATTTCGAGGCATTATATCAGCAGATGCAATATAAACTAAATTACTATCATCTTGAAATTTACCTTTATTTGCAAACACATAAATCCTACCATGTTCTAAAAATCTTCCTATAATTGCAGTAACAGTGATATTTTCTGACATACCTGTTACATTGGGACGTAAACAACAAATTCCTCTTACCATTAAATGAATTTTCACGCCTACATTAGACGCCTCATAAAATTTTTCGATCACTTTTTGATCAACAATCGCATTACATTTAATCCAAATGCCACTTTCTAAACCGTTTTTACAATTCTTTATTTCTTGATCAATTTTATCAATTAGCCAATTAAAAGAATAGTTTGGTGAAATAATCATTTTATTTAATTTTTTTGGTTGAACATGACTAGTCAGGAAGTTAAAAACTGATCTTGCATCTTCACAAATATTTTTATCATTAGTAAATAGAGAAAAGTCTGTATAAATTTTAGCAGTATAAGGATGATAATTACCAGTACCGCAGTGAGCGTAAGAAACAAGTTTTTTACCTTCTCTCCTTGTTATTAGAGATAGCTTAGCATGAACCTTCAAATCTACTAGACCATAAGCAACTTGTGCCCCAGCTTTCTCTAAAATTCTAGCCAGTTGCACATTATTTTCTTCATCAAACCTTGCCTTCAACTCAATAACAGCAATTACAGATTTACCCGCTTCTGCAGCTGCAACCAGAGCTTGCACTATTGGTGAATCAGGAGAGGTTCGATATAGAGTTTGCCTTATAGTTAATACATTTTTATCGAGTGCCGCTTGCTGAAGTAAGCTCAAAACAACATCAAAACTCTCATAAGGATGGTGCACAATTATTTCTTTATGTTTAATGGCTGAAAAACAATCTCCTTTAAAGTCTAAAATCCTTTGGGGCATTCTAGGCTTATAAGGTTCAAATAAATTTTCCTTAGGGAGGTTATCTATGATTTCAGAAAAATCACTTAAACCAACATAACCTTCTGCAACATATATATGGTCGTCAGAAATATTTAACTCTCTTGTTAGAAGTTTTTGAGAGGCTTTGGATAAGTCATGAGAAAAAATTAATGAAACTACTCCACCTCTTTTTCTTGCTCTAATTGCAGATTCAAACTGTCCAATCAAATCATCAGCTTCATCATCTATTTCGATTTCAGCATCCCTTATTACCCTAAACATTCCTGATTTTAATAATTTATATTCTGGGTAAATTAAATTTACAAATTTTGTTACCAAAGACTCTAGCATTGCATATTGTTGCTGTTCTCCTGGCAAACGAATAAACCTATTAATATTATCTGGAAGAAGTATTACGCAATTTTTATTAATACCGTTTGTGTCTTTCATTTCCATTAAAACGCATTTTCCTTTATTTTGGATAAAAGGAAAAGGATGTGCAGGATCTAAAGTGGTTGGTGTCAAGAGAGGTAGAATATTTTGTTCATAATATTCTTCAAGCCATTTTAATTGCTCTTTACTCCATTCGGTTTCAGTTAGAATTGAAATTTCATTATTATTTTGGTTTTTTAATAAATATTTTAAACATTCTTGTTGTTTATTTTTTAAATCCTTAGATGCGTTAAGAACCGTTTTTAAAAGTTCGTCTGCCCTCATTCCAGTCTCAGGAATTATTTTATAGCCTTGACTTGTTAATTGAACTAGACCAGCTATCCTTACCATATAAAATTCATCTAAGTTTTCTGAGGAAATAGTTATAAATCTTAATCTTTCTCCAAACGGTATTGTTTTATCGAAAGCATTAAGTAAGACTCTCTCATTAAAAGACAGCCAACTTAGCTCTCTATCAAAGTATCTATCATTTGGATTATTAATAATTTTTTTTGTAATTAGATTTAAAGACAATTGAGCCTCAGAAATAGAAGTTTTGAGCTTCACGCAATTTAAGTCTACCTTAATTTCATCAACTTAAATTTTATGAATTCTCAAAACAAAATATATATAATATTTGATTATTGCAATTTTATTACGTTTGAAATTTAAATCATGACTTCGATTAAAAAAGGACCTTTATCTTTTAGTCCATACTTAAAATATTTAACTAAATCTTCAACGTTATCTACTCTAACAGCATCCACACCCATTCCCTTTGATATTGACACCCAGTCTAAAGATGGATCTTTTAGAGATAGCATTTCCAAAGCGGATTTCCCAGGATGATCAACTCCAACATTTTTAAGCTCTCCTTGCAATATTTTATAACTTTGATTAGCAAAGATAAGAACAACAATATCTAAATTTTCTCTAGCCATTGTCCATAAAGATTGAACGGTATACATCGCACTCCCATCTCCTTCCAAGGCAATAACCTTCCGTTCTGGACATGCTATTGCCGCACCAATAGCTACTGGCATGCCAAACCCAATTGAACCTCCACAATTATTTAACCAAGTATGAGGATAGGAACCTGAAGTTTGATAAAAAAATTCTCTTCCTGTAGTTACTGACTCATCTACTACTATTGCGTTTTCTGGTATAAGAGATCCTAAAACCATACCAAGTGATGTCGCATTAATAGGACCTTGAGAAATTTCTGGAATTTTAAACTCTGAGATTGTACTAGGTTTTTTATTAGAAATTCCTATCTTGTCTGATAATTCTTCAATTACTTTTGTTATGTCATCAGAAAGGTTAGCTAACTCTATAAACTTAGTTTTCTCTTGTGTTAAAACACCTGGTTTATTTGGATATGCAAAGAAAGCTACTGGTCGTCTTGCACCTATAATGATTATAGTATCAAAATCTCTAAGCACATCTACAGCACTATCAACAGCATAGGGTATCCTTACTGAATTTATTCGACCTGCCCCCTTATCCAAACGCGCATTAAACCAATCTGTCTTCATGGGACAACCTACTTTATCTGCCACCTTAGCTAATTTGATTAGATTATTCTCTTCTAAGGCTTGTCCACCAACTAAAATTAAAGGATTTTTTGCCTCTCTAAGAGCCGTTATTGATTCATCAATCAAATCTGATGAAACATCATTATATTTAGAATCTATTTTTACTTTTTGAATTCCACTTCCATCATTCCAAGCAGTGTCCCCAGGTAGGATTAAAGTAGCAATTTGCCCAGGTTTTACATTTGCTTTCTGAATAGCCTCTGCTCCATCAATGGCAATATCTTTTGAGGATTTACTAGTTTTAACCCAATGAGAAACTGGCGCAGCTATACCTTCAATATCAGAAGTTAGCGGAGCATTGAGCTTTATGTGATCTAAGGCATGCTCACCAACAATATTAACTATTCCTGAATTGGCTTTTTTAGCATTGTGAAGATTTGCAAGACCATTAGCTAATCCAGGACCTAAATGAAGCAACGTGGAGGCAGGTGACCTTTTCATTCTAAAATATCCGTCAGCAGCACCTGTTGCACAACCTTCAAAAAGACATAATATGCTTCTCATTTTTTGATATTTGTCTAATGCTGCTACAAAGTGCATTTCAGAAGTACCAGGATTGGTAAAGCAAACATTGACTTTACCTTCTAGCAGAGTACCAACTAAACTCTCGGCGCCATTCATCAAAAACTCCATTTTTTTTAACAGAGTACCAAATATATTTTAATTTTATTTAAATGTCACTTTTAGTTATTTTTAACTTTTTAATTATTTTTTTTATTTTTAATTTTACTATTAGTTTTCTTGCAAATTTGGAAGATTTAGCCAGATATAATATAGTAATTGAAATTATTATTATTCCCCCTGGTATTGGAGAAATAAAAATAACCACTCCTAAAAATAAAAACATCCACAAAAATAGATTTAAGAAAAATAATTTCATTTAAAGATTTTATTTATTTTTTATAACAGAATTATTAATTTTCATTTAATATCAGAATTGTTAGAGACAATTGGCTAAATTTTATTAGGTTTGTTGATGTTTATGAAGTTAGTAGAAAAAGACGAAAGAAGAAAATCACTTTCTGCAATGGCTGGTTATCTTAATACAAGCTTTATGATTAGTACCATCGATACTGAGTATTTAGTAAATATTGAAAAAGGAATGGTTACTAGCGTTCAAGAAGGTCCATTTATTATGCCTAGCTATGTCTTTAAACTAACAGCTTCTAAGGATGAGTGGTTAAAGTTTTTGCAACCTATACCCCTACCAGGCTCGCATGATATTATAGCTTTGCTTAGAAGGAAAGTTATGCAGTTTGATGGTGATCTTCATCCATTAATGTCACACTTGTTATATTTCAAATTACTTCTTGCATCATTAAGACCTACGGAGGTCAAAAGTGAAAATTGAGAAAGAACCTATAACAGGTCATTATGGTAAATTTGAAATTGAAGGAATTAGTAATAGAATTTATTGGGAGGAAGCAGGTGAAGGCATTCCACTCGTTTGTCTTCATACTGCAGGATCAGATGGAAGACAATATAGAGCTCTTTTAAATGATAAAAAAATCTTGAAAAAATACCGTGTTATTGTGTTTGATATGCCATGGCACGGGAAATCATCTCCACCAGAAAATTCAAGTATTGGAAATTATAAATTATCAACGGATTTATATATTTCTCAGATATTAAGCTTTATAGATGGTTTAGAATTAGTAAAACCCGTGGTTATGGGTTGCTCAATTGGTGGAAGAATTATATTGCATTTAGCAATACATTTCCCAGAAAAATTTAGAGCGCTAATTGGACTTCAAAGTGCAGGACATTTAGATCCTTATTACGATATTAATTGGTTACATAGGCAAGATGTTCATGGTGGAGAAGTATGCGGTGGAATTGCCTATGGGTTAATGGCGCCAACAAGTCCTGAAAAAGAAAAATTTGAGACTATGTGGCATTATATGCAAGGAGGACCCGGTGTTTTTAAAGGTGACTTATTTTTTTATAAATATGATGGAAACATTGGTAACGAGATAAAAAAAATAGATAATTCGAAATGTCCTATATATCTTCTAACAGGAGAGTATGATTACTCTGCTACGCCAGAAGAAACAAAAATACTAGCTGATACAATTGGGATTAAAATGGTAAAGATGAAAAATGTTGGTCATTTTCCTATGAGTGAAAATCCAGAAGAGTTTCTTAAATACTTGTATCCAGTTTTAGATAAAATAAGCTAACTACCAATCTTTACCTGCTGTCCACCCACCATCTATTATCAAATTCGTACCCGTGCAAAAACTTGCTTCCTCGCTAGCAAGATATAAAACTGCACTAGAAATTTCATTAGGTTCTCCCCAACGCTTCATGGCATGTAAATTCCTTACTTTTTCAGAAGCTTCCTCATCCTGGAAATATCTCTCAGTTAATGGAGTCCGAATTACTCCTGGACCAACAGCATTCACTCTTATGTCATATTTAGCTAGATCAATAGCTAATTGCTTTGTCATACCCGCAGTTGCGTGCTTAGAGGCAGTGTATGCACATCTGTTTGGTGCAGAGGTTACACTCAAAGTAGAAGATGTTATCACTATATTTCCCTTAACCTTCTTCTCAATACAATGTTTGGCAAAAGTTTGAGCAGTAATAAAAACACCAGTAACATTGATGTCAATTACCTTTCTCCACTCTTCAATAGATATTTCTAATGGTGAAACAATTTCTCTTATTCCAGCATTACAAAATGCAATATCTACACTACCATAGTGTTCATAAGCATTTTTCATTACTTCTATAGTTTCATTTTGATTTGTTACATCTAATTTAAAGGGCTCTGCAATACCACCAGCAGACGTTATTTCTTCAGAAACTCTTTTAGCCATGTCAAAATCTAGGTCTGTTACCACTACATTAGCGCCTTCTTTAGCAAAGCTTAATGATGTCTGGCGACCAATTCCACCAGCTGCCCCAGTAATAATCACAGTTTTGTTTTTAAATCTCATTGAAAATTCTCCCAGTAAATGCAAGTTTATTTAAAATATTTTTTTTCACAACAAATAATCATATCAGGAGCCGAATATTGGATATAGAACATTTAGTTTTCGAAAAAGGACCCAAAAGAGTTGGTCCCTTTAGCCATGCTGTAAAGGCAGGAGACTTTATATTTGTTACAGGACAAATGCCTACTTTACCAGATAATCCAGATGTGCTTATTAGTAATGACGTGGAAGAGCAAACTCATCAGGTAATGAAAAATCTAATTAATGTTCTAGAGCAGTGTGGGTCTTCATTAGAAAGAGTAACTTTCGTAAGAGTTTATTTAGTAAACTTTCAAGATTTTGATAAAGTAAATAAAATTTATAAGTCTTATTTTAATGAAGAAAAACTTCCTGCAAGAACATGTATAGGTGTTACAGGTCTTGCAGTTGGTGCTTCAGTTGAAATTGATCTAATAGCAAAACAATAATTTAGAAAATATATTTATGAAAAAAAAATATACTCCATTTCAAAAAGGTATTTTGACTGGATTTGGTTTTCCAGGAATTGGTATGAGTGCCGCTATGTTTGGTTATGGAGTTTATGCTGGCGAAGCCGGTCTTGATATTTACATTTGCCTTGCTTCATTATTGGTACTCTGGAGTATGCCAGGAATGGTTATTTTTGTATCTTTATATACAATTGGTGCTCCTATTATCTTACTGTTTACTACAGTATTATTGGCAAATGTTAGACAATTTTTTCTAGTATTATCAGGCATGACCTTAATAAATATTCATAGTCACAAAATATCTTTCATTTCTAAGTTACTATGGGCCCACCTAATTAGTCCAACTGGTTGGGCTGAATTATCTAAAGCTAGGAATGAACTAGAGGAAAAAGAACTTCTTTATTTTTTTAAAGGTTTGACCTTGGCCTTAGTCACGATCACTTCTTTAACAACAATAATTGGTTATAAATTATATTATTTACTTCCCTCAGATATTGTGTCCATTCCAGTTTTTATCATGCCACTATATTTGACTATTTTAATGCTAAGAGCTGTTGAAATTTATTATAGAGTAGCTGTGATAAGTGGGGGCATCATTTGTCCTATTCTATTCCCATATTTTAGTGATTGGAGTTTAATTATAGCAGGTCTTTGTGGTGGCACCCTCGGACTAGTAGTTAATTATTTCTTAGATAAAAGTAAAATAAATGCTTAATGCTTTACCTGAAAACAGTAGTCTTCTGCCATGGGTTATGCTGCTCATAGCAAGTCTTGGAATATTTATATGGAGAATTCTTGGGCTTGTTTTATCAAAGAAAATAGATAAAGACAGTCTTTTAGCAAAATGGATTAACGCTGTAGCTTTTGCTATGACAACAGGACTTATGATTAGAATTATCATTTTCCCTACTGGGGCTCTAGCAGAAACTCAATTACTCGACAGACTTATACCTTTCTTGGTTGGCGTCTTAACATTTTTATTCTTTTCACAAAAACCCATTGTTGGGCTCTTGATTGGAGTATTAGCCTTTAGCTCAACAGTTATCTATAATCAACATTTTTAATTATCAGAAACTAATTGCTTTGCAATAATAAGTTTTTGAAGCTCATTAGTTCCCTCACCTATAGCTAAAAGCGGAGCATCTCTGTAATATCTCTCAATATTATACTCTGGAGAGTACCCAAACCCACCGTGAATTCTCATCGCTTCAGTAGAATTAAATAAAGCAGTTTCAGTTGCAAAAAGTTTAGCCATTCCTGCTTGCAAATCTGACCTTTTGCCAGAATCATAAGCTTTTGCAGCTTGTTCAGTTAATAATCTTGAAGCTTCAAGTTTAGTAGCCATTTCAGCTAACTTAATTTGTATTGATTGATGCTCACTAATCGGTTTGCCGAATGTTTTCCTAACCTTTGCATATTCAATTGAATCTTCCAAAGAGGCTCTTGCTACACCCACTCCTCTAGCTGCGACATTAATTCTACCTAATTCGAGCCCTGCTAAAATTTGTTTTAACCCTTTACCTTCTATCTCACCAATAAGATTTGATGTAGGAACTTGAACATTTTCAAGTTGTACTTCACCAGTATCGATTCCTCTGTAACCAAGTTTTTTTAATTTTCTTGATACAAATCCGTCTTTCTTTTCAACAAGAATTAAGCTCATACCTTTGTGTGCTGGTTTAATGTGAGGGTCTGTTTTTACTAATACAGCTAAAATACTGCCTTGGACTGAATTTGTAATCCAAGTTTTAGTCCCATTAATTATATAGTTTCCCCCTACTTTCTCTGCTTTAGTTTTTATTGATTGCAAATCAGTTCCACAATCAGGTTCTGTTAAAGCAATGCCTCCTCTAATCTCCCCAGATGCAAACTTTGGAAGATAGTATTGCTTCATTTCTTCAGTACCAAATCTTTCCACAGCAGCACACATAATGAGATGTGAATTAAAGATACCTGAGACAGACATCCAGACAGCTGAGACATTTTCTACTATTTTCGAATAGGTAACTGCAGACAAGCCTAAACCACCATATTTCGGTGATATTGTTGCACCAAAAAGACCTAACTCAGCCATTTTGTCAGCAATCATGTGAGGATATTTATCTTCTGACTCAAATTCTTTGACAAAAGGTTTTACATCCTTTTCTAGGAATTTATTTATAGTATCTATAATAAGATTATCTTCTTGAGAAATTGAACTATCTTGTTCGAGTTCAATTATAGTTTGCTCATTCATATTATTCTCCTAGAAATTACTATCTATCAATTTGACTATATTCAAAGATAGAGTTGATATTATTAGATTGATCTATTTTTAACATTAATTTTGTTAATTGATCTATTCTATCGTTTGACAAATAAGGCTCTGTTAAACTTCTAAATTTAGATATAAACTCTGAATCTTCCATAAAGTTTTCTGGCTCACCCTTTGGTATTTTTACAAATTTCTCATGTTGTTTTCCGTTAACAACAATTTTAACTTTAGCGCTCATATACTCAGGACAACATTTTTCAGCATCCTCATCAGGACTTACTTTTATTCTATTACATAAAGATAGAGTATCAGAATTATTGAGGTGATTTTTATAATCATCCCATTTCAATCCTCCACTTTTTACAGTAACTGCCGCACAAAATGGCATTGAAAATTGTCCATCGACTACACTCTTTGGATTTTGTTTATCTTGTAAAGGATAACCTATAATGTTTAAGGCTGTTTCAGATAAACCAATATCAACATCTTCTAATTCATCTTCAGAAAAACCTAACTCATTTTTTAATTCGATTATTCCGTCAATAGCCGCGTGGCTATATCTACATGATGGATAGGGTTTGACTCCTAAATTTAGAGTTTCAAATTTTTGTCCAAGTCCATCAACGGCTTTTTTCATATCTCCCCCAGAGGCGTAAGAATGGAAATAACCCCATTGTCCTTCAAAAGCTTTTGAGGGACCCTTAAAACCTTCACCAGCCATTATAGCACAACTCAAACCATTCTGAGCAGCTTGGCCAACATGTGATCTTTTTGTCCAAGCACCGTCTGTTAAAAATTGCATAGATCCTGCTGACTGACTAAGGGCAATGCCAAAGGCAGATATATATTGATCCTTAGTAAGGCCCATAAGATATCCTGCGGCTGCGGCTGCGCCAAAAATACCACAAGTGGCTGAGGGGTGAAAACCCTTCTTGTAATGGGCTGATGAACCACCTGCCAAACCCAATCTTATTTGGATTTCATAACCAACTACACAAGCAGTAATTAATTCTTGTCCTGAGGATTTATTCATTTCGGCAGCTGCTAAAGCAGCAGCTAAAATTGGAGCGCTTGAATGAAGAGACGCTTCTGCGTGTGTATCATCAAAATCAAGAGAATGAGCTAAAGTTCCGTTTAACAAAGCTGCAGCACTCGGAGAATACGTTTTTTTATCAGAAAATACTTGGCAACTTCCATTTGACATTTCTAACTTATCGATTGCAGAAACCAAACTAGAAGTTGATTCTGCATCATGCCTTGCTCTAATAATTATGCCAACAGTGTCCAAAATTAATAATTTTGTTCTTTTTATAACTTCAGCTGGAAGATTTTCATATTTTAGTTGTTCACAAAATTCTGCAAATTTTTCAGTCATATTTTCCATTAATTTCTCCAATAATATCAAAAAATGTTAAACTAAAATTTAATTTTACAAAACTAAAAAATAATTACTAATATATACGTTTTTTAAAGAGTGAGTGTTTTTTTAATGTCAGAACCATATGAGTTAACAGCAACCGAAGCTATTCAATTAATAAGAAAAAAAGAACTTTCAATATTCGAGTGGGTCTCAAGTTGCCTAAAAAGAATTAAAAAAAAAGAAAATCAGGTAAAGGCATGGATATATCTTGATGAAGAAAATGCTCTAAAAAAATCAAAAGAACTAGATGATAACAACAAACCTGATCTATTAGGGATCCCCTTTGGTATAAAAGATATTATCGATGCAAGTAATCTTCCTACCGGCTTTGGCACACCTTTTTATAAAAATAATATACCTCTTAGAGATGCTGCATCTGTTGCAATGGCAAAGCAATCTGGCTGCGTTCTAATTGGTAAAACAGTTTCCACAGAACTTGGTCATAGAGCTCCTGGATTAACAACAAATCCTCATAATAAAGAATATACTCCAGGGGGTTCAAGTTCAGGTTCTGCCGCAGCTGTCTCAGCTATGATGGTCCCAGTTTGCTTTGGAACTCAAACAACTGGATCAGTTATTAGACCAGCAGCTTATTGCGGTGTTATTGGCTATAAACCAACTTATGGTGATTTTGATAAATCTGGAATACTTCCAAACTCACCCTCTATAGATACCTTAGGTTTAATATCAAGATCTATAGAAGACCTGTCTCTGTTTAGATCTATCCTACTTGAAGAAAGATACGTAAAACCTGAAAAAATAAACTTAAAAAAACTCAGAATTGGCTTTGTTAGGACACCACACTGGGATAAAACAGACAAATCCACTCAAAGTAAATTAGAAAAGTTTATCGAAACTCTTCGTTTAGACAAATTTAATATTACAGATCTTAATATTGATCCACTTATCACCAAGGCGGATCAGTTGCATATAGATATCAGTGGATATGAATTTAAAAGATCAATTTCTTACGAGAGATTTAATCATTTTAATCAGCTGAGTGATATATTAAGAAATGGTCGCTTAAATGATGGATACCAAGTAACTAATGCATCATATAAAGAAGCAACAAAAAAAGTTAATATTTTAAAAAATGATATCGATTCAGTTTTTGATAATTTCGACTTACTTGTAACACCGAGTGCTCCAGGAGAAGCTTTAAAAGGACTGGAATACACTGGATCAGCATTATTTAACACTACTTGGTCACTGAGTGGGAACCCATGTGTAACCCTCCCATTATTTAGAGGAAAACAAAACCTTCCCATTGGGTGCCAACTTGTTACAAAGTTCGGAAATGATGACCAACTTCTAAACTATGCTAAATCCATGTTTGAACTTAGTTAAAATGGGAGACCACGAGTAGTTCTGGAAGTGTTAAAGCTAAAGCTGGGAATAAGAGCACTATAATTAACACAACAGTATCAGAAATACAAAATGGGAATGATCCCTTAATAACAGTTGTGACTGGTAATCCTGTTACACCACTAACAGCAAATAAGTTCAGTCCAACTGGAGGAATAACACTACCAATTTCTATGCAAAGAGCTGTCAATATACCTAAATGAATTGGATCAACTCCTAGAGCTAGAGCTACTGGAAAGTAGATAGGTACAGTTAAAACTAATATAGCAACACCAGTCAAGAACATAGATAGAAATAATAATGAACCCATTAATGCAAAAAGAAAACCTGTCTTAGTAAGGCCTAAACCACCAGCCCACTCTGCAATCATCTGTGGCCAACCCATATTCGCTAAATAAAACTGGAAAATACCAACGCATCCTAAAAGGAAAAAAACAACTGCTGTTAGGTTCATAGTTCTTATTGTTGTTGGCATTAATTCTTTAGTAAACGTTTTTCTCTTAAACACCAAACCATAAATAAGAGCATAACTTGCAGCTGCCGCACCTGCTTCAGTTGGTGTAAAAAGGCCACCATATAATCCACCAAGAATAATCACTGGCATTAATAAAGCAGGAAGAGATTCTTTAAAGGATAACCAAACTTCACATAAGTCAAACTTACCTCTAGGAAGTTGAATAAACAATGATACACTTACTATTATAACGGCATCACTCATAGCTAACATTAATCCTGGGATAATACCTGCAAAGAAAAGATCAACGATCGACATTTCAGTTATAACGCCAAAAAGAATTAGGGTTATGCTCGGAGGTATCAAGAGCGCAATTCCGCCAGCAGAAGCTATCACACCAGCTGCCATCCATTTTGGATAACCTCTTTTTACTAACTCAGGATAGGCTATTACACTCATAGCAGCAGCCATTGCTGTAGAGGATCCTGAAATAGCTCCAAACAAAACTGCTGAAAGAAGTGTGGCATATGCAAATCCGCCAGGAACCCAACCAACCAAAGAGTCAGCAAATTTAAAAAGACTGGCTACTAAACCCGTTTTTTCCATTAAAAAACCGGCATAAATAAAAAATGGAATAGCAACTAAAGTATACTTAGTTAAAAAACTAAAAAATGCTTCAAACAACGTTCCATAGGTTAAAAAATCATCAAAGAGAACTAAGAGACTAGTTGCACCAGCAAGAGCAATACCAATAGGAATTCCTACAAATAACAAAGTAAATAAAGATCCTCCGAGGGCCCACATTATAAATCACCTACCATTTTAAATTAAACATCAGTGGCTGCTTGTACTTCAGCAGTAAAATGATCACCTTTTATATAACTATGAATATCTTCAATCATTTGAAGAAAGGCAACTAAAGACATCAAGCCAATTCCAATAGCTAGTGCAAGATAGAATGGCCACATGTAAAAAATTAAACTCTCAGATCTCTCTCCAATTTGAATTGAATATTCAATAGTAGAGTAACCTGTAAATGCTAATGAACCTGTGAATAATGAAACAAAAAAAGAGACAAAAATTTTACAGAAACCAACCGTTCTATGAAAACCCGCAGCATTCAAAGCCTGCAATACTGCACTCATTACAAGATGATTTCTATTGATTTGTGTGACACATATATAAAAAGCAACAGAAGAAACCATCATGTAGATGATAGCATCTTGACCCCACTCAAAAACGAGTCCGAAGACATATCTTCTAATAATTTCTAACATAGCAAAAGCCGTAATAGCTATCATTAAATAAGCGGAACAATTGCCTAAAACAGTATTGATGATATTCTGTATTTTTTGAGATATAAGGTAAAATTTTTGCATCACAAACACATAAAGTTAAGAAGGCCTAAATAATTTTAGGCCTTCTATAAAAAGTTTATTTTCTATCTTTCTTACCAGCAAGAGCTGAACCAGGAGCATATCTAGCAAAGTCAGCAGCAAAAGCTGAACAGTCTGTCTTTTCTAGTGCACTTGATCCTAATGGGTTCGCTGCTACAAGAGCCTTAGCTTCAGCTGTGAACTGATCTACTAATTGATCACCTCTGTCATCAACCTTAGATTTAATCCAATTGTTAGTAGCTCCACCTTCTTTCGCTTGAATTACAGCAGCTTCTTCCGGGCTCATCACATAGATGCCAGGTGCATTTTTGTCAGTAACTAAGAACTTATCAACAAGTCTCTTATCGTTACAGTAGTTAATTGCTTTTTGATAAGGAATAAAATCATTAACTATAATATCTGCAAGAATATCTTGCTGCTTTTTGTCAAGAGTAGCCCACCATTTGTTAGATGCACCCATCCAGTAATAGTCACCTACAATACCGTTAATACCTGCAACAGTAAAATAAGGAGCTTGTTCTTTAGTAGCATTAAATCCACCTAAACTAGTAAGTAATCCGTCAATAACTCCAGTCTGTAGAGCTGGTGGAACGTCACCAAAGGCCATAGTTGTAGGGTTGGCATCAAGAGCACCCAATAGTGCGTTTTCAGCAGGTCCCATACTTCTAACTTTTTTACCAGCAAAATCAGCAGGAACTAAAAGTCTACTCTTAACAGCACCAGCACCCATATACATACTTAGGTGTCCAGAACCAAAAATTGTAATACCATGCTTATCATTAAAAATCTTCTTTAATTCAGCAAAAGTTTTTGTTCCGTCTAGACCTTGCATGGCGCCCGGTGTAGTTAATTTACCTGCACCATTTATAACGTTTGCATATGGTTCAACACTAGCAGTCTTTCCAAACTGACCAGTCATCATCTCTAAGTTACCCTTTGTTAAGGCTTGTGTTCCTTTAGGAACGTTATATAGAGATTTTGCCCAATAAACTTGTACCTTACTTCCAGGTATTCTTTTTTCAACCTGCTCAGCAAAAAATACCTCTGCTATTGCAGCAGGATGTGGTGGACCTGAATGGTCAGAAGCCCAACGCATTTTTATTGGTTTAACTTTATGTCCATCAGCTAATGCTAAATTAGTGCCAGCTGCGAACGTTAGGGCTACAGCACTAACCGCACCCAATAGTGATAATTTAGTAAATTTCATAAAAATTTCCTCCAAGTATTTAGAATCACAAACTATAACGTTCTACGATTGAGGTAAACCATTAATTACATCAAATATAATTAAATTAGTTAATATGTTATCTATTTAACTTATATTGTATTGTTTTTTTCAAACAAAGAAATTTCTTCTTCACTAAATCCAGCTTCTTTTAAAATATCTTTCGTATTTTCTCCAAGTTCTGGAGCTGTTTTATCTTTAAAATCAGGATCTGAAATATGAACAGGTGTTTTTAATAAACTTATTTCAACACCTCTCTTTGTTTTAAGATATTGTATATTATCTCTATCTTTTAAAAAAGGATTCTCTAATGATTGTTTTAAATCTAAAATAGGAGCAGCTGGAACAATACCGCCAAAATCTATTAGCCATTCTGATGTTTCTTTTTTCATCAATTCCTTATCAAGAATTCTAGTAACCTCATCCCTATTTGTTTGTCTAACAGCAAAATTTACAAATTTAGGGTCTGTAATTAAATCTTCTCTTCCAAGCTTTTTACACAATACTGGCCAAAAGCTCTCTTTATTACACATCAAATAAATCCATCCGTCTTTAGTCTTATACAACTGACATGGTACTAATATAGGATGAGCTGATCTATCTAGCCTTTCACTCTTAAAGTCTGTATTTAAAGACCAAGCGGCCATGTAACTTTGATTAAACATTGCCGTATCAAATAAATTTACGTCTACATCTCTTCCAATTCCTGTTGATCGAGCTGATAAAACTGCGCTCACCAAACCAAAGGACATAGTTAGCCCTGACATATAATCAACAACAGAAAGCCCAAACCTAGCCGGAGGACCATTCGGTTCCCCTGTTAACGAGAAATATCCTGCTTCTGCTTGCATTAAATAGTCATAGCCTGGCCAATTTTTTCTTGGTCCCTCTCTGCCATAAGCTGAGCAATGAGCAGCAACTATTGCTTTATTAATAGATTTAAGTTGATCATAAGTTATTCCAAGTTTTTCGGGGACATCCCCTCTTAAATTATTACAAACAGCATCTGCATTCTGAACTAACTTATGGAGTATAATTTTTCCTTCATCTGACAACACATCAAGCGTCATACTTTTTTTATTTCTATTTAACGCTTGAAAAAAAATACTTGAAGCAGAATTCCTATCATCTCCATCTAAGAAATATGGACCAATGTCCCTAAGATAATCACCACTTGAACCTGCAGGCTCTATTTTAATTACCTCAGCACCCATATCAGCAAGATATTGCGTTCCAAATGGACCAGCGCCATATTGTTCAAAGGCCAGTACCTTAACACCTGAAAGAGGTAAGCTCATAAAAATTCCCTTTAATTAGTCGCTTCTTCAATAATTTTATCTACAATACTGTGTCCACGTTTAGCAACTAGGAAAGATCTTACCATATCCATTACAATAACTTTGTTTTGGTTTTTTCCTATATGCCTTACCTTAACAATACCTTGGGTAGGCCGTGATTTTGATTCTCTTTTGTCTAAAACTTCTGTTTCAGAATATAGAGTGTCTCCAACAAAAACAGGAGCTGGAATTTTAATTTCTTCCCACCCTAAATTTGCAATTGCTTTTTGACTAGTTCCACTTACACACATTCCTGTTACTAATGCCAAAGTAAAAGCTGAGTTAACTAAATATTTTCCAAATTCAGATTTAGATGCATAATTTGCATCAAAATGAATTGGATGTGTATTCATGGTCAAATTTGTAAACCAAATATTGTCAGATTCTGTTACAGTTCTACCTGGCCAATGTTCATAAACATCACCTACCTGAAAGTCTTCAAAGTATCTACCTGGATCCTCCCTATATCTTTGCGGCCCTATTTTTCTAATTCCATAGGCATTTTCATCCATCTAGTCCTCCCTTGATATGATTAATCTAGCCACTGCTAATACTGGTGCGTCAACCATTTTACCTTGATACTTAAACGCTCCTGTCCCCGCAGTTTTGGCTTCTTCTAGGACGCCTTTTGCCCAAATCAACTCTTCAGATGTTGGTCTATATGCATCATGAATTGGTTTTATTTGATCAGGATGGATAGCAAACCTACCTTTAAAGCCCATTGATTTAACATACTGTGTTTCCTCTTTACAACCATCCGGATCTCTAAAATCTAACCAAACTCCGTCAAGTGCCAGAGTATTATACAATGCTGCCGCATTAATTATTTTTCCCCTTCCATACGCTAAACTTGCTTTACCCATATCGCCTCCTGTAGAAGCACAGTAATCTGCAGAACCAAAACCAATTCCAGAAAACTCTATATCAGAACAATCCCAATCTTCAATTGTAGCAATACCCTTTGGAGTTTCAATTTGGGGTAAAATTAATATTTTTTTACCTAAATCTTTTAAAAAAGTCCTACATTCATTTGCAGACTCTATTTTAGGAATTGCGATCGAGTATGGAAGCGAAGGCAAAGACCTCAACATTTTTAAGTCTGCCTTATATTCTTCAGTATCCAATGCATTAATTCGTAATAAGAATTTATCCGCTTGGCCATTATAGTTACTGTTTGCAAGCTCTGCAAAATTTGTTCTACCAATATCTTTTTTGTCATGAGCAAGTCCATCTTCTAAATCAAATATTACTTTGTCTGCTCCAGATCCAAGTGCTTTAGGTAACCTTTCAATTTTATCAGTTGGTAAAAATAAAATACTTCTCAAAGTTTTCTCCTATACGTTTTGTTTCTCTTAGGAGCCAAATTCGGCTCTGATCATTTCCCCATGTTCGTTTAATTCAGGCATCTTATTGACAGTTGGAATATAATTGTCGTGTATGGCACCAGGTCCAAGGACTTTAACAACACCATTTTTTGTATCTATTTCTAGAAAATTATTCTGTGGATGATTTTTAAGTTGTTCCATGTCTGAAATTCTTCCATAGGCAACACTTGCCTTCTCTAACTTGGAAATTAGCTCTTCTCGCTCAAATTTCATAAATTTATCTTGAATAATTTTCTCTGTTAATTCTCTATTAAGTACTCTATCAGAGTTAGTTTTAAACTTACTATCATAAGCCATGGGCTCATCTTCAAGAACTATTTTACATAAATTAACCCATTCTCTGTCATTTTGAATAGCTATTAATATCGTTAAATTATCCTTACAAGAATAGGCACCATAGGGGACAATTATAGGGTGTGTCATTCCATTTCTTTTAGGTGTTTTTTGATTATAAACATATCCTAAGTAAAATGGGTTCATCCAGTCAGCTAAGGAGTTAAACATAGAAACTGAAATATGCCTTCCTTCTCCTGTAATTCCTCTCTTTATCAAAGCTTGTAAAATAGCTTGATAAGCAGTCATGCCTGCCGATATATCACAAACTGAAGGACCAACTTTCGCTCTACCGTCAAAACCATCTTTGTCAGGATGGCCTGTAATATCAATAACGCCAGTCTCAGCTTGTATAAGCATATCATAGGCTTTTTGATTTTTATATGGGCCATCATCACCAAAACCTGAGATAGAACAAGTAATAAGCCGAGGATATTCTTTTCTTAATTCTTTTAAATCAAGTCCAAGACGGTCAAATGCTCCTGGAGCTAAATTTTGAATTAATATGTCAGCTTTGGAAATTATATTTTTAAAAAGTAAAAAATCATCTTTATTTTTAAGATCTAATGAAACTGATTCTTTACCTCTATTAAGCCAGACAAAATAAGCGCTGTTTCCCAGTGCATTACTATCATAGTTTCTTGCAAAGTCACCTTCAGGTCTTTCAACTTTAATAACTCTTGCACCTGCATCAGCTAATCTACAAGAAGTATAAGGGGCCGCAACTGCTTGTTCAACGGTTACGACTAATACTCCATCTAGATCTTTACTAGAATCTTGAACAGCCATTAACTTATTAAGCAATCTACCAATGAACTTACTTTGTTCTCATTCGGAGAATTAAGAATTCTTGAAATTTCATTGGATTTTGTTTGTGATAATAAAGAAATTGACTTGTTGATTATTTTTGTCTCCAAGGTATTTTTTTCAATTTCATCAGATAAATCATGAGTATTTTTTATATCTTTTGACCCATCTTTGATTAAAATACTTGACTGTGTACTTGAGAGTTCATCATTAGGAATGACTTTGACCTTGTCTCTCATTTTGAGAATATTTTCATCAAAACATATTTCGTCATTATAAGTATCGAGGTTAGATGTATCTTTCCCATAAATTGACATAGCTGCAGTTAATTTATATGAAAACTTTGACTCTAAACCAGTTTTAGGTTCTTCAATATTACAAACTTTTAACCATGATGAATTAGTTTCAATAGCAATTTCTTCTATAGTTTCAGGGTTAAAATTATTTTCTTGTTTCAACTCTTCCAAAGCTTCTAAAAAAGAATGTAGTCCATGACAACATGCATGAAATTTATATTTAATTTCAGGAAACAAGAACTCATCTCCTAAGTTTTCAATGGCTCTAGGTGGTATTTTTTTGTCCCAACCATGGGTTTGAAAAAAACCTTGCTCACATTCTATGCCATCATCTCTAGAAACAAATCCCAACTTCGATAGTTTAGCTGCTTCAATACCATTGGATGCTGCCATGCCAGCATGATAAGGTTTACCCATAGTGCCAAATTGTGATTTAATTCCTGAAGCCCTAGTTGACACTAAACCAAGAGCATTAATAGTTTGATCTTCGTTTAAGCCTAATAACTTTGAGGCGACAATCGTTGAACCAAATGATCCACTTGTGGCTGTTTGATGAAAACCAGCATTATAGTGTGAATAACCTAATATATGCCCTATTCTAGTAGAAACCTCTACACCTGCCATGTAGGCTAATAATATTTCCTCAATGGAGGAGTTCAATTCTTCACCTAAAGCTAACGCAGTAGGTAGAGCACTTGAAGTAGGATGACCTACAAATAAAAAGTGAGTGTCATCATAATCTAAAGCATGACCGGTGGCACCATTGGCTAAAGCTGCAGACCTAGAGGAAACATTATAACCAGAAGAAATCACCCTTGCTTGATTTACTCCATTTTCCTCTTTAACCATTTCTGCAACTATTTTAGAGACTGGCTCTTTTTTCCCAGCATAAGCTACACCACACCAATCTAAAATAGACATCTTAGCAAAAAATTTCATTTCGTCGTTAAAAGTGTTTAATTTAGCGTTATAACCATAACTTCCAAATAATTTTGTTATAGATACCATATTTTTCCCCTATTAATTTACTCAAAAAAAGCGTTTGCTTCCATAGTCATTCCCGTTCCTTTTACAGCTCCCCAACAACTAACGCTTCCATCAGAATTTTCTTTTGCACCAATGATATAATCACTATTAGCAAAGACTGGAGCCATCACTTTATGATTGAAAGAAGTAACAGGCTTTCCTTTTAATTTTTCGGCTGCTCTTAATAAAAATGTAGCTTGTAGTGGTCCATGTACAATCAGATCAGGATAATTTTCTTCATTCTTAGTATATGGGTAATCATAATGAATTCTGTGACCAACAAAGCCTATTGCTGAATAGCGGAATAATATTGTTGGATGCATAAAAATTGTTTCTGTAAAATCTGCATCATCAGGAATTATATCTGAAACACCTGAACCGCCTCCAGCTTTGCTCACATCTCTATAGACTATATTGTGAAGTTCATGAAGGCGGACTTCTTCATCAACTATAAATTCATATTCGGCAGTAACAAAACATAGTTGTCCTGTTCTACCCTCTTTTAACTTAATGTCAGCAACCTTTGATTTTTTTATTACTTTATCACCAACCCTTAAAGGATTTTTAACTTTGATTTGACTTCCAGCCCACATTCTTCTAGGCAGAGGAACAGGTGGCAGAAATTCACCACGTGCTGGATGAGAATCAACCCCAAGCTCATCATTCTTTTTTAAATTCCATCCTAACATCCAATGTATTCCAGTTGTTGCGGCCTCTCCAATTTCTGGATCACCTGGATCAACATTTAAAGTAGCTCTATATCTTTGTTCAACAATTGGAGTAAGATAATCGGTAACCGTTTCAGTATTACCAAGCCATTTATTTAAATGATTTATATCCAATGCTTCATTATCCATTTGCCGTGTCCCTAATATTTTATATGATTATTTTTATTAACAGCTATTTAATATAAAACACATAATATTATCAATTAATAAAAAAAATTTTAAGAAGAACTGAAAATGCCCTCTTTAATTTTATATGTTGATGAAAATATCAACGAGAATTTAGACTTACAAAACATAGAAAAAAATATCATTGAAATTATTGTAAAAGAACTTGAAGCTAATAAAGAGACTTGTCAGGTTGTTTGGATTAAAACAAAAATACTTAGTTCTGATTATAAAATTTTTGGTGAATTAAAATTTCGTCTGAAAGAGAGTAGAAACAAAAATAAAAAAGAGAATTGTTTAAAAAAAATTGGCAATGTCTTAGATAGTAATTTTAAAGTCTCTGTTAGATTACGAGCCTTTTCCATTGAAGACGCTTCGATAACGGCTTTAGACCTCAAGTATGAAAACAAATAAAGAAAACGAAAGGGTAAAAATGAGTAAAAGTATTGTTATTACAAATATTGATGAGAGAGGTGTGGCCGAAGTTATTTTAAATCGCCCTGAAAGAAATAATGCTTATAATGGAGAGATGATATCAGAACTTATTAAAAGTTTTTCATCATTATATCAAAATAAAAATGTAAGGGTTGTTGTTTTAAAAGGAAATGGAAAACATTTCCAAGGAGGTGCTGATTTAGAGTGGCTTAAGGAAATAGGAAAGCTAGATGAAAAAGAAAATATTGAGGTTTCTAGAAGAACTGCAAGCGCTATAAAGGGCCTTATAGAATTTCCGAAGCCTACAATAGCTATGATACATGGAGGATGTTTTGGAGGCGGAACTGGAATAGCTGCAGCAGCTGATATTGTTATTGCAAGTGAAGATGCAATTTTTTCTATTGCTGAAGCAAAATGGGGAGTGATGGCTGGCATTATTATTCCTCATCTGAACGCAAGTATTGGAGTTAGAAATGTTAGAAGATATGCTTTAACATGCGAACGCTTTGATGCCATTCAAGCTAAAGATATGGGTTTGGTTCATGAAATTTGTAAAACTGGTGAACTTGATCAAACTGTTAAACCTATAATTGAAAATTTACTATCCTGCGCACCCATTGCATTAGAGATGACAAAAAAAAGAAGTCTGATTGAGAGTGGTCTCATTATTTCTGATGAAAAGTTTAATGAGCTAGTTTTAGAACATTCAAAAAAAAGAATGACAGAAGAAGCAACTGAAGGTTTAAACAGTTTTCTTGAGAAAAGAACAGCGTCTTGGTATCAGAAATAATTTGTAAAAAGGAAAAAAAATGCCTGCTTTAGTCACTAATTCAAAAATTTGGGGGGAAATGTTTGGGACAAAAGAAATGCATCAAGTATTTTCAGATGAGAGAACAATTCAATTATACTTAGATGTGGAAGCTGCTCTTGCAAGGTCACAATCAAAATTAGGAATTATTCCTGAAGAGGCTGGAAAAAAAATAACTCAAGCATCAAAACTAGAACTTATTGATTGGGAAAAATTAGAAAAAAGAACAACAATAGTTGGTTATCCTATACTTCCTTTAGTTGAACAATTAAGTAGTGCTGTTAAGGATGGTTATGGACAATATTGTCATTGGGGTGCAACTACACAGGACATCATGGACACAGCTGATGTGCTTCAAATAAGAGAAGGTTTAGAATTACTTACATCTGATTTAAATGGAATTGCAGATGCGCTAGTTAAAATTATAAAGGAACATATTGAAACACCCATGGCCGGCAGAACTCACTTGCAGCATGCTTTACCGGTATCTTTTGGTTATAAAGCTGCAACATGGTTATCGGGAATAGACAGACATATCAAAAGACTTGAAGAAATCAAATCTCGAATTTTTAATTTGTCCTTCTTTGGAGCGGCTGGAACATTAGCATCACTTGGGGAAGAAAATGGATTAAACACACAGATTGCTCTTGCCAATGAATTAGGACTAAATGTACCAGATGTAAGTTGGCATTCAATTAGAGATAATTTTTGTGAAGTAACTGGTTGGCTTGCTATTGTAGGAGCGTCTCTTGGTAAAATTGCTTATGACGTAATGTTAATGATGCAAACTGAAATTCAGGAAGTTGCCGAACCATTTCTTCATGGAAGGGGTTCTTCATCTACCATGCCACAAAAAAGAAATCCAATTTCTTCTGAAATAATGTTAGCTTGTTCTAAATTATTAAGAGAGCATCATTCATCTATGCTTGATGCTATGGTGCTAGATCATGAAAGAGCAACAGGACAATGGCATGTAGAATGGAATGCGATTCCTAATAGTTTTATCATTGCATCTTCTTCTTTTAAATCAGCTAGGTTCCTTTTAGAAGGACTTGAAGTTTCTCCAGAGAATATGAAAAAAAATATAGATAAAACAAATGGATTAATCGTTGCAGAAGCAGTAATGATGGCTTTAGCACCGCACATTGGAAGACAGGTTGCACACGATATTGTTTATGATTGTTGCCGCCAAACAATTAAAAACAATATACCTTTTGTTGATTCTCTTTTAGCTGACAAAAATATATCAAAAATTTTTAATGAGAATGATTTACTAGAAATTGTTAACCCAAGCAACTACCTTGGTGCTGCTCCAGCTATGGCTAACAAACTTCTCAAAAACAGATAAATAAAAAATATTATGAAAACGTTAATGACAAAAAATAACTTTACTGATTTTTTAGAAAAAGAGTTTCCACAAGTAAGTAAAAATTTTAAAATATTAGACACAAGTGAAAACAATTTTTCTATGTTAATGAAAATTACAAGCGAGCATTTGAGACCTGGTGGGACAGTTTCTGGCCCAACTATGTTTCTCCTTGCGGACGTAACTTTTTATCTTGCTACCTTAAATATTATTGGTCCTAAAAGTCTTACAGTAACAACCAATTGTTCTATTAATTTCTTAAGAAAACCAAACGAAAAAGATTTAATTAGTAAAGCAAGAATTTTGAAGTTAGGAAAAACTTTAAGTGTTGGTGATGTGTTAATATATTCTGAAGGAATTAATGAACCTGTAGCCCATGCTTCACTAACCTATTCAATTCCTCCAAATTAAACTTTAGATCCTTTCTTTATGCCAGATCAGATGATCTGTCATAAAGGTTGATATAAAAAAATAAGAATGATCATAGCCTGGTTGCATACGCAACTTTAAATCAACACCTGATTGTTTACATGCCTCTTCCAGAAGCCAAGGCCTTAACCCTTCATTTAAAAAACTATCTGCTTCTCCTTGATCTATTAGAATTTCAGGAAAATAAAATCCATCTCTAATTAAGGCCACACTGTCATAAATTTTCCAATCTTCTTTATTTGGTCCTATGTATTTTTGAAAAGCATCATGTGACCAACTGGCGGTAGAGGGCTCAACGATAGGAGCAAATGCAGAACAACTTTTATAAATTTTTGGATTTCTCAAAGCCATTACCAACGCTCCATGCCCACCCATAGAGTGCCCAAAAATACCTTGCCTTGTCATATCAAAGTCAAAGTTATTTTGAATTAAATCAGGCAGTTCCTTAGTAATATAACTATACATATTATAATTTAAATTATATGGCTCCTGAGTTGCATCCAAATAAAATCCTGCTCCAGAACCAAACTGCCAATTGTCTTTTTCGTCAGGTACATGCTCGCCCCTTGGACTAGTGTCTGGACAGATAATTACTATCCCTAACTCAGCCGCTTTTTTTCTATATTCACCTTTCTCCATTACATTTAAATGTGAACAAGTTAGACCAGACAAGTACCATAATACAGGTGGTTTTTTAGTATTAGGAGGGATAAAAACAGAAAAAATCATTTCACAATTATTTACTGTAGATTTATGACTATATACCGACTGTCGCCCCCCAAAAGATAATGTTTCCGTTAACCTCTTCATTAGAAAACAACTACAGATCTTATAGATTCGCCTGCATGCATTAAATCAAAACCTTTATTTATATCTTCTAAGTCAAGGGTATGAGTAATCATTGGATCAATATCAATTTTCCCTTGAAGATACCATTCAACAATTTTAGGAACATCTGTTCTACCTCTTGCTCCACCAAAAGCTGTGCCCCTCCAACTCCTTCCAGTAACTAATTGAAAAGGTCGGGTCTTAATTTCTTGGCCTGCACCAGCAACACCAATAATAATACTTTCTCCCCAACCTTTGTGGGCACACTCCAATGCTTGTCTCATGACATCTACATTACCGATACACTCAAATGAATAATCAGCACCTCCACCTGTTAATTCAACTAAGTGATTAACCAAGTCACCCTTAATTTCACTAGGGTTAACAAAATGAGTCATTCCAAATTTTTTGCCCCAAGGCTCTTTTTTGTTATTCATATCAACGCCAACAATCATGTTAGCCCCAACCATTCTCAAACCTTGGATAACATTCAGACCTATTCCGCCAAGCCCAAATACTACAGCATTGCATCCTGCAGAAGCTTTTGCTGTATTAATTACGGCTCCTATACCTGTTGTAACACCACAACCAATGTAACAAATTTTATCAAAAGGAGCTTTTTTGTTTACTTTAGCAAGCGCAATTTCTGGAACTACTGTATGATTTGAGAAAGTAGAAGTCCCCATATAATGCAAAATAGGCTTTCCATTTATTGAAAATCTACTTGTACCATCTGGCATAAGACCTTTACCTTGAGTAGTTCTAATTGCTTGACACAAATTTGTTTTTGGATGCAAACAATACTCACATTCCCTACATTCTGGAGTATATAAAGGAATAACATGGTCACCCTCTTTTAATGACGTAACACCTTTACCAATTTCCCTTACTATTCCTGCTCCTTCATGACCTAATATAGCTGGGAAAAGACCCTCTGGATCATCTCCGGAAAGGGTGAATTCATCTGTATGGCATATACCGGTTGCTCTAATTTCAACCAAAACTTCACCTGGACGAGGGCCTTCCAAATCAACTTCCATAATTTCAAGTGGTTTACCAGCTTCGACAGCAACTGCAGCTTTAGTTTTCATAATTCCCCCTTTTCAATATATATAGCTTTAATTATTATGGTTTTATATCGATGACTTGCAAGATTTTTTAGTATATATAATTACGCTAGTCTTTTTTATTGGGGAGTTAGTATATGAGTTTTGTTGAAACAGAGATAAATGGACAGATTATGACTATAAGACTTAATCGTCCAGAAAGATTGAATGCATTAAGCACAGTCATTCGAACAGGAATGGCAGAAGCATTTAATAGGTTTCACGAAGATAATGACCTTGAAGTTGCTATTTTAACGGGAACAGGTAGAGGTTTTTGTGCTGGTGAAGACATGAAAGAGTCAATAGATCGCGG
>Ga0181595_10000400_pt1 | contig 47984 bp, 49 predicted proteins | sample 041ome_7_FD_145604 | JGI IMG/M metagenome (GOLD analysis project Ga0181595, IMG submission 145604) | Coastal salt marsh microbial communities from the Groves Creek Marsh, Skidaway Island, Georgia - 041401AS metaG (spades assembly) | ecosystem: Environmental > Aquatic > Marine > Intertidal zone... | reverse complement strand
CCTCTGGTCAAATTGTATTAGAAACTGGGAGGAAATCGGTGATGTGAAATTAAACCCAGAGAACAAAAAAGAAGCTGCTTAACAGCTCAGGCGACAACTACCTTGAAAAACGCCGAGGTTGGTTAGAAAATCTAGATCACTATCATCCAGATCAGACGTTTTGCTTACAACTTTATCGGAGTTATTAAGAATGCTTTCGCGCTTCACGCGCGCTTTGTTCTTATGATCCCAGGTTAATCCATTTGGGTGATCTAAAATTACATCTAACCCGTCCACGCCGGGAACAATGTCTGAAATCAGAATGTGGCAAACCTCACTGTATCGGAGTCCAGTAAATGACATTAGCAACATTGCAGCTCTATAATTAACGTCTGACTGGCAATTTATGAAATCAACTATTTTTTGGGGAGGGAAATATTTATAAGTCCTAGCCCCAGGCTTATGACGCTCATGAGCGTGTACCACCGAAAACGAGTTAAGATCCCTGCTATTTCTTACTCTTTCGGGATCGAGTAGGTGGTGCAATAGACTTTTTCCTTCTTTAGCCTTTAGTTGCGAGTACACTGAAGTAGCGTTATATATCAAGTCGTCGTGTACCATGTTTTCAACTCCGAGATACGTTTTGCAAAACGACTCATATTTCTCATAGGCACTCAGTCTCACCAATAATCTATTTCTTTTGAGAGGTTGCCAGTAGAGCCTCCTATCACAACGAAGAGTTTGCTTATCAATGGTTCCATGCATTCTTGAAGAGAAGTAGTCGAGAATAAAAGTGCCTGGTATTGAATTCCATTTATCATGCTTATCTTTGGTTCTGTAATAGAACTTGTACATCTCGCCGACGGTTAAAAAGAGGACTTTTAATGCTGAATCCTTTCCCCGACCAGTCTGATAGAGATGTTTTAAAAACAAAATCAGGGAATAAGGAACTGTTCCGTCGTACATATAGACGACTGGAAACTCCCTGTCGGGGAACTCTTTCGTCTTTACATATCGGCAGTGGTAATAGTGAGACCGAATATTTCTCTTCAACTTCCATTTCCGTTATTTTGTGCAATGTCGGGAATACTACAAGGTTACAAATCTTATCAAACATTTTATGTATAAAATATAATCCAATAGAGCATATTTCACCCAGCCTTTGCGTAACACAAAGATTTATGTGAATTTATAATGTCGGGAAAACGGTTAATTGCACGAGATGAAAACCTTCACCTTTCATCAACACAACACGTCCTGAACCTGTGGGCTAAGGGAAAAGACGACCCTGAAATGGCACAAATTGCAGAAGAGTGTAAAGATGAGGCTCGAGCCATCTTTATGAATGCCGTTGAGCAAGAAAAGCAGTGGGCCGACTACCTGTTTCAAAACGGTTCAATGATTGGACTTAACAAAGAAATCCTTTGCCAATACGTTGAATATATTGCTAATCAACGTATGTCCGCAATTGGTTTAGACGCCCCCTTTGATATCAGCAGCAACCCTCTTCCGTGGATGAATAACTATCTAAATTCTGACAACGTTCAGGTTGCCCCTCAAGAGTCTGAAATAAGCTCTTATCTTGTGGGTCAGATTGACTCAGCAGTAAGCGAAGACGACTTTGCCGATTTTGAGCTGTAAAACCACAGCTCAATGAATAGCAATGAAAAATCCGTCCGCATCGACGTTGTCGATGTGGGCGAGATCCATGCCTCTTCTGACACCACTATTTTAAGCGCTCTTGAAGCAGCTGACGTTCATATTCATTATCATTGCCGTGAAGGCTTTTGTGGTGCATGTAGAACTAAGCTCATTGAAGGCGAAGTCGAGTACACGACCGATCCCCTTGCCTTTATTGACGACGACGAAATACTCCCATGCTGCTGTGTGGCTAAATGTCCACTAAAAATTAAAGTTCCACTTTGACACGCACTCACCACAACCCTTGTCTGTAAAAGCGAAGCCTCTTTTTCACTCGTTTGAACAACAACGCCTTATCAAATTTTTCTATTAAGTAATCCAGTTCACTATCCATACGTAGGAATTAACTTATGACCAAACGTAAGGAAAATGTTATGAGTGAAATATCTGGGAAAGTTGTCATTATTACAGGCGCTAGCAGTGGGCTCGGCGAGGCGACGGCCAAAATGTTGGCGAGTAAAGGCGCAAAATTAGTGCTTGCCGCCCGCCGAGAAGAACGCTTAAAGAAACTTGTCGATGAGATCGTTTCATCGGGGGGCGAAGCGATATACAAAACTGTAGACGTCACAAAAAAAGATGACGTACAGGCGCTTGCAGACGCTGCCAAAGCGACATATGGACGCATTGATGTACTGATAAATAATGCAGGCCTGATGCCTCTCGCACCGCTTGATGAGATGAAAGTTGACGAGTGGGATCAGATGATCGATGTAAACATTAAAGGTGTTATGTACGGCGTTGCAGCGGTTCTCACACAAATGCGTGAGCAGAAAAGCGGCCATGTTATTAACCTGTCTTCGGTTGCAGGTCATGTGGTATTTCCTGGTGCTACGGTGTACTGCGCCACTAAATTTGCCGTCAAGGCGATAAGCGAGGGTATTAGAAAAGAATCTAATGGCGAGATTCGCTCAACCAATATCTCACCCGGCGCAGTCGCCACCGAATTAACCGACCATATTTCTCATAAAGACTCAAAACAGATGGCGGAAGATATGTACAACGAAGCCATAGACGCAGATGCAATCGCCCGCGCAGTAACATTTGCCATTGAACAACCCGGTGATGTGGACATCAACGAGATGATCATTCGTCCTACCGCTCAGGAATTATAAAAGAGTAATGCAATCAAGCCTGCATACTGCAGGCTTGATTAAGTTCAAACACCTAATCTATACGGCCTTTTCAATAGCATATAGTTCTTCATCAATAACTTGAAGTCGGGAGGCCACAACAGTTCTTGCGTCATCTACGCCCTTGTTGTAAAACGATGCTCCAATTTCCTTACCAATGAAATCAAGCAAAAATTCACCGTCGAATTGTCCGAGATCCACATTTAATTCGTCGTCAAAATAACGTTGCAGTTTTGCGACTAACGCCACCTTTTCTTCACGCGTAAATGCGATTTCACTCATTACCCCATCCCCAATTTTTATCAACTAAACACCTGATTCAAGCGAGTTTTCAAATGTAGCATGACCTGACCTACAGATCTTACGCTTTTTCTAGGTTATATCTCTTCACTGGCACAGTTTTCGCTCGAATAAAACTATGGCGTGTTGAAACTGCATGGCTAAAAACGTTACTTTTCGACTTGAAAAATGCGCTGAGCACCAAGTATTTAACACTTTTGGTTCCAAAATGCGGCTTTCTAGCAGCAAAGGTAGCGTGATACTTTTTTGTAATTTGAGAGGAAAACAATGAAGATTTTACCATTCATAGGCACTGTCGCTGTATTAGCATTAAATACGTTACCTGCGCATTCCAACCCTAACAATCCACACAAGGATAAGGATCTGCCACCAGGTATTGAGAAAAAATATGAGCGCACGGGCGAACTGCCGCCAGGCTGGGAGAAGAAGTTATCCGTTGGCAATCGTTTAGACAAACATGTTTACGATCACGCTCGTGTCATTGTTCCCTTAGGTGATGACGGACTGGTTACAGTGCGAATCGAAAACAAAGTCGTACGGCTCATCCAAGCCACCAGAGAAATCGTTGAAATTCTTGATTAATGAATACTCTTTCTAGAAATGCGCTTCTCGGTGAAGCGCTATAATTCACTTTTACTTATGGCGTACTATCAACATTTGAAAATTGACTTGACGCCTTCCCTCAGTAGTATCAAACATCTTACGTGGTCCTTTTGGCTCATCCTTCTTTGGGTACGACCTGCATAGCGCTTAGCTAGTGAAAAAACACAACTGTTTTTTCAGAGTTTGTTTGGCCGACACAGCAAATTGCAGGCTAAGTTTAGTACCAAGAAGGCCTTACAAGCACAATAATATTCAGGAATTAAAGATGGCAGCTAACGCACTGTTTACGCCTTTTTCGAACAATAAACTTTCATTAAACAACCGCATAGTAATGGCGCCGATGACACGCCAATTTTCCCCCAACGGAATACCGACGGCTGATGTTGCAGCTTATTACAAACGCCGAGCTCAAGGGGGTACAGGGCTCATCATTACTGAAGGCACGACGGTAAATGATAAAGTAGCAACGATGGATGGAAATATTCCTCAATTTCATGGAGAGCAAGCACTCGCTGGTTGGAAACAGGTTGTTGATGAAGTACATAGTGTGGGTGGAAAAATAATGCCTCAGTTGTGGCACGTAGGAATGGCACGTGTTGCAGAAAAAGCGCCCTACCCTGAACTTCCTAGCGCAGGACCTTCTGGCCTCATTAAGCCCGGTAAGCAAGGCGCTGAGCCTATGAGTGTTGAGCATATTGAAGCTGTGATTGCGGCATTTGCTCAAGCTGCGTCAGACGCAAAAGCAATAGGTATGGATGGCATCGAAATACACGGTGCCCATGGTTATCTTGTTGATCAATTTTTCTGGGAAGGAACTAATCAACGAACTGACAGCTGGGGCGGAAATATGGAAAACCGTGGTCGTTTTGCCGTAGAAATTATTAAAGCTATCCGTTCAGCCACGGGTTCTGATTTTCCCATCGTTCTAAGGTTCTCGCAGTGGAAACAACAGGATTATACAGCACGACTCGCTCACTCTCCTCAAGAGCTTGAACAATTCTTAACCCCATTAAGCGATGCAGGTGTCGATATATTTCATTGTTCACAGCGCCGCTACTGGGAAAATGAATTTGAAGGTAGCGATTTAAACCTTGCCGGTTGGACTAAAAAGATAACCGGCAAACCATCAATAACTGTAGGCTCGGTGGGTCTTAATGATGATTTTTTTGGCGCGTTCAAAGGGCAAGATTCTAGTACGCGTTCTGTTGATGACCTACTTGAGCGTTTAAACGCTGGAGAATTTGATTTAGTTGCTGTTGGCAGAGCTCTTCTTCAGGATGCTAATTGGGCTAACAAGATAAAAGAAAACCGCACAGAGGAACTTGAAACGTACTCTGGCAAATCTCTTGCCACACTTTCATAACGAAGAGATACCCATACATTAGCGCAGCGTTAACTGCGCTAATGTGTCATTAAATAAGCCTCAAAATCATCTTCAGACAATGGCCGTGCAATTAGATAGCCTTGTGCATAGTCGCACCCCATTTGCCTTAAAATCCCATACTGCTCTTGCGTTTCAACGCCTTCGGCTACCACACTGATACCAAGTTTTTTTGCAAGGACGATGATAGCTTCACACAAAATCTTATCGTTGCTCACATCCGTCATTGACTTGACAAAGCTTTTGTCTATTTTGATGAAGTCGGTTGGAAATTTTTTCAAATACGAAATAGAAGAAAAGCCCGTTCCGAAATCATCTAAAGCGATATCAACCCCGGCCTGCCTAAATTCAAAGAGCTTTTTAGACACGATGTCGTTCGCTTCCATTAACAAGTTTTCTGTTACCTCCAATAGAATTGAGCGCGCTGATATGCCTCTATCTAATAATAGTTTTAGCCACTCTGTGATATTTGATTCTGCGTTAGAATACTGGCTAGGTGACGTGTTGATACTAATTTGTAGTTCGCTACTAAAACGCGCCTGCCAATTTTTTATATTCCTACACACCTCATCAAACACCCAGTTGCTGATTTCGATAATTAAGCCCGACTCCTCAGCAAGTGGAATAAATTCGTCTGGGGGAATTCTACCTTTCGTAGGGTGCTGCCATCTAACTAGCGCCTCGGCCTTCACAACCTTATTGCTATCAAAGCTACGGATAGGTTGATATTCAATGAACAACTCTTTATTTTTTACCGCATAACGAAGGTCATTGAGTAATGTAATTCTTTTTATTGCCGCCGCCTGCATTTCGTGCGTGTAATATTGGTAGCTATTTTTACCTTTAGCTTTGGCGCCATACATTGCTTGATCTGCATTTTTTAACACGCTTGTTATATCGCTGGCATCGTCTGGATATATCGTTATTCCTAAGCTGGCGCTAGAGTGTACACGTTCATGACTCAGCAAATAGGGTTTAGCAATAGCGTCGACTATTTTATGCACTACCGCTTCTATTGAACTCAAACCAGCAATGGTATTGAGTATAATAATAAACTCATCACCGCCTAACCGAGACACTGTATCTTTGGCGCGTAACACCTTAGCAATGCGTGCGGCACACTCTATCAGTAACTTATCGCCAACCTCGTGGCCAAGCGCGTCATTGATATCTTTAAAATTGTCTAAGTCCAGAAAAATAACCGCTATTTTTTCTTTTTCGCGATCGGCTGAGGCCATCGCAAGTTTTAAGTGATCAAGCATTAGGTGGCGATTAGGTAAGCCTGTTAACACATCAAAGTTCGCCTGTTTCCAAATAAGCTCTTTTGCTAACTCTCTCTCTATTGCAATACTTGCAAGATGTGCAAACTGTCCAATTAACACTATCTCTTCTGAAGAAGGAATAGCTTTATTTTTGTGGTAGATGGCGAAAGTACCAATAACGCCCCCTTTAGAATCGTGGATAGGTTGTGACCAACACGAGCCTACTCCCGCTTTTGCAGCTAACTCTCTCCATTCAGCCCAAAACGGATGTGTACTTATCTCCTCTACAATTGTCAGGGTATTAGTTGCGGCGGCATTCCCGCAGGAGCCCACACCATCCCCTATCTCAACACCATCGATAGCTTCATTATAAAAATCAGGCAGTGAAGGCGCTGCCCCTTTCTTTAGCCTGTTTTTTTCTAGCAACAAAATACTGCATATTTGATCGGTGAATTCAGCTTCAATAGCATAAACAATGTCGTTTAACACCGTTTGCAGTGACTCGGCATTAACCACTTTTTCCAATATTGCACTTCTTACCCGCGTAATTTTCTCTGTCTGTGCCAAACGACGCTGATACTCCTCGAGCTTGTTCGACAATTCTGTAATTTGCTGGCGTTCAAGCTCAGATTCAACAAGTTTACCTAAATCGATAAGTTGCTTAATTTTGTCCTTTTCAAACGTTTTTACCACGCTGTCGAAAACACATAGGGTTCCAACTGGCTGACCTTCTACAATTAGTTGAACCCCAGCATAAAATCGGACATGCGGATGTTCTGTAACGAAAGGATGGTTTTTAAATCGAATATCTTTGTGAGTATCAGATATAACCAGGACATCTCGTTGAGCTATTGTATGAGCGCAGAATGAAAGTTCTCTCTCGGTCTCACTCATATCAAGATTAACTGAAGACTTGAACCATTGTCTTTTTGCGTCGATGAGCGCGATTGTCGAAAAATGACAGTTGAAGATACTGGACGCCAAACGAGTAAATCGGTCGAAACGCTCTTCGGGTAAAGTGTCAAGTAGACCAAGGCGCTCTACAACCTTAACCCTTTCATGATCGTTTAGAATAGTTGGGGGTAACTTCAAAACTCACTCCTTCGTAAACACATTTCCCGCCAGCGGTTTAGCGTTTATACCAGATAAAAACACGTGCCACCCTAAATAAACGCTTGAGATTACATTATTTTTAGGATTAGTTCACTTCAGTCCTTGCAAGCAGTAGCGCTATCATTTGATGAGAAATTAGACTGCTCGGCAATAGGTGCTTTAACCGCTTTAATTATGAAAAATGATGTTCGATTCGTTGTCATCCCCGAAACGCTCAATTACTACCTTTGCAATATAATAATCGAACGGTGATAAAAAGAGTGTTTTCTTTAACCGATAGCTACGTATTTTTCATTTTATTTTCTCATTACCAAGGAGATGCCTCCTAAAGTAATGAAAGAAGCAATAACTATTTGCATCGTCAACGCCTCGCTTAACACTACCCACCCCATAAGTGAAGCGAGTACAGGGACACTGAGTTGAACGGTAGCAGCAGTGGTTGACTTTATTAGTGGTAATACGCCGTACCAAATGGCATAACCGCAGCCAGAAGCAAAAACCCCCGAAGCGAGTGCATACCCTATTCCGGCTATATCAAGACTAAATACCCCTTCATCTATCCACAAAACAACAAGAATAAGTGGCATACACAGCAAAGTCGCCAAGATAAAATTCCCTGACGTAGCGAGAAGAGCAAACGTACTCTTTTTACCCACCAACGAATACACGCCCCAAGCTACACCAGCAAGAGTCATAACAGCACCAGAGAACAATGAAGGAGCCGATGCTCCAGGAAGAAGAAGAATGATCAAGCCAGTAAACGCCAATACAAAACCTAACCACTGTCGCCTTTTAAATCGTTCTCCCCTTGCAAGGCCTACTGAGATCATAGAAAGTTGAACAGCGCCGAATAGAAGCAAAGCCCCCGTACCGGTAGACATCGAAATATACGCGTAAGAAAAACATATCGCATAAACGAACAGCGTAACGCCACCTAATGCGCTGGCATTGCTGGTGAGGCCACGCCATAGGTTTGATGATGGACGGTTACTGCCATTACGACGCAGCGCGATAAAAGATAGCATAGCAAGTGCTATTGCACCGCTTGTTAATCGTAATAAAGTAAAGCTAACAGGGTCAATTGATGTACTGGTAAGTGCCAAACGACAAAGCAATGAGTTTGCTGCAAATGCAAACATAGCGATAGACACTAACGCGAGTATTCTTAACACGAATATATTCCTTATTTCGACCTTTGTTCTGTATCGCCTCACCGCGCTATATCGATAACTGCGCTTCTTTCAAGTTCCTTCTACTTGCGAATCGTTAATCGATAGCGTCTTTTAACACAGAGACGTTCAATTTTTTCCCGTGCGTTTTATACCATTAATCCGCATAGATAATTGCCTACTCAGAGGGTGCTGGCAAGTTTCCTAGCAAAGCGTGGGAATGCAGGAATGGCTTGGCTTTGTTGGTCAGTTTGCGCTACTTATCAAGAAAAACAAAATAAAAAAGAGGACCGCTAGGTCCTCTTTTGAAAAGTTGGTAAAACGTGGCGAGTTACAGCGATAAACCCAAGCGCTCAGCCACTTCAATGTAAGTCTCGACAACAGAACCTAGACCTTGTCTAAAGCGATCCTTATCCATTTTCTTACGGGTTTCTTTGTCCCACAATCGACAACCATCAGGTGTAAATTCATCACCTAAAACGATATTGCCATCTTTATCGACGCCAAACTCTAGTTTGTAGTCCACAAGCAGCATTCCCGCCTCATCAAACAAGTTTTTTAGCACGCTATTTACTTTGAACGTCAACGCTTTCATCTCAGCAATTTGAGCCTCTGTGGCCCAACCAAACGATAAGATGTGATAATCATTGACCATAGGATCATGCAGAGCGTCGTTTTTAAGAAAGAACTCGAAAATTGGTGGGTTAAGTTCTTTGCCCTCTTCAACACCTAAGCGGCGTACCAAAGAGCCCGCCGACAAGTTTCTCACGACACACTCAACAGGTATCATGTCGAGCTTTTTAACCAATGACTCGGTATCAGAAACCAGCGCTTCAACTTGCGTTGCAATACCCGCTTCTTCAAGCTTCGTCATAATAAAGTGATTAAACTTGTTATTTACTTCACCCTTACGCTCTAACTGCTCAATTTTTTCACCATCAAACGCCGAAGTGTCGTTCCTAAAGTGAAGGATCAGTTTATCGCTATCATCAGTGTAATAAACAGTTTTTGCTTTACCACGGTAAAGCTCGTCACGTTTTTCCATTCTCAGTCTCAGTTATATATCAAGATTATCTTCTGACATGACCTCAGCAAATGCACTGTAAAGGTCGGAAACCTGATTTGCTTCAAACGGCACGCTTTCATTATTCATAAAAGTCACTGATGTGCGATCCGCACCCGCTCTTGCAACTTTCAAGCGATACTCACCCTTTTTAAGAAGTTTATCATCGCTTGAGAATAAACCGTTCCACCAGCTACCCTGGTCACCATTATAGGTGACGAATAGCAGGCCGTTGGATTTATCTAAATCTTTCACGTCAAAGCCAAGCTTACGCAACACTAGCAACATTCTCGGCCACGCTACATCGTACTGCGCTTCAACAATATAGGCTGCGTCGCCATCATCGTTAAAGCCCATCTCTGTTTGGATACCTTGACGTATACGTGCAATTCGTCGAGTCTCGGCTAACTGAATCTGATACTCATAATGACCGATCACTTGATTCAGTACCTCAACTTCTTCACGTCGCTCTTCAATAGTAGATACTTCAGACACCACATCACCATTTATGGTTTGCATGTAATCTTTCAGATCCACGGTCAATGCAGCGCTTCGACCGTGCGGCTTTACGTCTAACTTGAACTCGAAACGTTCACCAATCTCGCTTTCTTCGTCAATGAAACTGTACCAAGGCCCTTCGATTTCTTTCTTGATGACGATCCAGTCAGTCACTAGCACTTTTTCTTCCGGGCTAAACCTATCAACACCAATTCCCTGCTCGTCTAGAAAGCTCAAAAGAGAGTTCCAAATGGCTTGGCTTAACGGCTGACTGTCGTCTACCTGATCAAACCAAATTGTTGCAGAATTCTTACCTTCTTCAACATGTGAACCCGTAACAAGCGGGAGAACCAAGGCAGGCGAGCGAACAGCCAATGACTTACCAACAAGACTTGGGTCAGCCTTCGGACCTAATGCAGGTACTTCAAAATCACGTGAAAACGTTGGCGTCTCCAGTTCAGAAGGCACTTCTAACAGCTTTACTTCTTTTGTTTTTAAGTATTCGTAGCTGCCCGACGCGGTTTTTCTATCTATTTGGCTTGAACAACCTGCAAGTACAACCATCGCTACTGAACTTGCTATAGCCAGCGTTCTTTTCATCTGTATTCCTTATTAACCAGAAATCAATGCGTATTTTTTTAGTAGTTCTTCGATACGTTTTTGGCTTGATAGTTCCGGTAAAACCATTGGTAAACGCATAACAGCGCTTTCCATCATGCCCATTTTATACAATGCCCATTTAGGCATTACTGGATTAGGCTCTATAAATAGTTCGCTATGAAGCAGCTTTATCGTCTCATCAATATCACGGCAGGTGTCAAAGTCTTCATTCAATGCTGCTTCACACATCTTTGAAATGGCTTGTGGTACGATGTTGGCAGTAACTGAGATTACGCCATGACCACCTTCACACATAAATTCGCAGCTTGTGCCGTCATCACCGCTTAATAATACGAAGTCATCAGGAACGAGAGGTTGAGTTGCTTTGAGGCGCGCTATATTACCCGTCGCGTCTTTCAATCCAACAATGTTCGGATGTACCGCTAACTTTGCTACCGTTTCAGGCAACATGTCCGCAACCGTGCGCCCCGGTACGTTGTACAATATAACGGGCAAATCACTGGCGTCTGCAATAGCATTAAAATGCGCCACCATACCCGCTTGCTGAGGTTTGTTATAATAAGGCACAACGCTCAAGAAACCATCGATGCCTGTTGAGCCTAGTTGCTCAGTAAGAAAAATAGCCTCGGCTGTCGAGTTCGCGCCACTACCGGCAATAACGGGTATAGCACCAGACGCCATTGCCACGGTTTCTTTAACAACTTCGATGTGCTCATCGAAAGGTAGGGTTGCTGACTCACCAGTAGTTCCAACCGACACTATTCCGTGAGTGCCCTGCTCTACATGAAACTTCACAAGTTTCTCTAAAGACTTGTAATCAATATCGCCGTTTTCGAGCATCGGCGTGACGAGTGCTACGTAACTACCAGTAAACATAATCTCTCCGCAAAATGTGAGCGCACATGGTAAATATGTCAGTGCTTAAACACAAGTAATAGCGCGTGTAAAATGATAAGTATTTGACAATATCTTATTCAAAGGCCTCAAAAATGCACTGACTTCCAAAAAAACTCTGTGCTAACATCTCGCCATTGTTACCATTGAAGTGAAGTAGATGTCGAAACACCAACTTATCGTCACCATTCTAGGTACAGACAATACGGGTATATTGAGTGAAATTGCTACTACCGTATCGGAAGCACAGTGCAATATTCTTGATAGTAGGCAGGCCATCTATGGCAAAGAGTTCTCATTGACTATGATCATTGAGGGAACGCAAAGCGCGATAACTAAGGCAGAGTGTATTCTCCCGACCTTGTTTCAGCGACTTGATTTGTTGTCGATGATGAAGCGCACAAGCCACCACGAAAAACAAAATCTCGCCCATCTTTTTAACGTTGAATTTAGCGGTGAAGATGCTGCGGGTCTTATTAAGTCAGTGACCGGCTTTTTTGCAGAGCGTCACGCTATGATAAGCGCGTTTCGACAGCGCACGTTTAAAGATAAAGTGACGGGTAAGGATAATATGCGCTGTAAGTTTGTAGTGTCCCTTCCCACTAACGAAAATGTAGACACATTAGAAACTGATCTAATGACCCTGTTTGCATCGTTAAACGTGACAGGCAAAGTAGTAGACAAACAGAAAAAGGATCCCAATGAAAACGTTACAAGCTGGTGACAAAGCGCCGCAATTCTCATTGCAGAACCACGAAGACCAAACCGTATCTCTCACCGATTTTGCAGGCAAAAAAGTATTGGTGTACTTTTACCCAAAGGCAATGACGCCAGGGTGTACTGTACAAGCACAAGGCCTGCGCGATGTTAATCAAGACCTCCAAGAAAAAAATGTGGTAGTGCTTGGTATTAGCCCTGATGCGGTTAAGCGTCTGCCAAAGTTTATTGAGAAAGAAAACCTTAACTTTACTCTGCTTTCCGACGAAGACCACGCTGTTGCTGACGCGTTTGGCGTATGGGGCCCCAAGAAATTCATGGGTAAAGAATACGATGGCATTCACCGTCTCACTTTTTTAATTGACGAAAACGGCGTTGTGGAACACGTTTTCAATAAATTTAAAACAAAAGACCACCACACCGTCGTCTTAGATTATTTAAATAGCTAAAGCTCGCACCAACAACTAAAAAAGCCTCGGAAGTGTTAACTTTACCGAGGCTTTTTTTTTACGAATTGATATCTTGTGCAAACTTTGAACACGTTGATAACAGCACTTCGCTTTAAAAGGGTTACGTGTAACCTAATTGACTGACTACTGGGCTTGTTCAGGTACCACTACCGGGTTGCTCGACCAGGCAGTAATGACCGCTTTGACCAAGGTTGCCAGCGGGATAGCGAAAAACACGCCCCAGAACCCCCACAAACCGCCAAATACTAACACTGCGACGATAATATACAGGGGATGCAAGCTCACCGCTTCAGAGAAAAGCAATGGCACCAATAGATTTCCATCCAATGCTTGAATAATGCCGTAGGCTATCATCAGATACCAAAACTCTGGCGATATACCCCATTGAAACATAGCCACCACCGCCACAGGGATCGTAACAACAGCCGCGCCTATGTAAGGGATAAGGACAGAGAACCCCACTAAAACGCCAAGTAAAATTGCGTAGCGCAAATCCATAAGCACAAATGTGACGCAACTAACGGCACCCACAATGATAATCTCTATTACCTTCCCGCGAATGTAATTAGCAATTTGCGCATTCATTTCGTGGCCAACTTGTGTGATCAGGCGGCGCTCTTTCGGGAGTAAGCGAGAGATACTCTCTAGAAAAAAGAGCTTATCTTTTAACATAAAAAATACCATTAAAGGCACAAGGATCACATAAACAAGGAGTGCTGCGAAGTTGGCAATATTGCTAAACGATGCCGAAATAAGGGTTTCGCCTACTTCAACGAGTTTGTCATTAAGCCCCTCCATCATTTGATGTATTTGGTATACCTGTACATAATCGGGGTATTTTTCAGGCAGGGTTAATATCCATTCCTGTGCTTTTTGCCAAATAAGTGGCGTTTCTTGGATTAGATTAACACTTTGTTTTGAGATTATGGGCACAAGACCGATGAGCGTAAAAATGGTAATCGTAATAAAACCAAGCATCACAATACCGCATGCTACCGTTCTTCCAACGCCAATATTCGCCAGCCGACATACGGGCCAGTCAAGCAAATAGGCAATCACTGCCGCCACCAACACCGGCATGATTAATCCGCCCCACAATAGCAAAACGGCCGTTGTTATAAGGATAAGAATGAGCAGCATCGCTGCATCAGGATCGGAAAATTTGCGTCGGTACCAACGACCAAAAACGCTAATCATAAACACGCCCAGAAGTAACTAAGAATAGGATACGCATCATAGTTGATAGCACTATCAGTTAGCAACAAGTAGAACTTAAGAATCTTTCAAAATCAAACTGGTATGATGATTTTACCGTATACGATCATCTCTGCCTTCTCTATTTGAATATCAATATACTAGAAACAAGGAGAGGCGAATTAACTAAAATAGTATAAGTGTTATAACATTGGCATTATATCTCTTTGAAAAGAAAGCTTGTAAGAAACGAGAAAATTTGAAACTGTTTAGCAACTTAGTGCTCTAAGCGTTAAGCATTATTAAACGTGTACAATAATTGTAGGTTCATGAAAAATAAGATTTCAGCATCTTTGGTTGCCCTCTCCTTCCTGCTCACCTCGAGCTTAACGGCTGTAGCGCAAGATGCCAAATACAGTAATAAAAACGCGCTTCCCGAGATTGGCGTTGTTGCCTCAGATGCAATATCACTTGATAAAGAGATGATTGTGGGCGATGCCGTTATGCGCCAAATGCGCGGACAAAGCCCAATCATTTCAGACCCTGTGCTCGACGAGTATTTACAGGATTTGGGAAACCGCTTAGTCGTTCATGCAGACAATGCGAAATTCCCGTTTGAATTCTTTTGGGTCAATAACGACGCCATAAACGCTTTCGCTTTTTTTGGCGGACACATCGGGGTTCATACTGGGCTAATGCGACGGGCCGAAAATGAAAGTGAACTCGCCTCTGTACTGGCTCACGAAATTTCTCACGTAACTCAGCGCCACATAGCAAGGCGTATGCAGGCGCAACAGCGCTCTTCACCTTTAGCGTTAGCGTCGCTTATAGGTGGTGTACTTATAGCCATGGCCAATCCTGAAGCAGGCATTGCTGCAATGCAGGCAGGTTCTGCCGCATCAGCTCAGCTACAAATCGATTACACACGTACGAATGAACAGGAAGCTGACCGCATTGGTATTTCTATGCTAGCACGAGCTGGTTTTGATCCTAACGCCGCGGCTTCTTTCTTTTCTACCATGGCTGAAGAGTACCGTATGGTATCCCGTCCGCCAGCGCGACTTCTTACGCACCCCTTAACTGAGACCAGGATTGCTGATGCCAGAAGCCGAGCGGGTGATTATCCTCGCCGGTTCCTTCCCATTAATAAACAATTTGAATTGGCTAAAGCGCGAATAAAAGCGCGCTATTCATTCAAGGCCGATTACGCTGTTGAGTACTATGAAGCAGCGGTGCAGCAAAGTGTCCAGCGCAGCAAAGAGGCGTCGCTTTACGGTTTAGCGCTGGCTTACATGCGCGAAGAAGAAACGGAAAAAGCAAAAGCGATCATGGACGAGCTAATAGCGGGCGATAGCAGCAACCTATTCTATCTAGATGCTCTGACTGATATTTATATTTCTTTAGGTGAACCGCTTAAAGCTGTGAATTTGTTGGGTCCCCATGTTGAGCATAATCCAAGAAACCAGGTATTAGCGCTTAATCAGGCAAATGCGTTAATTAGCGCACAACGCTTCGAAGACGCTATTTCTCTATTGAAAGATTTTTTACTCGTTAAAAAAGATTATCAAATTGCGCATCAACTAATGAGTGAAGCGTATCAAAAATCAAAGCGCTTCTCTCAAATGCATCAGAGTAAAGCCGAGGTTTACGCGCTTTATGGGGCCTATAATCGTGCAGTTGACGAATTACAGTATGCCTACAACTTTGCGGGAGAGGACCATCTGGAAAAGCAAAGAATAAGAGCAAGAATAAAGCAATTTAGAGATCAAGAAGAAAGGCTAGAACGGTTGTAAACGCTAATCACTGAATCAGTGAGCGCCTTTAAGTTCTTTTAGCCGCTGTCTCAGGTGCTCGGCCGTTAACTCCCCCATTATGGTGTCAACCACCTTACCGTCTGGCCCAACAATAAATGTGGCAGGTAAATAGGGAGGTTTTTTCATTGGAAGAATCGTGTCTTTAGCACTCACGATAACGGGTATTGTAATGTTAAAGGCCTTCGTCATTTCAGCCAGTTCAACTGGGGTTTTCGGGTCATAGTTGATGGCAAAAAGCCGCGTTTTTTCAGGCAATGACGAATTAAAATCCGCCAGTTCGGGCATTTCACGAAGACAAGGTGCACACCACGGAGCAAAATAATTAATCACTACCCACTGCCCCTGTAATGCTTTCCAACGATAGGTTTTACCGTCTAACGTTTCAAAATCGTGCAAAAGTGATTGATAGGTAAACATACCCGCGAGTGCAGCCCCAGCAACTAGGAATAGAGTAAAGAAGAATTTGGCTTTTGTAACAGGTACGCGTGATTCTGACACACTCATAAAATTCTTTTGATAATCCAAATAGCCTGAACTGAATCCATAGTGCCAGATTCTATTTTCTATCTCTATTTTAATTTTGTCGCGCAGAAAATAGATTTGATTCTCGCTTCAATTTTTAATGTTGCACTCTTAAGCGTGCTCTTGTCGGTAAACTGCTTGATATTCTATGACAAAAACGCAATAGTTCGCGCCAAACAAAATGAACTTACGATCGGGATATCTATGACAGCTATCACTATTATTCACAACCCACGTTGCTCCAAGAGTCGACAGACTCTTGCTCTTTTAGAAGAAAGAGGCGTTTCGCCAGTTATCGTTGAATATTTAAAACACCCTCTCTCCGTTGAAGAGCTAAAAGATATATTTAAAAAACTTAACGTTGAATCGGTCAGAGAAATGATGCGTATCAAAGAGGACGAATATAAGACTGCGAATTTAGGCGACAGTAAAGTGACCAACGAAGCGCTTTTTGAGGCAATGTCGGCCTCACCAAAATTAATTGAACGTCCAATTGTCATTAACGGTGACAGTGCAAGGATTGGCCGCCCACCTGAGTCAGTGTTGGAAATACTCTAGTGCACCCTATCCTTGTACTTTACTACAGCCGGCACGGCAGCACCAAACGCTTGGCTGACGCCATAGCTCAAGGAATCGCTTCGCAAGATACGCCGGTAATCGTGCGAACTGTCAAAAGTATCAACGAAGTAAAAGAGGGTCGTGTTGCATCAGAAGAGGCGTGCGATAATGTCCCAGAAGTAACTCTTCAGGAGCTTGAGCAATGCAGTGGCTTGGCCCTTGGCAGCCCTACTCGCTTTGGCAACATGGCCGCGCCTGTTAAACACTTTCTAGACTCGACAAGCAGTCAATGGTTAAAAGGTTCTCTTATCAATAAGCCTGCGTGTGTATTTACATCCTCGTCATCTATGCATGGTGGTCAAGAATCAACGCTTCTCTCAATGATGATTCCGTTGATGCATCATGGCATGGTGATTTGCGGTTTACCCTATAGTGAACCCGAACTGCACAACACGACAACGGGCGGAACACCATACGGTGTGACCCATGTAGCACATTCAGGCAATGCTGCGCCAGATAGACTGAGCGCAGACGAAAGAGCGCTGTGCTTTGCACAAGGGAAGCGGCTAGCGATATTGGCGAAAAAACTTGAGCACGACACCTAATAACGAAAATATACAGATCATTTGAAACACGATCTTATCGGAGAAATAACATGGCATCAGATACGCGCTTTTTTCGCTATCTAGCACTTATTAGTCACACTGGATTAATCGTTTGGATAACGTTGTGGCAGTTCACGTTTACTAAAATGCATACGTACTCGCCGCTTTTTATTTCCTTATTTTACATTTTACCTTTATTGTTACCGTATTGGGGCGTTCTAAAAGGCAAGCCCTATACCCATGCGTGGGCAAACTTTATCGTTCTTTTTTACCTTATTCACGGGTGCACTGTTGTATACGCCGTTCCCGATGAACGCTGGTATGCAGTGATAGAAATCGTGCTTTGTACCGGTATGTTTATCGGCTGCAGTGCCTTCGCTAGAAAGCGAGGCAGAGAACTAGGTCTAGGGATAAAGAAGTTAAAAGACGAGATGGCAGAAGAAAAAGCACGCTTCGAACAAGGTCAGCATTAATATTCTGTAAACGAGTACTAGAAAAAGATGCAGTCTGTAGCTTTGCATGTAGTGAGGGGGTGAAATGAGAAATCGCGTCTCTAAAATTGGTTCGCTTTTTGTCACATTGACGTTGCTGACGGCCTGTGGCGGTTCAGGGTCGAACAATGATGTTTCACCTTCAACACCTTCAGCACCTTCAGCACCGCTGACTGTAAACATATTGGGCCCCGAAGGTGCAATGTCTGGGGACACTGTCGATTTCGTTGTAATGTCACCGACCGGCACAGCTATTCGCGAGATCGAGTGGCATGTTTCAGGCCTTGCACAACAGCCTCTCAACGCCCATACCCAAGCAATAGGTTTTGACGTACATGCATCGGGTAGCTATGACATAACGGTTAATGCCGTGTTTGTGAATGGCACTCGCGTCTCTGACAGCATCACACTGCAGGTCGATGAAAATTCAGCCCCGCTCGCCGCTTTGCGTTTAGGCCATGAAGCCTCAGAAGGCGGCCGAGTTTCATTGCGAGTGGATACGGTTAGAGCGGAAAACTTGGACATTACAGCGATTGATTGGCGTCAAATAAAAGGGCCTGCGGTAGGCCAATTTGACTATGATGATGGCGATTATTCTCACTCAATCTATTTCCAGGCACCAAGTGTTAATAGCGACACCGTGATAGAAATAGAAAGTGCTGTCACCCTGGCTAATGGCGAAACACTTGTCGACACTGCGCAAGTACTCGTTAAGAATATCGATATCAACCGCAACGGTTTCTTTGTAGACGATGAGGCGACAATTCCTGAGACAGTCAGTGCTCATATGATGCCTTATCGCGCTGACAGCCCTTATGCTGAAGCCCTAAAAGCATGTGTCTATAATAATCAAGTGGCGAATAGTTGCACATTTTCCACCTTACCCCTTATAGCCCAAGTCGGTGAAACCCCATCGATAGACGATATTCTTGATAGAACATACGTTTCTCATCCTTGGATGGGTGATGCGTTTAAGGCGTTTTTAGAAACCTCTTCTACACAGGAAGATATGTTAAAACTTTTTCGTGCAACCACGGCGGTCGTTATTTCTTACGACATTCGCCCATCGTTTTATTGGGTAGCAACAGGCGCCATTTACTTGGACGCAAACAACCTATGGCGAACCCCCGAAGAAAGGGATACGTTAAACACGCGCCCAGACTATAGAACTGGTTTCGGTAACGATCTCGACTTCACAACCTCATGGCGCTACGTGAAGAATGGCGCGTACTATTTTCCGATCATCAATACCTCAGATATCGCGCAAAGGCAGGCCAGAAACGGAACCGACGTTGAAGCGGCCCTAAGCTATCTTCTGTATCATGAGCTTGCCCACGCAAATGACTTTTTTGACTATACTGAATGGCAGCAACTTAATGGCAATGCAAGCCCACTTTCGTCCTTTGACGACCGTTCTCCTATTTCAACGGGGCTGACGACTGCTCTTCCCCTTACGTCGTCTCAGCTACACGCGCTTGCAGAAGTAAGGTTTGGTGGCGTCACCGCATCTAGCATGCAACGTAATTACACCGCCCAACAGGTCGCTAATTGGTTCGAGGACGATGGCGCGATAGATTTCTATGCCTATTTCACCGAACGTGAAGATCTCGCAATGCTCTTTGAACGCTTCATGATGTTGTACCGCCTACAAGCCGAAGCTGACGTTGGTGTCTTTTCCCGAGATACGTTAGAAGATGGCAGTTTTATACCGACGTGGGCGCAACGAAATCGCATAAGCGATGACAATGTCACTATGCGCATTGATTATGTGGCTAGTAGAATACTTCCCGAATTGGAAATACCCAGTATTCAGGTTTCACTACCAGCGCCTTTCATGCTTCCAACAAATATCAGCTGGCGAGACTCAGCCTCAAGTACTCACCCCGATACCCAATCAGGTAATAATAACTCTGAACACATCGAAGGGGCAGCACATCATTTAAGTAAAGAGAACACGATGTCGGTGAGCGAAGAATTCAAAGTAACGTCACGAACTGGTAACAGGAAAGCAAATGAGTAGTTTTTGGTGTTTGCTAAACGTCTCAGCAAATTAGGTATGTTTACGAATAGTCGAAGAAATCGGCGCTAACGGCTTATTGATCTTTGAGATTAAGCTCTCGTTTAACCATAGCGACCGAGAGACGCTTTTGTTCTTGAAGTGAACGTGTATCTAATCGTGCCAGTAATGACATCAAGCTTTTTAAGTCTCGATCACTGTGATGTAAGAGAAACTGCCTTGCTTGCTTAGATAGCTTCAGTCCACGTTCTTCTGCACGTAGTCGAACCGCCTCTTCTCGCCCTGCATCATCAAGTTGATTCACATGATAAATGACGCCCCATGCTAAACGAGATCTCAGGTCCGGTAGCGTAAACGCAGGATTTGAAGGTCCTAAGTGACTTGTACAAATAACCAATGCGTGTTTGGTTTCTACAACTCTGTTAAGCAAATCAAATAATGCTTCTTCCCAATCTGTATCGCCAGCAATTGCATGAATATTATCTAACGCAATGAGTGAGAGGTTTTCAAGCCCTTCAAAAATATCGTGAGACCATGCCTTATAGTCATTTAAATTCAGATAAAGATGACTCACTGCTTTACTCGCCAACTGGTGGCATGTAGCAAAAAGTAGATGACTTTTACCGATGGCACTGCTGCCTAAGAGAGTAAGCAACGGCAGCTGAAGTGACGCAAGCGGTCCCAGCCCACTTGCTTGACGCCAGTGTGGCAGTGCAGTTGCAATCTGCTCGAGCACCGAGACCACTTCTTCATTGCCCGTATTGACGAAACTATCAAAATTTTCGTCTACGGGTAACGTTACTGGCAAAGGCAGCTGCATACTAGTTTACTTGTTCCAATAGAAACTGTGCCCTTTTACGGTCTGCCCATACGCATCGGTAACAGGACGAAGCTTACTTTCAAGTTTAATGCTGTTGAGTAAATCATCGTACGTACCAATCAGCGTTAACGAGTAGACGGCCACCGAGCCAGATTGCTCAATTAATGAGGCGCTTTCAATAACGCTCAAACTGTTGAGATAATCGGTAGCACTGGCGTAGCTACTTATCGAACCAATGTTTGCAATTGACACGTTTACTACTTCTCGCTCTGAAGCCTCAATACCAACAACGGCATAAAGTGAAGACAAATAATTCGAATAAGCATCGACCAATTGACTGCCTAGCGCTTCGGGAGAATCACCATAAATGCTACCGTAACTGACCTTACCACCACCGATGAACACCCAATCAAGCGCGTATTCACCCTCTTCGGCACGCTTAGCATAATCAGCAAATTCATCCATGGTAAAGGGAATGAGTGTGCTATCTTCTACTGTGACAGGTGTTTCAATATTCGCTTGTTCTGCTTGAATGGCTTGCTGATCAATGAAATCGTTATTCTCATTATTTGACAAAGCGTCAACCGCATCCACGTCTTGTTCATTTGTGAGTGTTTCATCAGAAAGCACATCATCTAAAGACTCGACCGTTCCCGATGGCACAGCGTTATCAGGTAAATCGGGTATTGCACTAGCATCATTTCGATAGACACGTGCTCCAATGATATTATCAACATTGTAACGAACAGACGCTGTGCGCAACGGCCCCGCGAATCGCCCCCACACATCATAAGTAGTAATATTTACACTGTCGGTGAGATCCATCAAAGGTAAACTCAGCGGAACTCCTCGCTCTTTCGCAGTCTGTTTAAGGGCGTGCTGAAGTTCCGTATTGAGTGATTCATCTAGAATAATTCGTGCGTCGCTTTCGTCCTCTTTAGCAAGCCAGACTATTGTCTCAGGTCGTCTGTCGCCCCAAAGTGGGAGCATTTCGCGCTGCAGTAGCTCACTTAGCTTAGTTTGATCAAATTCGGCAACGTAATAGGTTCTACCATTTTCAAATGCAAAACGATAAGAGCGAAGCAATGACTGAGGTGAGGTTAGCGCCGCGCGAATACCCGCATTCTCAAGAACCCGTGTACTACCAGACATTTTTACAAATACCTGTCTCAACGCTTTTTTCTGGGCGGCTTGTTGCGTCTTCTGCGATTGGTCGTCCACTTGAATTTGGGCTTCATTCACCACAACACGCTGGGCAGCGTCTACAAGGGTTGTATAGTTGAGCACGGCAATTATTGAGAGCCCCAGAAACTGCTTACAACGCCATCTTTTTCTGTTGCCTTTATTGGTGTTGCGTTCTACTGCCGTTAACATTGACACTCCATACTCTCTCAAAATCAATTCCTTACCTAGCAAACCGACAGTTTATAATTCTCAACGCCACTCGACATGGCTGTTACACTGCCGCACTCCCTGCCCTACTTCAAAGGCATAGCATTTTATCAAGCAAGATGTTCACCAAAATAGTCTGCTATTGTCTTTTATATTGAATTTAATTTCACCCTTAAAATAAAAAAGATCAAAAAGCGCATAAAATAGCCGTCACAAATTGGACTTGTGCAGACTTGCTGGTAGAATCCGCGGTTTTCTACCTCTTAGTTTCAGGGCCCAACCGTGAGCGAAAATAAAACCTCTTTAAGTTACAAAGATGCAGGCGTAGATATCGATGCAGGTAATCAACTTGTTGAACGCATTAAATCTGTTACCAAGAAAACCCATAGACCAGAAGTAAAAGGTAACTTGGGTGGCTTTGGAGCATTGTGCGAACTGCCTACTAAATACAAGAAGCCGCTACTTGTTTCAGGCACCGATGGCGTGGGCACAAAACTAAGAGTTGCGATGGATGCAAACCGCCATGATGGTGTTGGCATCGACTTGGTTGCAATGTGTGTTAACGATCTTATCGTGCAAGGCGCTGAGCCATTGTTCTTCTTGGACTACTATGCCACAGGCAAGCTTGATGTCGATGTAGCCGCATCCGTTGTTACTGGTATTGGTGCGGGCTGTGAGCAAGCAGGTTGTGCACTTATTGGTGGTGAGACCGCAGAAATGCCGGGCATGTACCACGACGGCGACTACGACATTGCGGGTTTCTGCGTAGGTGTTGTTGAAGCTGACAAAGTTATCGATGGCAGCAACGTTAAACCGGGTCAGAAGCTTATTGCCCTTGGGTCTTCAGGTCCACACTCTAATGGATATTCATTAGTAAGAAAGATTATTGAAGTGAGCGGCGCTGATGTGAATGCCGACCTCAACGGTAAGCCAATCATTGACCACCTCCTAGAGCCTACTCGCATTTATGTTAAGTCGGTCTTGGCACTACTAGAAGAAGTACAGGTAAGCGCTATTTCTCACATTACAGGCGGTGGCTTTTGGGAAAACATTCCTCGCGTACTTCCTGATGATGCAAAAGTAGTCATTGACGAGAGCACGTGGAAATGGCCTGGTATTTTTTCATGGTTACAAGAGAATGGTAACGTTACTCGCCATGAAATGTACCGCACTTTTAACTGCGGTGTAGGCCTGGTTATTGTTGTTGACGAAGCCGACACGGCTCAAGCGCTGGATATTCTTAAGCAGCACGGTGAGAATGCGTGGGTGATTGGCGACATCGAAGCGAAAGATGGCGACGAGCAAGTAGAGATCAACGCGTGAGTAATACGGTAACCAAACTATGCGTACTTATTTCCGGAAACGGAAGTAACTTGCAAGCGATTATTGATGAGATAACGGCTGGGCGTCTTAACGCCCAAATCAGCGGTGTGATTAGTAACAGACCTACTGCCTACGGATTAGAGCGCGCCAAAGAAGCCGGTATTGAAGCGGTATGTTTAGACCATACTGGTTTTGAATCTCGAGAATCTTACGACGAAGCACTAAAAGCCCAAATCAATGCGTTTGGCGCCGATTGTGTAGTTCTTGCGGGCTTTATGCGCATCTTAACGCCAGAGTTCGTTGACAGCTTTACTGGAAAATTAGTGAACATTCATCCATCTTTGTTGCCAAAGTACAAAGGGTTGAACACACATCAGCGAGCTATCGACAATGGCGACGAAGAGCATGGTGTCAGCGTGCATTTTGTAACACCGGAACTTGATGGCGGCCCCGTTATTATTCAAAGCCGTGTCCCAGTGTTTAAAGAAGACACCGCCGACGACTTGGCTGAGCGTGTTCAAGAACAGGAACGTCGCATCTATCCACTTGTGCTCTCTTGGTTTTGCGCAGGCCGACTTTCGATGCGAGACAATAAGGCAGTTTTAGATGAGCAAGAACTTCCAGAATCTGGTTATGCAAACGACTAAGCCTTTTGCGTTAGGCGCACTGCTAGCATTTTCGCTTTCAGTCGCCTCACAGGCCAACTCAAGCACCACGCTACCGCTTCAGCCTTATAAAGCAACCTATACGGCTTACAAATGGGGCGACGATGTTGGCGAAGCAAATATCGAACTTTCTAAGTTAGGCGAGCAGCAGTATTCTTTAATTTATACGTCAAAGGTGTCGAAGTTTTTTTTATCCGACAAACGTAGCGAACACTCTATTTTCACTGTGGACGAAAACACAGTGATACCGTCGGAGTATTACTACAATCGCTCAGGCACTGGTCCAGATAAAGAACTTAAAGTGACGTTCAGTCATCAAGGCGATGGCAAAATTTCCGTTGAAAATGGCGACACATTTAACTGGAACGGCGAATTTGACAACCAAATCTATCGAATTGATCTTGCCAAACGTTTGGCGCAAGGTGAAACGTCGTTGGACTATAACTTTGTTAATTACCGCGGCGAACTCAGGCACTATGGTGTCCAAGTTGTAGATGAAGAAGTGCTGTCCTTACCGTACGGAAAAATCGAAACCGTAAAAGTTAAGCTGATTCGAGAATCAAAAACGCGAGAAACTTTTGCTTGGTTCGCTCCTTCGTTAAATTACACTCTGGTTAGATTGCAACAATTTAAAGAAGGCGATGAACAAGGCGACATTAAACTTAAGTCTTTCGAGATGCAGTAAAATGGCACTACCATATAAGTGTTCAGCCACATTTCTAAGCTAGTTGTTTGAGTTGTTAATAATAAAAACCCGCCGGCTGCTCAAAGGTCGACGGGTTTTATTGTTTTGAGCCTTCGCATTATTCCATTCCATCTTGAATTCCTTTTTATTAAAAAATTTATTTACTTAATAGAATTTATAACTAAGCGCTATACTTAGTACAGATCTCTAGAGCGTCAACCTACTATTTATCTCTTTGTTAATAGAATATTCATGTAAAAATCTTGATCTTTGACCTGTTAAATAATAGGTTTACAGCATGCTGGTCTGACCTCGAAAATTGTCTAACAAAATAGAGCGATTGGTAGAGTTTTTAACATGACAAGCGTAACGTTCAACGCCTTTCAGGAGTGAAGTATGGCAGATTTTATATGGTTTTTATTGGTCGTTCTGACGCTAGCAATTGCTAGTTATCAACGTACCAGCTTAGTGACAGCTGTTGCTATGGGCGCGGGTGTGATGATTTTAGGCACCCTGTTCGGCGACATTGGCCTGTTGGGTTGGGTAGTGTTTCTTGCTCTGACGCTGCCTTTCACATTATCAAATATCAGACAACAACATATTTCTAAAAAGCTTCTCGCCTTTTACCGCAAAGTTATGCCTGAGATGTCGAGTACTGAACAAGAGGCAATTGATGCCGGTACTGTTTGGTGGGACGGCGATATTTTCAGCGGTAAGCCAGATTGGGACAAACTACATCGCATTCCTAAGGGTCGCTTGACTGCTGAAGAGCAAGCGTTTTTAGACGGTCCATGTGATGAAGTATGTTCAATGGTTGATGAGTGGCAAATTAACCATAAAGACGCGGATCTTTCTCCTGAAATTTGGCAGTTCTTAAAAGAACACAAATTCTTCGCCATGATTATCAAAAAAGAATACGGCGGTCTTGAGTTTTCTGCATACGCACAGTCGCGCGTATTACAGAAACTTGCGGGTGTTAGTGCTGTGTTGTCTAGCACGGTCGGCGTGCCTAACTCGTTAGGTCCGGGTGAGCTACTTCAACACTATGGAACGAAAGAGCAGCAAGATCATTATTTACCTCGCCTTGCCGCGGGTGAAGAGATCCCCTGTTTCGCTCTGACTGGCCCAGAAGCCGGTTCAGACGCAGGCGCTATTCCTGATGTGGGTATTGTTTGCAAAGGCGAATGGAATGGCGAAGAAGTATTGGGTATGCGCCTCACTTTCAACAAGCGCTACATCACCCTTGCGCCTGTTGCTACGGTTATCGGGCTCGCGTTTAAACTTCAAGACCCTGAAGGTCTTCTTGGCGATAACAAAGAGCCAGGAATTACTTGTGCCCTTATTCCTCGCGATACCAAAGGCTTGGAAATTGGCCGTCGCCACTTCCCGCTCAACACACCCTTTCAGAATGGTCCTATCAGAGGCGAAAACATCTTCGTACCTATAGACTATATCATTGGTGGACCGAAAATGGCTGGCCGCGGCTGGCGTATGCTGGTTGAATGTTTGTCGGTAGGTCGTTGTATAACACTTCCTTCATCTGCAGCTGGTGGTGCAAAATCAGTGTCACTAGCAACAGGTGCCTACGCACGCATTCGTCGTCAATTCCGTATGCCAGTTGGCCATATGGAAGGTGTGGAAGAAATGCTTGCGCGTATTGGCGGTAATGCATATCTGATGGATGGTGTAACCCGCTTTTCAACGGTAGGTGTTGACCTAGGTGAGAAACCCTCAGTTATCTCGGCGATCTGTAAATACCACTTAACCGAGAAAATGCGTCAGATTATTAATGACTCGATGGATGTCCACGGTGGTAAAGGCGTCATGCTTGGTCCAAATAACTACCTAGGTCGTGGTTATCAAGGCGTGCCTGTATCAATCACTGTAGAAGGTGCTAACATACTTACACGAAACATGATGATTTTTGGTCAGGGCGCTATGCGCTGTCATCCATACGTGCTTAAGGAAATTCAAGCAGCCTCTATCGAAGATAAGAAAGAAGCGCTTAAGGCTTTCGATAAAGCCGTGTTTGGTCACATAGGTTTTGCTGTCGCAAATACTGTTCGCAGTATTTGGTTCTCGTTGACTAATGGTGCGTTTAGCAATGCACCGTTTACAGACGAAACTGCGCGTTACTACAAACTTCTACAAGGCTATAGTGCTAACCTTGCGTTGTTAACCGATGTTTCTATGGGTGTACTTGGCGGAGACCTTAAGCGTCGCGAGCGTTTGTCTGCACGTTTAGGTGATATTCTCAGCGGCCTATATATGGGCAGCACAACCCTCAAGCGCTTTGACGAAGAGGGTCGCCTAAAAGAGGACCTTCCTCTTCTACACTGGGCAATGCAAACTACGTTACACGATATCGAAACCGCAATTGACGACTTCTTAGCGAACTTCCCTAACCGCGCTATTGCTGCGGCACTTCGTGTGATGGTCATTCCGTTTGGTCGTCGCATTGGTAAGCCGTCTGACAAGACAGAGCATGCGATTGCTCAAATGCTCCAAACGCCTTCAACGGCGCGTAGCCGCTTAGGCTATGGTCAATATCTAAGCCGTGAAAAAGGCAGCTTGTTCGGCGATCTTGAGCAGACCCTCGACGACGTGTTGGCATGCGAGCCTATCTTCGATCGTATTTGCAAACACAAAAAAGCGAAACTTCCCTTTACGCGTCTTAACGTGCTTGCTGACGAAGCCCTCGCCGAAGAAATTATTAACGAGGAAGAAGCCGCCCTACTTCGTAAAACCGAAGCCGGCAGACTTCGCACAATCAATGTTGATGATTTCGACCATGAAGAGTTAGTAGCAAAAATTAATTCTTCTAGCGCAGCTAAAAAACGAGGTGGAAAAGCCGCGTAGACGATAGCTTATGTAACAAGGCCGCTTTTGCGGCCTTTTTAATGCCATAATCACATCACAGGCTATTTTTGCCCGCCTTTTATTTTATACCAGTCCGCATAGATAATTACCCACTTAGCGAGCGTTAAAATGTTCGTAATCGCGGCGTGTTACCTCAGGTATAGTGGTTCTGCATCAAGGTGACACAGCAAAGCGTAAGGACATTTAAGACTCGCCTTTCGGGAGGGTCTAGCAGATTGGTATTCCTTTTTTGAGGACCGCTTAAATGGTGTATTCGCAAGGCCGTTTCTTAACCACTAAAATACGATGGCAGCGAAAAAAGTACCGTTAGTTAACGAAATGGAATTCTTCAGAACAAAAAAAACCGGATCAATGATCCGGTTTGTTTTAATACAGCTTTTAACTTAGCTTAGTTGAAGCTTATCCATGAGCAACACAGCCTGCGTGCGCGTATTAATTTCCAATTTACGCAAAATTGCACTGATATGCGCTTTTATCGTTGCTTCAGTGACATTCATTTCATGCGCAATTTGCTTGTTCATCAGGCCCGCTCGTAAGTACGAAAGAACTTGGATTTGCTTAGGCGTAAGTTCTCGAAAACGTTGAAGCAGCAACTTAAGCTCATCATCAACCTTCTCAAGTTGTTCTTCCATGCCCTGAGGAAGCCATTTTTTACCGCCAATAATATCAACGATAGCTTGGGCAATTTCGCGTGTTTCTGAAACTTTCGGTATAAAGCCTTGTGCACCTAAACTCATTACTTGAGCCACAACTTCAACCGTATCGCTTCCTGATATAACCCCAACAGGGATTGATGGATATTGTTCTCGAAGTGTGATCAGGCCGTTAAAATATTCACCGCCAGGCATGTTTAAGTCGAGAAGCACTAACTCTATGCCTTCAAACTCCTTTAGCTTTGAAACCGCATCGTCCAAGCTTCCAGCTTGAATTATTTGTGCATTTTCAAAGTAAGGTTCCAACGCGCCGCTTAATGCCTCGCGAAACAATGGATGATCATCTGCTACTAGAATTCTCGTCATTAGCGTTATTACTTCCTTTTTTTCATTATGCTAATAGATTAATACTTTAGAATAGTAACGAAAAGTCCTAATCCATAAAAACAGGTAAAATAAAACAAATTTAGTGTTTTCCATTGGCATTTGCGCGTCAAACGGTAAAATTACGCCCCAAATTAGGTAATTGAAGACAAGCAGTGAAGAAGCACGACACGATATATGCGAAAGCACTCGAACAAGTGGACGACTTTAAATTTGACGAGTCTGTCGTTGATGTATTTCCCGACATGATCCAGCGTTCAGTGCCAGGATATGAGACTATTATCCACACCATCGGCGAATTGGCTAAAGTCGCCGTGACGCCCAATTCAGTGGTCTACGACCTGGGATGTAGCCTCGGTGCGGCAAGCTTATCTGTGTCCAAAGCCCTTGCTGCTAACTCGTGCAACATTATTGGTGTCGATGCATCAGAAGCGATGGTCGAACGCTGTAAGCGAGTCGTTCAAACATTTACCCTTCCCAACCCGATTTCTATTCAACACGGTTTTGCCCAAAGTGTAGAGATTGAAAACGCCTCAATGGTTGTGATGAACTTCACTTTACAGTTCATACCACCAGCCGACCGAGAAGCGCTTCTTCTCAGTATTTATGACGGCCTGAATCCCGGGGGCATGCTTGTATTGTCTGAGAAAATTCGTCACCCGACCCTTGCGGGCAATGAGTTGCTTGTAGATTTGCATCATCAATTCAAACGAGACAATGGCTACAGCGAGTTAGAGGTAAGTCAAAAGCGTGCGGCGCTTGAAAAAGTGATGCTTACCGATACCTTTAATGAACATGAAACCCGCCTGAAAAAGGTCGGATTCTCCGATGTTGTCCTGTGGTACAAGTGCTATAACTTCACCTCAATGGTTGCCATAAAAGCCTAAACGCCGCCTTAAGTGCTCAAGCTGAGCTTTACAAACATATAGAGATAACCATGAGTAAACTTGAACAGACTTGGTTTAACGAATGTTATAAGTCGTTAATTGATAGCCCACTTTCCCACTGGCTACAAACCCTTCCCGCATTCATGGATACATGGCAGCGAACCGCAAAACACGGTGAATTTGACAAATGGTGCCGATTACTCAATAAGTTGCCGAAGACCTCCCCAAGCAGCGTTGATCTTACATCAAGCGTGTCTGTGGGTACCAATGGTGACGTTGACGAATATACCCAGAAACAAATAGAAGGCCTGTTGAAGCAATTTATGCCGTGGCGTAAAGGCCCTTTTTATCTACACGGCTTACATATCGATACGGAGTGGCGCTCTGATTGGAAATGGGATCGAGTATCACCGCACATTGCTTCGCTAAAAAACAGAAACGTGCTCGATGTAGGCTGCGGCAGTGGCTATCACATGTGGCGAATGTTAGGTGAAGGTGCCAGTAAGGTTATTGGTGTGGATCCCACACAGCTTTTTCTCATTCAATTTCACGCCATAAAGCAATTTATTCGCAACACCGATGCACCAACAGAAAATATTCATTTTATTCCTATGGGTATTGAGGACATGCAGCCGCTTAAAGCATTTGATACGGTGTTCTCGATGGGTGTGTTGTACCATCGGAAAGACCCTATGGCTTTTCTACAGCAGCTTAAAGATCAGTTGAGAAAAGGCGGTGAACTCATCCTTGAAACGCTAGTGGTGGACGGCGACGAAAATACCGTGCTTATGGCGGGGGAACGCTACGCCCAAATGAGAAACGTTTGGTTTCTACCTAGCACTGCTGCACTAATAGTCTGGCTGGGCCGATTGGGATTTGAAAACATCCGCGTGGTAGATGTTAATCATACGACGCTTGAAGAACAGCGTTCAACGCCGTGGATGGATACCCAATCTTTGAAAGATTTTCTCGATCCGGAAGATATTACTCGCACCATAGAAGGTTACCCTGCACCACAAAGAGCCGTCATAGTTGCAAATAAGAAGTAACCCGTAGAATGCATTTTCGCTGACCCTCTTGGCACAAATGTTGTTACCTCACTCACATGAGCGTGTGAATTCTGCATTGATTGAGGTAACAATATGGACATACAGGGCTTTCTAACTACACATCAATTGCCAAGTAGTTACGCAGAGATTGCACAAAAGTGGTTCACCCCATTATGTGATCGCTTAATTAAGCACCAAGATGGTGCAAAAAAACCTTTCATCGTGGGCATAAATGGCAGCCAAGGGTCAGGGAAATCTACGCTTACCAGCTTCATTGAAGCCTATCTTTCTTCAGTACATGGGAAACGCGTGGTATCCCTGTCTATCGATGACTTTTATTACGACCAATCACAACGCAATGCGCTGGCCATAAAAGTACATCCGCTTTTATCAACGCGCGGCGTGCCCGGTACACACGACGTTGCCTTGGCGCTATCTGTATTTCGTAGTTTAGATAAGGGCGCGCGTACATTACTGCCTCGCTTTAACAAAGCTACCGATAATCCATTCCCTCGGGAGCAATGGCCTGTAATAGATGAGGCACCCGACTTCATCATACTAGAAGGATGGTGTGTGGGCGCTACACCACAACCGTCTGTCGAACTTAAAAAACCCATTAATCAGTTAGAAGAGGCGGAAGACCCTCTCGCAATTTGGCGGTCTTTTGTGAACACCTCGCTTGCGGGTGATTATCAAACGTTGTTCGATAAAATTGACTATCGCATCATGCTTAAAGCACCTAGCTTTGATTGTGTTTATCAGTGGCGTTTGGAGCAAGAACATAAACTTGCCAGCAAAGCGTTGGATGATAGAGGTGGCATCATGTCTGATGAAGAAGTGGCAAACTTTGTGCAACACTACCAGCGTATTACAGAGCACGCGTTACGGCACTTACCTGAAAAGTGCGACACAGTGTTCTATCTTGATAAAGCAAGAACAATAACTGAACAGGACGTAAACGAATGACGAAAACGCTTGTTTTCACCGATATGGACGGCACGCTGTTGGACCACCATACCTACTCTTTTGAGGCGGCGAAACCGGCTTTAACGGCATTAGATACTAAACAGATCCCCGTTATCCCAACTACCAGCAAAACGTTTGCAGAGCTGCAGCCATTACGTGAAAGAATTGGCTTAGATGGCCCATTCATTATAGAAAATGGCGCGGCTGTATTTATTCCACACGGCTTCTTCAAGCAAAAACCAACAGGTACTATTTGGATAGATGGCTATTGGTGTAAAGCATTTATATCGAATAAAAACTATTGGATTAAATTACTAGAGAAAATAGGAAGTGAGTTTGACGGTAAGTACAAACAATTTTCTAAAATGTCGATTCAAGAAATACAAGATTGCACGGGTTTAGATGAGCTTTCAGCATCGCTTGCCGCAAAGCGCCAGTTTGGCGAACCCGTCTTATGGTTGGGAAGCGAAGATGAAAAGCAACGTTTCTTAAAGGTTGTCAAAGACCGTGGAGCTTTTCCTCTAGAAGGTGGACGCTTCATTCACATTTCTGGCAACTGCGACAAAGGTCAAGCACTTAAGTGGCTAGCCAATGAATATCAAAAGCAATATATCACTAAAGTGAAAACTGTCGCTCTTGGCGACGGCAAAAATGACGTTGCAATGCTAGAGGCTGCGCACGTTCCAATTCGCATTTTATCACCGGTAAATCCTCCACCTGACGTAGAAAAAGAAGAGGTATACACCAGCACCCTAACTGGCCCTGAAGGCTGGAACGAAATGCTTACTCAATTACTATCCCTATGATCAGGAGGACACATGGCTGATTTTTATCAAAACGGTGTGGTTACTACTTTACATAACTTGGCTCGTCGTCCTACCGAAGAGCTGGAAACCGAACTACTACAGTTTTCTCAGAAGCGCCCCATGGCGCTAATTCTTCCCTCACTATTCTCCGAGCTAGAAGGCGACGCCCTCCCCCATATCGTTAATGAATTGACAAACGTGCCTTATTTGTCAGAGATTGTTATCGGGCTAGACCGGGCGAATGAAGAACAGTACAAACACGCCCTTAAGTTTTTCGGCAAGCTGCCTCAACATCACCGCATACTCTGGAATGATGGGCCTCGCCTGAAAGCGTTGGACGAAGAACTTCAAGCGCAGGGCTTAGCGCCCAAGGAGTTGGGAAAAGGCCGCAATGTGTGGTATTGCATGGGTTACGTACTCGCGTCTAACCGCGCAGAGTCTGTTGCACTACACGATTGTGATATCGTTACTTACAACAAAGATTTACTCGCTAAGCTTATCTATCCTGTCGCTAACCCCATGTTTAATTACGAGTTTTGCAAAGGGTATTACGCGCGGGTGGCGAACGGTAAAATTAACGGCCGCGTTTCTCGCCTTCTTGTTACCCCTTTGCTTCGCGCGTTGAAGCGTATCATGGGCGATAATGAGTATTTAGAATTCATGGATAGCTTCCGCTACCCACTCGCCGGAGAGTTTTCTTTCAGACGCGACGTGCTGAACGATATTCGCATTCCTAGTGATTGGGGATTAGAAATTGGTGTGTTATCAGAGATGCACCGAAATTATTCGCACAATAGACTGTGCCAAGCCGATATTTGCGATATTTACGACCACAAGCATCAAGACTTGTCGCTAAATAACGATCAAGGCGGTTTATCTAAAATGTCTATCGACATTACCAAAGCCATATTCAGAAAGCTGGCAACCCAGGGCTATACATTTAGCAATGAAATGTTCCGCTCGATTAAAGCCACCTATTTCCGAATTGCGCTAGACTTTATAGAAACCTATCACAATGATGCGGTAATGAACGGCTTGAGCCTAGACATCCACAGCGAAGAAAAAGCGGTCGAGATGTTTGCAAGCAACATTATGAAAGCGGGTCAAAACTTCTTGGAAAACCCTATGGAGACGCCGTTTATCCCAAGTTGGAATCGCGTAACCAGCGCAGTACCTGATATTTTAGAGCGATTATTAGAAGCGGTTGAAGCTGACACTGCAGAATATATGGAGTAAATAATATGGCATGGGAGCATCTCCATGACAAAGTAAAGCACCATTTAGAGAGTATTTATGCCGATGTTGAGCTAGATGTTTCTTATGAGACGCTAGCCACTCAGCTATTAAATACAATAGGTATTCAACAGCAAACTGACATTGCGTCACCTCAATCACATCACAACTACTGGGATGAAGAAGATATTGTCATGATTACTTATGGCGATAGCATTATTGATGTGGATGAGCGTCCCCTTGTCACGTTAAATAAGTTTTTGCATCGTTATTGTAAGAACACAATCAATAATGTGCATATTCTTCCTTTCTTTCCGTACAGCTCGGATGACGGGTTTTCGGTTATCGACTACTCAACCGTCAATGAAGCATTGGGTTCATGGGAAGATATTGAAGCCATCGCTAAAAACTACGGTTTAATGACTGATTTAGTGATAAATCACTGCTCAGCGCGAAGTGTCTGGTTCGATAATTTCATAAAAGGTGAAGGGCCTGGCTCTGACTTCTTTTTCACGGCGGACCCTGCTGATGATCTGTCTATGGTAACCCGCCCACGTGTTTCGCCCTTGTTACGTGAAACGGAAACGGCAGACGGAACGAAGCATGTATGGTGCACTTTCAGTCACGATCAAGTAGATTTTGACTTTAGAAACCCAAAAGTCCTTTTGGCGTTTATTGATATTATTAAGCTTTATATCGATAAAGGCGCAAAAATTTTCCGTTTAGATGCCGTGGCTTTTTTATGGAAGATTGTGGGCACGAATTGTATCAATCTGTTTCAAACCCACGAAGTTATTCGTTTAATAAGGACACTTATTGAGCATGTTGACCCTTCAATAATCATTATTACCGAAACAAACATTCCTAATCGAGAGAACCTCACTTACTTCGGCAATGCAAACGAAGCCCATGCTATTTATAATTTTTCTTTGCCTCCTTTGCTTGTTAACACCTTGGTGAGCGGAGACTGCACCTATCTTAAAAGCTGGATGATGAGTATGCCCCCAGCCCAAAATGGTACGGCATACTTTAACTTTATCGCGTCACATGACGGAATTGGTCTTCGCCCTGCGGAAGGACTGCTGAGCGATGAAGAAATATCCGATTTGGTTCATGCCATGCAGCACTTCGGCGGAAAAGTATCGTGGCGCGCATCTGAGCACGGTCAACAAAAGCCTTATGAGATCAACATAACCCTCTTTGATGCGCTTCAAGGTACGATTAAAGGCCCAGATAAATATCAAGTAGACCGTTTTATTTGCGCTCATGCAATTATGCTTGGTATGGAGGGGATCCCCGGTATTTATATTCATAGCTTGCTCGGGACGTCAAACGATTATGAGAAAGTTGCAAATACTGGGCAAAATCGCTCCATCAACAGAAAGCGCTGGGACTTCAATGAGCTAGAGGCGTTGCTAGACTCTCCGTTCTCTCAACATCACAAGGTTCTGACACGCATTTCACAGTTGATTCGCATACGTAAAGCGCAGCCAGCGTTTCACCCCAACGCTACCCAGTTTACGCTTCAGTTGGGTAATCAAATCTTTGGTTACTGGCGTCAAAGCTTAGACCGAAAGCAAAGTATTTTCTGTATCAGCAATATCAGCGATGAGGAACAAACCATTTTGTTATCCGACATTAATTTGATTGGAACAGACAATTGGATAGATCTTATCACTCGTGATGAAATAGCGCTCTCTAGCGGCTTTTTACAAATGAAGCCCTACCAAGTGCTTTGGATAAGTAACCAAGATTTTGAATAAACTAACAGCGTAAATTTCATACCGCGGTAAGGATGCTGCGGTGTTAAACTTGACGCCTCACTCCAAAAGCACATTTGCAATGCGCGATATTAACACTTTTTTATTTGACCTAGACGGCACACTGGTAGACTCGGTGCCTGATTTAGCGACATCGCTAAATCTGACGCTAGCAGAACTACGTAAATCACCGTTCACGTTATCTGAAATCAGAAATTGGGTAGGTAATGGCGCGCGGGCACTGGTGCATCGCGGGCTATCTGGTAGCCATAAGGTCGATACTACAATACCCGAAAGCGAAATTAACGATGCGCTTGAGGTCTTCCTTCATCACTATACAAATTACGCCTGTCACGCCTCTGAGCTCTACCCGAATGTTATCCATACTTTGCGCGCACTTAAGCAAAACGGGTTTAAATTAGCACTGGTAACTAACAAGCCCAAGGCGTTTATTCCCACTATTCTTGAAGGGTTTAATCTGGATGCCTTATTCGACCTGTGTGTTGGTGGCGATTCACTTGAAGAAAAAAAACCATCTCCCCTACCGCTTTTATACATTTGCAACGCGTTTAACGTGTCGCCCTCTCAATGTGTAATGGTGGGCGATTCTAAAAATGATATTCTCGCCGCCAAGGCCGCTAAAATGAAAAGTATTGGGCTTACTTATGGCTATAATTATGGGCAAGACATCTCAAGTTTTCACCCTGACTGGGTAATGGATGATATTGGCCGCATACTCGATATTTTGAGCTTGCGCCAAAAACTTACGTAGTATTACCTCCTATCTAATGTCAGCTTATTCGCGAACATTTTAAACTGGCCCTACGGGAAGGTCTGTTAAGCTTCCTCGCTTCATTCTGGGAATTTGAAAGGAACAGCCATTCCTGCATTCCCACGCTTTGCTAGGAAACTTGCCAGCGCCTTCTGAGTGGACAATTATCTATGCGGATGGGTATTACACTTTGGTATCATGGGTTTTTTCTGTAATATCCGCGTGTTGAATATTTTCATGGAGTTATTGGTATGTCATCGAAATGGCTTTCGCTAGAAGAAGCGCTCACTCAAGCGTTAAATGCCGCAAGTGCTGTTAGCGATATTGAACAAGTAAGCATTTTTGACGCGAATAACCGTATTTTGGCGCAAGACATTGTTGCCAATGTGGATGTACCACCATGGGACAATTCGGCAATGGACGGTTACGCTGTAAACACTGAAGCAATGGAAGAAACAGGATCGACCAAACTGGAACTACAGGGAGTCATAACCGCCGGTATGCGCGCAGACACGCCCCTTCAAAAGGGCAAAGCATTTAAAATAATGACGGGGGCACCGGTTCCCGATAATGCAAACGCCGTAGTGATGGTAGAAAACACATCGGAATGCGACGGCCAGATCATCATAAATAAAAGCCCTTTGCCACACGAAAACATTCGCAAGAAAGCGAATGATATCGCCTGTGGCGACACACTAGTGCAAAAAGGCACACGAATGCATGCTGAACACCTCATGTTATTGTCGTCACAAGGTAAAGATACAGTAGAGGTTTTCAGAAAACTTCGCGTTGGTGTAGTGGCCACTGGTTCAGAGCTAGCCAGTCCAGGTTCAACACGTGCAGACACACAAATTTATGAGTCAAACCGCGTAGGTATATGCAGCATCTTACAAAACGAAAACGTTGAACTCATAGATTTTGGCATTGTAGAAGACGATGAAGCGTCTTTACGAAAACTGTTTATCGACGCAAGTGACCGTGTGGATGTGATGGTAAGCAGCGGAGGGGTATCCGTGGGCGACGCTGATTACGTGAAAGATATTATTGCTGAATTAGGCGCCATCGATTTTTGGAAAATAGCGGTAAAGCCAGGCAAGCCATTTGCGCTAGGTAAAATACACAACACCCTGTTTTGTGGCCTTCCGGGCAACCCAGTATCTTCTTTTGTCACGGCTAAATTACTGGTCGTGCCTATTATTAAAAAAATGCAGGGGCAGTCAGAATACCATGCTCCATTGTCCGTCAACGCGACTATTATGGCTCCACTTAAACGCCGCGCTGGCCGCAGAGATTTTCAGCGCGCAACCATGGTCAAAAATGCGCGAGGAGAATGGGAGGTAACCCCCTTCAAATCTCAAAGTTCCGGGGTAATGACTTCTATTACCGCTGCGAATTGCTTAATGATAGTACCCGAAGATGTCAGTGAATTAAACATTGGTGATACGGTTCAAGTTATGCCTCTGCATGCTTAGAAAAAACCATATCGTATCAGCGTTAATTTACACTACGTACTTTCCTACGCTTTTGGCTGATAGCTAAAAATGTTAACAGGCCAAACGAGCCACCGTTCGTATTTTGGCGAATACTCAAGAGACGCATTGTCGTGATTAAAAAACGCTTTCTTCTAGAAGGTAGAGACATTTTAAAACTCGCGTGGCCACTGTTAGTCGCCCAGATTACTCAAATGCTTATGGGTGTTAGCGACACCATCATGGCTGGGCGTTATAGCGCGACAGATATGGCAGCCGTAGCGCTAGGTTTTAGTATAACCGTACCGTTACTCTGTTTTATTCAGGGGATCGCACTGGCGCTTCCGCCCATTATTTCTCGTTTACAAGGCAACAAGAACCTAAATGGTATTGCAGATGCCAGTCAGCAGGCGGGCTACCTGGTTTTCTTTGTGGGCTTAGTGATTGCCGGGTTAATCCCGTTTACCGAAGATATCGTTGCGCTCTTTCCCATGGCGCCAGAACTGTTCAACATTACCGTAGATTATGTACTGTATGTGCTATTCGCCATGCCAGGCTTTGCTCTTTATCAATGGCTTAGGAACTACTGCGAAGGCTTGGGTAAAACAAAGCCAACCATGACCATTACCGTAATTGGACTTATGGCAAACGTGATAGGTAACTATCTTTTCATTTACGGCGTGGGGCCAATTCCTGCCATGGGAGGTGCGGGTTGCGGCGTAGCGACGGCCATTGTCATCTATACAATGCTTCTTGCTACGATAATATACGTACGCTTCGCCCCAGCATTAAAAATGTACGACTTATTTGGGCAACGCTATAAACCCAATATGGTAACGATAAGTCGAACGTTTAAAATGGGACTACCTATCGCTATGACCATTTTATTTGAGGTAACGTTATTCTCAGTAGTGGCACTATTGCTTGCGCCCTTTGGGGCAACAACGGTGGCCGCACACCAAGTTGCGCTAAACTTTTCTGCGCTTATGTTCATGTTTCCAATGAGTATGGGCATGGCTGCGGCTATTCGCATAGGGTATCGAATAGGTCAAAACAACCTGCGCCAAGCTCAAATTGCCGCTCGCGCAGCTATTCTCATAGGTTTTTGTACAGCGGCGTGTACCGCCACATTTACCCTTGTGGCAAAGGGGTTCATCATAGGTCTGTATACCAGTGACGCGGCTGTTTATACCTTAGCTAATGCCTTGCTTATTTACGCCGCCCTATTCCAGCTATCCGATGCTGTTCAGGTTATTTCAGCCAACGCATTGCGGGGATATAAAGATACCACGGCCATGTTTATCATCACGTTTATCTCATACTGGTTAATAGGTTTGCCTACGGGTGTTATTTTGGGAAGAACGAACTGGGTTACTGCAGAGCCCATGGCGGCGGCGGGCTTTTGGATTGGCTTCATCGTAGGGCTTAGCGCAGCGGCAGTTATGTTAGGAGCCCGCTTGCTATATATTCAGCGGCCAAGCAATGCTGCGCGATTACATGCTCTCTAGTTTGTATTTCTATCGTTTTACACGATTTTAGTGCTGAGACAAGGCTACCGTTACCCAATCTTGAGGAGAATCGATATCAAATTGTGCATTAGGCGTGGGCACGGTAGTTACCCTCCCCTTTTTTAGATATTCACTAATAACAGGTTTAGCGCCTACGTCTCCTTTAAGTGATAGGAGCTCTGCAAACATAGCGTTTGGAAATATGGCTGGCACGGTTAGACGTGGGTGCGAATCATGCCCACCTTGACCTCTTTCCTTATTGTTTTGCCATTCGCAACAGACGATATTTTCAGGGTTAGCTTGCGACGCATGAATAAGATTTGCAATATCTTGCTCGGTTAAACATGCTAAGTCGGCCAGGGAAATCAGAACATGACTGGGTGGTTTAGTATCGCCCGCGCTTTCTTCGTTTTTCGTGTCGCTTCTTTCGTCGCTTTCTAAGTCATCTTCTGGTGCACAAGTGAATGAAAACGGTGGTAACGTCGGTGTGGATAGAACATGTTTTAAACCTGCCCGAATGCTTGACGCAATTCCTTCCTCCCAAAGCGTATTGTGCACTACGTTTACCGGCAAACTGCGTAAATGACTATCTATACTTCCATGCCACTTACCGGCTACTACAGTAACCCTACTCTGCTTCGCTAATCGTTCTTGATTAGTTGTTTTAGTTACAGCGCTATTGATAAGCGCTACAGAGTGCGAAGCTTTCGCGTCTAACAGAACACGCAGACTGTGCTCAATCAAAGGTAGCTTTGATATGGGGTGCTCAGATAAAAGCTTATTGCCTCCATAGCGGGCGCTTTGGCCGCCAGCAAGTAATACAAACGCCAAATCATAATTTTTCACATCCAAAACTCGCGCTCCATCCACGTTCACATTATCTGAAGCCACCCATAATGACTCGATTTGAAATGCAAAAGCGCCCAAAAAGGACGCTCTTTATTGCATAGCGTGTATTATGCCAGACAGATAGCGCCAACCTCACACCAATAGACACCCGAAAAGCAAGCTTGAACGTCTGTATAGCAAGCGTTGCAATAAACTATGACGTTCATTGACTTATTTCGAGCCACTGCCTACTGCAACATGTTCACGAAAACAAGATAACCCTAACGGCTTCGACTCAAACCTTTGATGGCTGAAGTTAAGCCTTCAAGGGTGAGCCCATACATTCTGTCTTCCATAATTTCGCGAATAATTTTAATAGATGAATAATAAGGCCAATAATTCTCTGGCTGAGGGTTAAGCCAAACCGCATTGTTGAAATGGTTTAACAAACGCTGCATCCATACGCTGCCCGGCTCTTCGTTCCAATGCTCAACACTCCCACCTGGATAGGTAATTTCGTACGGTCCCATGGTAGCGTCACCCACAAAAATCACTTTATAGTCTTTTCCATAGCGGTGAATAATATCCCAGATGGGAATACGCTCTTTATTGCGACGATGGTTGTCCTTCCACACATCTTCATAAACACAGTTATGAAAGTAAAAATACTCAAGATACTTGAACTCACTTTGCACCGCAGAAAAAAGCTCTTGTGTGCTTTTAACGTGAGGGTCCATAGAGCCCCCAACATCAAAGAACATGAGTACCTTTACCGCATTGTGACGTTCTGGCGCCATGTGAATATCAAGCAACCCGCCTTTTTTCGCCGTTTCACCTATGGTTGTTGGTACATCTAGCTGTTCGCTGGCACCGGTGCGAGCAAATTTACGCAGCTTTCTAAGCGCTACTTTAATGTTACGCGTACCCAACTCAACATCAGAGCTTAGGTTTTTAAACTCGCGTTTATCCCACACTTTTACTGCCGAAAACTTTCTATTGCCTTTTTGCCCTATTCGCACGCCTTCAGGGTTATCACCGTAAGCACCAAAAGGCGAGGTTCCACCGGTACCCACCCACTTATTGCCACCTTGATGACGCTTTTCCTGTTCTTCTAAGCGTTTCTTTAAGGTTTCCATCAGTTCGTCAAGACCACCCGCTTTGCGCAGCGCCTCACGCTCTTCAGGACTTAAGTTTTTCTCTATTTCTTTGCGGAGCCATTCTTCAGGGATATCTTTGCCGAACAAATCGATAGACTCAACGCCCTCAAAATACTCGGCAAACGCCCTGTCAAACTTATCGTATTGAGTCTCGTCTTTCACCATGATGGTTCGTGACAAACTATAAAATGCCTCAATATCGGCATACACCACGTGCTTTTCAAGCGCGCCCAGCAAATCAAGTAACTCGCGCAGCGTGGTTTTAACCTGATATTTTCGCAGTGTATAAAAAAACTGAATAAGCATTAGCGACGCGCCATAAAGACCAGTTTTTCAAACAAGTGAATGTCTTGCTCATTTTTGAGCAGAGCGCCGTACAGCGGAGGTATAGCCGCTTTTCCATCTTTCGAATGCAGCGCTTCGGGTGGGATATCTTCTGCAACCAAAAGCTTAAGCCAATCGATGAGTTCCGACGTAGATGGCTTTTTCTTTAGACCGGGTACATCGCGAATTTCAAAAAAGGCTTTCAACGCTTCATCAAGAAGCTTTTTCTTTAGATCCGGGAAATGCACATTGACGATTTCTTGCATTTCCTCTGGGTTCGGAAACTGTATATAGTGGAAGAAACAACGGCGTAAGAAAGCGTCTGGCAATTCTTTTTCATTGTTTGATGTGATGATAACAATAGGACGCTGTTTTGCTACTACACGTTCCTGTGTTTCGTATACGAAGAACTCCATCTTATCGAGTTCTAGCAGCAAGTCGTTAGGAAACTCTATGTCGGCTTTGTCTATTTCATCGATTAACAGCACAGGACGCTTTTCTGCGCTAAAGGCTTCCCACAACTTTCCTTTTACGATGTAGTTGCTGATATCGTGGACACGGTCATCACCAAGTTGAGAGTCGCGAAGACGTGATACTGCGTCGTATTCATACAAACCCTGTTGCGCTTTCGTGGTTGATTTAATGTGCCACTGGATTAGTTCAGTACCTAAACTCTCGGCCAATTCTTCAGCAAGCATGGTTTTACCTGTGCCCGGCTCGCCCTTAATTAGAAGCGGGCGCTCTAGCGTAATAGCGGCATTAACCGCCAGTTGTAGGTCTTTGGTTGCGATATAATTAGACGTGCCACTAAAAGCCATTATTGTTGTACTCCGTATAATTTTTCGTCTTCGTAATTTTAACTATAATATCAAGGCCTTCTCATGATTGCCCATAGATATAACATATAGCTAAAAAGCACTTTGCATTTTACTGATTGGGACCAATGATATAGGGGTATGACGAAATCCCCTAATTCAGGCTGTGAATTAATAACTATCACATGCGTTGAATAATTAACTATTAGAAAGGTCGTACAGATCACGACAGACGGGGTTTCCTATAAAATCAGGAACGAGGTAAGGATTTATAATGAACGTATTTGACGACAATTCCCTATCTATTGGCCGCACGCCACTAGTTAAGCTAAATCGCGTAACATCGGGTAATGTATACGCAAAAATTGAATCGCGTAACCCAAGCTTCAGCGTTAAGTGCCGTATTGGTGCGAATATGATTTGGGATGCTGAAAAGCGCGGTGTCCTTACTGAAGGTAAAGAAATTGTAGAGCCGACCAGTGGTAACACAGGTATCGCTTTAGCGTTTGTTGCAGCGTCTCGCGGCTACAAATTAACGCTAACAATGCCTAGCAGCATGAGCCTTGAGCGTCGTAAGCTTCTAAAAGCACTAGGCGCAAACCTTGTTCTTACTGAGGCGCCTAAGGGCATGAAAGGCGCCGTTGCTGCTGCACAAGAAATTGTGGCATCAGACCCAGACAAATACGTATTGCTTCAACAATTCGACAACCCGGCTAACCCAGCCATTCACGAAAAAACAACGGGCCCTGAAATTTGGGAAGATACCGACGGTAAAGTCGACGCATTCGTAGCTGGTGTAGGTACGGGTGGTACAATCACGGGTGTAAGTCGCTACCTAAAAAACACGAAAGGTAAAGCAATCACCTCTATTGCTGTTGAACCAACAGACTCACCAGTAATAACACAAGCGCTTGCGGGTGAAGAACTCACACCTGGCCCACACAAAATTCAGGGTATTGGCGCAGGCTTCATTCCAGGTAACCTAGATTTAGATCTGATTGATGAAGTTGAGCAAGTTACCAACGAAGAATGTATGGAAATGGCGCGTAAGCTAATGACCGACGAAGGTATTCTTGCCGGTATTTCTTCTGGTGCCGCCGTTGTTGCCGCTAAGCGTTTTGCTGAACGCCCAGAAAATAAAGATAAAGTGGTTGTAGTACTTCTAGCGAGTGGTACAGAGCGTTACCTAAGTAGCCCACTGTTCGCCGGTGCATTCGACGAACAAGAAGAAGTTCAATAAGCTGATTTTATTGGCATTGAATAAGCGAGGCTTAATGCCTCGCTTTTTTATGCCCAGTGTTTTATCCCACCTTTACGCTTGTTTGCTGATTACACCGCCTGCTTTATCACTTTGCTTTTCAACTTAATATTATGAATAATCAACATGTAACATCAATCCGCATAGTTGTTTGCCCATTCAGAAGACGCTGGCAAGTTTAAAGTGTCCGTACTTTTTATTGTGTCGCCTTGATGAAGAAACGCTATACCGGCGTTAACACGCTGCGATTACGAACATTTTAATTCTCGCGATTAGGGAATTACCTATGCGGACTGGTATACGTTCTTGAAGCGGTGAGAACATTGACTTCAATGGTATATAAAACTATCAATAAGAAACGGATCTTTTAAAGACAAGGTTATCCAAATGAAGACGCGTATGTGGTGCGCCCTGTTCGGGCTTTTTACAGTGTTTATTTTATCCGCTTGTGGTGAAAAAGAAGAAGGTATTGGGCGATACGGAATGCTTGATGAAAGCACTCCTGAATACACAACCGTGATGTTCCTGAAAAGTGTTTACGAAGACGACAACTTAGACAGAGCCATTCGCCTTTCAAGTGAAAAAATGTCGAGAATTTTGACTCGGTACCATACGAACAGCAACGTACAGAGGCACCTCCTTAACTTGAAATATGACACGGTTACCGTTACCCCTCAAAGCGCTGGACAGGTTGGCAGAAGTGAATTTTCTGAGAAATCAACCGTTACCGTTTTTCTTAGTGGCAACTATAACGGCGATAAGGTGGAAGATTTGCGCAGCCTAGACCTAATCAAAGAAGACGGTGAATGGAAGGTCAACAAGATTCACCCAGACGCTTATTTATGACACCCAGAACAACAACTGTTTTTATATACAGTTAATCAATAATTTTAGTATACGAAAAATAAAAAGGATTTTTTCCAGCTTTCCAGCTCAAGAGTGATTCTTTTTTATTTAACTGTTTGTTTTAAGGTGGTAACTTGAAATAAACTCAAAGTGATATACGGACATTTTCCACCTTGCATAAAGGATTTTTTCCGTACACTAAATTGTTAGCTACCAGAGGAAATCATGGGAGAATTATTCTCTTTTTTAATGCAAAATCTGTCTTTAATCCTATTGATTGCATTAGCGTCCCATTGTTTTATTTTGCACATCAGGAATCGAAACAGAGAACTTTTTGAGGTTAATGGAAACAAGGTACTGATTAATCAAACAGCTAAACTTCAGTTTATTTTGGCACACAAAAAATCTATTCCAATTGAAAGCGTTGTAAAAATTGAGATTCACGGTAATCGATTAAGCCTCTTTCAAAACAGCAACAATGCAATTGATGTTTGGGTGCAACCAAAGCATCTAAATAGTGAGATTGGTAAAGCAAAAAACGTGTTTAGCCATGCAGTTTTTTCAGACTATGGTAGCTAACAACTCAATAAACTCACTCACTTCGTTCGCTGGGACGCATACACGTGGGGCGGCTTCGCCATTATGCCCCACTTGTCTGCGCCCGTTATTGAAAAGTTATGTGCTTTAATGGAATATTCCAGTAATTCTCACTTTATTAAATATCAGGGATGAACTTGGATGGATTCTTATGTCCTCGCCGATATTATAATCAAATGTATCGTTATTTTGGTTGGTGTATACCTTATCTTCCGAGGCAGGAATGCTAAAAATAGTTTAGGTTCTCAAAGAGAGCTGCTGCCCCCAAAGACTATGATTATCGTAGGAGCATTAATCTGCGTCACCAACGCTTACTTAATATTTAAGGCTATTTTGTGAACGCACCTAACAACCCAATAAACTCACTCACTTCGTTCGCTGGGACGCATACACGCGGGGCGGCTGCGCCATTATGCCCCACATGTCTGCGCCCGTTATTGGAAAGTTATGTAGCTTGAAGGATGTGGACATTCACAATGCAGAATAAACTAGTCATAGCCTTAGGAACTCTTCCTCGATACCTAGCATTTCAGTTGTTTTTTCTCACGTATGTACTCTCTATCTTTACCCATGCATCTGAGCCATCTCCTAAAATTTATCAACCCGGGATGTTTTTTTATCTTCTCCCTTTAGTTATGGCTATGGTAGTAACACACTTTGGCTACATGTCTGCTAAAAGTGGTAGCGTAAGCAAAACACAGTATTTTCAAGTATTCGGGATTTTTGTTCTCTACGGATTTATCTGGCATGCTCTTTTTTAAAACGCTACATAACAAACAAATTATGGCACTCGCTGTCGCTCGCTGGGACGCAAACACGTGCGCGGCTTCGCCATTTTTGCACACGTGTTTGCGCCCCATATTTGGAAGTTAGCTGCTTTTGGAAAGATTCATGGATGTAATAGATATAAAAACATTTGTTCCAAGTAAGGATTACGAGGTTTCTAAATCTTTCTACTCGGAAATTGGATTCAAATCAGAATACGTAACCGATGACCTCACGCTTTTTGAAAACGGAGATTGCCTTTTCTTTTTGCAGCGCTTTTACAATGAGGACATGGCCAAGAACTTCATGTTGCAAATCTGCGTTTCAGACATATACGATGCGTATGAGATATGTTCTAAGTCGGAAAACAAATCCAAGATTACGCCAATACAACAAGAATCTTGGGGAAAAGTTTTTTATTTATGGGGGCCAGTAGGTGAACTGTTGCACATTACGCAGTTGGGCAGCTAACAAAACGCTCAAGCCACTCCCTTCGGTCGCTGGGACGCCAATACGCGGGGCGGCTGCGCCATTATGCCCCACGTATCTGCGCCCCTTAGCTTAAAGTTAGAAGGCGTCAGCCTAAACCTCGTTTGGCTTTATAAAAATCCAAGTTCAACTACCCTCATCTGCTTTCATTAGCATCGCTCTGGCTTTTGGTGGTTTTAACTTCGCCGCATTAACTTCGAAGGTCGCGCAATAGGCGCTTTATCGCCAAGTTATTATTTCAATTCTGCAAGCACCATTGCGTCTGTTAGCTCAAATGGCGGCTTGCTTCAGCTAAATCACCTACATCACTGCACTGGTATTTTGCTTGTTTGCTTTAACAATCAATCGTATGCTGGCTTCATTAGTTTTTAAAAAGGCCAAAGGAACAGACTCTGCTTCTAACAAAGCGCTTAAGTCACTCCCTTCGGTCGTTCGGACGCTAACATGTGGGCTAGCTCGCTTCGCTCGGGATTTTAGCCCACATGCCAGCGCCGCTTAGCTTAAAGTTATACGCTACTTAATGTTCAAAAAATAAGGATATTTATGAAAAAAACAATTGTAACTATTGTCGCTACATTTCTTTTCGGTTGCTCTTCAACGCCAAATCTTTCAACAAAAGCAATTGAGGTTCAAGCAGAAAATTTGAACCAGCATTGGGAAATGAAATCACAGTCTTTTAGCTTCTCTTCCCCCAGAAATGTAGCAAAGCGACCTGACGGCTATGTAAGGGTCCGGTACTTAATTGACTCGAATGGTAAGGTATATAATCCAGAGATAGTTGAATCGGTACCAGAGGGTGTTTGGGACGATCAAGGTTTGAAAGCCGTAAAGCAAATGGAGTATGAGCCATCTCAATCAAACACCAATAAAATACCTGTGTACGTGACTACCGAATTCCATTTTGGCAACCGCGTATAACAAGTCAATAAACTCACTCACTTCGTTCGCTGGGACGCATACAAGCGGGGCGGCTTCGCCATTATGCCCCACATGTCTGCGCCCGTTATTGAAAAGTTAGTAACCATGGTAGATTTTGAGTTCGTCAGTTTTGAAAGGTTAATCGAATTTGGATTAAATACTGATCCCACGCATCAGAACAATAGTTATCGCTCGGGAATTAGACCAAATCACTGGGTTCGTGAAAACCAATATACAATCATTGGACAAATTGATTTCATTGATTGTGACAGGTTGGCTGCGGGCCAATCATGTAAAGCTATATGCTCGTTCTATGCACCAAGAGAAGATGAAAAGCTATTTACTCCTGGTTTTAAATGGGACATTGGAGAAGCAACTAAAATAATTGGCTATGGCAGGGTTGTCTCGGAGTAATGGTTACTAACAACTCAATAAACTCGCTCACTTCGTTCGCTGGGACGCATACACGCGGGGCGGCTTCGCCATTATGCCCTACGCGCCTGCGCCCGTTATTGAAAAGTTATGTCCATGATTAGATTATGAAGATTTATTGCTTAACTATCGGAATATCTTTATTAGTTGGTTCAGCTATTTTGCTGTTATATAGAATTCAGTTTATGTATCGGGCTAGAA
>Ga0181595_10000394_pt1 | contig 48217 bp, 33 predicted proteins | sample 041ome_7_FD_145604 | JGI IMG/M metagenome (GOLD analysis project Ga0181595, IMG submission 145604) | Coastal salt marsh microbial communities from the Groves Creek Marsh, Skidaway Island, Georgia - 041401AS metaG (spades assembly) | ecosystem: Environmental > Aquatic > Marine > Intertidal zone... | reverse complement strand
GCGACGGCGCGCGGCGACGCGCGGGACGGGGGGGTCGGGACGACGCGACGCGCGAGCGACGCGCGAGCGCGAGGGACGGGGACGCGTCGAGGGCAGAGACACGCGCCGGCGCGAGGACGGACGGTGCACGATGCGACGGAGACGGAGGGAGGACGAGGGAAGGCGACGACGGAGGTGGATCTGAGGGTGACGAAGTCGTCGCACGGGGCGCTGCAGAGGCACGTGAACGCGAGTAAGAGGGAACCGACGCGCGCGCAAAAAAGGGAGACGAGAGGCGGTGGACGCGGGGATGGCGCGGCGAGTGGAAGCGGGAGGCCGCCGTTGCGCGCGGGGGAACGGATCGTGCGGGCGATGGAATCTATCGACGCGCCGGCGCGGGGCGAACGCATCGCGTGGGACGTCGTCGCGAGCGCGGTGAATCCCGAGGGTGGGAAGTTTAAATTCACCACGTCGACGCTTAACTTTGCCATTAAGGAGCTCGGTGAGCGTGGGAGCTTCGATCGCGCGCACGCGCTGTATTTGTGGATGTCGCGCAAGCAAGGGCGGTACGCGCCGAATGAGTTTACGTACGTGTCGCTCGCCAGCGCGGCGAAGACGCTGACGCAAACGCGAACGGTGCAAAACTTGTGGCAGCGCGGTATCGCGGAGAATGATGAGAGCTTGATTTGTAACGAGATCGCGTCTGCGGTGATCGCCGCACTCAATCGCGTGAGTGATTGGAGCGGGGCGTATCAAGTGTTTCGGGACATGGGCGACAAGGGCAAACCGAGAAATTTGTACACTTACACAGCCGTGCTCACGGCGTTGAGAGATGAGGCGAAGCCGGACGAGGCGTTGGCCGTACTCAACGAGATGGCGCGTGAGCCTGGAGTTCAACCGACGAGCTTAGCGTTTTCGTTGACGCTGACGGCGTTCGATAATTGTCGACGCTGGATCGAAGGTAACGCGGTCGCAAAACGTATTAAAAAGTACGACGTGCGTCCGGACGCGACGTTGATGCATGCCATCATCACCATGGCAGGACGTGCCGGCGACATGGCGCACGCGAACGAAGTTTTCGACGCTATGCGCAACTCAACGATGATCGTCACGACGTACACCTTCAACGCGCTCTTGGGCGGATACGCGAGGTACGGGGACTGGGAAGGATGCACTGAAGTGTATGACGAGATGAAACGCTCGAAAATCCAGCCAGACTCGTACACTTTCACGCAGCTCATATCTGCTGCCGAGCGAAGCGGAGAGTACATCGCGGCGGACGGCGTTTGGACGGAGATGTTGCGCAACCGAATCATCCCGCACACCGTCATGTGCGGAGCGTACATTCACTGCTTGGGATGCCAAGGTCGAGACCTCGAAGCGGAGGCCGTGATGGAGAAAATGCGCAACTATTGGGATGTTCCACGGAACGCTGCGGTGTACAATGCTCTCATCGGGGCGCACGTGCGAAGCGGCGAAGTCACGCGAGGACTCAGCGTGCTCGACGATATGCAACGCATCGATGGACTTATGCCCACCGAAATCACATTCGCCGTGCTTATTCGCGCATGCCAGGAAAGTGCGCTACACAAACGCGCGGAAGGTTTAGAAGGCATGCGCGCCTCGCTCGCGAACGCTGGACAACTCATTCAAGATTTGTCTGGCGCTTCAACCTCGACGGCGAAAGCATAACCATTGTAGTAAGTCAATCGCTAATTCTTTGATCATCTTCCATGGACGCTAGTTGGGCCACTCGGAGCCTCAGTACTTCAAGCGTGCGCTCGAGCTCGAGTACTTTACGACTCTCCTCGGCGGATAATTCATCGTTGCGTCTGATGGCGCGCGGCTGCGCGGCTAACTCGTTCGGCGCGACTCTTCGATTACCCGCAGAAACCGTGAGTTTCAGGTAATGTAGCTCGGAGATGAGCTTGTCAGAATGCGGTGCGCATGGTGGATGTTTAAGCGCAAACTTTAGTGCACACAAAGCTGCTCGCGCGTTTGGATGGAATCGATCGTAGTCGAAATCATACTCCGCGCTCTCCTCTGGCGTTTCAGTGATGAAAATAGCCTCGCGCGCCACCGGTTCGTCTTGGAGGACGGCGACGTTCTTCTCAGGGGCATCTTCGAACGATTCACCCACCTCAAATAGAGGGAGGAACTGCGTTGGAACTTTTTTCATGGCTCGAAGCTCCTTGACCTGCATTCTATTTTTAGTGTGACTCGTAAACGAAAAAGGATTCATATTCTTACACGGAGCGTCTACGCGAGATTAATTTTCTTTGCCCTGTTTGGTCGGCGCGCGACGTTTTGCCGCGGCCGCTGCGAGTGCGTTTGGCGCATCTGGACGAGTGTTGTCTTCCTTGTCCTTCAAAGCGGGCACCGATCGCGTCACAGTCGATAAGCCATCCACAAACTTGGTGCGGAAAATAACATTTGCGTTGTTGAACATGCCTTCCTTCAGCGAAACGACGAGGAATTGGGAGAACGGGAAGTGCTGCTTGATCATGCGTCCGATATTTTGCGTGTGCGAAAGATCCAGCGCAGCATCGACCTCGTCCAAAATGTAAATCGGCGCAGGCTTGAAGAGCAAAAGCGCGAGAATTAAAGACAACGCGAGCAACGATCGCTGACCGCCCGAAAGTTCGGTGAGCGATTCCTTCCAAACTTCCCCGAAAGCGACCTTGACTTCCAAACCATCCATCACGGTGCATCCTTCGGGAGGTTGGAGCTTGGCGCTCGTCCCTGGGAGCAAAGTGGAAAAGATGGAACCAAAGTCCTTGGTGACCTTTTCCCAAGTCAGCTGCAAAGCCTCACGCTTCTTCTCGTCCAACTCGGTGATCACCTTTTGAATCTTCGATCTATCGTTCAACACGATGCGACGCTTTTCTTGCAACTCTTTGAACTCGGCTTCAGCCTTATCAAACATGGCGATGACCTTCTTGTTCACGCGCTTCCCGAGCGTCGCCTGCGCTTCTTCGCACTCTGCAAGTTCCGCTTGCGCTTGCGAAGGGGAACGCTTCTTGAAATCATAATCACCTCCGGACTGACCAAACAGCGCGCTCTCGCTCGCGACCCACTGATGTTCTTTCTTAAGATTATCGAGATGCGCCTCGGCATCCTTCGCTTCGTTTTCATGGCGCGTGATTTGATACTCGAGCTTCTTCATTTCCAACCCGTGTTCCTGCGCTGCGGCTTCGAGTTTCGCCTTGCGCTTAAGCAGCTTAGAGATTTCGACATCGCACGCAGCGACACGCGCGCGCCGGTCTTCAAGCTCAGCTGCGACGACGTCGTATTCACGTTGCTTCTCCGACACGGCCGCTTGCATAGTCTCGACTTCGGCTCGCAACTCCGCGACGGCGGCGGCGCGTTCGTTGATTTGCTCATCGAGCGCCGCGCGTTCCGAAACCGCAGCTTCTTTCTCGATCCGTGCGCTAGTGACAAACTCTTCTTTCTCTTTAATTTGCGCTCGAGCTTTGGTGACTGCGTTTCTCGCCTCTTTCAAAGCCTTTTCAGCTTCTTTTAAACGTGAATCGCGCTCCTTTTCAAAGCTCTTGATTTCTTTCTCAAGCGCCGCAGCTGTCTGTGCAGCCTCAACCTTCTTCGCCTTGGCCTCCTCCGTCGTGTTTTTGGCGTCAGCTAGATCTTGTTCGAATTTGCGAACTTTTTCGGCGAGTTGATGCACTTCTGAACCGCTGACTTTCTCCTTCAACAAACCGAGCGCGTGTTCGTGACGATCCAACTCGTCTTCCAACTTTTGCGCCTCTTTCGCCTCCTTGGCTGCCACCTTGGCGGTTTCCAACGCGGACTCGGCGCGAGTCTTAGCTTTGGCCAATGCATCTTCAGCCTTGTACAACGCGTGAAGCTTAGTCAGCACCGCGCTGCCGGTGTTACGAGAGCCTCCACTGATGACACCGCTGGGGTTGAACATGTCGCCCTCGACGGTGACGCAGTTCAACATGACATCTCTGTCATACGCGACAGCCTTTGCCGTGGTCTGATCTTTGCAGACGAAAGCCTTACCAAAAACATACTTCATCACGTTTTGCACGTCGTCGTCATACGTCACGAGGCTGAGAGCGAGAGAGGCTTCGCCCTTGCTTACGCTCGACGCCGCGGCAATTTGACGATCCGTAGCCGTTCGGCTGTCGATTTTGTTCAACGGAATTATCGTCACACGCTTCTTGAGTTGACCCTTAGCCAAAAGTGCTTTACCGGTGACGTCTGTATCAACGACAACTTGGTGCAGCTTACCTCCGGCGACGACTTCGAGCGCGGTGACCGAGGCAGGGTCCTTCACTTGCATGAGCTTAGCGACGACGCCTTTAACGCGTTTGCGGTCAAACTTCGCCTCGGGATCGCGGAATTGAAAGTCGCAGTCACCAAGCTTAGAGTTCAATACATCAACTTCTTGCTGTAATTCTTGAACTTCCAAGTTTGCCTTGTCGCACGCCGCTTCGAGCTCGGCCGCCTTGTCACTCGTGCATCCACCAAAGTTGGCGAGATTGGCGCGCGCCGTCTCCACCGCGGACTCGGCGGATTGAAGTTCCTTCGTGAGCTTGTCGCCTTCCTTTTGCTTCGTACTCAGTGACTTTTGCGCGACCGCGAGCTCTTTCTCGACGTGCTTGATTTTGAGTGCCGCAGACTTCACTTCAGCATCGCAGGAGGATTGCGCGGCGACGGCGTCGGCGAGTTGCGCTTGCAACGATTTGTCTGCGCCCGTTCCCTTGCCAGATTGCACGCCTTGGAGCGTGCGCTCAGCCATGTCTGCGGCGGCCACTTTCTCATCGAGCGACGCTTGCTCGGCGGCGGCTTCGGCTTCGAGCGCAGCAACTTTTTCGGCGCGCTTGGACTCGGCGGCTTCCATTTCCGAAGCATCCTTCAACAACTTGTCCTTGGCTTTTTGCTCGCTCTTCACTTCGTTTTGCTTGTTCGTCAAGGCGGTGGTTTCCTTCACCAACTCCTTGGACATCGTGTCGGTACGAACGACCAGGTCTTTCATCTCTGAACCCATGCGCTCTTCCTTTTCGGTTTGCAAACGTTGCGCGTGGAGCTCGAGCTCCGTTTGCTCGCGATTGGCGTCGTCGATGGCGCTCTTGTGCTCTTCAATCTTTTCGACGATGCTCGATGTTCCCGCGTTTGCCTTCTCGACCGCTTCTTGCGCCATCACGAAATCGTACGCGATGCAGAATCGGCGCAAGCGCTCGAGATTATCGTTCGCCGCCGCCCACTTCATGTAGTCGCCACGTTCTTTGCGTAGCTTTTCAATCGTCGGCAAGATTTCCTCCTCGAGCAACCTGTCAATCTCATCAACCTTGGTCTGCTTCTTATCCAGCGTCTTCAGCGCGCCTTCCTTTTTGTTTTCGTACATCCGCGTTCCCGCCGCCTCTTCGAGCATCCCCAAAATCTCCGGCGGTTTCATGTTCAACACCTTTGTGATTCGTCCTTGCATGATTAAAAAGTGCGGATTGTTCACGTTTAACTGCACCGAGTGAAACAAATTCTGCACCCGCGTCGGCTGCGCCGTCGCGCCATTGATCATGTACTTATTCTTCCCACCAATCACGATCTGTCTCGTCACCGTGATGCGATCGCAATGCTCGTATCCGACCGGTGACCGCGTCCGATCCTCGTTGTTAAACGTCACGCTCACCGACGCCTTGGTGACGCCCGCTTGGCCTTGCTTATACACGAGCTCTTGCAAGCTCGCCGCGCGCACCTGCATTCGACCGAACGCGCGCACATCGTCAGTCAATCAATTTTACGCGCGTCTGCTCTCATCGCTACCGCATCGAGCCGCGCGTCAGCGATCGATCCCCTCGCGCGTCGACCGCGCCTCGCGCGCGCTCGTTCCCCCCGCGCGCGTCGTCATCATCTCCCCCCCCACGCGTCGCGCGCGTCGTCATCCATCGCGGCCGCCGAGCGCACGAAACTCCATCCAACGTGCGCGAGCACCGACGCGTCGTCGCGGACGTACGTGCGTGAGATTCGAAATCCCGAGCACGAAACAAATCGAATCCAAGATGTTCGACTTGCCCGAGCCGTTCAACCCGGTGATCGCGTTGAATAACGGATCAAATCCCGGAACGACGGTGCGTTTGGCGTACGACTTGAAGCCATCGATGCATACTTCCTCGATGTACATCGCGCGGGCGGCGTGCGGGTCGCGCGCGCCGACGAACGCGGCGATGTGTGCGGTGATGACGGTTGGATTCGCCAAACGGACTTTTTAGCTCTGAACACGTTGGACTGCGCAATAAATTAACTAATTCCACGGCGCGACGCCGTGACCGATGAAAGAGCGCGCGGGAACGACGACGCGGCCGTCTTCTTGCACGTACATCTTCAAACGCGCGCGGAAGTTTTCGGAAAATTCCCTCCACAAGGCGTCGTCCGACGCCAACTCTTCGCCGTAGGGGCCGACTTTGGCAATGTCCACGGCTTGGGTCAAGTCATCGAAAGCGAACGTGCCGTCCTCGCACGCGACGTCGGGATTGATGAACCCCGCTTCGATCAAGCAATCTTCTAATTTCGACACTCCGCGACTGTCGGTGTTGGACCAGCTCATCGGTTTCACGGCGACGTCGACCCAGTCTTCGCGCCCGACGTCTCTGAGCGCCTCGCCGAGGTGGTAGATGATTTGATTCTCGCTCGAATTCGCGGGCGCCCAGACCGCGCACGTGAAATGTCCACCTCGTTTCAAACTCGACAGCACCGCTTTCATCGCCGCCGTGGGGTCCGCCATGAACTGTAAGCCTTGCTGACAGTACGCTCGATCGAACGCGCGCCGCGGGAGCGTCGGCGCGCACGCGTCGAATTCCAAATACTCGATACCTCTCGACGCCGGATTCGCTTTCGCGCGCGCCAGCATCCCGGGCGAGTTATCGATCGCCGTCACTTTACCCTGCGTCCACCGAACGCGCGCGTCCGCGGTCAGTCGCCGTTTCGTTTCGCTTCTTCGCTTCGGGACGCGTCTTCGCGGCGCTTCGGGACGTCCGCGCTCGACCGTCACCCACCGATTCTCCCACCAACGCCGCGCACTCGCGCGCCACCACGCCCGTGCCGCACGCGACGTCTAAGACCGCGTCACCGGTCACCGGTCGCGACGTCGCGAACATGCTCTCCGTCCAGGGCTTGAAGATGCCATCGACGAGGACGTCATCGTAAAACTGGGCTTGCGCTTTTCCGAAAGAAAACGTCGCGTCGTTCGCCGCGCTCGCCATCGCGCGCGCGGACGCGGGCGGCGCGGGCGCGGGCGCGGGCGCGGCGGCGGCGCGGGCGAGGCGGCGGGCGGCGGCGCGAGACATGCTCTGAGGACGAGCGCCAGAGGGAGGTCGACGGGCGCGTCGACGCGGACGAACGATGGACGAAAGAATACCGCGATGAGTGAATTTAATCCTCTAACGATGGACGCACGAGAAGCCAGCACGCCGGACCGAGGACGGGGACGCTGGCGAACGCGAGGGCGTTGGCGTCGTCGACGTCTCTGCGACGCATGTCCTCGGCGATGGCGGGCGCCGCGCACAGCGAGAGCACGATCAAGTCGCACGTGCTCACGCACGCGAGCATGGATTGCTCTTTGAAAAGCGTGGCGAAACCGGCGAGCGTGTCAGGCGTCACGTTCGAGGCGCCGTAAAAGGCCAGATACGCCGCGAATCCTAACAACGCCGCCGCGTTGAGCTTGCTCTCCCAAATATTTCTCGTCACGAATCCTAATTCGCTCCTCTTCACCCTCGTTCGCGGCTCGCGAGTCACCAAATACGGTCCGAGCGCGAAAAAGCCGAGGGCAAAGCTCGCGCCGACGCACAGCGCCGCGGGAAACGGCGACTTATTCCCCTTCGCGCCGGGCATCATCAAGCACGCGTACGTCGCCGGAACGACGCCCAGCGAATTGAACAACGCCTCGAACAACGGGTTCACCGCCCCCGTGAACGGTGCGCTCACGAGCGATTTCACGAGCTCTAAATCGAACGCCGACGTCCCGCTCGGCGCCCCGAAGGTCGCGAACGACCCGAGCGCCACCCACGCGCACGCCGTCGCCACGCGTTGCGGCTCGCGATACCACTCAAAGCTCCCATCGCTCGCCTCCCGCGCCTCCGGCGTCGACGCTCGGCGCGTCGTCGCGCATCGTCGCGCGCCGCGCGCCGTCATCGCGCGCATTCGTCGCGCGCGGTCCGTCGTCGCGCGGTCCGTCCGAATCGTCATCGTCGTCATCGTCATCGTCATCGTCATCGTCGTCGTCGTCGCGCCGTTCGCCCCGACGCGCGCTCCCGACGCGCGCGCGCGTCTCTCTCGCGCCGCTCGGCCGTCGTCGTCGACGATGCGCGCGTCCTCGCTCGGTCGCGCGCGTCGTCGAGTGCGACAGCGCGACGACAGCGCGGCGACGGCACATCTCGCCGCGAATCGTTCGTCGCGATCGTCGCGACGCGCGCCGAGCGATCGATCGACCGACGACGCGACGATCGACGCCGACGGACGCGCGCGAGCGACGGACGCGCGCGCGCGCGCGCGAGCGAGCGAACGAACGATCGAGCGAATTCACCGTTGGTTGACTGGATTGCGCGTCTCGACGGCTCGGCGCGACGACGATGGCGACGCAGATCGTGACGTTCGACGGAGAGTACGTCGATGAAAGTCTGCGCGCGGCGCTGCCGGCGAACGCGAGCGGGTGGGAGTCGAAGTATCAAATCGTCGCCATCATGGGACCGCAGAGCTCGGGGAAGTCGACGCTGCTGAACCACGCGTTCGGGACGGCGTTCCGGGAGATGGATGATAGCCTCGGACGGTCGCAAACGACGCAAGGAGTGTGGCTGTCGCGAGCGGAAACGTGTGAAACGACGCCGACGCTGGTGATGGATCTGGAGGGGACGGATGGACGCGAACGAGGGGAGGAGGACACGGCGTTCGAGAAGCAGACGGCGCTCTTCGCGATGGCGAGCGCGGACGTGCTGTTGGTGAATATGTGGTGCAACGATATCGGTCGGGAACAAGCGAGCGGGAAACCGTTGTTGAGGACGATATTTGAGGTGAACTTGAAGGTGTTTTCGCCGGAGAAGAAGACGGTGTTGTTGTTTGTGATTCGGGATAGGTCGAAGACGCCGTTTGAGCGGCTTGTGGAGAATTTGCGCGGAGATTTAGAATCGATCTGGCGCGGCATCACGAAGCCGGAGAGGTACGCGAACAGTGCGATTACGGACTTGTTTGAGTTGAAATTCACTTCGCTGCCGCATTACGAGCATGAGCACGAGTTGTTTGTCGCAGAAGCGAAGGCGCTGCGCGCGCGCTTTGACGCGCCGGCGAACGCTGCGGACAGTTTACGCGCCACCGCCGCAGCGGTACCCATTTCCGGTTTGGGGGTTTCATTGCGTGAAGTGTGGAACACGGTCAAGGCGAATAAAGACTTAGATCTGCCTGCGCACAAGATTATGGTAGCTACAGTGCGATGCGAGGAAATCGCCGACGCCGCGCTCGCGCAAATTACCGAGTGCGACGAACTGGCGAATCTACTGAAGGAAGCCAAAAGCGCCAAGGTGTCGCATCTTGCGTCCAAAATTGAAAAGTTGACGAACAAAGCCTTGACACCTTACGACGACGAAGCCAAGTACTTCGTGAAGGAGGTGCGCGAAGCGAAGCGCTTGGATTTGAAAGCGCGCGTCGCCAAGACGCTCGGCGAGGTCGCATCGATGCATTTAGAACACGTGCGTCAAGATATTGTCGAGTCGCTCGTGCACGAAGTGAACGCGACACTTGGTGACGCCGCGGCGGCGTACGTGCCGGGGAAAAAGCGAAGTGAAGATAGAGTTGGATTCGCGACGTTTTTGAAGGAGACGTTTACCAAGCTCGACGCGCAGTGGGAAGAAAGACTCGACGAGTCTTTACCGACCGATGATCTCGCGTGGGCGGATTTTGTCGTGGAGGAAACAAAAAATTTCCACAAGACCATCGATGCGATCGTGGACTCGTTGCGTAAGGAACGCATGAACTTGACCATTCACGCGTGCGAACGTGCGATGGAGCGCGGCGTCAGCGCGCAAGCCATCGGACTGTTGGAGGAAGCACCGCGTGACATGTGGTACAAGCTGCGCCAAATGCGCTCGAGCGCTGCGGAAAAGTGGAATTCGGAAGTGGCGGATGCTGTGAGTGAGTTTGAGCCCAGCGATGAGGAAGTAGAGCGCGTGCACCAGAACATGCGCAATAGAATCACCGAGGTAGTCGACGGGAAATCGCGCGACGCCGCCACCGCTGCGTTGGCACACATGAAACAAGCGTTTGCTCGAGTGTTTTCGAAAGATTCCAAGGGTTTACCGAGAATTTGGCGTCCGCTGGATGACGTGGCGGCGATAAATAGAAAAGCACAGCGAGAAGCTCTGCGGGTGTTATCGCTCCTCGCGGTGACGCGTTTGGACGACCGTGCAGATAAGAAGGGCGACGACGCGGCAATTAAATCGATCGAAACTGCGCTTTACGGCCTGATTCCATCGGATGCGCCGCTGACATCGGGCGTTGAAGACGGCGACGATGCGACGGAAACGCCGTCGACGGCAGAACCAGTCGCCGTGTCGCTGCCGACGGAATGGGAAGACGCCGCCGATGACGCCGTCATCTTGACTCCTGCCGAATGTCGAACGATTTGGCTTCAGTTCGAATCCGATACTCTCTACGCCGTCTCGCAAGCCATGGCGGCGAAAGAAGCCGCGCGACGAGCCCTCACCGGAGGCGCGCCAATTTGGATGATTGTTCTGTTGATAATCTTGGGCATGAATGAAATCAAATGGTTGCTCACGCATCCTTTGACGCTATTCATCATCGTCGCTCTGGGCTTATACGCTCGCGCGATCTTTAATCAACTCGACGTCACATCCGCGATGCAGCTCGGCATGGTCCCGGGCTTGACCGTCCTCGCGGCGAAAATCGTCCCAGTTGGCGTGGGCATACTGAAAAAACTCGCCGACGAGGGCGCGCGCAGTTGGTCGCCCGAGTCCACTCCGATCCCCGCCGCCCCGGTCGGTGGCACCGTCGCCCACGCCGGGACCGATCCAAACTCTCAATTCGCGCACGCGAGCGGGGATATCACGTCGCAGGGCGTCCGGCAACGCGCGAAACCGCGCGAAACCGTGGGACGATGACGCCTCTCGATTCGTCGCATCGCGCGCGAGCGTAAAAGCATTCGATCACGTCTTTATTAATATCACATGCGCGAAATCTCGCACCGCACAACCTATTCCTCCTCCTCCGAGGCTCCGCCGACGACGACGCTCTTCGCCCACGCGAACGACTCGTCCCCGATCAACCAAAACAACCCAAACACCGCCACTCCGCCCCATCGCGCGGCGCCTCTCGCGTGTCGCATGCTCTGCGCGCGGTTCAGCGCACGAAGCGCGTCGTCGTCAGTCTTTTCTGTCGATAAAACGAAGCTCACCCGAGCCGTGTCCCGAGCGAATTAAAACGTCGCGCGCGCGCGTCACCGGTCACCGCGCACGCACGGGCATGGTATCGACGTATGTGGCCGCCCACTGCTTTCGCGGAATCACTCGCTTAGCGATCTCTCGAAGCATGGCGCGCGCGCTTCGGGAGTCTCAAAGTGCGGACAAGATCGCGCGCGGGGTCGTCGAGCGGGACGCGAGGACTCGCGAGCGCGATCGAAGATCGATCGCAAACGTGCGCGGCACGAGTGAATACAAAGAAAGCGACGGCTATGTGCGCGAACGACGCGTCGACCGGCGGTCGATCGGCGTTCAGGGCTAGATAGATCTACAGTTCGCGATATCGCGACGCGCTACGCGGCTTCGGCTCGGCCGTCCTCGGCGCCGTACCGCGGCGTCACGAATGGTCCCGTGTGGACGGCCTCGTTCGCGTCCTCGACGTACCAATTCGCGGTGGTCTCGCTCTTCGACGATCTGAGCGCGACCAGCATGTCGAAGCTCGCCTTGGCGAACACGCACGCGCCGAGGAGCAGCGCGCCGCTGACGGAGCTGACGCGCAGGTAACACCAGGTCGACGTCGCGACGACGCCCGACCACATCAACGCCTGCAGCGTCGCGCGCGTGTGGGATCGGCGCCAGTGAACGGTGCGAGCGCCGATATTGATGTGTCGAGTTTCCTCGGGCCAGCCGTCGAGTCGACGCGGCGACTGGGACCGACCGACTGGGACCGAATGCGACGCTTGGTCGGCGGTGCTGCGCGTCGCGCGCTCGGCGTCGTGAAACGAAGGACGGCGCGATGGGTCGTCGGTGGTCGTTTTCGTCTGTTCGTGCGGGGCGAAGGCGCCGCGGTTGCGGAACGCTCGGAAGGTGGACGCGTCCATGCCGGCGAGCGCGTCGCCGCTGCGCGCAGTGCGGTGTCGACGCGCGAAGGCGGGTGCGAAAATCGACGCGATGGAAGCGGAAACGCGATCGGCGCTAATTTGCGTGATTAAAATCGAGCGGCTGCGCGTTGGCGCTGTTGGTTCTATGAGCGCGGGCAGGACCCGCGCGGTGCTTTCTCGCCTCGGGCGGCTCACGGAGAGCCGCCGGAGAAGAAGTACAGGGAGTTGGCGGCGGCAGTGGCGATGATGTCTTCTTTCGGGTGCCAGGCCATGTGGAGGATTTTGTTCGCGCGGAAATCAGCCGGAGGAAGGTTGAAGATGTCACCGGCGCCGCCGTGATATCCGTTGCCGCGCGTCTTCGGAGTCAATCTGCCCCGCGGATCCTTGGACACTTCAAATTGGCCTCCCGATTCACCCTCGTCGCCGATAGCGGTGTTAAAGCTCTTGAACACGTTCCCGTATGAACCTGTGGCGACTTGAGAACCGTCGTGGTTGACGCAGCATTGAAACTTGTCGAAAATAGAATCGTTCTCGTACAAGTCGCACAGTTTGGGACGAAGGTGCTCGTGCACGTTCACCGTCGCCACAGGTTTGCTGTCCATGTTGACGTCCCAAAGTTTCATGGTGAGATAATCTCGCGATAATATGTATCGACCGTCTCGACTGAACTTGATGTCGCTGATGCTGGCTATGATTTCCGAAAAGAAACTTTTCTTCTCCGGCGGCTCCGGGAGTTCAAACAGCTTACAGTGCGAATCGCACACCGAGTGTTGACGTAAATCCGTCAAACGTATGGTTCCTTTGCTCGACGAGAACGCCAAATAGTTACAGTGCACCGGGTGAAATTCCGCGGCGGTGATCACCTCGCTCAAGTCTTCCATGTTCGTAGGTTTGATGTCCACGATGTTGAAACTTTGCTGCGTACTCTCCAAGTGCCACAAGTTTATCCGCAAATCATCCGCACTAATAAACGTCTCTCCATCGCTATTCACGCTCAGCGAGTTGATGTGATACGCGTGCGCGTTCGCATACATTCGCCGGTTTCTCGCCGTGAACACGCTCTCCCCACGCACGACGGAGGGAATCTTCAGCGCGCCCGCGTGTTGCTCATTCGCCAAAGCGCCAATGCCCGTCGCGCTCGTCGTGGCGGCCTTCCCACCATTCGTCCGTCTAAACCCGAATCTATCTTCTTCTCTATGGACGTTGAACCCACTCACGCACTCTAAGTGCTTCTCATATACCTTCCAGAGCTTGATCGTCTTGTCGTTTGTGGACAACAAGAAATTCGCGTCGTTCGCCCCTTGGTGACACCACTTCAACGTATTGATCTTCTCCTCAATCTCCAGCGACTTGAGATAATCAAACTCCGGCTCGTGCGATTGAAACTCGGTCAAGTAACGATATTCCACCGGTTCCTTGCGTCCACTAAACGCCGCGTCCGTCCCTTTCTCGCCGCCGTCGACGTCGCTCGCCACGCCGCTCTCGTCGAACCTCGAACGTAACTCCTCCATCGCGCTCTTACTCTGGTACACGCGTTCAAACAGCACGACACGCCCACCGCGATCACCTGTCGCTAGTTTTTCTCCATCGGCGTTAAACTCTACCGCCGATATGACATCCGCGTCCTGCACCTCCTCCCCCGGCGCGCGTTCGCCGAAAACCTGGGAAAAGTCCCATCCGAGCTGACCGGGCGTCATCGTCGCCTCCATGCTCGCCGCGCTCGAGCGAGGCATGCGCTAAAAGTTACCACGGACTTCTCAGCGCGACCTCCGTCGTCCTCGCGAAGTCGTGCGCGCGCGTGAGGCGTAAATCTTCAAACTCGAGCCGCCGCCGCCGCCACTCGACGGATCTTCGCCGACCGCGCGCGATCGCACCCGCCCGAGCGCGCGAGGCGGATCGAACGCGCGGTTGGACGCCTTTCGCGTCGTTTCCGCGCGCTCGCGTGGCGCGAGTGAGGGGCGCGCCGCACTGTGCGGTCTCTCACCGAGACTGCGCTCGGGATACGGGCGAACAGTGACGAGACATCATTCGGTGTCAAACGAAGCGCGAGGAGCTCTTGGTTAAATTACAACACGCGCGTGGCCTGGGTCGGAATTCGGTAGAAGACGTTCACTGGAGCGAGCGGCCTCGGGTCGAAAACCGCGGATTTGGGCTCGAAGATTTCGGTCTTGTCCTTGCTCTCGACCTTGGCGCCGGCGCTGGAGGCTTGGGCGGCGGCTTGGGCGGCGGCGCGGCGAAGACGCTTTTCTTCCTCGATCGCGGCGGTGGCGGCGTCGGGTAAGATTGCGGGATGGCGTAGAGCGAAGAGGGTGGCGAATGAAACGCCCCATTTGATGGCGACCGGGGAGAAGATGGTGAAGAATGTTTTGACGAAGACGCCGACGACGACGGTTGTTATGAATCGAATGACGGCGTCGATGAAGATGAAAGCCCAAGCGATGAGGAAAAGACCGACGACGACGCACGCGGTCACGCGAGGCTCGTCCCAGTCTAGTATGCCCACGACGCGCTCGAGAATACCGGCGGCGTCATCCAAAACGACTTGGGCGTCAGTAATCATCTGTGTGATTTCATCCATTTGGCGCTGCAACGCCGCGAGCGGATTTAGGCTTTCGAACGAAAACACTTCGCGAGGCTTCTGAATTTCAGATTCCTTCTCTTCTTCTTTCTTTTCCGCTTCCTTACGCTTTTCTTCCTCCAACGCGAGTTTCTTCGCCTCTTCAAGTTTTTTCTTTGCCTCGGCTTCGCTCGCTTTCTTCTTCTCGAGCTCTTCTTCGGAATCCGGTGGAAACGCCAAGCCGACGGTGAGCCAATCGTCCGGTACGCAGCGGTCGAGCGTGCGCTGGTAACGCGATGGAAACCGCATCAGCGACTGGAACGCGATGCTCAAGAAGAACATGGGAAAGAACATGTGCGGATGATGAATGACGTACACCATGACCAGTTGCACGAAAATAGTGAGCGGGATAGACTCCCAGCTCAGCGCGTACGAAAGATTATCGCCGATCGATGTCAAATTCGTTACGACGCGCTCCATCCGTGCGATTGAGCTCTTGATACTCTTGATGCTGACATCTTGCTTGGAAAAGTCGAGGAGTTCCTTGGAGACAACTTCCGGGATGGATGGATTCGAGTTGTAAAGTCGCTTCATCATCATCATGGAATGCGCCCTGAGCATGCGCCGTCGTTCGGTATCCGAAAGCGGCTGTATATACCACTTATCGGGAAGTACTGGCTGCATGTAACGACTCGCGAAAGATGCAGTCGATTTGTGCTTGAACGTAAACGAACAGCGCAGCGTGCCATTCGTCACGACGACACCGCTCCTGTTCACCGTCTTGAGCGGAAAATCATCCTCGTAGCGCAAACCATCGTCTAAACCAGAGAGAACACATCTTATCTTTCCAATCATAGAGCCATCAGATAAATTGAACACCCCGACCGTCACCGGTTCGCTCGGTTCTATGATTGGGTATCTCAAACGCACGTTCCACTGCGGATTGCTTTGCGCCTTTTGATCGGATAATCTCGACCAATATGGCCCGGTTTTGACCATGACGTACGTGTCCGGCGCGCCTTCTAAGTCTTTTGCCTCCAAAACGTCCAATGTAAGCTTACCTACGGCCTTACTTGTGTTACCACCGTGCAAGTGCTCGAAATATTCTTCGTCGAGGTAGGCCCTGATTTCAATATCGCCGTACTTTGTGCCTTCCTTGTCGCAGTCTTTGCCCTCAGCGTCGAGCAGGGTGTACCACTGCGAGTCTGGAAACTTTGTGATTCCTTTGTGCGTTTGTAGTTCACTGATCGGTATGCGTACCATGCCGATCAAATCGTCATAACTTGTCACGCCATCGTAATCGTACATGCGAAATACTAAATCTGCCTTGTACGGCTTTGCGGCGATAAAGTTGAAGGTGCTGTTCCATTCGGGATCGGTCGCGTCGTCGATGTAGTGTGTTTGATGTTTCTCCTCTGTCCCATCTGGCTGAACTACAGCCACTTCAACGTATGGATCGCTTCCGTCGTCGTCGTCTAGGTTGATTATGTTTCTGCCACACTTCACCTCGACGCGCAAAAGTGCCGATACCGGATCGCAGAAGTGATTCATCGCTTCCCCGGCTCGTGGATCAGGTTTTCTCAATAACGGCACACCCGCAATCCTGTAGTCCGCGTCGTGACGATTCCCGAGCCAGTATTCAATCTCCACCGTACCCGTGATTTGGCGCTCACCCTCCCAAAACATGAGCTTCTCCTTCAAGTGATTGACGTCGAAAAAGTCTGGCTGCTGGTCGGCGGGAAGATTTTTCAACTCGAGAGTCATCTTCGTGCGCTTTGAGCTGTACACGCGCGTACCGGTGAGATCGAGTTTAACATAACCTATGAAATCATGGAGCGCGACGTCTCGATCAAAGATGTGCAACTCTACGAAATCTGTTTCGTCCAACGTCGTCTTGTTGGGGGGTACTCTGAACGTGAACACCTCATCCCATTCCGGGTCGAGCGTTTTCCAGATCGTTTTTGACGTCGACTCGAGCCCACGGTAGCGCACCGACGCGAACGGGTCCGACGTCCCACCCGAATCCATCGCCACGACATTCGTCGCCCGGACCAAGCGAATAAACAGCGCCCTCGACACCTCATCCTCGACATCGACCATCGGCATTTTCGGCGTCGGCCGCGGTTTAGCCCCAAGTTTACTCGCCTCCTCTACGAAACTCCTCGCCTTGATCTCCATCGTCTCTTTATACTCCTCAAACAAGTCCTTGCCGTACTCTATCAAATTCTTCGCCTCGGCGCCGCCGGACTTCTTCTTCCGATGCAATCCCGGACCGGTGGCGATTCGCACGTCGGCATCCGCGCGGACCAGCTTCCAACTCGTCGCTAAGCAATCAAACGCCGGCGCACTATTCGTAAAACTCAGCAACAGCACCTTATCGTTCCTCCCCGTAATCTTCAACGCCAACCGCGTCGTCCCGTCCACCTCGCTGACGTCCCGCAGCTTCATCTTGACGTTCGTTCCTCCGAAATTCATCCCGAGGATGTTCGACGTGAACGACAGCGCGGTTTCGAACACGCTGAGCTTCCCAGGCACGGGCGCGCGCGCGTCGGGGTCGCGATACACGCAATCGAACGTCCCGAGTGGTTTCGCTGAATTGGTCTTCGCGGACGACGTCGCGCTCGCGCTCGAACGTCCCGCCGGCGGCGTCGTCGTCATCGTCGTCGTCGATGACATCGTCGCGCGTCGCCGTTCGAGCGCGAGCGCGAGGGCGATTACCGCTGAAGAGTGAAGAAAGAAAGATTTGATTCGCTGGATTGTGCTGTTGGCGTCTGTAGGTGGTTGCATACTTCGTAAATATCGAATATCGCGTCGTCGTGTAGTATATAGTAATAGTATCGCATCGCTCGTCGTCGTGACGCGCTCGCCGCGCTCACGCGTGCGTGATGATGTTTCTCGCCGGTTCCCACGTCGCTTCGTCTTCGCCGAACCCGCGCCACTTGATGAGAAGCTGCTCGCCGCGACCGCGCTTGCGGCGAGCCAAGACGCGCTCAAACTCGTAGACGTCTTCGCCGAGGTGCGCGATGGGTTCGGGCGTCGGTGGCGCGGTCTTCGACTTGATCGACTCGATCGGTTTCTTGACCGGCGTTTTGATCGAAGGGCGAGCCTTTTTCTTCGGCGACGCGGACGCGCGCGGCGACGCGGCGGGACGCTTTGTCGGAGTGCGGCGGACGACCATGAACTGATCGTCGTCAGATCCGCTCGAATCGTCGTCGGAGTCAAAAGGTGACGGGACGTCTTGCGCGCTTTCATCGTCTGCGGAGGAACCGGCGGCGACGTCCACTTGTCGCTCCTCTGATTCGGACTCGGGATCCGCCGCGCACGGGGCGCAGAAATCGTCGCGCAACCATTTTCCCCATGGGAACGAAAGCTTGCGCGCGGCGATTTCTTTCGGGCCTTCGCGCGTGGTCTGAGACACCAAGTAATCGTGCACGTTATCGAATCCACTCGCGCGCGCGAGCTGGATGACTTGGTGCGTCGGCGCCAGACCAGCCTTTTTCCGGCACGGTCCGCAGTTGCAGCACGTCACGCACCCTTCGCCGCAGGATCCGCGGCATCGCGGGCACTGCCAGCACCCCGACGCGACGGCGTCGTCGATGTCCTCCCCGTGACGATTTCTCAAACACATCCCACAGAACGACAACGGCAACCGCGCACCCTGGCACGCCTCCCCCGTGCACGCCACGTGCGTCTCCACCGTCTTTTGTCGACACCAGTGACACGTCACCCCTCGTTCGCTATCGTAAACCCGTCCCCCGACCGAAAACACCGCCCGCGGCGCCCGCGTCGGCGCCCGAGCCGGTTTCGTGTACCCACGATCGCTCTTATCCTGCGCCCCGTCATCCATTCCAACGTACGAAATCTTCGTTCGCTCGCGCGACGACCGTCGGCGTTCGCTCTCCGGCGTGATCGGTCTACGCGTGTACTTCATGCTCAGCTTTCGCGGCGTCTGCGTCGTCGCGAGCGTCATCATCCGCGCATTATATCGTCAGTCATCGTTTCATCGCGCGTGCGACGCCATCGAGCGTCGATCGACGCCACCACCGCGTCGTCTTTCGCCATCGGCAACGAAATCAGCGCGCGTCTTCATCGTCGCCGAACGCACCTTTTGCGGCGACGCGCGCGCGGCGAGATCGCGCGCCATGCCGGTGATGCCCATCTCGAGCATGCGTTTCTTGTTCTGCTCGATGCGTTCGAGGCGGGCGAGCTCGAATTCGGAGAGCATGGCGGAGGACAATGCGGCGTGAAGTGTCGACATCGGTTTTGGCGCGTAAAACTTAAAATGCGCGGGAAAACAAACGTGATTTCTTCAGTGATACAATTCGCGATTGGCGACGCCGCGGTTGCGTCTTCTGATGTCCAGGGGCGACGCGGTCAGACGGCGCCTGCGCGTCTCAAGGCGATCCACGTGCGGAGCTTGGTGTACCACACGGCGTCGCGCTGACGCTCGGCGTCGAACTTGGACGCGGAGGGAACGTCGCGAATTACGTCGGCGAGAAACGCTCGCGTGCTCGGCGCGCGCTCAGCGACGACGTCGACGCGCTTGCTGAGTTGAACGTCGGCGAACATGGCGCAGTCGCTTTTGGTTAAGCGTTGCGACGCGGGGAGGTAAGACGCGGCGCGATCGTAATCCAGCGGTTTGGCGTGCAGGAGAGCCTCGAGCAGGTGGTTGAATACCGTCGCCGGTTGAACCGCCTTTGGCTGCGTCGTGAGCGCGATCGTTTCGACGTGTTCGCCGCTCGTGAAGCGCTCGTAACTCACCTCCCAATTCGGTTTCACCATCGTCCCGCCCGGTCCTTTCTTTGGTTTGTACTCGGCGAGATGCCATCGCGCGTTGGGCGCGATGGTGCCGAGCGAAAGCTCCAGCGCTCCATTGCTCGTAGTTTCGACATCAACCTTTGGCATCGCATCGTTAATCAACTTACTCAGACTTTCGACACCAGTGACGCGAACACCAACAGCGCGCAATGCTTCGACCGAACGCGGCGCGGTGTACGCAATCTTTTTGCACAAGTGCGCGCTCAATACCGCTGCAGGCGCCATACCGAGTTCGCGCGCGCGAGAGTCTCGCCACTGCTCAATTTGCGACAATAGATCAACGAGGGCCTCGGCGCGTGGTGTGCCCTTGTAATACTCCAGTCGATTGATCCACTCCAATTCGGCATCGATTTGCTCGCCGCGACCTGACGCGAGCTCGTGCGCTGGAATGCGCGCGACGTCGACACCGCTGCCCACCAATCTAGCTTTGATTTCATCCGCCTTCTTGGCCATCTCGCGCTCGGCAGCGAGGACACTTTCGGGGCAGATGAGCATCAACGGCGGTAATTGGTTTGAATTTTGCTGCTGCAAGAAGTCCTGTGCTTGTGGGTCGAGATCGTAAACTGGATACGTTGAGTGAGCGCCTTTGACGGTTCTCGCGCGCACCAAACCAACTTGAGACAACAAGCTGAGAATTTCCTTGTAGAACTCGCGCGAAGAGCATCCTGGTTGTAAATCATCGAGTCGGCGGGCGTTGTCGATCGCTTGTCGCTGCCAAGGTTGCAAGCTCGCTGCGTTCTTCGTAGTACCCATGATGGTATCCAACAAGCGCGAACTCGGCTGACTCCCGGCGTAACGAAGCGCAAAGAGAACGGGCAGCGCCTCCTTTGCAAAATTTCTTCGTTCGTCTCCGCGCTCACTTCGCGCACAATTGTCGCAAGTACCGCCACACCTGACGAAGGGCGCAGTTTCCCCGAAATGTTTCATTATCATCACCCGTCTGCACGTTTCGCGATTAAGCGCAAACTCTTTGAGCGCATTCGTCGATTTTGCTTGAGCGTCGCGAGCTTGAGGCGTGAGATCTTTCGTGTAAAAGTCTGAAGCGTAGCGCGTGAAATCGCCGTCCGTGAACAGCATCGAAACTTCGGACGCCAGTCCATCGCGGCCGGCTCGACCGATTTGCTGATAAAACTCTTCCATCGTCTTCGACGCGCCTAATAACGTAATCGCTCGCACGTCGGGCTTGTCAATACCCATCCCGAACGCCGTCGTCGCCACGATGACGGGACTTCTACTCGTCAAAAAATCCATGTGCGCATCGTGTCGCTCCGGCGGTGACATTTGGCCGTGATACATCCGAACGACATCGTCGCCTAAGCGCTGTTTCAGCGCACCGGCGACTTTGACGACTTCCGCAATCGTCGGACAATAAACGATGGCGGGCGACACGCGCGCACCCGCGCGAACGCGCTCGACGATGTAATCCAAGTCTCTTGAAAAATCCGTCCGGCGCACGACGTTGATGTGTAAGTTGGTGCGATCGACGGAGTTCACGCTCACGTACGGATCGCGCAGACGCAGAATCTTTGAAATATCGTCGCGCACGTGACGCACCGCCGTCGCCGTGAGCGCCATGATCGGAACATTTGGGATCGCGTCGCGAAGCATGTGCAACTGCGTGTACGACGGACGAAAATCGTGCCCCCACGCAGAAATACAATGCGCCTCATCGATCGCGATCAACCCCAACCGCCCTCGCGCCGCGAGACTTTTCAACCCATTCAAAAACGAATCGCTCGCCGTCAACTTTTCCGGCGTGCAGTACACTATTTCATACGCCCCCTCAAACACGCGCGCCTCCGCGCCGTGATCCATCTGTGCCGACCCCAAAAACACCGCCACGTCACCATCTTTCCCATCACCGCGTCCGACCGTGTTGTTCAACGCCGTCACCTGATCCTGCATCAACGAAATCAACGGAGACACCACCACCGCGCTCTTTCCGCTCGCGAACGCCGCGAGTTGATACGGCAACGACTTCCCCGAGCCCGTGCTCCAGAACACGCACGCGTCCCGCCCGGCGAGCACCGCCTCGACGACTTCGCGCTGTCCGGGGCGAAACGCATCGAGGCCGAACCGCGCTTTGAGCGTCGCGCGCACGTCAGCCGATGGTGCCACGTTCTCATTCGTCTCGACGCGCGCGCATCCGACGTCGACGCGCGCGCGTTTATTCGCCGCCGCGCGCGCGATGCCGTCGACGTCGAGCGCGTTCAGGGCGTCGTCATCGAGAACGTCGAGGGCGTCGAGCGTCATCGGTGACGCGAAGCGGCGACGAGTGCGGTGACTGTGACTGTCTGTGACTGACTGTTTTTGAATTTTTCGTCGCGCCGTCGAGGCGTCCACGGCGAGAGGGAACTGTATTGAAACAAATGCGCGGTGCGCGCGAGTCTAAACGATTATCTAAGCGTCGATCGTTACGCGAGGTAGTTGTACTTTTGAGCGTCCTCGCGGTCGCGCTCGATGTACTCGCGCTCGATGAGACTCTCGATGCGCTTCTTTAAATCGCTCGCCTTTGTCGGAAATTTCAGCTGCGCCATGAGCTCGGAGATGAGCAAGGCGTGGGTGAGCGACTTTCGGGTCTTCATCACGCGAACGATCGCGGCGTCAACTTGCTGTTGACGGTCTTGGAACACGCGCTCCATGGTTTGCTTATTTTCCTCCGTGGTTTCTTTGATTTGAATCGAATTGACCTTGATGCGGAACAGGCGCTCGTTGAGCGCGGCGTTGACCTCGAAGACGTCGCCCGCGTTGACGTCGCGAGATTTCGGCTCTTTGTTCAAGATACGGACCTTGGCACATGCAAGGGACTGCAGCGCACGCTTTAATTCTTTCTCCTCTAGCCCACTCTTCGACGCTATGTCCTCGTAGGAAAGTTTTTCGGCGTCGTTGAACAACATGAGTACGACGCATTGAAAGAGCGACACGCTGAGCTCCTTCATGCCGCTACCGAATCGCGCCTTCAGCACGCAGTGGCCTTGTGAGTTTTGCCACGTCAACTGTCGCCCAGAGTGCTTTCCGAGGTAAAAGTCTTGAAACTTTTCCTGTAAAACAGCGAGTTGCTCGGGAATATTGACGTCGATAACTGGATACGATGGCCAGCATCCTTGCGTGATGACGTTTACGTTCATCTCTATACCCTTTGTCAACGCCTCGTCGTCAAACGTCTGTCGGAACGATTGCATGATCTCGCGACTAAGATCGATATCCTTGAACATACCCTCGAGATGCTGCGTGAACTGGCTCCCGCACTCCGCCTTCAACTTGCTAATCATGCTCTTCTCTGCGTCGATGCTCGCACTCTTCGCGTGTAACAAACGCTTGGCGAGCTCCTTCTTGTAAAAGCCTTCAAACACATCTTTACCGACGATGTACCTAAACAGCGTCAACGCTTTGTCTAATGTTGTCTCCAATTCCTCCTCGCTCGCGCCTTTGTTGCCGCTCTTGAGCTTGGAATCGATGTACTTGGCTATGAGCTCTGCGGGGACGTTTTGACGACAGTTTATGAACGACTCAAACGACTCCTTGACGCCGTTGATGAAAATATCGTTCGATCCATCCGCGGCGGAGCGGCCGAACGATTTATTCAACACTTCGTCGACGGCGCTTTTCATCGCCAGCAAGCGTTCGACCATTTCTTTATCGTTCGCGTCGTCCTTGACGATGGCGGTGCCTTGCTGCTTGAGGTACGTCACGAAAGCCGCACTCAGGCGATCTAATCCGTCCATGCGCGCCAAGAGTGAGTGCAATCGCTTCAAGTCGTCTATTCGATGCTGACGCATGAGATCGACGAACCCCTTATCGAGGATATCCCCGATGTGTGCCTCTATTAAACCTTGCTCACACACGCGCATCAACCCTCGCGCCGTGCTGGCGTCCAAGTAATTCGTGCAGCGCTCCGCCTCCTCCTCCAATCGTCGCTCGCAGTGCTTCAAATAGTCAGAAACATCCGTCTGTGCCCCGTACTCGTTCCCTTCTTTACGGTAAAATTCCTGGCTCGCCTCTATGAAGACGGTGTCAAACGCCTCGCCGTACACGCCCAACGCGCTCAGCGCGCGCAACACGCGCTTGGCGAGCGCTCTATCAATCTTCTCACCCATCCTCTCGCGCTCGATGAGATCGAGCAATCCGCGGACGACTTTCCCCTTCACGCTCTTCGCCGAATTCTCTAAATGTTCGTGAAACAACCGCAACGAAACGTCCCAAAGCGTGCTCGCCTTCCCACCCCCGTTCGCGCGCGCGCGGTCCAAATACAAAAAAATTGACCGCAGCGTCAACGCCTGCGCGCAGTACTCTCCCCAAACCTCATCAAACGTCCTCAGAAACACCATGGAGTCACCTATCTTCTTCTTTTCCAGCTCTACGAGCACCTTTTCGCTCCGCGCGTCCCCACCCGCGCGAAAATCCTCAAACGCGTCGTCGCCGCGCTTGTGCACGCACAAATTCTCCACCGCCCTGTACAGCGTCTCGTGGCTCTCCCTCGTCTGTCGTTTCTCTTGCACCGCCGCGATCGCGTCGCGCAGCATCGCGCGCGCATCGCTCGCGAACTCCTCCGGCACCGCCGGCGCGCGCTTGAACGGTTTAATCGTCAGCGCGCGCGTCGTCGTCGTCGGTCGTCGCGTCGTCGGCGTCGCCCGCGGCGTCGCCCCTCGACGCGGCGCGACGTCTTTCCGCGCGCGCGCGCGCGCGGACGGCGACGCGATCGAGACGGAGGCATCGCCGCGGTCGCCGTCGCGATGGACCGGCATCCCGCCCGCGCGCGCCGGCGTGTGCCGCGCGCCGCGCGTCGCGGCGCGGCGTCGCGGCGTCGCGTGTGTTCGCACGCCTATGTGTATTCAGTGACATTGTGTTATCCAGTCTATCATTTCGTACGCTCTACGACGCCGAATGTCCGAACTCTCTTTTATCGCGCGGGGGAAGGAGTCGCGCCGCACACGACGACGCGAATGGCGTCGCGACGGCCCGACGCGGGCGATCGCGCGCGGCGACCGGGCTCGACCGTGCGCGTCAGCGTCGTTCTGCGATGCAGGTGCGCGCGAAAGACGAACGCGATGCGACGCAAAGAGAGGAAGACGTCGACGCGAATTTCAAATGCAGTCGTTGGACGACGGCGACGCGCGACGCGCGAACGCGAGCGAAGGCGACGCGGAGGACGCGCGCGCGATCGCGATCGATCGAGACGAGCGATGATGAGACTGACGACGCGATAAACGACGCGCGCAGGCCGCTGAACGCGAACGAACGCGCGGAGAAAGTGCCGGAAGTGATTACGGTGGACGAGCACGCGCGCACGATGGCGGTGGCGCGGGGCGGCGCGGGGACGTCGACGACGAACGGAGGGAAGCGAGAGACGTCAGAGAGTAAGGAATTTGCGTTTGATGACGTTTTTGGGACGCAGTCGACGCAGGAACGGGTGTATGATTCCGCGGTGAGACCGATGGTGAAGGACGTGCTCGAGGGGATGAACTGCACCGTGTTCGCGTACGGGCAGACGGGGACGGGGAAGACGCACACGATGAGCGGGGCGCACGATGCGGAGTGCGATGTCTTGAGCAGCGAAGCGGGGGTGATTCCGCGGGCGATGTCGCACATATTCGAACATCTCAAGAGTAAGGAATTGGAACACAGCGTCAAGGTGACGTACCTCGAGCTGTACAACGAGAAAATCACCGACTTGCTCGGCGCGTCGACGGACGGGACGAATGCGACCGAGCACGCGTTGATGGAGGATGGTAAGAATGGTGTCGTCGTGAAAGGTCTAGAAGAAGTCTACGTCGGTTCCACGGAGGAGGCGTTTGCGGTGCTGAATCGTGGGAACGCGCTTCGAAAAACCGAGGCGACGGATATAAACGCGCACTCGAGTCGGTCGCACAGCGTATTCAGCGTCACAGTTCACTGGACCGATGTGTCGCCCGATGGCGAAGAGTTCGTGCGTACTGGCAAGCTGAATCTAGTAGATTTGGCCGGAAGCGAAAACATTTCGCGATCTGGTGCCAAGGACAAGCGTGCGAAGGAGGCTGGGGCGATTAACACGTCGCTCGTCGCGCTCGGACGTGTCATCACGGCGCTGGTCGACAAGTCGGTGCACATACCGTATCGGGACAGTAAGCTCACGAGATTACTGCGTGACGCGTTGGGCGGAAAATCGCGCACGTGCATCATCGCCACCGTGTCCCCGGCTTCGCACTCGGTGGAGGAAACGTTGAGTACGCTCGAGTATGCGCATCGGGCGAAGAACATTAAAAACTCTCCCGTAGTGAATGGCAAGAAGTCGAAGAGTGACTTTTTGAACGAGATGCAACGCTGCATTGAGCATTTGCAGGCCGACTTGTTGGCGACGCGAGAGAAAAACGGGGTCTATATGTCAAAGGCAAACTACGACGCCGAGCAGAGCGAACATACGACGACGAGGCGTCGCGCAGAGGAGCTCGAACGCGAGTTGGCGTCGATGAAAGCTGAGCACGACAAGATGACGCGTATGTTTGACAAGACGAAGAAGAACTTCTTACAGCTTAAAGAACAACACGCGGAGACTGAAGTCGAGCTCGGGGAGACTAAAGACAACTTGCGCACCACGTCGGTGGAGTTGAGTGGGGCGAAAAAGAACGTGCGCGAGAAGGAGTACTTGCTCGACGCGTTTGAAAAAACTCACGACGACTTGTCCACGGCGACGAGCGCCATGGCGAAGGATTTACTCGCGGCGAAAGACGAAGCCACGGCATTGTTTGAGAAGATTAATCGCAAGGAAAGTGTGATGCACTCGAACGCGGACGCGATTCGCGAGTTGAGTACGTCCATGTGCGATAGGTTGGAGGCGCTCGAGAGAAACTTGGCGGGAATTCAGGAAGTCGAACGCGAGTCGCGATCACACATGAAGACGGTTTTAGATGATTTTATGGTTCGCAAAGAAAACGAAGTGAACGCACTGAAGGAATCTGTGGCGAACATGCAACGCTCCGTCGAGCAGTCTGCGCGCAAGGCGAGCGAGTACGCGCGCGCGAGCATGTTGAAGCAGGCAGACATGTTGATGGAAGCCGCAAACGAGCTGCGCACTGGGGCCGAAGCGACCGCTGAGCACGCAGTGGCAGCAGTCGTCGCTTCTCGACGCGGTTGCGATGAAACTGTGGATTCGTTGAACCAGTCCCTCGCGAGCGATCGCGCGGCTTTCTCAGACTTGGCGAACACCGTCGCCGCGACGTCTGAACGCGGCGTCGCCGACTTCATGTCCAAGCACGTTCGCGACCTGACGTCCATCCGCGAGCAATTCAGCTCCGAGCTCTCAACCGCGGTTCGAGAGGACGTACCGACTGGACAAACTCCCGCGCGCGAGTCCGCGCGCGTTTTACTCGCCGAGCCCGTGACGCCGAGCGCCTTTAGTTTCAACCGCGACGAAGCGCTCCGAAGTCGTCGACCGAGCGTCGACGGCGCCAAATCCGCGCGTCCACCGCTCTCGCCCCTCGGTGGCGCGAGCATCAATCAAAACTAGCACTGCGACCGTTAGATCAGTCTCGCAGCACCGAATAAAATATCTTAATTTCTAGCCCGTCCGGGCGCGCGCTCTCTTTGAATCTCTCTCCCAGCTGTCAAAAGCGCTGATTCAAAATAGACACTTCGCACCACATCGCGCCTCGCGCGTCGATCGCCTCGCCGCGCACGCGCACGCACGCGCGCGCGAGCATGGACGGTGCGTCGCGCGCGCTCGATCGCCCCGAAACCGCGCTCTGCCGACGCGCGCGACGACTCGACGACTGACGATTTCAAAATTTTCGCGCGCAGCCGAAGGTGAAGATTACGTCTACGACGACGCCGACGCCGAACCGGTCGTCGACGCCGATCTCGAAGCGCGGCGCGCGCGAGGTGTGACGCCGAGCCAAGCGCGGGCGAAGTTTGTGGACTTTTTGCGAAACTTTCGAAGCGCACCAGACGCGAGCGCGCCGGACGGGCGACTCAAATACAGAGATGAACTCGATCGCGCGACGACGCCGAAGGATTTGAAGATATGCTTTGATGATTTGATCGCGCACGATGCGGAATTAGCGCGAGCGATGCGAATGGAACCGAACGATTACTTGCCGATATTGGAGGAGGCGGTGCAGGACGTGTTGGAGAGCTTGCGACCGAGCGACGCGTTGGCGGCGGCGGATGGGGACGCGTACTTAGAGGAGGAGGATCGCGCGTCGAGAGATCGGGCGCCGGGACGGGCGAGCGTGCAAGTGAAACTTACGTCGAAAGAGATTCCGCGCCCGTTGAGGACTTTGAATTCGAGCGATGTGGGGACGTTGGTGTACGTACCCGGTATCGTCATCGCGACGTCAAAGGCGAGAACCAAGGCAAAGCATATGGCGCTCGAGTGTCAGAAGTGCAAGAGCACGATCTCGGTTCATCTTGGTGCAGGGTACAGCGGGGCGAACGTTCCTCGGTTTTGTTCAGCGCAGGTTGGTAGGGATACACAGGTTGGGCAGGAGGCGAATCCGTGCGGGACGGATCCGTATCGCATCGTTCCGGAGAAGAGTTCGTTCATCGACCAACAGAATATGAAATTGCAAGAGAACCCAGAGTGTGTGCCGGCGGGGGAGATGCCGCGGAACATGACCGTATTAGTCGAACGTACAATGGTTTTATCGGTCGTTCCAGGCACGCGCGTGAAGCTCATGGGCGTATACGAGACGACGAACGCAGGTGGAAGTAGCAAGCGCGACCGCGGCGGAGGGAAAGTCGCCGTGCAGCACGCCTATTTGCGAGTCGTAGGCATCGATGAAGAGACGGAAGGTGCTAGAGGCGACGCACATTTCACTGATGCCGAGCACACTGAGTTCAAAACCTTTGCGCATCGCCCGTTTAAGGACGTTGTGAAAGATCTTCGCAGTCGCGTGGCGCCGGCGATTTTTGGGAGCGACGACATCAAAGCGGCGGTGACGTGCTTGCTCTTCTCGGGCACGCGCAAGGAGCACCCGGATGGCACAGCGCGAAGAGGCGATGTTAATGTGCTTTTGCTCGGTGATCCTTCCACTGCCAAGTCGCAGTTCTTGAAATTTGTCGAACGAACGGCGCCAGTGTGCGTGTACACGTCGGGTAAAGGTTCGTCCGCCGCCGGTCTCACGGCGTCGGTGATTCGAGACAGCAATGGTGAGTTCTATCTCGAGGGGGGTGCCATGGTACTCGCAGACGGCGGGTGCGTGTGCATTGATGAGTTTGATAAGATGCGCGACGAAGATCGTGTCGCTATCCACGAAGCCATGGAGCAGCAAACGATTTCCATCGCCAAGGCGGGCATCACGACTATGCTCAACAGTCGAACCGCCGTGCTCGCCGCGGCGAACCCTCCAAGTGGGCGGTACGACGATTTGAAAACGGCACAAGAGAACATCGACTTGCAAACGACTATTTTATCCCGTTTCGACATGATTTTCATCGTCAGAGACGAACGAGTGTACGAGCGCGACATGCAAATCGCGGATCACGTGTTGAATATTCACGCCGGCGGTGGCGATGAGCTCGCGCTCGCGGCAGATCCGCAGCAAGAAAAGGAACGTCAGTTCTTGAAACGCTACATCGAGTACGCTCGAGCGATGTGCAAGCCGCGCGTGGGTGAGCGGGCGATGCGCATGTTAGAGGATTCGTACGTCAAGTATCGCGAGGAAATGCGCGAGCGCAAGCGCACGGGTGGCCACGCCGCGGTCCCGATCACCGTCCGTCAACTCGAAGCCATCGTGCGAATCTCTGAATCGTTGGCTAAGATGTGCCTTCAATCCACCGTCACCGAAGAGCACGTGCAAGAGGCGTTGCGCTTGTTCGAAGTGTCCACCATCGACGCCGCGCGTTCGGGCGTCGCCGATATGGTCGTCCTCAGCGCCGAACAGCGCGAAGAGCTCCAAGTCGTCGAAACGCAGATCCGTCAAAAGCTCGCTATCGGCGCCACCATGTCCAAGCGTCACCTCATCGACGATCTGTCCCGCATCGGCGTCAACGAATGGGCCGTCACCCGCGCCTTGCTCGTGATGACGCAACGCGGCGACGTCGCCGAACGCGCCGAGGGTCGTCGCGTCACCCGCATGCACTAGCCTCGATCGCGCCGTGTCACTCACGATATTTTCATCCGATTCGCCCGTCGCGCCGCGCGCCCGTCGTTCGACGCGTCATCGTCTCCGGACCCGCGGCTCGAAAAAATCTCCCCGCGCGTCGGCGGCGGTTACTCTCAGAGTGGATAAAGCCCATCGCCCTCGCGCGCGCCGCACAACTCGTCGTCGCGACGCCACCGCTCACCGCTCGCGCACAGCGCTCACGATGTCCACCGTCGCCGTCTCGAGCGTCGTCGCCGTCGCCATCCGCGCGCGCGCGATGAAATCCGCGCGCAAAGCGCCGATCGCTATCCAAACCTCGCGTCGCGCGATCGTCGCGCGCGCGGGCGATCTCGAGCCCGATAACATCTCCGTCTTGGTGTGCGGCGGAAACGGCGTCGCCATGGACGTGTTCCGGCAGCTCACGGAGAAGGGGACGTGGGCCACGGTGCTGCAAAGGCACGAGACGAATCGCAAGGAGATCGAATCCGTGGGAGGGTTTCTGGTGAAGGGCGACGCGCTGAACGCGAAGGATGTCGAAAAGGCGATGAACCAGAGCGATGAGTACGACGCGGTCGTGAGCACGATCGGAGGGACGCCCGCGGAGCCTCGGGCGGATAGCGAGGCGAACATCGCGCTGATCGATGCGGCGGCGGCGAAGGGCGTCGGGAAGTTTGTGCTCGTGACGAGCATCGGAACGGGCGATAGCGCGGACGCGCCGCCGCCGAATGTGTTCGACGCGTTGAAGCCGGTGTTGATCGAGAAGGCGAAGGCTGAAGAGCACTTGAAGGCGGTGAGCGCGAAGACGGGGATGGCGTACGTGATTGTGCGACCGGGTGGCTTGAAGAGCGAACCGGCGACGGGGACGGCGGTGCTCACCGAGGACAAGAGCATCTGCGGCGCTATTCATCGCGAAGACGTCGCGGATTTGGTCATCAAGTGCGTGTTGAAGGAAAAGGCGAATGGGAAGGTGTTGTCTTGCGTGGACAAGGCGCAACTGTTCGACCAACCGGATTTCACCCCGTTCGAAGTCTAAACTCGGCGCGCGCTACGGTAAAATTTATAGGTAATCGCGGAAGATGTTATTCAGAAGACGACTATTTCTATTTCACGCCGCGCGACGCGGCGTGCGTTAGTGTACAACAATGCGACTCGAACGCAATAAATAAATATTCATCGTCTTGTCGTTTATTTGCGCGAGTGCGCCGGCACGAGTTTCTTCTTCAACTCGTCGCTGAGCGATTCCAGTTCGCCGTCTGAAAAGTTGAACAACGGCGGCAGCGGACTGCCGTCCGGTAACGTTGTCGCCTCGTCGCGAAGCTCGTCGAAGTATTCATGCGCACACATTGTCATACAGTCGAAACGGCTCTCTGGTACGTACACTAAAATTTTTGAAATCAAATCGAGCGCCAGCGGGTCGACATTCTTCGAGAAGACTTTCGACCACGAGTGGGGCTTGAGTTGAGGAAACGTAAACTCGGTGTAGCCCGGATTCATGTGCATTATTTGCTCCTTCGTGGGAGTTCCCAAAACTTTGATGATTTCCACGAGCTGATCGACGCCGCTATCGCCCGGGAACAACGGGGACCCGAGCAACATCTCCGCCATGACGCAGCCGGTGCTCCAAATATCAATCGCCGTCGTGTAGTGCACGGCGCCGAATATCAATTCGGGTGCGCGGTAGTATCTCGAACAGATGTAAGAGATGTTCGGCTCCGTCGGTGCTAAAATCTTCGCGCTACCAAAGTCGCAAATTTTCAACACGTGCGTCTTCGTATCCACGAGTAAATTTTGTGGCTTGATGTCGCGGTGACAAATCCCCAGCTTGTGCACGCTCGCCAACGCGCGCGCCATTTGATACGTGTACAATTTCACCAGTAACCCCGGCATGCGCTGGTTATTCTTGTGGTAGTGCTTACCGATTCTGTAAACGGTATCGGGGACGAATTCTAAAACCAAATTCAAATACACCTCGTCCTCCTCCGTCGTGTGATAAAAGCTATGTATCAACTTCACCACGTTCGTGTGATCGACCGCCTTCATGATTTGCAACTCACGATTTTTAAACCTCTTATCTTGCAACACCTTCTTGATCGCCACCTCCTCGTCGTTCTCGCGACACCTCGCCTGATACACCACGCCGAAGGACCCGTGTCCGACGACGCGCACCGTCTCGTAGCTAATCTCCCTCGACGCCCCCGACGCGCCCGTGTGTATCACGTGTCCGACCTCATTCGGATCACCATCGATTCGCAGCGTCTCGTACACCTGTTTCCATCGCCATCGTCCCGTCAGTCTCTCGTTCGCCCCCTCCCTCGCCGCCCCGCGCGCGTCCCGTTCAATTTAAACGTCTTGATTTCGCATTCGCGTCATCCGTCGCCATCGCTCGCGTTTCTCTCGCGCATCGCGTCGCTCGCGCACCGCGTCTCGCGTCGCCATGCTCGCGATCGTCAGCGCCTCGATCTCCTTCGCCTCGATCGTCGTCATCGCCGTCGCCTTCGCCCGCGCGTCGCCTTCGCCCGCGCGTCGGTCGCGTCGTCGCGTCGTGTCGTCGATTCGTTCCGCGTCGCGCGTCGTCGCTTCGACGCCGCGCGCCTCGTCGCGCGTCGCGCCTCGCGTCGTCGCGCGTCGGACGTTCGCCGTCGCTTCGACGTCGCGCGTCGTCGCCGTCTGTCGCGCTTTCGTCGTCGCGACGATTCGCGCCGCGGAACGAATCAACGAAACGACGCGACGGTCCGTGTGGTTCGTGTGGTCGGTTCCGACGGTCCGTGTGCGCCTGGGTTCGATCCGCGGGCGTCGGCGATCTTCGACGCCATTCCATCGCGCGCGAAACGACGACGACCATGGCGACGCTGCACCCGCGGATGAAGTGGTGCGAGCGCGAGGATAAGGTGTACCTCACGATCGAACTCCCGGACGCGAAGGACGCGGAGGTGACGATCGAGGCGCGGGAGTTTACGTTTCGCGCGACGGCGGCCGGCGCGACGTACGAGGAACGCATCGCGCTGTTCGCGGACGTGTCGAAGGAGAAGTCGACGTACGCGGTGACGGAGCGACAGGTGTTTTGCGTGCTGATCAAGGAGGAGGCGAAGTGGTGGGAGCGGTTGCTGCGAGAGGGGGAGAAGAAACCGGCGAATCTGCACGTCGATTTCGATCGCTGGGCGGACGAGGACGACGACGCGGGAGACATCGATACGAGCGGATTCGACATGCAGAGCATGATGGGCGGCGGTGGTGGGATGCCGGGTGGCGTGGGCGGCGGTGGGATGCCGGGAGGGATGGATTTCTCGCAACTCATGGCTGGCATGGGGGGGGGCGCGGGCGGCGGCGCGGGCGGCGGCGCGGGCGGCGGCGCGGGCGAACCGGACATGGCCAAGCTCCAAGAGCTCATCGCGAGCATGAAAGCCGAAGAAACTACCAAGGCGGGGTCGACGCTGGAGTCGGTGGAAGAGGGCGACGAGGAGGACCTGCCGGAACTCGTGTAAAGAGTCTTTGACTCGCGACGACTTCGACGCGACATCGAACGCGTAAAATTTTCTTTTAAAACAAACAGTATGAGTTGAAGAGACCTCGTGATCGACACTCGCGACGACGACGACGATGACGACGATGGTGGCTCGTACGCTCTCGCGTGCGCGCTTTTTGTTACATTCAGGACGCTCGAATGATGAGCGCGCTACTTTTGCTTTGCGCCTTTGCGCGTCGCCGCGCCTCCCGCTCGCGCCTTTGAAATCGATCGCACCACCGCCTTTGATTGCGCGCGCGCGCGCTTCGCGCTCTTTGGTTCGGGAACGAGCACTTTCGCCGCGATGGCGACGATGACGGAGCCGGCGATACCGCCGATGACGTACGGCGCGATGGCTTCAAAGGCTTCTCGCGATTTCAAGTCGCCCGCCAACGCGTGACTGGCGATCACCGTCGACGGGTTCATGTACCCGCACGAGTACCTGCACCCTTCGATCATCATCGTCATCACGTAAAACCCGCTCACGAGCGTCGGGATCAGCGCCGCGGCGATCGCGCGTTCGGCCAAACCGAAGAATAAAAAATTAGCCGCGACCACGGCTGTCTCCGCCGCCGCCGCCGACGCCGTCGTCCCCGTCGGCACGATCGGCGCGATCGCGCCCTTACCCGGCAGATACTCTGGGTGCGTTCGCATCACCACCATCACCGCCTTCAGCGCGCAGACGTGCGCCAGCACCGCCGCGCACGCGTTCGCGCACGCCCGCGCCGCTCCCGTGTCGCCCAACATCCCCTTCAGCGCGTACGCCGTCGGATTGTTCGTCGCCCCTCGCGTCAGCGCCTGATACGACGGCGAGAACACGATCGCGAGGTTCACGAACAGCAGCGCCAGCGTCACCGCGGCGTCATCGTCCGCGAGCGCGCGCGCGCCGACCCGTTCGAGGATCGGGCCGAGATATTTTCGCGCGAGCGTCGCTTGGACGTCGAGCGTCGCGAGCGCGGCGCAGACGACGAAGGAGGACGCGAATTCGAGCGCGAACGACGGCGTTTGAGACGCGCGAGGGCGGGGCATCGCGCTCGCGGGACCCGGCGGTGCGGTGTGCGGCGCGCGATGCGAGCGATGACGCGACCGATGGCGCCGCGAGCGGCGAGCGGCGAGCGGCGAGCGCGCTCGAATGACCGAGGGAAAGAATGCTTACGAATGGATGAAACGGCTAGGCGCTCATGACGCGGGTGCGGGCGCGGCGACGACTAAATCGGGATGCGAGGCGTTGACGATCGGGACGCATCGTTCGCACAGGGTGGCGTGCTTGGCGTCGACGCCGACGAGGTTGGAAAAGTTCCAGCATCGAGCGCACTTGGCTCCGGAGGCGCGCGCGACGCCGACGGAGACGGTGCCGGCGCCGGGGACGTCGACGATGGATTTAAAGTCGCATCCCGCGGTGGCGGCGTCACTTGATGTCACGACTTCGACTTGACTGACGATGAAAAGGTAACGCAAGTCTCGCGCGATTTCTTCGCGGTTGAGCCTGGCGACGAAATCGGCGTCGGAGCAGTGCAGGGTGATCTTGGCTTCGAGCGACGCGCCGAGGAGTTTGGCGTTACGCGAATCTTCGAGCACCTTGTTCACCGTGTCGCGAATCTCCAAGAAGGAATCCCAGAACTTGACCTCATCGGCATCGATCGAGGCCCAGGTACTGGGTCTCGACGGCCATCCGGCGATGAAGACGGAGATGGCGTCGCCGGGTTTGTCGTAAGGCAACGCTTGAAACGCCTCTTCAGCCATGTGCGGGGTGAGCGGGGCGATGGCGGCGATCAATCGCTCGACGATGGCCGAAACCACGGTTTGACACGCCCGGCGCTTGATGTCGTTCTGTTCGCCAATGTACAACTTGTCCTTGCTCACGTCCAAGTACACGTTGGACAGGAACGTGGTGAAGGAGGTGATGGCCGCGACGACGCGGCTGTACTCGTGCGACTTGTACGACGTCTCGATCTCCTGCATCGTCGCATCCAGGCGGCTAAGAATGTACTTCTCGAACGCCGGCAGCGACTCGTACGCCACGCCCTCGGTTGGCTTGAAATCGTCCAACACGCCCATCAAGAAGCGAATCGTTCCTCTGAGTTTGCGGTACGCCTCGCTCGTTTGCTTGATGATGTTCATACCGATGCTCACATCACCCGTGTAATCCGTGCTCGCCACCCACAGTCGTAAGGTATCGGCGCCATATCCAGGCTCTGTCTTTTGGTTCTTTCCTCCCTCGATCACCGTTCGCGGGTCGATGACGTTCCCCAAGGACTTTGACATCTTGTATCCTTTTTCGTCGAGCACGAAGCCGTGTGTCAAAATCTTCTTGTACGGCGCTTGACCGGTGGACGCGACACCGGTGAGTAAACTCGACTGGAACCATCCTCGGTGCTGATCGCTACCTTCTAAATACATATCCGCCGGGAACGAAAGACCGCGAGATTGCACGACGCCCGCCCAAGAGCTGCCGGAGTCAAACCACACGTCCATCGTGTCCGAACCGCGCACGTAATCATTCGCCTTGGCCTTGTGTTGCTCGGGCAACAAGTCCTCGACTTCTAATTCCCACCACGCATCGGTCCCTCGCGTGCGAACGATTTCAGTGAAGTGCGTGATGATGGATTCGTCCATCAAAACCTCATTCGTGTCCTTGTGGTAAAACGCCGGAATCGGCACACCCCACGCGCGCTGGCGCGAGATGCACCAGTCCGCGCGCCCACTCACCATGGGTCGCATGCGCTTCGAACCAGATTCCGGAATGAACTCCAACTTATCTAACTCGCTCAAAGCCTTCTCACGGAAGCCCTCAACAGAAGCGAACCACTGCTCGGTGGCGCGGAAAATCGTCGGCTTTTTCGTGCGCCAGTCGTACGGGTACTTGTGATTGTACGCCTCTTGCTTGAGCAACGCCCCAGCAGAGGTCAACTTTTCGATGCACAAAACGTTGCCATCGCCTAAAACATCTTTCCCCTCTAAATCACTCCCCGCTTCGGCCGTGAACAAACCGGCGTTATCCACCGGAGAGTACAACGGCAAGCCATACTTCATGCCGGAGATGTAATCGTCTTGCCCGTGCCCCGGCGCGGTGTGCACCAGACCGGTACCGGCTTCGGTGGTGATGTACTCCCCACCGATAATCACTGGAGACTTGCGTTCGTAGAACGGGTGCTGATATTGCACGTTCTCGAAGTCTTGACCCTTGAACGTGCCCAGCGTCGTGAGCGTGGTTTCCAACTTGCTCGCCACGGCTTCGCGTAAACCTTCGGCGACGACGAGCGTCGCTCCCGTCGATTCCACTCGACAGACGGAGTAATCGAGCTTGGCGTTCACCGCCACCGCGGCGTTTGCGGGCATGGTCCACGGCGTCGTGGTCCAAACCGCCAAAGACGCGCCGTCGAGAAGCGCCTTGAGCTCGCTCGGCGTCGACTCGGGAACGTCGCTCACCGGAAATTGGACGTAAATACTCTGCGATACGTGGCCTTCGGGGTACTCCAGCTCCGCCTCCGCGAGCGCCGTCATGCTCGAAGGCGACCAGTGCACGGGTTTTTTCCCGCGATAAATGTGCCCGTTGAGAAACATCTTCCCGAACACCTCCAACTGCGCCGCCTCGTACTCGGGCAGCAGCGTCATGTACGGCTCGTCCCAATCCGCCCAAATCCCATACCTCTTAAACTGCTCCCGCTGACTGGCCACCGTTTTCATCGCGAACGCTTTCGCCTTATACCTCAGTTTAATCGGCGTCAGCGCCTTCCGCGCCTCCGCGTCCATGCTCTGCAAAACCTTCAACTCGATCGGTAACCCGTGACAGTCCCATCCCGGCACGTATCGCACGCGCTTCCCGTTCATCATCTCCCACCGATTCACGAAATCCTTCAAAATCTTATTCAACGCGTGTCCGATGTGTAAATCCCCGTTCGCGTACGGCGGTCCATCGTGCAGCGTGAACGCCGCCCCGTCCTCCCTCGCTCGCAACCGCTCGTACACCCCGCGCTCGGCCCACCACGCCTGCATTTTAGGTTCCTTTTGCACGCTGTTCGCCCGCATCTCGAACGTCGTCTGCGGCAATCGCACCGTCGCGCCGTACGCGTTCTTCTCCTTCTTTCCCTTATCGTCACCGCCTTCGCCCCGCGCGCGTCCCGCGACCGTCGCGCCCCGTCGCGTCGTCGTCGTCGTCGTCGTCGTCGTCCATCGCGTCGTCGTCGTCGTCGTCGTCTTCGTCGTCGTCGCGCGCGTCGTCGTCCATCGCGTCGTCGTCGCGGCGCGCGCGCGCGTCGCCGATCGCGTCGTCGTCGCCCGTCGCGTCGCGCACCGCTGCATCATCGCGCGCTCGACGAAGCGCGTCGTCGCGAGCATGCGGCGTCGACGTCGCGAGGTGACGCCGCGGCGACGCGGCGCGGCGCGCGCGCGCGCGCGCTTTCGTCGCGTCTCGCGCGATTTCGTCGTACGGAGACGCGCGCGAACGCCATCGTCGACGACGAAATCGACGAAATTCCCGTCGTGGGTGCGCCGTCGATGGCGCTTACGGGCGCGACATCGCGACATCGCGACGACGACGACGACGAGGACGACGAGGACGCGCGAGACGACGGCGCGCGACGGACCGGCGGACATGTCGCGCGACGCGAGCGATGACGATGGGTACGACCACGCGCCGACGCGCGCGAGCGACGACGAGGACGAACCGCGGACGATGAGCGACGAGGACGACGAGGCGGAGGATGCGCGACGGATGCGAAATTTAAACTTGGACGAGGCGTTCGAACCGGTGACGAGCCCGGTGATGCGACTGAAGCGCGCGTGGGTGCGCGAAAGGTTGGCGCCGGAGATGATGACGCGAGAGGACGCGCTCGTGGAGGCGGTGAAGACGGCGGTGGAGGCGCAGGAGCGAGCGCTGACGCGAAGGGCGGAGACGCGCGCGGAGCGAGGCGGAGGCGCGGAGGACGCGAGCGAAAAGTTGATGGATAACGTCATGTGGGTCGAGGTGAATCGGATCAAATATTTGTTGAGGGAGTACGCGCGGACGAGGCTGCGGAAGATTGAGGCGCACGCGTTTTATTTCATACTGACGGAGGAGGGGCAAGAGCGGTTGAGCGAGCGGTTGAGCGAGGCGGAGCAAAAGTACGTCCGCGAGTACGCGATCGCCGTGTCGGAACATTACGAGAACGTTTTGAAGGAACTACCCGAACAGTATCGCGACGCCGTGAAGGAGTTCGCCACGGACGAGGAGGGGGGGTCGGCGATGATTTCCAAGCCGAAGACGGATTCGTTTGTGTTTTTTCGTTTTCGCGAAGACGTCGTGAATTTCGTGACGGGCGAAGACGACGACGGCAACACAGATTCCGTCGACTTGAAGCGCGGCGCGATTCTTTTGGCCAAGTACTCCATGTTCAAAGATCTCCTCCACACCGATCCGCCCAAGGCTGAACTCGTGTGAGTTTCGGACGAGCGGAGCGGCCGAGCGCGCGCCCGACGCTCGCGCGATCCACCGTATAGTCAGCCACAATCGACGTAATACTAGCTCAGAAATACATAGCGCGCGTAAACCTTAACCATCTTTCCCTCGCGCGTCTCCACGCGCGCGAACTCCGACGCGTGCGTTGGCGCGTTTTGTCCTCGCCGACGGCGTCTTCACTCTGAGCAGCGCGCGCTTCGCATGCCCGCGCGGGTTCGCGCCGTTCCCACCGCGCGCGCCATCGCGTCGCCGCGATGCGCGCGCGTCGCCCGTCGCCGAGTTCCGCGACCGCCGCGCGCCACGCCGCGCCCGGATTACGACCCGAAGACGCTGTTTTCGCCCGCGGTGATGAGCGATTTCGTTCCGACCCACGTCGGTGAGATGTACGGCCTGGAGAAGCGTCCGAGCCCGTTCGCCGAGGGTGGATCGCTGTGGGAGTTTGGTTTAGGCCAGAGATTCATCGATAACCGCGACAGCGTGTCGCTGAACCCGCTGAGGACGAGTTACGTGGGAGGCGAGGACACGGCGTTTAGCGACGAACGCGCGGTTCGAGCGGGGGCGCGAGAGGAGATATATTACGACCCGAAACGCGTGAAAGCGGCGATCGTGACGTGCGGTGGGCTCTGCCCAGGCTTGAACGACGTCATACGTAGCATCACGACGACGTTGGAGGATTACGGATGCGAAGAGATTTTGGGCATCAAGTACGGCTTTCGAGGCTTCTTCGGCGACGAAGCCGCGGACGCGAATCCGTTGGAGGCGCCCATGAAGCTCACGAGCGAAATGGTGGAAGACATTCAAATCACGGGTGGGAGCATACTAGGATCGAGTCGAGGCGGGGCAGATATGCCGGCCATCGTGCAAAAAATCGAAGACATGGGAATCGATTTCTTGTTTGTCATCGGCGGGAACGGCTCGCACGCGGGGGCGTTAGCCATCGATAAGCTCTGTCGCGAGAAGGGTTTGACGACGAGCGTGATCGGAGTGCCGAAGACGATCGACAACGATATTTTGCTCCTCGACAGAACTTTTGGTTTCCAAACCGCCGTCGACGAAGCCGTCAAGGCGATTCGGTCGGCGAACATCGAAGCGCGAAGCGCGGACAACGGCGTCGGATTGGTTCGACTCATGGGTCGTCAGTCGGGTTTCATCGCGATGCACGCGGCATTAGCTTCTGGGAACACAGACGTATGTCTTATCCCCGAGATCGATTGCCCGTTAGAAGGTGATGGAGGCGTGTTGGCGCACATCAAGCGTGTCGTCGAACGCCAAAACCACGCCGTCGTCGTCGTCGCCGAAGGCGCCGGGCAAGAGCAGCTCGGCATGATTGGTGAGACAGACGCGAGTGGCAATCCAATCTTACAAAATTTCGCCAAGTACTTGCAGCAAAAGCTCAAGGACGCGAAACCCGAATGCGACATCAAGTACATCGATCCCACGTACATGGTTCGCGCGTGCCGAACGAATGCATCGGATGCCGTTTACTGTTCTATTTTAGGGCAGAATGCCGTGCACGCCGCTTTTGCGGGTTTGAGTGCGGTGACAGTGGGTATGTGCTCCGGCCACTACGTGTACCTACCCATTCCGCCGGTGATTAGCGCCGCTCGCACCGTCGATCCCGAAGGGCGAATGTTTGAACGCCTGCGCTTCGCGATCGGTCAACCTACGTTTTCGAAAACTTGATCGCGTCGATGTAAAATAAAATGAAATACTGATCAATCAATTCGTTCCGATATCAATTACATGATGGATGTGAAGAAGATGAAATGTTAACGAAGAGAATATGTGCGGTGCGGTGCGTATGTGTGATTGTAAATGCGAATATCCTGCGGATAAAAGAGTACAGGAGGTTTATCATGAAGTCGACCGTTGTCGTGCGAGAGTACAAATGGTGTACCCAGCTCACATTGAGAATACTTCAGTGGCTTGATCCGGCTGCTTGGAATAATAATTACCGGAGACCGCCGGCCGATTTCAAGGATAAACCTGTTCGGTGAGAACTGTTTCGTTCAAACCGACGCAATTTGGCTAGAATACACTTAAGCTGCGTGCTAGAGCTGTAAGACGCGCGTCTTTGCTCTTTGAATTATTGATTTGCTTGATTATTGGCGAAGCTCTCCATCCGTCCCGTCCAACACGCCTTCGATCATACCAAGGTGCTGAAACGAGGAAGAGTTGCGACGCATGTGTGCCTGCCGCACACCGTTCGGTGGTAAAGTAAATAGTTTGGCGCCCGCGTACAATCCTTGTTGTTCCGAGATCGTGGATCCTCCGCTTCCACTGCTCTGACTTTGGTCCGACTTTAATCCCGCGCCCACACCACCAACGTTTCCGCCCGCCATGTACGCCGCGGAAGTCTGCTGCTGCGGTAACATCTGATGCGCCTGTAAAGATGGATCCGCTTGATTGAACATTCCATTTCCTTGCATCATCGAGTTGTAACCGAGCGGGAATGCGCCCTGCATCGCACCCTGAAGATCGCCGGTGACGCCCGACATACCCGACATTGACGACACGTAGTTGGCCATCATCTGTTGCTGGTGGAGCTGCTGTTGCGGCATCGTCGGCGATTGTCCGTGCTGTTGCTGCGACTGTTGTTGTCCGTACTGTGACTGAAGCAACATGGAGTCCACACGAGGAAGTGGTGGGAACGACATGCCCGGAACGGCGCCGTTGGCGGCGAACGCGCCGGCGCCGGCGCCCATCATCGCGTTGCCCTTGAGCATCGCCGCAGCCATGTTATGCGTGCTATCGCTCTCGCTATTGCGCGCCATGGACCAATCGAGCGATGCGCTCGATTGTCTCGGCGAGCCATTCTGCGGCGACCCACTCCCTGTGGGCGACGGCGTGTTCGGCGACAGGTTGCCAGTCGGGTTCCCGTACGCATCCGTCGGTACTCGAAGCTGCGACGTGTGGTGCGCGAAGAAGCACGCGCGACGATCGCACGCCGCGCCATCCTTGCATAATTGCGTGCGATATCTCGATGGGTGCAGCCAGCACTCGAAGACGCCGTGCGCGTATTCGCAGACGTCGCCTTGCGGGCACGAGCCTTTGCGGAATTCCGGACACGCCGTGCCGCAGTAGTTGAACCTCCTCGGATCGCGTCGGCGCGCCTTCTCGCCCGGATGCGTGTACGGGCACTCCGTCCAATCGTGCGCCCTCGTCCGCGAGCACCTTCGAATCTTAAATTCGTACATTCTGAATTCGTCGCTCATCAGCGTGTCGTCGTCCGGATCTTGCAAAACCACCCCCTGCGAGTTCACCGCGGCGCCCGAACCAGGACCGCCGTGCCCTCGCCCGTTCCCTCCCGTGCTCGCGCTCCCGCCCGAGCTCGAACCACCTGCGTCTGAACCATTAAAATTCGCCTCGCTCGTCGTTCCGGGGAGACAATCCGCGGGAACGCGCCCATACGTGTCTCGCGCGTTCCTATCCGCCCCGAACAACAGCAGCGTCTTGATGGCGTCGGTGCTCAACGCCGCCCCCCCCGCCGCTGCGCAGTGCATCGCCGTGCACCGCTCATCGTCCTCGCTCCGCATATTCGGGTCAGCGCCCATCTGTAACACATACAACAAAACCTCCAGCGACCCGTGCGAGGCAGCCACCATGCACGGCGTTCGCCGCTGTCGCTCCAAGCCTTTCCCGCCGTTTCGCGGCTCGGCGTACCAGTCGCCCATGAAATCAACCGGCACGTTTTCTCGCTCGAGCAACCATCGCACCTGGGCGAGATCGTTCGAGGCCGCGGCCGCGAGCACGGGAGACGTACTCAACGACATCGCACGCGCGTCTCACCGTCGGAATTCCGCGAACTTCGCTTCTGCGGCGAGCCACCCTGTCCGCGTCGCGCCTTCGTCAGTCTCTCTTCGCCTCGTTCTTCGCGCCATCGCCGCCCGCGACGCACGACGCGCGCGCGAGCGCACTCATCGACCATCCATCACCGCGCACCGCGCCGGCGCGCGACGCCCGCTCTCTCCGGACCCCGTCCCGCGCGTCGCGCGCGCGCGATATCTCCCGCGCGTCCCGCGCGCGCGCGTCCCGCCGCCGTCCGCGCGCGTCTCAGCGTCCGCGCGCCCCCCCCCGCGCGCCGCGCCGTTCCCCGCATATTCCCTCCCCCATCGCCGCCCTCGGCGCCCCGCGCCCGCGGTCGCGCGCCGTCGTCGCACCGCCTCGAGCGATCGCGCGTCACCTCCGGCTCGCATCCGCGGCGCCGGAGCCGTCCCATTCGATCGCGCCGCGCATCGTCCCATCGCGCGTTCGCGCGCCGTCGACCGCGCGTTCGCGCGCATAAATATCGTCGCATCGATCGTCGTCGCGCGCGCGCGCTTTCGCATCTCGCGCACCTCGCAATTCGACGCCGATCGTCGTCGCGCCGTATCGCGAATTGTTTTCAACCGATGCCGCGGTGGCGCCGAAGAGTGCGCGCGCGGTCGCGACGCCGCGCGGTCCGACGCGACGGCGCGCGTCGATTCGCGCGGCGTCGCGCGGACGTGCGCTCGCGCCGATGCGGACGTCGCGTCGCGCGCGTCGCGGGCTCGCGTCGACGCGGCCGCGCGCGACCAACCGCGCGGGCGCGGGCGACGGAGGCGCGCTTACGCGGGCGCGCATTTATCGCGATCGGGGGGTCATAGTCGCATATTCGAGCGCGCGCGAACGCCATCAGAGGTTTCACGGCGCCGTTCCGCGCCCGGGAAAAAGATACGTCCGGCGCGAAACAGATATTTTCGCCCCGGGGCGATTGGATTGCACTGCTGACTAGTTGGTTTTTTTGCCTTTGGAGGCGTCGGCGGCGGCGGCGGCGGCGTTCGCGGCGCGAATGGCGTCGGCGTTGCGAGCGATGAACTCGCGCCATTGCTTCGCGGCGGCGTAGTCGCCGGTGAAGAAGAAAGCGGCGCCGACGGCGCACGCGCCGAGCCAGACGCCGAGGACGAAGACGGCGACGAGGAGCTGGGGATGTTTGCCGACGACGCGGGCGTAATCGCGAGCGATGCCGCGAGAGACGTCGCGGAGGAGCACGCGGAACGGTGGTTTGGCGAAAACCAAGGCGTTGGTGGCGTCGTCGACGGCGTAGGCGCGACCGAGGGCGAATTTGGAGGGCGAGCGCGCGAAGTCGACGAGGTCGTCGACGGCGCGCTTGCCCGAGTACTCGTACGCCGCGCCGCCCTTGAAGAAAAACAGCGTCGGGAACCCCTGAACGTTGAACTTCGCGTTCAGTGCCTTCGCGTTCGCCCCACTGGCGTCGACGGACAGCGCGATGATGTTTTCGTTCGCCCCGCGTCGGGCGAAGTCGTCCCACAGCGGCGCCAGCGTCTTGCAGTGCCCGCACCAAGGCGCGTAAAACTTCGTCGCGATCGTCACCTCGATCGGCGCCCGCGCGAGGTAGTCTTCTAAATCATCCGCTCGCATCTCTATCGCGCCCCTCTTCGCGCCCTCGTCGCCGTCCCCGCGCGCGCCGCGCGTCATCACCGCCACCGCGACCGTCATCGCGACCGTCATCATCGCGCGCCGCGCGCGCGTCGCGCGACGCGTCGCGTCGCGCGATCGCGTCGTCGCCGGGCGCGTCGCATTTTTCGTCATCGACGCCTGCTCGCGACGCGCGCAATCGCGCGATCGCGCGCGTGTGCGGCGCGCGTTTCGATTCGTTCCCCGGACGTCGCGACGAAAAAGTCACCTCGGGACGGACGGTTACGAATCGCGCGCGCACTTCGCGACGCCGAACGCGCGCGCGAGCCGCCGAACGACGCGCGCGCCGAACGAGCGCTCGAATGATGTTGTCGACGCCCGCGCGCGCGGTGCGCGCGCCGCGCGCGGTCGCGTCGGCGCGCGCGACGACGCGATCGCGTCGCGCGGGGACGATGCGTATCTCGGCGCGGCGACGCGATGACGACGCGCGCGCGGGCGAGAGGGACGCGCGCGAGGGCGAAGATCGAGCGAAGACGCTCGATGCGAACGCGCGCGGGAGCGACGGGGCGAAGGCGTTCGATGCGAACGCGACGATGCGGAAGATGGCGTCGTACGATTGGTTGTCGAGCGGGACGGGCGCGTTGCTGTGCGCGGGGTTCTTTCACTGGCGAGGACAGAGCGTGGGGACGGCGCTGGGCGTGGCGTGCGTGGCGACGATCGCGTCGGTGGTGATTGAAGAGTTATTGGAGGATCGCGATCAGCCGTGGGTGTGAGGAGCGACGGCACGTCGACGGCGAAGGCGGCGTTCCGGCGGCGCGATTACGCGCGACGCGGACGACGCCGCGAAGCCAAAAATTTAGACATTTTATCGCCGCGAGGGGGCGGAACTTTAGTTACGTTACATTAGATTACATTACCCTTGAAATTGCTCGCTTGTTCAATATTACTTACATTACTTGTCAATGTTTCGACGCGGCGTCGGATTCGACGCGGCGAAGGAGCGCTCGCCAAGGATCTCGGGAAGATCTCACGTCGTCGCGGGCGTTTTGAACGAGCGCGAAGAGCGCGCCGGTGGTCATGCCCGCGGTGGCGTAGCACGCAAGCGTGGCGCTCGCGTCGTCGCCCGTGCGTCGACGCGTTGGATCGACCGGATCGACCGATATCGCCTCCAAGGCTTTGGCCAGGATTCGCCGACGACCGCCGTAATCCGGCGGCGGCGCCTCGAGGCGAAGATTGAACATCTTTTCGAAACCTTTTGGGTCGCTCGACGATGCCACGTCGTTCGCGATCGTTCGCGTACACACGACAGTGACGCGCGAGCCTGGTTTCAGCGCTTTGATTTCCTTCATCAAGTCTTTTCGAAGCTTGCGAGCGCACTCCGCGTCGGTTGCTTTCGTTTTTTTGCTCTTCTCGGGAAAGTACGCGTCGACATCTCGAATGAAAATCACGCTCGGGGCGATCGTCTTCGCGGCTTGGAAGACGTATTTCATCAGTGATTTGGGGTTTTCTCCGCTCGCCTCGGCGCGGGCGAGTCGATCGGGCGAGAGATTGAACAGCGCGCATCCGGATTCGGCGGCGCACAGACGCGCGAGGTACGACTTGCCGCTCGCCGCTAATCCCTCCAAGAGCACGCACTTCATGTGCGGCGCGAGCTCATGCACACGTTGCGATGTGAGTGGAATCGCCACCGACACCGCGAGAACATGGCGAAGCTGAGCGACCTCGAGCATTGTGGAATCTTCGTGTCCTTTACGCCGTTCGCCGCCGGTGCCGAGATAGTCATCAAGACGGCCATCGAGTGGCGTCGGCTCGACCATCTGCAATCTCGCGAATGTTTTTAAGAGATCAGGATCGATCGTTTCCATCCCTCGCTGTCTTTGTTGCTTGATTGCGCCTTTGGATTTCTTCGACGGCGCCGCTTTACTCTTCGTCGAGGATGACTTTTTCGCGCCAGGCGCCTCAGCCGAACCCTTCTTCTTCTTTCCAACTTTCGTCTTTTTATTTTGCGCCTCCAGCGCGCGAGCTTCGTCCTCGATTTCAGCTCTCAGCGCATTCGTGACTTCCTGCAACACACTCGATCGCACGTGATCGATGTCGAAGGCGTTCAAACTCACCTGCGAGCAATCGGCCCAGCGCCGACGATACTTTTCCACCGCGCGACACAATCGCGTGGGGACGTCCTCGTCGTTCGAGGTGATCGCTGTGGCATGCGCGTTATCGTCTGTGATAATGATATCGAGCGCTTGCGCCTCTCGCACCGCTTTAATTTCGTCTTTGATGCTCTCGCGTCGCGAAGAGAGCAAATCCCGCCGAATGTTTGCCTCGAGATCCGCGAGCTGCTTTGCGCTGCGTGAACGCAACTCGTTCCGCCGCTTTAACTCGCTAAAATCGTTGAACTTTCTTTGTGAGTGCTTCGCGCTCGCAATCATCCCGAGATGCTCGAGTTCACGCCTGGCTTCGATGTTTGTCCTGGAACGAGAGCGGAACCCACGAAAAACGGCTTGGATTCGCATCGCGGCGTCCTCGGCCGAGAGCCGACGACCCAACCTAGGCGACGGTTCATGCTCCACAGCTTCATCATCTGTGAGTTTACGTTCCATGCCGTCGTTTTCATCGCCTCCGAAGGCCTCGATCGCGTCGTCGCTCGACGCCTCCATCGCTTCGTCGCTATTTTCGTCTCGCGGCTCTCGCGTCGCCGCGAGAATATTTTCGTTCCAAATCTCCCGCCCGCGTCGACCGCGCTCGACCGTACCGCGCGGCGTGAAATCAATGAACACGTCCGGCGTCGCCTTGGCGTCCACGAGCGCGTCCTCGAGCTCTCGCGTCCCCCGCGCCAACGCTTTAAAAGTCGATTCAATTCGCCTCGCCAAATCAATCTCCAGCGCCTTCAACGCCTCGTTCGCGTCTTCCCACCGCTGCGCGTGCGTCATCGCGTCCACGCACGCCTTGAGTTTCGCGTGCGCCTTGACTCGCGCGACGTACGCGTCTACCTCGGCGTCCATCGACGCGCTGACCGAGCCGGGCGAACCGTCGCTCGCGCCGACCGCGGGCGCGTCCACGCGCCGTCGCGCGCGCGCCGCGAGCGCCGCCGCGGCGTCGCTCGCCTCGAGAAACGCGCGCGCGATCGACGCCTCGGACATTTTCGCGCGTCGCTCGCGCGTCGCCGAGTGACGCCGTCGCGGCCCGACCGCGTCACTCCGAACCGCGCGACGCGAAGCGACGCGACGCGACGCGACGGCGACCGGCGCGCGCGCGCGAGCGACGCGCGCGCGTCATGCGCGCCCCGAAATCCGCGCGCGCGTCCAAGGCGCCCGCGAGGACGAGCAAACCGCTGCGCGCGGTGGACATTGGAAAACACTTCGTCGGCGGCGGCGACGTGAAGGCGCTCGTTCGGACGCGCGATCGAGACGCGGACGGCGACGCGGACGCGAGCGATGACGCTGCGAGCGATGTGGACGTCGACGCGATTCGCGCGTCGTACGCGCGAAGCGATAGACACGTGACGACGGCGGACGGGTTTGACTTCGCGCGCGGGTTCGAGCCGGAGACGGCGACGTGGTCGTTGTTCGGCGGTTCGGATGCGCGGAAGGGAGAAGATGGCGCACGGATGACGACGACGACGACGACGACGACGACGATGAGGGAGGGAGACGAGACCGCGCGGCGCGGCGATGGCGCGCGGGACCGAGATGGGGTCACGAAGCGCGACGCCGCGAACGAAGCGCCGGCGAGACGGAAAAAACGTCGGAAAGTCGTTCGCGATGTGCGCGAAAAGGTGAGCGCGGCAGCGGTTTTGGGGATCGATGAAAGTTCAGGTATCGATGCCATCGCGCGCGCGTGGAAGGCGCCCGAGGAAAAGGAGATGTTGGAGCGATGGCACGAAGAGAGAGACGCGTGGCGGGAAGACTATAAGCGCAAGAGGCGCGCGGCTTTGCGGCTTCGCAAGGGTGTCGGGGCGACGATTCTGGCTTAGATTTAGACTTTAGCGGGCATTAATAAGGCATAGATTACACAATAACTTGCGGAGGTTGCGCATGGTCTCCATCGGGTATGATGGGCGTGTTCTCCGTGTCTCCAGCTGCAGTCACTGTTGTCTGAGCTTCAAATGGCGTTGTCGTTTGCAGTTGCGGAGGTTGCGCATGGTCTCCATCGGGTATGATGGGCGTGT